>JACXTT010014491.1_pt1 | contig 10306 bp, 9 predicted proteins | sample 9270951 | NCBI WGS metagenome assembly JACXTT01 (sample SAMN15532306, study PRJNA645909) | rock metagenome | isolation source: weathered quartz diorite | place: Puerto Rico | collected 2017-06-21
CGGCGAAGATCCGACCGGAAATTTCTTCAATCGGGTGCAGACCTTCGAAGTGGGGGAGTTTCCCAACACCGAGACCGTGCATTTCCCGAAGTCCTGCCTGCATTGCGAGGATCCGCCGTGCGTGCCGGTGTGTCCCACCGGCGCGAGCTACAAGCGCCCCGAGGACGGCATCGTGCTGGTCGATTACGACAAGTGCATCGGCTGCAAATACTGCGCCTGGGCCTGCCCGTACGGCGTGCGCGAAATCGATGAGCATCAGAAGGTGATGAAAAAATGCACCCTGTGCGTGGACCGTATTTACGACACGACCCTGCCCGAGGTGGAACGCAAGCCGGCCTGCGTGATGGCGTGCCCGACCAGCGCGCGCCTGTTCGGCGATGTGCACGATCCGGAATCGGCGGTGTCGGTCGCGATCAGCGAGAGCGGCGGCTACGCGCTCATGCCGGAGTGGGGCACCAAGCCGGCCAACCATTATCTGCCGCGCCGCAAGACGCGCATCAGGATCCACGCCGACGAACTCATGCGCGCCGACAACCCGCTCAAGAAGGAAGGCGTGCAGCCCAAGCCGGACTTGCGCGAGCCGTCGCTGGACGACGTCACGAGCTGGTAACAGGCACAATGTACAGGGTTCAAAGTACAAAGTTATGAACCCGGCCACGGAGTTTTCAACTCTGAACCCTAAACTCTGAACTTTATATACCCATGCACCCTGCATTCTCCGTCATCTTCCTGACAACGCTGATCGGCGCCGGTCAGGGTCTGTTTCTGGCGCTGTACACCGTGCAGGTTTATTCAACGGTCGAGCTGCTGCCGGCGCAACCAAACAGCTTCTACACGGCAGGCAGCGTTATCGCGCTGGCACTCCTGATCGCCGGGTTGGTGGCGTCGTTCTTCCATCTCGGTCATCCGGAGCGCGCGTGGCGCTCGGCGGCACGCTGGCGCACTTCATGGTTGTCGCGCGAAGTCATCGTGCTGCCGGCGTTGATGGTGGCGGTGGCGACCTACGGCCTGGTTCACCATTTCGGCTTGAGCCTCGGAATTTTCGGCATCGAGACGACGCTGCACGGCGATCTGGCGCTGGTCGTCGGCGCCGGTGGCGTGGCGCTGGCGTTCCTGCTGTTTCTCTGCACCGGCATGATCTACGCCTGCATCAAGTTCCTCCAGGAATGGGCGACGTGGTTGACGGTCGTGAACTACACGCTGTTCGGGCTGGCGTCGGGCTTCCTGCTGGCGACCGCGTACGCCGCGTACCGGGCGCCGACGCTGATATATTTTTACGGTGCGTGGACCGTCATCGCCACCTTGGTGGCCATGGTGACGCGCGTGGCATCGCTGATCCGCAACCGCCGGTTGAAATACAAGTCGTCGCTTCAGACCGCCATCGGCGTGCGTCACGCGCGCATCGTCCAGAAATCACAGGGATTCATGGGTGGATCGTTCAATACACACGAGTTTTTCCACGGCGCGACGGCGCGGATGTTCCGCTCGATCAAATGGATATTCCTGGCGCTGGTATTTCCGGCCCCGATTGCGATGCTGTTCGCGGGGATGATCGAGCGTAGTCCGGCGCTGATCACTGCCGCGTTCGTGGTTCAGTACCTGGGCCTGCTGGCGGAACGCTGGTTCTTTTTCGCCCAGGCCAATCATCCCCAGAACCTGTATTACCAGACGATTTCCTGAGCCGGCCGCGGCCGGCTCAGCCCGCGGCTTCCTCGCGGTGCGAGAAACGCAGCGGTTGCCGGCAGCGCCGGCAGAAGTAGCGCCGTCCGCGCAGCGCGCTGTTGTGGCGTCGTGTGCCGAGCATGTGTCCGGCGTCGCAACCGCAGCGATAGCGGTAAGCCGCCGTCAGGCCCGGACGCACGTCGTAATCGTGACAGCGCAGCGGTTCGCACCCGTAAACCTCACGCATGATCGCGGACCATTCCGCGCCGTGCGGCGCGATGCCACGGCCGTGCACGCGATAAGCGATGAGATGACTCACCTCGTGCGGAACGGTATTGAGCAGAAAATCCTCGACGTTCCGCTCCAGCAGTGCGCGGTTGACGCGGATAAGATTTTTTGCCGGGTAGGCCACGGCGGCCGCCATGCCGCGCAGATCGAAGGTGAGCCGGGCGCACTCGAAGCGACGCCGGAAATATACCTCGGCGCGGCGAAAACAGAATTCGACCGTGGCGCTGAGTCGGGTTTCGAGCGACTCCGCGGCGTTTTCCCGAAGATCGTTTTCAGGGGCGGCCAGATCCAGACTCAGTTGCATGCGCGCATGTTCCGTGATGGGGTCGATGTCGGACGAATTATGCGCACCCGGACCTGCTTGTTTCAACTGTCGCCGCCGGGTATCGCCACGGCGCCCGCTGGCGGAACCATTTCGACAAATCGCACTCTACCCAAGTCGCGCCGTTCCGGTTTCCGGGCTCTTGGGTTATCGGTCCCGGCGTCGTAATATGGACGCGGCCAGGAGGCCGGATCAAACCATTCAGCGACGGAACCCGCTTATGAAAAACACGATGTGGTCGGTAGTCCTGCTTGTCATCCTGGGCGGCATTGCCGCCGCCTATTATTACTGGCGGGTGCACGAGACACCGTTGCCGGTGCCGCCGCACGTCGAAGCCCCGCCCGCGCCCGAACCCAAACCGGAACCGGCGATACGCCATCCGATCCAGGCGGCACCCGCCACCGGAAAACCGCTGCCATCGCTGGGCGAGAGCGATCCGGCCATGCAGGACGAGCTGACCGGGCTGTTTACCCGGAAGTCGGTCGAAGAATTTTTCGAGCTGAAGGAAATCGTACGCCGTTTCGTCGTCACGGTTGACAATCTGCCACGCAAGAAAGTGCCGATGCGGTACCGGTTGTTCAAGCCGGTCGTGGGAAAATTTTCGGTCACCGGCGAAGGCGAGAACTTTCTTTCCAGCCCCGAGAATTACAAGCGCTACACGTCGTACATCTGGCTGGCGGAAGCGGTTGATACGCGGAAACTGGTCGCGGCGTACACGCGCTTCTATCCGCTGTTTCAGCAGGAGTACCAGAATCTGGGATATCCCAAGGGATATTTCAACGATCGCCTGGTCGAGGCGATCGACGATCTGCTCGCGGCGCCGGAAATACCGGGACGCATCAAGCTGGTCCGGCCGAACGTCCTGTACCAGTTCGCGGACCCCGATCTCGAGGCATTGTCGGCCGGTCAGAAGATCATGATCCGCATGGGCAGCGAGAACGCGGCCAGGATCAAGGCCAGGTTGCGCGATATTCGGAGCGAACTGACCGGTCAGACCCTGAAGCCATGATGCCCCGGCGGATCGCCAACAGACCGGGTCGGCGTGAAGCAGGCGATCCGTGTCCGGGAAAAAATCCGCGCGGTGTCTGATGAATTTCTGATTAACGTCACCGATGGCATGGCCGTGGTGTCTTCGTCGCGCGGCGTGTGTCGTTATTCCTTGACATTTCACGGCAAGTCCATAAACTTTTTCGCGATTGCTTCCCTGGAGGTTCAACGGATTGGCCTATAAGGGTTCGCAAAGCGATGTCTCATCGTTGCGTCCGGCGGGGCGAGGAGTCATTCCATCCGCCGCCGCGTAACCGACCTTGTTTCAGCATTACGCCCCGCCTTGGGGCGGCTTCTCTCCCGTCACTTTCGTCTCCCGATTTTCTCCGATGTGCAAGTTTCGAACGTATCCCTCGATGCGTGTGATGGGCGTGTCGACTCGTGGCTGATCCGAATATTGCATCAAATTGATTCGTCATCCGCGATACCCCGACCGCGATTGCCGGGTGTTGATCGGAACACGGAACCAGGGGAGCAGAGCATCGCTCCCTTTTTTATTGACCGAAATCCGGAGGTGCATACTCTATGAAGATCATTACCGTAGCCAATCATAAAGGCGGATGTGGAAAAACCACCACCGCCATCAATCTCGCCGCCAGTCTCGGAAAGAAACAGCAGCGCGTGCTGCTGCTCGATCTCGATCCTCAGGGCCATGCCTCTCTCGGCTTCGGGGTCTACAGTGACGATGCGCACGATTTGTATGACGTTTTCACCGGCGAGGTGAAACTCGAAGACATCATCGTGTCGAACGCTTACGCAGGGGTGGACGTGGTGCCGGCGACCATGACGCTGGCGGCGGCCGAGCACCTGCCGGTGCGCAGCGAGGAGCGCGACCGGCAGCTGGAAATCCACCTGGCCGGAATCCGGTCGCGCTACGATTACGCGGTCATCGATTGCCCGCCGTCGATGGGCCTGTTATCGCTGAATGCGCTGATGGTTGCCGATCTGGTGCTGATTCCGATTGAAATGAGCCTGTTCGGTCTCAACGGCATCGACCACATGTATGAAACCATCGCGCGGTTGGGCGAACGTCATGATCGCAGGATCCCGATCCGCGTAATGCCGACGCTGGTCGACAGCCGCACGCGCCTGTGCCGCCAATTCCTGCACGAGGTCGGCGAGCGGTTCGCCGACGATATTTTGTCGGTGATGGTGCAGTTCACGGTACGGCTGAAGGAGGCCGTGCGACAGGGCGTGCCGATCATCGCCTACGACCCCACTTCGACCGCGGCGGTGCAATACCTGCGGCTGGCCGACGAACTGATGTCGGCTTTGCCGGACCAGCCGCCGGCCGACGCGGAGCGGGAGAATGCGCGCCTTACCGCGATGAAACGCGCCTTCGAGGAAGCCAGAGCGCGTCTCCACGGGGGCGACACGCGACAGCATGTGGCGCTGCGGTTGTTCGGTTACGCGAGCAGAAACGTGCAGATCGCCGGCGATTTCAACGGCTGGACGCCGGATCGTGACGTGATCACCCGCATCGTCGGCGAGGACGTGGAAAAAATCCTGACGCTCGCGCCGGGAGAATATCAGTACCGCTACATCGTTGACGGCGTATGGCAGGAAGATCCGTCCAATCCGGAACAGGTGCCAAATGACTCAGGCGGGTTCAACTCGGTCCTGCAGGTGGAGGAACAGCACGAGGAAATGGACGCCTGACCGGGTCGGATCAGGATTTGAGGTTGACTGCTACGGCTGATTATTGCGGCGGCATGAACTTGTTTGAAAATATCCGGCGGGTCGTTGTTCCACCGGCCCGGGTCGGGGTCGTCAAGCCGCCGCAATAATCGGAGATCTTAATGATTTTCGTTATTGACCCGGCGCCGCCGTGCCGTCTCGGTTACCCGGAACACCCGTCGCGGCCTGTCTTTGTTCAAGAATGATTGTGCCGGTCTATAAACGAAGACTCCGCCTGGAGGCGGGGTCTTTTTTCTGCTACGGTGTTCAGCCGTTGTTGGTGGCGTTGGCCGGTTTCCGGCCGCGCGGGCTCCAGATGGATTGCCCCGTCAGACCGCGGGCATTCAACTGCTCGGCGCATTGCGAGGCATAGGCGAGCACGTCCTTGCGCGAACCGCGGCGCTGTCCGGAGATGGTGGAGCGGCCGCTGTCGAGCACATAACGATACCAGTCCTGACCGTCGCTCCCGTCCGGGGCATCGGTTTTTTCCACGCTCGCTACCTTGAACGGACGCAGCTTGGATTGTTGCAAATTGGCGGCGGATGCCGAGGACTTGCGTGCTTCGGTCGTCTCTTGAGTCATGAATATACCTGCAACGATGTCGCGAGTGGTTAGGGCGGTGCTGGGATTGCCAATCACTTCCGGGGGGGCGAATTGCCGAAAAACCCGAAAACGGAGTGTACCACATTTAATGATCCGGCTGGGACCTTGTGCCGGTAACAGCAGACCCTGCCGGCGTCGGGAACAGCAATATGCGAGCATCCATACGGTTTCTGCCGCCACGATGCCGCAAATGCCATATGTTCTCTCCGGCCGGTGATGGCAGGCGGGGAATACCTCTGCGCCGCGGAGCTTGGATGGCGTCGAGCCTGATCCGGTAATCTATATTTCCCTCTGGATGGCGCATAACCCCTACAAGGAGTCGATCCTGTCCCTGCTACGGGATTGTCCTCTCGGTCTCAGTGAATATGACCTGATCCAGCGATTGCAGGAGCGCGATGCCACGTTCGCGTTCCCCGGGGAGGACGCCGATCTGACGCTGTTCCGCAAGCATTTTCTGGTTATGAATGCGTTGTACCAGCTGCAGACGGAAATGTTTGGCGAGGGGCTCTATCTGTCCATCTCCCCCCTGGATATCCGCCTGGTTCCGGTGCAGGACACCGGCCTGACAGGCTTGCCCACCGATGAGGTATCAGCGCCGTTACGCGATTATTACCTGGACTGGGATGTACTCGACCAGACAAGCACGGCCGATGTCGGGGCCATGCTGCGCCGTTTTCACGAGCGTTATATCGCGATCGACGAGCGCCTCGAGGCTCTGCAAACCCTGGCGTTACCGGCCGATGCCTCGTGGGACAGCGTCAGGCAGGCCTATCGCCGGCTCGCGGCGCAGCATCACCCGGACAAGGGCGGCGATCCGGCGCGTTTTCGGGCTATCCGGGGTGCCTATGAAATTCTTCTGCGCTATTATGTTGGATGAATGCCCAGACATACCCTGCTGGGTATTGTTGACTACATTACTTGGTTATTAGATAATCTTTATCGAGAAAATTTTTCAGGAGGTTATTCTTGAGCATTCCCCAACGTGACGGCGACGGTTATCTCATTGACCGTGATGCCTGGACCCCGGAAATCGCGCGTGCCATGGCGGAGGCCGACGGTTTCGCCCTGGACGACATGAAATGGTCGCATATCACGAAAGCGCGTGAATACTACGATGCCTTCGGCGTGGTTCCGCCGATCCGGAAATTCGCCAAATACGTCGAGGTCGATCAGAAAGACATGTTCAAACTGTGGATGACCGGCCCGATGAAGCCCATCACCAAATACGGCGGGCTGCCCAAACCCACCGGCTGCGTTTAACCCGCACCGTTTCTACGTTTTTGCCGTATCACCAGGCCCGGCGCACGGATGTGCGCCGGGCCTTTTCATTTGATGAAAGCCGGTGTTTGTGTCGTGTGAGGGGATAGAGACTTCGCAAATCCGGTGCAATACGGATTTCTGGCAATTATTGCCAGACATTCTATACGTATAGAGTGTCTTCGGATTGTCAAAAACTATCAGGGAACTCCATATGAACAAAAAATTAGCAGGTATCCTGTGTGTCGGCCTGGCTTGGCAGGTCCTCCCGGCCCGTGCAGCCACCGGCATCGAAGGGTTGTCATTGAGCGGCTTTTTGACCGCCGGCGCAACTTATGCCGACAAGCAGTTGCTGACCAATTCCAAAGCCGTGTCTCAGGATGGCACGATCGAGAACACGCCGGGATTCACCGCCGACTCGCGTCTCGGCGTGCAGATCTCGGCCAAGGTGAATCCGGATATCTCCGTGACCGGACAGCTGCTGGCCAAGGCGCGCGAGGACAACTCCAATACCAAGGCCGACTGGGCCTTCGTCACCTACCGCGTGAGCGAGCCGGTCAGCATTCGCGCCGGCAAGATCAAGTTTCCGACCTTCCTGATTTCAGATTACTTCGAAGTCGGTTACGCCTATCCCTGGATACGACCGCCGCAGGAAGTGTACAGCCTGAATCCGATTTCGACCCTGAACGGCGCGGACCTGCTGGCGCGATTCCGGTTCGGCGACATGACGCTGTTGTTGCAGCCGTATTACGGCGTGAGCCGTGGCGCCACGACCGTGGCGCCCCAGGAGGCCCTGCCGGCCCTGGGACAACCGGCTGGATCGATTTATAGCGTCGGATTTACCGCCGATGAGCTGCACGGCGTCAACGTGAGTCTCGGCTCCGACATATTCACCGCCCGTGTCGGCTTCCTTCAGACGAAGGTGAATGCGAGTTCGCTCGGCGTGTTCCACGACACGGCGAAATTCTCCAGCGCCGGCGTGACCATGGACTGGAATAACATCGTGTTCTATTCCGAAGCCGCCAAGCGCGAGATCGATGGATCGGCGAATTTTGCTTTCCCCAACCAGAAGGCCTCTTATGCAACCCTGGGTTACCGTTTCGGCAAGTGGCTGCCGCTGTTCACTACGGCGCGTATCAGCGACAACGATAATCCGAAAAAACTGCTCGGCACGCCGCTCAAACAAACTTCAAAGACGCTGGGATTGCGTTACGAAGTGGGCAGCGGCGCCGCGCTCAAGTTCGAGGCGCAGAAAATCACTCCTGAAAAAGGCACCCGCGGCCTGCTGATCGCCAATCCCAACGGCGCGACCGTCAGGGACAAGGGCGATGACGTCATGTTTTATGGAATCACCCTCGACGTTGTGTTCTAGGAGAATTCATAATGAAAACATTAAAAAAACTCAGGGCGGTCCTGTTCATGATGCTGGTGTGGGCGGGATCGTCACCGGCCCATGCGGCACTGGCGATTATCGTACATCCCAGCAACAAACTGGCCGGCATTACCTCCGAACAGGCCGCGGATATTTACCTGGCCAAGGCTGGCGTCTTTCCCAACGGAGCACGGGCCATCCCTGTCGATCAGGTGCAGAACAGCCCATCGCGCAAAAAGTTTTACAGCGTGGTGATCAGGAAGGATGAATCCGCTCTCAGAGTGTATTGGGCGAAGCTGCTGTTCACCGGCAAGGCCCAGCCGCCCCGCGAACTCGGCGACGATGCCGACGTAAAGGGCTGGGTGGCGGCCAATCCGGAGGCAATCGGTTACGTGGACGGGAAATTCGTCGACAATACCGTGAAGGTGCTGCTTATTCTTCCCTGACACAGGTTTCTCGGCGATGAAAAACCCGGCTCAGCCGGGTTTTTTATTTTCAGATCCTGTGTTCACTGCCCGTTTTCCAGGCGCGTCACTGCCCGAGGCGTGTCAGCGTGTTTGTCATAAAGTGCTTGGAATTAAACGGGTTGTATCCGTTTGACGCAGGCGGAATTGATTTTCGCTGCCCGGAAAGAACACAATAAGGCCAATAACAACACCGCCGGACGTCTATCCGGCTGACGTGGATATCGACAGGGGCCTGCCGGGTCTTTTTCGAGAGCCGCCGATATGAGGGGAGTGGAAGAAACCCGCCATGTATGAGTCTTTTTACGGGCTGAAGGAAAAGCCATTTTCCCTGCTGCCCGATCCGGCCTATCTGTATCTGAGCAGGCAGCACGAGATGGCCATTACCTTGTTGCAGTACAGCCTGGAAAACCAGGCCGGGTTCTGCGTGATCAGCGGCAAGGCCGGTACCGGCAAGACCACGCTTTTGCGGCGCCTGTTGAACCAGGTCGGCGACGACGTCTCGGTCGGCCTTATCTCCAACACCCATCATTCGTTCGGCGAGCTGATGCGCTGGATACTCCACGCCTTTGGCCTCGAAGGCGCCGGCCTGTCCCGTGCCGCGATGCATCAGCTTTTCATCGATTACCTGATCGCGCAGTATGCGAAAAACCGGCGAACGATGCTGATCATCGATGAGGCGCAGAACATGGCCGCCGACGCGCTGGAAGAGCTGCGCATGCTGTCGAATATCAATTCCGAGAAGGATTTGCTGCTCCAGGTGATTCTCGTCGGCCAGCCGCCGTTGCGCGATATCCTGCGACGACCGGAGCTCGAGCAGTTCGCCCAGCGGATTGCCGTGGACTACCAACTGGATTCGCTCAACCGGGAGGAGACCGGGGCTTACATTCGTCACCGGATCATGATCGCGGGCGGCGAACATGAACTTTTCACCGAAGATGCCACCGACGCTGTATACGATTATTGCGGAGGCAATCCGAGGCTGATCAATCTCCTGTGCGATTTGTCCCTGGTCTATGCCTATGCCTCACAGGCGGCGGTTGTCACCGGTGATCTCGTCGAACAGGTGGTGACGGAACGCGAAAAATACGGTGCCTTGCCGCTTTTCGTCTCGACCGGGAAGTCATGCGCCAGGTTGGATGCGTCGGCCACGGTATTACAGGCTGTGACAACGGCGACAACACCCGCTGTCCATAAGGCAACTTCCCTCAAAGCGGCTACCAACGCCCGTGGCGCCAGCCCGGCGGAAACAAGAATCAAAACGACACGATTGACACCGGGCGTCTCCGCTCCGGATTCCGATCGCGCCGGACAAATTCTGCAGTCGATCCCGACTACGGGTAATACGGTTGCTGCACAGGCCGGGGCTGTCGATATTTCTCCCGCGAAGGGAACTCCGAAATCAGGGACCGAATCCATGGCCATGGCTGGGACGACAATGGCGATCATTCGTCATGGCACGGGAATGTCGACGGGGAATGTTGCCGAAGCGGCCGCCCGGGTCGAGAAATCTGTCGCGATGCGGAGCCATGGCGGCAAGCCTGCCATGCGGACGGACTCGACAATGACGGAAAAAACATCGTCCACAAACGCGAAGGTCGATAGCGCGTCGCC
>JACXTT010014492.1_pt1 | contig 10305 bp, 8 predicted proteins | sample 9270951 | NCBI WGS metagenome assembly JACXTT01 (sample SAMN15532306, study PRJNA645909) | rock metagenome | isolation source: weathered quartz diorite | place: Puerto Rico | collected 2017-06-21
AGGCCGAGATCCTCGAGTATGACCACCAGGTCATCCGGACGGTCACGAAGGAGTTCCACGCCCCGTCGGTCATCCGGTTGCAGCACCGCGTGAAGCGGCCGCGGCCGCGAGTCAAGCTGACCCGGCGCGAAGTCTTCGCGAGGGACCGCCACACCTGCCAATACTGCGGCCGGCAGGCGTCCGACCTGACGCTCGACCACATCCTGCCGCGCCATCGGGGCGGGACCCACACCTGGGACAACCTCGTCGCGGCGTGCAAGCCGTGCAACCACCGAAAGGGCGGCAAGACGCCGGAAGAGGCGCGGGTCCGGCTGCTTCGGACGCCGTTCGAGCCGCGCAGCGACCTCTACTCCATGTTCACCCCGTACCTTGCCGACGAGCGCAACGGGGCCTGGCGCACCTACCTCTTCCTCGGGCGCAACTAGGCTTGCTCGGCGATGCCGAGCGGTGCGGCGATCAACCCTCCGGATGGCGTGCGGGCGCTGATCGCGCGCCTGTGGGAGCACGGCCACGCCGCGTACGTCGTCGGCGGCTCGGTCCGCGACGCCCTGCTCCGGCGTGATGCCCAGGACTGGGACCTCGCCACCGACGCCCGGCCGGACCGGCTGCTCGCGATCTTTCCGGGAGCGGTCTACGAGAACCAGTTCGGAACCGTCGCCGTGCGCCAGGACGGCGCGGTCCACGAGGTCACCACGTTCCGGATCGACCACGACTACGCAGACTTCCGCCGGCCGCATCGTGTCGAGTTCGGCGACGACATTCGCCTCGACCTCGCGCGGCGGGACTTCACGGTCAACGCCATCGCCTGGGGGCGTGCGGCGGATGCGGCGGCGAACGCGCTGGTCGACCCGTTCGACGGGGTCGACGACCTCGAGCGGCGGGTCCTCCGGACGGTCGGTGATCCAAGGGCGAGATTCGGCGAGGACGCCCTGCGCATGGTTCGGGCCGTTCGGCTCGCCGCGGTCCTGGGCTTCTCGATCGAGCCGGAGACGCTCGCTGCGATTCGAGAAAACGCGGCCCTGGTTTCGCATGTATCGGGCGAACGCGTCTCAGCGGAGCTGGAGAAGCTGCTCGCGGCGCCGCGGCCATCCGTCGGCTTCCAGCTCATGGCCGAGACGGGCCTCCTCGAGGTGCTCTTCCCCGAGCTCGCCGCGCAGCGGGGCCTCGCCCAGAACAAGATCGAGGGCCAGGACCTGTTCGATCACACGCTCGGATCCGTCGATGCGGCTCCCGTCGATCGGCCGGTCGTGCGCCTCGCCGCGCTTCTCCATGACGTCGGCAAGCCAGCCACGCTCGACGATGCCGGCGGCCCGTTTCGCGGCCACGAGGTGGTGGGGGCCGAGATGGCCGAGCGCCTGCTCGGCCGGCTGCACACGCCGCGCACCGCCGTCGTGCGGGTCGTCAACCTCGTCCGCCAGCACATGTTCACCTACGACACGAGCTGGGGTGGCGCGGGCGTGCGCCGCTTCATCCAGCGCGTCGGCGTTGACGCCGTCGACGACCTGTTCGCTCTCCGCGAGGCCGACAACGTGGGCAGCGGCGTGCCCGCCGAAGCGCACGGTCTCGCGGAGCTGCGGGATCGGGTCGACGCGGAGATCGCGGCATCCGTCGTCCTGGATCGTGCACGACTCGCGGTCCGCGGCGACGACCTGATGGCGGAGCTGGGAGTCCCAGCCGGGCCGACGCTCGGTCGCGTCCTCGACGAGCTGCTCGAGCGCGTGATCGCCGAGCCGAAGCTCAACGATCGCGCGACGCTCCTGCTCCTGGCGGAGTCGATGCTGGCCGACGACCGATGATCGAGCGGCTGCTCGCGGCCGAGGGCGCGCTGGCGCGGGACGAGCTCGACAACGCCCAGCGCCTCTACGGCCAGGTCGTCGAGGCCGACCCGCGCAACGCAATCGCGGTCGTCGGGCTGGCGAGGGTCCTCGCGCAACGAGGCGACACGGACGCCGCCCGCGAGCTCCTGGCGCACGCCCTCGAGATCGACCCCGCGGAAGCGGCGGCCCATCGGCTCCTCGTCGAGCTCGACGTGCCGGCGGCACGACCAGCCGCCGCAATGCCGGTGACGCCCGCCCAAACCACCGCCCCGCGAGGCGTGCTGGCCTGGCTCCGGCGGCTCGCCCGGCTCGGCTGAGCGCCACCGCTTCGCGAATGCCCGCCTCGCCGGACCTCATCGCGCGCGCGCCCGGTCGCGTCAACCTCATCGGCGAGCACACGGACTACAACGACGGGCTCGTGCTGCCAATGGCGATCGACCTCGAGACCCGCATCGAGTTCGTCCCGTCCGAGGACCGGATCGTGGACCTCACGCTCGCCGCGAGCGGTGCGCGGGCCGCGATCGACCTCGACGAGCGGTCGAACCCGCGGACTGGTCGCCGGGGCGACTGGACCGACTACGTCGCCGGCACCGCCTGGGCCCTGCGCGCCGCAGGGGCCAGGCCCCGGGGCTTCGTCGGCATGGCGCGCGGGAACCTCCCGCTCGGGCAGGGCCTTTCCTCCTCGGCGGCATTCGAGCTCGCCTGCGCGTGGGCGCTGTCGGGCGGGGAGCCGCCCCTCCCGAATCGAATCGCCCTCGCCCGCGCCTGCCAGCTCGCCGAGAACGAGTTCGTCGGCGTGCCGTGCGGCATCCTCGACCAGTTCGCCGTCGCCTTCGGAGCCCGCGATGCCGCGCTGCTGCTCGACTGCCGCACCCTCGACCATCGGGAGGTCCCGCTGCCGCCGCGCGCGGCCATCCTGGTCGCCGAGTCCGGCGTGACGAGAGCGCTCCGGGGCTCAGGCTACGAGGAGCGGCGCCGGGAGTGCGAGGCGGCGGCGGCGATCCTGGCGACGATCGATCCGTCGGTGCGCTCCCTGCGCAACGCGACGCCGGAGCTGCTCGATCGCGCCGGCCCGCGGCTCGGCGATCGCCTCGCCCGCCGCACGCGCCACGTCGTGAGCGAGAACGAGCGGGTCCTCGCCACCGCACGCGCCCTCGAGACCGGCGACCTCGCCGCGGCTGGCCGCGCCTTCCTCGCCAGCCACGCCTCGTTCCGTGACGACTTCGAGGCGAGCGTGCCGGAGGTGGATCGGCTGGTCGAGGTCGCGGCAGCGATTCCGGGCGTCCACGGCGCGCGCCTGACGGGCGGCGGCTTCGGCGGCGCCGTGGTCGTCCTCGCCCAGTCCGATGCGATCGATGCCGTCGCCGCCGGTATCCGGGCCGGCTATCGCACGCCGTCGGGGGACCCAGCGCCCGTCCGCGCCGTTCGCGCGACCAATGGCGCCGGTATGACCGCCGGCGCCGCGGAGCCGGTATGACCGACCGGCTGCCGCGGGGGGTGCATCGCCGTCACGACCCGCTGCGCGACAGCTGGGTGCTCGTCTCGCGCGGGCGTGGGGCCCGGCCGTGGCGAGGCCAGCTCGAGGCGGCTCCGTCGATCGAGGTCCCGGCGTACGACCCGGGCTGCGCGCTGTGCCCCGGCAACCTCCGAGCGAGCGGCGTTCGCAACCCTGCCTACAGCGGCACGTTCGTCTTCGAGAACGACTTTCCGGCCCTCACCGAACGGGGCGCCGGCGGTGATGCTGGGCCGGCCGTCCCCGATGACCTGCTTCGCGCCGAGCCCGCCTCCGGAACCTCCCGCGTGCTGTGCTTCTCGGAGCGCCATGATCGGTCCCTCGGCGCACTCCCGCTCGAGGAGATCAGGAACGTCGTCGACCTGTGGGCCGACCAGACCGCCGAGCTCGGGGCGACCTATCGTTGGGTCCAGGTCTTCGAGAACCGGGGCGAGGCCATGGGCGCCTCGAACCCGCATCCGCACGGGCAGGTCTGGGCCGGCACGGCGCTGCCGGTCGAGGCGGCGCGCGAGGACGCGACGCAGCGCGACCACCTGCGCCGGACCGGGCGCCGCCTCCTTGCCGACGTGGTCGAGCGGGAGGGCGGTGGGGCGCGGGTCGTGGCCGAGCGCGACGGGTGGCTCGCGATCGCGCCGTTCTGGGCAAGCTGGCCATACGAGCTCCTGCTCGTGCCGGCCGCTCCAGCCAAGCGGCTGCCGGACCTCGGGAGCGCGGCAAAGACTGGACTCGCGGCGACCCTGCGCGAGCTCCTCGGCCGTCTCGATCGGCTGTTCGAGCTGCCGTTTCCATACTCGATGGGCTGGCATCAGGCGCCGAGCGGCCGCGACCCGGGTGACGTCGACCACTGGCAGCTCCACGCGCACCTGTACCCGCCACTGCTGCGCTCGGATGCCCGGAAGTTCATGGTCGGCTACGAGCTCCTCGCCGAGCCGCAGCGCGACCTCACGCCCGAGGACGCCGCCGCCGCTCTGCGCGCCGTCAACCCGACACCCTGAGCGCGCGCCCTACCCTTCGTCCGATGCGCATCCTGGTGACCGGCGGCGCCGGCTATGTCGGATCGGTCTCCGTGGAGCACCTCGCCCGAGGCGGGCACGAGATCGTCGTCCTCGACACCTACGCGACCGCGCGGCCCGGCGCGAATCTCGCCGGAGCGGCGGTCGTCAATGGCACCTACACGGATCGAGCGGCCGTCGCCGCACTGCTCCGCGACCGGGGCGTCGACGCCGTGCTCCATTGCGGCGCCCGCTCGCTCGTCGGCGAGTCCATCCGCGACCCGGCGCTCTACTTCCGCGAGAATGTCGCCGGCGGGATCTCGCTCCTCGAGGCGATGCGCGACGCCGGCGTCGACCGGCTGGTCATCTCCTCCACTGCCGCGGTGTACGGCGAGCGGGGGGCGACGCCGATCCGCGAGGACGCGCCGCTGGGCCCGATCAACCCGTACGGCGAGTCGAAGCGGAGCCTCGAGGCCGCCGCCGACTGGTTCGCTCGGGCATACGAGCTGCGGGCCGTGTCGCTCCGCTACTTCAACGTGGCGGGCGCCAGCGCCACCAACGGCGAGCGGCACGAGCCCGAGACGCACCTCATCCCCAACGCGATCCGCGCGGCCTCCGGCGGCGATCCCCTGACGCTCTTCGGGACCGACTATCCGACGCCGGATGGCACGCCGATCCGCGACTATGTCCACGTCCTCGACCTCGCCGAGGCCCACCGGCTCGCCCTCGAGGCGACCAAGCCGGGCGATGAACGGATCGGCGCCAGCCTCCTCGCGCTGAACCTGGGCAGCGGCGCTGGCTTCAGCGTCCGCGACGTCATCGCCGAGGCCGAGCGCGTCATCGGCCGGCCGATCCCGCAGGCCGTCGGCGAACGACGGGCAGGCGATCCACCCAGCCTCGTCGCCGACATCTCGAGGGCGCGCGACGTCCTGGGCTGGACGCCACGGCAGTCCTCCCTCGCGCAGATGATCGGCTCCGCCTGGGCGTGGTGGTCCGGAGGCACGGGCAGGCCCTAGAAGCGGCCCTCGACCGGCATGTCCGCGGCGGGCAGGAAGCGCCCAGGCAACGGGAACTCCGGCGCGTCCGGAGGGCGTGAGACCGGCGAAGCGCTCCAGCAGGCGCAGCCCGGAACGCGGTGACGCATGGGCCTGCGCCGCTGCCACGGGCTCGATCATAGGCGCGCGTACGATGTGGTCGTGCGGCAGCCCGGAGTCAGCGCGCCCTCGTCGATTCGCGCGGCCACCATCTCGTGGCGCCCGATGGCGTACGGCCATCGGCGTCCGGACACGATCGCCGATCCCATCTGCGAGCCGCTATGGGGGGGTCGGCGCGTCCTCGTCGAGATCGCCGACGGCAGGGTCGAGATACGTGGCACCGACGGCGGCGAGGTCGACGGCTACGAGGTCCTCCGCGCCGCAATCGCCGACGCGACCTTCGCCGACGATGCGCTCATCGACGGGTCGCTGCTGCCCGCGCCGCTGCGCGATACGGAGGGCGCCCGCGTCCGCGTCGGGATGGACTCGGTCAAGTCGCCGGGCGACAGGGTCAAGCACATCTTTATCGGCGAGAGCCCGCTGACGCCGAAGCGCGAGGCGCTCAAACAGGCAGACGAGGCGCGCCTCCCGGCGCCCGGCGACGAGCCGGCCGCCCTCGTCGCGACGGATCTTCTCTGGATCGACGGCCAATCCCTGCTTGACGTCCCGCTGCTGGAGCGGAAGCGCGTCCTCGAGTCTGCCCTCGACGAGCGTGAGCTGGTGCGCCGGTCGATGGTCGTGCGGCCGCCGGTCGAGACGTGGTTCGCGCAGTGGCGCGCCCTCGGCTTCGAGGAGGTCACGTTGAAGGGCGCGAACGGGCGCTACCGGCCCGGGACCGTCGCCGAGGACTGGACCGTCATCGTGATGCCACGGCGCTGAAACGCGGCCGCCACGGAAGTGCGGCGGCGCTGCAACCCTGCACAGGGCGGCCCCGGCGCGGATCTCGGCGGAACGGTGGTACGGTGGGCCCGATGCCGCAGCCTGTGCTGACGCCGGCCATCCGCGAAGAGATCGCCCGCCTGGAGCGCGCGGACATCATGGTCGGAATCCCGAGCTTCAAGAACGCAACGACGATCGGCTACGTCGTTCGCGCGGCCCAGGCCGGGCTGGTCCAGTACTTCCCGGAGCTGCGCCCCGTCGTCGTCAACTCGGACGCGGGCTCGCCCGACGGCACGCAGCGTGTCGTCGTCGAGACCGAGCCACCGGACTACATCGAGCGGATCCTGCTCGTCCGGCCGACCAACAAGCTGTCGCGGGTCTCGCTCACCTACCCCGAGGTCAATGGCTCCGGCGGCAAGGGCGCCGCGCTGCGCACGATCTTCGAGATGGCCGCGGCGCTCGATGTCCAGGCCCTGGTGGTGGTCGACTCCGATCTGCGCTCGATCGGGCCCGAATGGATCGAGCTGCTTGCCGGGCCGATCCTCAAGGGCGGCTACGACTTCGTCGCACCGCTCTACGCCCGCCACAAGCACGACGGCACGATCACCAACAACGTCACCTACCCGCTGACGCGGGCGCTCTACGGGCTCCGCATCCGCCAGCCGATCGGGGGCGACTTCGGCGTCTCGGGCGACCTCGTCGGGCACTACCTCGGCGAGGGCCACTGGACGCCCGAGGTGTCCAAGTTCGGCATCGACATCTGGATGACGACGCTCGCCCTCGGCGGCGGCTTCGCCGTCTGCCAGGCCCGCCTTGGCGCCAAGGTCCACGACCCGAAGGACCCGGGCGCGGATCTCGGCCCGATGTTCCGCCAGGTCGTGACGACGATCCTGCGGCTCGCCGTCGCGAACGCCGATCGCTGGAAGAAGGTCCGCGGCAGCCACGATGTGCCGGCGTACGGCTTCGAGCGCGTGGTCGACCCGCCGCCGCTCGAGATCAACGTCCTGCGCCTGCTCTCGGAGTTCCACTCCGGCGCCCTGACGTTGGGCGCGACCTGGACCGAGATGCTGGCCGCGGAGACTGCGAGTGCCATCCTTGCGCTCGCCGAGCAGGCCGGCACGATCGCCGAGCATGTCCGCGCCACCCTCGACGTCGACGCTCCCGGCGCCGATCAGCCTACGACCGCCGCGATGGCCGCGGCGGGGGCAGGATTCGCGTTCCCGGACGGCGTCTGGGCGAAGGTCATCTACGACCTCGTGATCACGGCGCGCGACCAGCCGGATCGCCTCGAGGCGTTCGTGACCGCGTTGGTGCCGGTGTACTTCGGCCGCGTTGCGAGCGCCGTCATCGAGAACCGCGACCTGTCGACCGACGGGGCCGAGGACAGCGTCGACCGCCAGGCGCGCGAGTTCGAGCGGCTCAAGCCATACCTCGTCAGCCGCTGGTCGCAATCATGACCGCGCGATGGTGACCCCGCAGCCGCTGCCGGCCCGAATCGTCATCCCGGTCGCGAACCCGTCGACGGCGGAGGAGCTGATCAAACTGGGCGCGGACCTGCTCGATCCACACGGCGGCGAGCTGACCGCGCTGGGCATCGTCGAGGTGCCCGAGGGCATGCCGCTGTCGGAGGGCGCCACGCGGGCCCGGCATGCGCGCCGGCTGCTGCAGCGCGTCCTCGACTTCGTGCCCGAGGGCACGCGCATCCACCCCATCGTGCGCATCGGCCGGCACGCGGCGGAGGGAATCGTCGAGGTCGCCGCCGAGCTGGAGGCGGACCTGATCGTCTTCGGCTGGGGCGGCAAGACACCCACCGCCCGCGACGGGATGACGTCGCCGTTCTCGGCGACGATCGACGAGGTCCTCCGCGAGTCGCCGTGCGACGTCGCCGTGGTCAAGCAGCGGGGCGTGCGCGATCTCAAGCGGGTCGTGGTGCCGGTCCGCGGCGGCCCGCACGCGGAGCTGGCCCTGCACCTCGGCGGCGCTATCGCCGCCCGTCATGAGGCGACGCTCGCGGCGCTGCACGTCGTCCCACCCGGGATCACCCTCGCGGTCCGTGCCCAGGCGGAGCGGGCACTCACCGCGTTCGCGCGACAGCACGTCGAGAGCAAGGTTGAGACGCTGGTGCGCGAGGCCTCGAACGTCCGCGCCGCGATCCTGCGCGAGGCGGACCACTCCGACATCGTCGTCATGGGCGCCGCCGCGCCCACCGCGACGGACGGCACGACGCACCTCTTCGGGGCCATGCCGGAGGCCATCGCCACGCGCTCTCAGACGACCGTCGTCGTCGTCAAGACGCGCGAGACGATCGGCCGCCAGACCTTCGAGCAGCTCGCGACCCGGGCCGAGTCGCTCGCAGCCGCGGATCGCGCCGCGGAGGAATCGCGCGCCGTGCCGGCCCGGGTCGAGCGCTGGTTCGGCGAGTCGAACTTCCACCACGCGGAGTTCGCCGACCTGCGTCGGCTGACCCAGCTGAAGGAGAAGCAAGGCCTCACGGTCAGCCTCGTCCTGCCGACGCTCAACGAGGAGGAGACGATCGGGCCGATCGTGCGGCGGGCGATCCGCGAAATGGTCGGCCGGGTGCCACTGCTCGACGAGGTCGTCGTCATCGACTCGGCCTCGTCCGATCGGACGCGCGAGATCGCCGAGTCGGAGGGCGCCCGCGTCGTCCAGCACCACGAGGTCCTGAGCCGCTACGGGAGCTTCCGGGGCAAGGGCGAGGCGCTCTGGAAGTCGCTCTACGAGACCTCGGGCGACCTCGTGGTGTGGGCCGACACCGATGTTCGTAACTGGCACCCTCGGATGGTCTACGGGACGCTCGGGCCGCTGCTCCACGAGCCGCGGCTCCAGTACGTGAAGGGCTACTACCAGCGTCCGATCGTGCAGGCGGGGGTGCTCCGCGAAGGTGGCGGCGGCCGCGTCACGGAGCTCGTCGCGCGACCCCTGATCAACCTGTTCTTCCCCGAGCTGTCCGGCTTCATCCAGCCCCTCGCCGGTGAGTACGCCGGCCGCCGCTCGCTGCTCGAGCAGATCCCGTTCTTCACCGGCTACGCGGTCGAGATCGGGCACCTCATCGACGTCGCCGAGCGGTCCGGGCTCGACGGGCTCGGCCAGGTCGACCTCGAGCGGCGGGTCCACCGCAACCAGGAGCTCGAGGGCCTGTCGCGAATGAGCTTCGTGATCCTGCAGGCAGTGATGAAGCGCCTCGAGGAGCGGCGCAAGGCTCGACTGTTCGCCGAGCTCGGCTCGACGATGAAGCTGCCGCGCTCCGGGCGCGGTCGGCTCTCGCTCGAGGTCATCGAGCTCGCCGACCTGGAGCGCCCGCCGATGGTCCGAATCCCGGAGTACATGGAGCGGCGCCAGGGACTGCTGAGCGAGACCCTCGTCGGCTGACGCCGGGACGGATGCGCATCGTCATCGCCCCCGACTCGTACAAGGGGTCGCTGACCTCGGTCGAGGTCGCGTCGGCCCTCGCCCGCGGCTGGCGCCAGGCACGGCCGGAGGACGAGGTGCTGCTCGCGCCGCTGGCCGACGGCGGCGAGGGGACGCTCGTCGCGGTCGAGGCGGCCGGCGGCTGGGAGTGGCGGTCCACGCAAGCGACCGACCCCATCGGCCGGCCCGTGACGGCACGCTGGCTGCGCTCGAGCGACGGCAGTCGCGCGGTCGTGGAGCTCGCGGAGGCATCCGGCCTGTCGCGGCTCACGGCCGCAGAGCGAGATCCGGTTCGGGCGTCCACGAAGGGCACCGGCGAGGTGTTGCGGTCCGTGATGGACGACGGCATCCGCTCGATCACCCTCGGCATCGGCGGCAGCGCCACGACCGACGGCGGGGCCGGAATCCTCCAGGCACTCGGGGCGATCATCGATTGGCCCGCGCCGACTGTTTCGCTGGCCGGCCTCGATCGCCGCCTCGGCGAGGTTGACCTGCGGATCGCCTGCGACGTCAGCAATCCCCTGCTCGGCCCGCGCGGAGCCGCCGCGACGTACGGGCCGCAGAAGGGGTCGTCACCGGCCCAGGTCGCGGAGCTCGACGCGCGCCTCGGGCGCTACGCGGACGCCCTGCGCGCGGCGACC
>JACXTT010014493.1_pt1 | contig 10304 bp, 8 predicted proteins | sample 9270951 | NCBI WGS metagenome assembly JACXTT01 (sample SAMN15532306, study PRJNA645909) | rock metagenome | isolation source: weathered quartz diorite | place: Puerto Rico | collected 2017-06-21
CCGCGAGGGGAGAAGGTGCGCGAAGCGCGGATGAGGGGTTCGTGCAACGCGCGAACAAGAGGCCCCTCATCCGCCTTCGGCACCTTCTCCCCCGTGCGGGGGAGAAGGGACTAGTCGGCAAGTTTCTTGGAAGCGAAGTCGAGATGGGGTGCGGGAGGCGCGCGACATGATCTTCGTACCGCCCTTCCCCCTGGTCCCTCGACTTCGCTCGGGATGACTTCTTCACAAGCTCAATACAATGGCTCGATGAACGGAACGCATGTCCGGCTCGAGCCGATGACGCTCGAGCACGTTGATGCACTTGCAGAAGCGGGCCTGTACCCCGAGCTCTGGACCTGGATTCCGACACCGGTCACGACGCGCGACGACATGCGCATGTATGTGATGACCGCCCTCGAGGAAGCCTCTCGCGGTAGCGCGATGCCATTCGTCATCATCGATCAGAAGAGCTCGCGCGTGATCGGCAGCACGCGTTACGCGAACATCTCGAAGGCGGATCGCCGCGTCGAGATCGGCTGGACGTGGGTCACGCCTTCGTTTCAGCGCAGTGCTGCGAACACGGAGACGAAGCTGCTACTGCTCACGCATGCATTCGAGTCGATGGGCTGCGTCCGCGTCGAGCTGAAGACCGACGCGCTCAATCAACAATCGCGCAATGCGATCCTCCGCCTCGGCGCAAAGGAAGAAGGGATCTTCCGCAAGCACCGGCTGACGTCGACCGGGCGCTGGAGGGATACGGTGTACTACTCCATCCTCGACGATGAGTGGCCGGATGTGAAGCAACGCTTGATCGGGAAGTTAGCCCGCTGACGCTAAATCGGAAAGTGCGTCAGCGACGCGAGCCAGCCGCCCAGCACCTCGCCGATCACCACCGCGACGACATCCACGTACAGAATCCCGGTTGCGGCCATCGTCGAGCGGATGCGCACCGTGCCCCACACCATCGGGTAGAGCGCGAGCGGACCGAAGAGGCCCCACCCTGCGCGCATCCAGAAGAAGATGTCGAACAGCGCGCGGCGATCGACGAAGAACGCTGCGGCCACGACCACCGCGATGCGCAGTCCCGCCGCGACCAGCGTGGCGATCGTCAGCCGCTTCAGAGGATCGATCGCCATGCCGCGCACGACGAGGTACCAGTGACCGAGCGTCATCGCGAGATTCACCGTACCGAGCAACGCGATCGATGTGATCGCACCTGCAATGGCCCACGCGATGTGCGGCGGCTTCGTCGCCGCATCGAAGGCGCGCACTCCGATCACGACGTAGCCGATACCGAGAAGAAGAGCGCCGGAGCGAAAGATGAGGCGCTTGGGATAGCGCATCGCCAGCAGCGTCCACGCAGTGAGAATCAGCAGCGATGCATCCCACATCGCGAGGTCGCGGCGGTGCGCGAAGAGATGCGCGATCACGGCACCGGCAACGAGCGCGCCGCCGATCACGAGCACCATGCGATAGAACTTCACCCCCGCGTTGCGGCGGCCGACGAGCGGAAGAAAGACGACGAGCCCCGCGGCGAGATCGATCAGAAAGAGTGCGAGCAGCACGGCCGTGAAGTGTAACGGGTTACTGATGCGGACATGTTTCGGGATCGTCGCATTCGAAGCAGATGTCCTCGAACTCGTGCTGTACCGCGGACTCGCGCTCAAGCCGCAACTCCGCTGCACTCTGATCCACGGTCTCCATCACTCGTCCGCGGCACTTCGGGCACCGCTCGAGGCCGGGAGGCAGTTCACTCCTGCAGTCGGATCGCGAACAGACGTAGCGCGAGGCGCGACGCCGCCCCAATCTTCCACCGATGATGATGCCCGCCGGAAACGCGATGATCGAGAGCACGACGGAGAGTGTGCTTCCCTCCAGCAGAATCACGAGCAGGATGGCGACGCCGATCGCCGCCAGCCCTCCGAGATACCCACCGCTCGCCCTGGCGTAACGAAGCTCTTCGCGGAGCACGCGATCGACGCGCCGTTCTGACACGACGACCGTCTCGAGCTCCTCTTCACGCACCTCACTGCTTGCCTCGAGCAGCTCGTGCCGTTCGTTACTCAAGAGTGTCCAGCGCCGCTCGTCGTCACGGATGCGCTCCCGGTTCTGCAGCGCCCGCCCCAGGCCAGGCAACGACAACGTGATGCCGTCCCTCGCCGTCAACGCGTCGAGATGATTGGCGAACGCGCGCAGATCGATACCGATCGGCACCACGAATTTCCCATACGCAAACCGCGGCGACTCGCCGTCCAGAAGAAACACTTCCTGCGCATGACAATCGATCACGATGTCGTCACCGAGCTCCGGCGCCAGCGACGAGACCGCGCCGGCGTGTGGCTGACGCGCAAGGAATCGCCAGCGATCCAACGGCGCGTGCTCGAGCCGCGCCAGCAACGGAAAGGGCCGGTGACGCGAAGCTCCATCCCACAGGACGATGTCGCCATAGTCGACGGCGCTGCGCGCGTTGCGCGTCGTGCTCACCACGTTTCCGTGACATGGACTGTGGCGTTCAATGAGCACTGACTCGGGCCGCGCATCTTCGCCGCGTGAGGAAACATGAACCTCCCCACCTTCCGTCCTCGCGCTGAAGCCGAGCGCGAGCCACGCTTCGGCTGCGGCAAAGGAGTCACCCGCACCGGTCGCGCAGATCCCCGCATTCCAGAGCAGCTCTTTGGATTGCAATCCAAGCTCGAGCGCCTTCTGGCTCGCCTCCAGCCCTTCGGCCCAGCTTCCGCGCCATTTGCAGATGAGGGCGAGGAGGAGCCAGCGCTCAGGGTCGGAAGGATCCTTGTCGAGCGCGCGGCGTAACGCAGCGGCCGCAACGAGAAGAGGCAGCGGCGGAAGGTCGAACGGTTCTTCGCTGACCGTATCGTTGATCACGCGTGCGGCGTCGCACACGAGATCATCATCATCCTCGAATGCTTGAATGATCGCGGTGGCGATGGCGAATCGCTGCTCGCGATCCGTATCACAAAGGATCTCGAATGCGCGCTCGCGCTCCCCCTTCGCGATCAGATCCATCACTTCGTCATGACGCACCAGCGTAGGATAGCGTGCTCATGAAGCGAGCCTCGCCGGGACTGATCGATCGCATTCGCAGGATCTGTCTCGCGTTTTCCGAGACTTCTGAGAAGCTTTCGCACGGCGAGCCAACCTGGTTCGCCAGGAAGCGCGTGTTCGCGACGCTGTCCGACAATCATCACAACGACGGCAACGTCGCGGTCCTTTGTCCCGTACCAGAGGGAGCACAGGCCGCGCTCATCGAGGCGTATCCCGAGCACATCTACAAGCCGCCCTATGTCGGCAGCAGCGGATGGATCGGCATACGGCTGAACACGGGATTCGAGTGGAAGATGATCGCTGCGCTGCTGGATCAGGCGCATGCAATGGCGATGGAGAAGCAGCGGCGACGGCGGTGAGCGGAGACTCATCCTCACAACGTCCGCGGCAATCTTCGGGATCTCGGCAGGTATCGCACTCCTTCCGCTCTGGTTATGTCCAGCAAAACCTGGACAACTCCCTGGGTACATGACGAGCGCCGGACTCGATGCCGGCGCCAGTTTTCACTTTCTCACAGGCCTCGTCATCTGCACGTTTTTCTGCGCGCTGGCGATTCGGCCCTTCGCGGAGCGTCTTGCGAATGCGCGCACGTGGGTGATCGCATCGATCGCTGCCTCGCTATCTTCTGCCCTCTGGATCGCGCTCGCGCAAGAGGGAGTCCTCATCGTCACGGTGGTGCCGCTCGCATTTGCGGCACTTTGTTATCTACTGCGCGGGATCCCGCAACGATTCACGCGCAGCGACGTGATTCTGATCCCGGCCTTTTTCAGCGTCTTCCTGGCACTGCACGATCTGACGACAGGCGCGACACACCCCCAACGAGTCATCTTCTCGGCGTTGCTCGTCGCGACGACGAGAGTCCTGCTGCCGCTGGTGAGGCGAGGGCGGCCACTTCGCTTCGGTCACTACTTCGCGGCGGCGCCAATCGCGTTGCTGCTTCAGACGCACTATCTCGGCTATTCGAAGCGGCACGCCGGCTGGCCGTCACTCGTCATCACCCTCGCCACGCCATTCGCTCTACGGCTGATTTCTGCGACAGGCACCCGACGACGGCGCATGCGCATGGCGATCGCATGGATCGTTCATCCGGCAACGATTCTCTGTCTGGCCAATGCGACCAGCCTGCTCACAGCGGAAGGGTTGGTGCGCGCCGATCTCTTCGAAGACTCACACAACCTGACGATTGCATCGGAGATGCTGCGCGGCGAACGGCCGTATCGCGACATCATGCCGGCGCATGGGCTCATTCAGGACGGGCTGCTCGACTTTCTGATCCTCGAGACGCGAGACGTAACCGCCGGACATGCAGTGTCGACGCGAGGCGTCATCGGCAGCATGGTTTGGGTCGCTGATTACGCAATCGCGGCGGGCGTGACGGGATCGGCGGACGCCGGCCTGTTGGCCTACTTTCTCGGCGTGGCGCTGGGAACGCCAGGCGGCGGATTTCGTATGACTCCCGCCTTCTTCGCAATCGCCGCACTCGCCTGTGCCGTTCGCCGGCGCGAGCCCGGATGGTTTCGCTGGGCCGCCATACTCGTCATCTTTGCGGGACTGACGAGTCTCGACTTCGGTTTCTATAGCGCCGTCGCGATGATCGCCGCGATTGTGCGGCTGCCGTCATCGATTCGAAGAACGGCGGTCCGCTCTGCCATTCGAGGGGGCATCATCGCCGGCGGCACGCTTCTCCTCGGTCTAACCATCGCCGGCATCACGGGCCCGTTCATCCGAACGACCTTGTTCGAAGTGGCGACGCTGGGGCCGGTCTACGCGATGATGCCGTATGCCGCGCCGCCGCTTCTTAAGCAGCATGCGTTTCCGCCCGACTTCCTCCTCGGCATCTTCGACAACGCGTCGCTGTCCGTCCTGCTCTGGTGCGCGTGCGTGCTGGGAGTTGCGATCTCGATCAGTACCGGACGCCGAGCCTCGCATCTCGGCCCTCACAAGGGCGCACTTACGGTTGTCGCCGTGATGATCATCGCCTGCGGCCTCTCCTATGCGGAGCGGCAACACGCCTATGCGGCGCAACTCACCGCACCGCTGCTCGTCGCACTCATGACTCTCGTGATTGCGGCGGCGCACGCTGCTACGCCGGGCTATGTTCGCGATCCTCGTGGTCGTCGTCACGATCGCCGCACAGCCAACGATCCACCTCATCATCGTCGACATGGTGCGGAGCATCAGGGGTCCGATGAGTCCCGGCGTCGTCGAGATTCGCGAGCTTCCGCGCGCGCACGGTGCTCTCTACACATCCGCAGATGCCGCGATCATCCGCTCCGCGCTCAAGTATGTCTCCACGCTCACCCCCAACGAGACGTTCTTCGACTTCACGAATCGCGGAGCGCTCTATTTCCTCCTCGATCGCGACTGTCCGATCCGGCAGGTCGAAGTACCGTTCTATGAAACGGAAGAACGTCAGAAGGAAGTCATTGCCAGGCTTGCCGGAAATCCACGCGTACGGGCCGTGCTCGTACCGGCCGAAAACGACGGCAAGACGATGATCGATGGAGTTCCGAACGCGACGCGCGCTCCGCTCGTGTGGGCCTGGGTGCAACGACACTTCCGGCCGGATTTCGAGGAAGGGAACGTGGTGTTCTGGCGGCGCATCGACTGATCAGCGCACCGGCGCTTCGCTTGCTCATGTAGTATTCACGGCATCCCGTTGAGAACGAGCCCCCTCAGGGCGCGGCAACACCTAACAGCTTTCGCACTCGATTGGCATCGGCATGCGTACGACGCATCACCGTTCTCCGTATCGCCCGATCCTGCCGCCATGGCTGCGGTGGCTGCTCGTCCTCGCAATCGCCGGCCCTGTCTTCCTCAGCGACGTTGCGAGCGCGCAATCGGTCAAAACCAAACTCTGCGATCTCCTTCCCGCATCTCCTGCACCGGCAAACGTCGCGTACAACTTTTGCCGCAACTGCGGCGTGACGTATGCCAGCCCCGCGGGAAGGAGCGAGTTGAATGTCATCTCGATCTTCTATGCCGACTCCGTCGAAGCCGCGAGAAGCACTGTCGATGCAGAGAAGAAGAACTACCTCACGAGCAGAGATTTCCAGAACTACTACGCGGGCCGACCATTCTGTACCGAGTTGGAGAGTCCGGGCCTCGGCGAGGCTTCTTATTTCATCAAGGACGAGAACCCCAACTTCGTTCACACGCATGCACGAAACGACGGCATGGCCGAAGTTCCCGTCTATCACATTACGTTCGCACGCGGCCGCTACACGGTCACGACGATGTGTATGGCCGAATTCCTCGATCAATTGCGCGCAATCCTCGCGGCGCTCGACCAGACCCTCATGCACGCGCCGGAGCCGGTCTGCAATACGGCAGTCACTCCACCACTACCGCCGCCGTCGACCCTCGGAGTCCTCATCAGTTGTCAGACGAATAACGAAGCTGCGGATGTCGTGCTCTGCTCCGCGCAGCCGACAGGCCAGAGTCCCGATGCTTCGCTCAACTACGCCTGGACCTTCGATGGCGCACGGCAGGCGGCCACGGGAACAGACCTTCGGCTCTCGGGAGTGCGGGAGGGCCAGCACACAGTCACGGTCGTAGTGAGTGATTCCGTTCATCAGCTCACCTCTGCGCCAGCGACTGCGACATTCAACAAGGATGCGGCGCAAGCGTCCGGCGGCTCGCCGGGCAAACGTGGCGGCGACGACATCCCGCTCATTCCGATCCTCATCATTGGAACAGGCATCACTGCAGGCGCACTCGGTGGAGCGGGATGGTGGCTGGCGCGCAAACGAAAAGGCCGCCCCTCGATCCCTCTCGTGCCACTCGGAAATCCGCCGTTGGTGGCACCAGTTCCACGACGTCCGCCGCCACCGGAGAGATTCGTCCCGCCTCCACCGCCTCCACCTCCACCTCCAGCAGCACCGCCGCCGAGGCCTCCGGAAAAGGTCGCCACGCCTCCAGTTCCTCCGGAGACACCTGCACAGCCTCGCGACAACGCGAGCCCGAATCCGCGCGACGACTCACGCAAGAGCGAACTGTGGATCGATGTCGATCTGATCAGGGTTCGGATTCGTGGAGATGGGAAGAGCGAGATGGTCGTGACCGCGCAGGCACGCCGGCGCGAGGGAATCGCCGTTGTCGATGCAGCAGCTGAAGTCACGCCATCGTGGAGCGTTTCCGACTCGAGCAAAGTCCAACTCACGCAACGCGCGGGATTCTGCACGCTCGCCGTGCGCGGCACGCATGCGGGCAACGCTCCGGCGAGCGTGACGATCACGATCACCGGAACTTCCGGCCGCGGTCCCGTCAATCCCGCGACGGTTTCGGTCGTCCTCGAGCCTGTCGCGATCGATGTGCGGATCAAGGTCTGGAAGAAGGGATTCCTCGAGCAGGAGGTCGTCGCAACGCTTCCGACCGTGACGCGCGACGTGCGCTGCATCGTCGAGAGCAGGACGGTTCGCGATCAACTGCCAGTGCCTGTCCGCCTCGCCCACTGCACGGCCTCCATCCGTGTCGACGGTGGTCAGTGGTCTGCGCCTGTCGAAGTGCGCTCGCAAAGCGACGGGACGTTCTGGTTTGGATTGCCGCCGCGGCTCATTCAGAGCTATGGAGGCACTGGCTCTCATAAGCTGAAGGATCCGATCGCACTCGCCTTCAATGAGGAAACTCTGCAGGCGATGACCGGTTACGGCGAGGCGTTCCTCTCGTTTTCGCGTGACGTGCGGCAGTCGCCATCCTCCGAGTATGGGGCTCTCAGCGAAGAGCTCGGAAACTACCGCGAAGAATTCGCAAGACAGCTTCGCGAGCGCGACGAAGACGATCATCCGCGAGCGCTCAGCGCCATCCAGCTGTTGAAAGCGGCGATCGTCTTCACACTCAAATATCGCCGCGATGTCGCCGCACAGCGCCGCGTCGTCGACTACACGGCGCAGGAGGCGCTCAGTTCCGTGCTCGATGTGCTCACCGACTTCCTGCCCATCGCGCAAATCGTCTTCAAGTGGGTGTCGCGTCTCGGCAGCAAAGCGATCTCGTTGTCCAGCGGACTGCTCGCCACGCTTGCCTCGAAGGCACGCTCGATTCCCGGCGGACGCTTCGCGGCGCGCGCGATGTTCTATGCGGTGCGAGTCCTGCGCGCTCCGGTGGACATGATCGAAAAGCATGTGCTCGAGCTCCTCGATGATGCGCGGCGCTTTGCCGCCGATACCGGACTCTCGACGCGCTTCATCGATGCCATCTCACGTTTCGGAGAGGATGCAAAGCGCGACTTCGCCTGGCCGCAACCCGGCAGCGAGTCGATCGTGCCGGGCGAGCTGAAGGAGATGGCGCGAGACGCCTTCGACGAGGCGCTCGACATGGTCGCGGAAATCTCCATCCGCTCACTCGTCGGCGCCATGCGGCTCTCCCTCGGCATTCTGCACATCGTCGGTGTCCTGATCGCCGCAGCCGGCAAGGGCATCGTCACGCTGCTCCGCAATCTCCCCTGGGACAATGAGAGTCAGTGGTTCAAGACGGTTCTTGAAATCGTGGAGTACGAAGTCGGCAATTGCGTCTCGAGTGTTTATGACGGCTTCGGCGCAGCGGTCGACAAACTCACGCTCCGGCACTTCAGCGAGCCTGGCACGCCGGGCAAGGATGTTTCGCAAAAAAGCCTGGCCGACATGCTGCTCGACCAGATGGTGACGGTGGAAGATTTCGATCGCATATGCGTCCCGAGTCTGAGGCTTGCCTATTTCGCCGCGTGCAACCTCAATGTGACTCCTGAGTGGCAGGCGGCCGTCAGCCGCGTGACACGCCAGGAGTGTGACGTCATGAACGTTCAGGAAAACCGGGAGGAATGGTTCTACGACGCCGGCCTGGCCAGCGACTGCATCAAGCTCGCCGTCAAGGTGGCACAGGCGCTCGCACTGACGTGGGAGACTGCCGTCGTCGGTCTCATCCGGTTCGGAGGTTGGGCCGCTTCGAAGGTCGACTTCATTCCTGGTGTCGACTCCATCGTTCCATTCCTAACGCAAACAGCCGCTCCCGCCGCCGAAAAGCTCTACCAGCGGCTGGAACGCTTCATCGACGTCTGCGATGCCGTTGCCGTACGGATCCCGATCCTCATGATGGAAGTCGTACAACTGTTCGTGATCAAGAGCATGGGCCCGACCAGAATCGATGCGCTGTTCGAGAGGAAGCCATGAGGGAAGAGAGCTTCGAGCTGGTCGATCTGAGTGCGTTGCGGCAGGAGCTCGAATTGTTCGCTCGTCACGCTGCCTCGAATGATGAGCGCGTGATCGACTCTGCTCCACCTCTGCTCCAGCGACTCCGCGACTTGCCCGCGCTCGAGGAATCCGAGAGCACCGCGTCTGGCTGGCAGGCCGTACGCGCGGCAGGCGGCGAAGGAATGACCACCATCGTCTGCTGGAACGACGACGTGTCGCCGGAGCTGTCGATGTCAGGAATGTGGCGCGGTGAGGCGATGCAGAGTTGGGTCGCGTCCGCCGGCCAGCGATACCGCGCGTGGCGCCATGCCGCGGAGGGCGAAGTGCGATGGGGCTCCGCTGGGGAAGCCGAGGGGGCGGTGAAGACGGAGGTGCGTGAGAGAGCGCGGAAAAAATTTGATCGCTGGATCGCCTCGCATCCGCGACGGCACTGGCGATGCGCAACCTGCGCCTTCGAGAACGAGCCGGAGGCAAACCTCTGCGCGATGTGCGGCGGCAGCTTTGGCGCTGCTGCGTCTCCCTTTGGCGTGTCGCGCACGATCGAGATGCCGATGACGAGCAACTCGACGAGCTCCGATGCGACGATGAATCTCCCTCCGGGGCTTGAAGCCACGTTCCTGCCCGAAATCGCGCGCTCGATCGGCGCGGCGGTTTCGCGCCGGAAGCAGGACGCGCGTGATGATTTCGCAGTGCTGCTCGTCGGCTTCGCGCCGGAGCGTCGCAAGAGGATCATCGAGGTGCTGCAACGGATCGTTAGTGGTCAGCCGGAAGCACTTCTCGGCCAGGTTCCCATCACCGTGATCGACTCGATTCCCCTCGACCGAGCGAACGAAGTGGCGAAGCAGCTTTGCGACGCCGGTGGAGTGATCGAGATTCGGAAGGGGCCTTAGCTAGCCGTCATCCCGAGCGAAGTCGAGATGGGACCTGGGTGTGTGGGAGGCGCGCGACATGATCTTCGTACCGCCCGCCCACCCGGGTTCCTCGACTTCGCTTCCAAGAAACTTCCAGTGTTTATGCGGGTTTGCGCCGACTAGTCCCTTCTCCCCCGCACGGGGGAGAAGGTGCCGAAGGCGGATGAGGGGGCTCTCGTTCGCGCGT
>JACXTT010014494.1_pt1 | contig 10303 bp, 7 predicted proteins | sample 9270951 | NCBI WGS metagenome assembly JACXTT01 (sample SAMN15532306, study PRJNA645909) | rock metagenome | isolation source: weathered quartz diorite | place: Puerto Rico | collected 2017-06-21
GAGAAAAAGTCGCCCACAGCGCGGCGCACATGCGGCATGCGGGTCGAACCGCCGACCATGACGACGCCGTCGACGTCATCCACGGTGACGTTGGCGTCGCGCAGGGCCTTTTTGATTGCGTTCATGGTCTTGGCGACCAGGTGCTTGGTAATGTCGGCAAAGATCGCGCTGGTCACCGTGACGTGAACGATTTCGCCCGTCGACAGCACCGCATCGACGACAGTTTCACCATTGGCGGACAGCAGCTCCTTGGCCTGGCGGGCCTTGACCATCAGGGTCGCCGTGTCGGAATCCGACAGCGGGGCCACTTTGGCTTGTTCATTGATCCAGCAGAACAGGCGGTGGTCAAAATCGTCGCCGCCGAGCGCCGAATCGCCGCCGGTGGCCAGCACTTCAAACACGCCCTTGGACAATTTGAGGATCGAGATGTCAAAGGTGCCGCCACCCAGGTCGTAGACGGCGTAGATGCCTTCCTTGCCATGATCGAGGCCATAGGCGATGGCGGCAGCGGTCGGCTCAGACAGCAGGCGCAGTACATTGAGGCCGGCTAGTTGGGCCGCGTCCTTGGTGGCCTGGCGCTGGGCGTCGTCGAAATAAGCGGGTACAGTGATGACGGCACCGACCAACTCGTCGCCAAGCGAGTCCTCTGCCGTCTGGCGCAAGGTGGCGAGAATCTGTGCAGAGATTTCAACCGGGCTCTTGGTGCCAGCGACGGTCTTGATCTTGACCATACCGCGACCGCTTTCCTGGTCGCCGTCCACAAATGCGTAAGGCAGGTTTTCGGCGTAGGCGATGTCCTTCAGGCCGCGGCCCATAAAGCGCTTGACCGAGACAATGGTGTTCTTGGGGTCCGTGGTGCGGGCGGCCTGGGCCTTGTGGCCGATATTGGCGTGACCATTTGGCAGGTAGCGCACAACCGACGGCAGCAGTGCGCGACCATCCTCATCGCTGAGCACTTCGGGAATGCTGTTACGCACCGTTGCGACCAGCGAGTTGGTGGTGCCCAGGTCAATCCCCACTGCCAGCCGGTGCTGGTGCGGTGCGGTCGACATGCCTGGTTCGGAGATCTGCAAAAGTGCCATATTTTTCCGTGTTGCTAAGTTCGGTGGGCACACAGTGCCCACCCTACGTGATGCAATTGTGGGGCGGACTCTTCTTGCCAACCCGACGTGATGCAATTGTGGGGCGGACTCTTCTTGCCAACCCCACGTGATGCAATTGTGGGGCGGACTCTTCTTGCCAACCCTACGTGATGCCAATGTAGGGTGGGCACTTTGTGCCCACCGCTTTGTCTTTAAATCGCGTCGAAAGCGTAACTAATCTCTTCGCTAAATTTTTCCAGGAACATCAGGGCGCGCAGGCCTTCGGCGGCACCCTGGAAGTCCTTCGCATTGAGCATCTGCTCCAGCGCGGCCATGCGTGCTTTGCGGTCCTGGCGCACTTCACCATCCAAGTTTTCCAGTGCGCCGACATCTTTGGCAGCGCGGGCATCGCCCAGCGCTTCACGCCATTCCATTTGTTGCATCAGGAAAGCGGGCGGCATCGCCGTGTTCGACTCCACCTTCAGGTCCACGCCATTGAGCTCGCACAAGTACTGCGCGCGCTTCTGCGGATGCTTAAGGGTCTGGTAGGCCTCGTTGGCGCGGGTCGCCCACTGCATGGCGACGCGCTTTTCAGCGTCGCTAGCGTTCACGAAGCGGTCCGGGTGTACCTTGCCCTGCACTTCGCGGTAAGCGTGATCGAGCGCTGCGCTATCGACGGCAAACTGGGCGGGTAGCTGGAACAGCTCGAAATGGTTTTGCATGCGCCGACGTCAGATGCGGAAGCTTTCGCCGCAACCGCAGGCGTCTTTGACGTTCGGGTTATTGAAGCGGAAGCCTTCGTTCAGCCCTTCGCGGGCGAAGTCGAGTTCGGTGCCGTCGATGTATGGCAGGCTTTTCGGGTCAACGAAGACCTTGACGCCATGCGACTCGAAGACATTGTCCTCTGCGGCCGACTCGTCCACATATTCCAGCTTGTACGCCAGGCCCGAGCAGCCCGTCGTACGCACGCCGAAACGCAAGCCAATGCCCTTGCCGCGACGTTCGATATAGCGGTTGATGTGCTTCGCTGCTTTTTCGGTCAATGTGATTGCCATGGTTTTCCTTGCTTACCTACTTGATGCCTGCCCGCCTGCCGACGGGCAGCTTGTCATTGGGCTGCTGGATGCTTGGTCTTGTAGTCCAAAACCGCCGCTTTGATCGCGTCTTCAGCCAGGATCGAGCAGTGGATCTTCACTGGCGGCAGGGCCAGTTCTTCTGCGATCTCGGTGTTCTTGATCGACAGTGCTTGATCCAGGGTTTTACCCTTGACCCATTCGGTCACCAGCGAGGACGAAGCGATCGCCGAGCCGCAGCCATAGGTCTTGAATTTTGCATCTTCGATCAGGCCATCAGCGCCGACCTTGATCTGCAGCTTCATCACGTCGCCGCAAGCTGGTGCACCGACCATGCCAGTACCGATCGACTCGTCGCCCTTATCGAAGGCGCCGACGTTGCGTGGATTTTCGTAGTGGTCCAACACTTTTTCCGAGTATGCCATTTGATGCTCCTAGATAGATTCTGTATTTAGTGGGCTGCCCATTGGATCGAATTGATGTCGATGCCTTCTTTGTACATATCCCACAGCGGCGACAGTTCGCGCAGTTTGTGTACTTTGGACTTGAGCAGGTTGACTGCAAAGTCGATATCGGCTTCGGTCGAGAAACGGCCGATGGTAAAGCGGATCGAGCTGTGCGCCAGTTCGTCGCTGCGGCCGAGGGCGCGCAGCACGTAAGACGGCTCCAGCGAGGCCGAAGTGCAGGCCGAGCCGGACGACACAGCGATGTCCTTGATCGCCATGATCAGCGACTCGCCTTCAACGTAGTTAAAGCTCACGTTCAGGTTATGCGGCACGCGGTGGTCCATGTCGCCATTGATATAGACTTCTTCGATCTCCTGCAGGCCCTTTGCCAAGCGGTCGCGCAGGGCCTTGATGCGGGTGATCTCGGCGTCCATTTCTTCTTTGGCGATGCGGAAGGCTTCGCCCATGCCCACGATCTGGTGGGTGGGCAGCGTGCCCGAACGCAGGCCGCGCTCGTGGCCGCCGCCGTGCATTTGCGCTTCAATGCGCACGCGCGGCTTGCGGCGCACATACAAGGCGCCCACGCCTTTCGGGCCATAAGTCTTGTGCGCGGTGAAGGTCATCAGGTCAACCTTGCTGTTCTCAAGGTTGATGGCGACCTTGCCCGTCGCCTGCGCTGCGTCGCAATGGAAGATGATGCCTTTGGAGCGGCACAGCGCGCCGATTTCTTCAATCGGCTGGATCACGCCGATCTCGTTATTGACCAGCATGACGGACACGAGGATGGTGTCAGGGCGGATCGCCGCTTCCAACTGGGCCAAGGTCACCAGGCCGTTGTCTTGCGGGTCCAGGTAGGTCGCTTCAAAGCCGATGCGCTCCAGTTCACGCACCGTGTCCAGCACCGATTTGTGCTCGGTCTTGACGGTGATGATGTGCTTGCCCTTGGTCTTGTAGAAGTTGGCGGCACCCTTGAGGGCCAGGTTATTGCTCTCGGTCGCGCCCGAGGTCCAGATGATTTCACGCGGGTCGGCGCCGACCAGGCTGGCTACGTGGCCGCGTGCTTCTTCGACGGCTTTTTCCGCCGTCCAGCCATACATGTGGCTGCGCGAAGCCGGGTTACCAAATTGCTCACGCAGGTAAGGAATCATGGCGTCAGCCACGCGTGGATCGATCGGCGTCGTCGCCGAGTAGTCCATATAAATAGGGAAATGCGGCGCCGTCACAAAGGCTTTTTGATCGAGGTTCTTGTCCAAAGGGGCATTCATTGTTTAATAACTCCAGGTATTCGTATCTTCAGCCGACGGCGACGCTGCGATGCATGACCACAACGTTTTGCTCGGAATCCTTGCGCTTTTGCTGGTCGACCAAGTCCTGCAAGGAGACCGAGTCCAGGTAATCGACCATTTTTTCGTTCAGCGTGGCCCACAGTTCGTGGGTCATGCAACGGGTACCGGTGGCCGCGTCGGCCCCGTGGCAGTTTTCTTTGCCGCCGCACTGGGTTGCATCCAGTGGCTCGTCGACGGCGATGATGATGTCGGCCACGGTGACTTTGTCAGCGCGGCGGGCCAGGCTGTAGCCGCCGCCCGGGCCGCGGATCGACTCGACGATCTCATGGCGGCGCAGCTTGCCAAACAATTGTTCCAGGTAGGACAGGGAAATGGCCTGGCGCTGGCTAATGCCCGACAGCGTGACTGGACCCTTGCCTTGGCGCAGGGCAAGATCAATCATCGCAGTAACAGCAAAACGGCCTTTGGTAGTCAGACGCATCACAGCCTCGGTCTCTATTTGGTAAAATAACGCCCTTATTCAACGACTTGGACCCATAGAGGCCGGATTAGTTGAATAATTTAGTCAAGTATACCATTAGCCGGGAACTTCTGCTTGGCTCCCCCCCTCTAGGCTTCCCCAGCCGGCATGAGCAAATAAAGAATCTGTCGTTTGAGTCTGGATGTCACGGACATAACATTTCTCATGGGAAATACCGCAAGCAATTCGGGGTCAGGTCTGCCATCGGGTCATCCATGAACTTCTCCATGCCAGGAAAGTTCCAGAGTGTCCAAATGACAGACCTGACCCCGAATTGGGTATCAGAGCGGGCCCGGCGGCGTACGGCAGGCCCAGCGTGTTCTTACCAGAAGATGACGCGTTGTTCAGGCGCCAGATACATCTTGTCGCTTGGCTTGACGTCAAATGCTTCATAGAAGCCAGGATGGTTGCGCAAGCTGCCGTTGACGCGGAATTCACCAGGCGAATGCGGGTCCGACTTGATCTGGGCGATCAGCGCCGCTTCACGGGCCTTGCTGCGGCGCGCCTGGGCGACACCCATAAAGATGCGCTGCTCGGCGGTATAACCGTCAATCACCGGGCCAGGCTTGCCACCCTGCGAGATCTTGTAGGCCCGCGTTGCCATGATGGCGCCCGCGTTGTCAGCAATGTTTTCGCCCAGGGTCAGCTCACCGTTGATGGTGTAGCCTGGCACTGGGCTGTAGCTGTTGTACTGGGCGACCAGGATCTTGCCGCGCGCTGCGAATTTTTCCTTGTCTTCCTTGGTCCACCAGTCACGCAGGTTGCCGTCGCCGTCATACTGCGCGCCCTGGTCGTCAAAGGCATGGCTGATCTCGTGGCCGATTGAAATACCCACCGCGCCATAGTTGATGGCTGGCTCGGCGTCAGCATCGTACAGCGGCGACTGCAGGCGCGCCGCCGGGAACACGATTTCGTTCATTTCCGGGTTGTAGTAGGCATTCACCGTTTGTGGCGTCATGCCCCACTCGTCATGGTCAATCGGACGGCCCAGCTTGTTCACTTCCTGGTTGTGGCGGAAGGAGCGCGAGCGCATCACATTGCCCACCAGGTCGTTGCGGGCAATCGTCAACTTGGAATAGTCAATCCACTTGTTCGGATATCCAATCTTGTAGGTGATCTTGGACAGCTTGATCTGGGCCTGCTTCTTGGTCTCCGGGCTCATCCATTCCAGCGTTTCGATGCCTTCCTTGAATGCAGCCAGGAAGTTCTTGACGATGTCTTCTACCTGTTTCTTGCGCTCGGCCGAGAAATGCTGCTTGACATACAACTTGCCGACGATCTCGCCCAAGTTGCCGTCCACGGTCGAAATGCCGCGCTTTTGCAAGCTGCGGTTGACCTTGGCGCCCGACAACACGGTGCCACGGAAGGCGAAGGATTCATCGACGAATTCTTTGGACAGCAAGGGCGCATAGCTGCCGATCAACTTGGCTTCCAGGTAGACCTTGATCACGGGCAGCGAGGTCTTCTGGATCAGGCCGTCCAGTCCGCTGATAAAGCTCGGCTGGCTCACCATCCATTCTTTGGATTTTGCGGGGACGCCGGCCGACTTGAAGTAGGCAGTCCAGTCCATATTTGGCGCCAGCGCTTTCAGCTGCTCAAGGTTGAGCTTGTTGTAGGCCTTGATCGGGTCACGCAGCTCCACCGCGGTCCACTGGATTTTGGCGATTTCCGTTTCAAAATCCACGATTTGCTTGGCTTCCGCGGCAGCTTCTTTATGGCCGGCCATGGTCAGCATCTTTTCCAGGTGGACCTGGTATTTCGCCAGGGTGTCCGCCAACTTGGCGTCTTCCTTTTTCAGGTAGTAGTCGCGGTTCGGCAGCGACAGGCCGGACTGGCCAAGGTCGGCGATGTAATTGGTTGACGCTTTGTTGTCCTGGTGGACAGACAAGTCGATCGGCACGGACACGCCGATATTGTTCAGGTGCGCGATCAAGGCGGCCAGGGCTTTTTTGTCCTTCAGCGCAGCAATCTTGGCCAGCTCGCCCTTGAGGGGCTTCAGGCCCTGCGCGTCACGCTGCTTTTCATCCATAAAGCTCGCATACAAGTCGCCTACCTTTTGCGCGTCCGAACCGGCCTTTTTGTTGGCTTCCTTGTCCGCGTTTTCAATGATGCTTTTCAGCTGATCCTGCACCGTCTCATTGGCGATATTGAAAGCGCCCCAGCTGGAACGGTCATCTGGAATGGCGACGGTCTTGAGCCAGTTGCCTTGCGAGTGGGCGAAAAAGTCATCCTGGGCACGCACGCTGGCATCGATGCCTGCCTTGTCGACGCCGGACTGAACTTGCTTGGCGACGGCTGCCGTGCCGTGGTCCTGGCCATCATGGGCGGCCGCCAGGTTGGCAGTCAGGAAAAGGCCCGCGATCAGGGCGCTGCACACACGTGGTTTCATTGATTACTCCGTTAGGGTGTTAGTTCAGCCGCTGCGGGCTGTGGTGAACGATGTGCTGCACAGGCCCGAGCATTTGCCGGGCCTGTGCCTGCATTACCAGAAAATGACGCGCTGATCCGGCGCTAGGTACATCTTGTCGCCCTGCTTCACATCAAAGGCTTCGTAATAGCCTGGATGGTTGCGCAGGCTGCCATTAACGCGGAATTCGCCGGGCGAATGCGGGTCGGACTTCACTTGCGAAATCAGGGCCTGCTCGCGCGCCTTGGCGCGGCGGGCCTGGGCCATGCCCATGAAGATGCGTTGCTCAGCGGTGAAGCCGTCGATCACTGGACCAGGCTTGCCGCCTTGCGACAGTTTGTAGGCACGGGTTGCCATGATCAGGCCGGCGTTGTCGGCAATGTTTTCGCCCAGGGTCAGTTCGCCATTGATGGTGTAGCCTGGAACCGGGCTATAGCCGTTGTATTGGGCCACGAGCACCTTGGCACGTGCAGCAAACTTTTCCTTGTCGTCCTTGGTCCACCAGTCGCGCAAATTGCCGTCGCCATCGTATTGCGAGCCCTTGTCGTCAAAGGCGTGGCTCAGTTCGTGGCCAATGGAAATGCCGATGGCGCCGTAGTTGATCGCTGGCTCGGCATTGGCGTCGTACAGGGGCGACTGCAGGCGTGCTGCCGGGAACACGATTTCGTTCAACGTTGGGCTGTAGTAGGCGTTCACCGTTTGTGGCGTCATGCTCCAGACGTCACGGTCGATGGGTTTGCCCAGGCGGTTCAGGCTCTCTTCGTGGCGGAAGGCGCGTGCGCGCATCAGGTTACCGACCAGGTCATCGCGCTTGATGACCAGCTTGGAATAGTCTTTCCACTTGTTTGGATAGCCGATCTTGTAGTTGATCTTAGACAGCTTGATCTGGGCTTCTTTCTTCGTTTCCGGGCTCATCCACTCCAGGCCTTCAATGCCTTCCTTGAACGCTAACAGGAAGTTCTTGGTGATGGCTTCCACCTGCTTCTTGCGCTCTTCCGGGAAGTATTCTTTGACATAGAGCTTGCCAACGATTTCGCCCAGCGTGCCATCGACCACGGCAATGCCGCGCTTTTGCAGCGAACGGTTGACCTTGGTGCCAGACAGCACAGGACCGCGGAATGCAAAGGACTCATCGACAAAGGCCTGCGACAGGTTCGGCGCGTAAGCAGCGATCAGCTTGGCTTCAAAATAGGCCTTGAGCGTGGCCAGCGAGGTTTTCTGGATCAGTGCGTCAATGCCGCTGACAAAGTTGGGCTGGCCAACGATGATGGAATCGGCCTTGCCTTCGATGCCCTGCTCTTTGTACCAGCCGCTCCAGTCGAAGTTGGGCGCCAGCGCTTGCAGCTGGGCGAAGGTATGCTTGTTATAGCGCTTCAGTGGATCGCGCAATTCCACCGGGGTCCATTGCAGCTTGGCGATTTCGGTTTCAAAGTCGACCACCATTTTGGCTTCAGCAGCAGCGTCCTTATGGCCCGCCAACGTGAACATTTTGGCGACATGCTGTTCGTACTTGGCCAGGATGTCGGCCAGCTTGGCGTCTTCCTTTTTCAGGTAATAGTCACGGTTGGGCAGCGACAGGCCCGACTGGCTGATGCTGACCGTGTACTTGGTCGATTCCTTGGCGTCCTGGCCAATGCCCATATTGATCGGCGAATTGACGCCGACTTGCTCCAGGTGGGCCATCAGCACGGCGACACCCTTCTTGTCGTTCAAGGCGGCGATGTTGGCGAGCTCGCCTTTCAGTGGCGCCAGGCCCAGGGCATTGCGCTTGGCTTCATCCATATAGCTGGCGTACAGGTCGCCCACTTTTTGGGCATCCGAGCCCATGACTTTGTTGGGCGCTTTGTCGGCTTCTTCAATGATCTTTTTCAACTGGCCTTCGACCGTTTCGCCGGCCACACTGAAGGCGCTCCAGCTGGCCCGGTCGTCGGGAATGGCCACGTTCTTCAGCCAAGCGCCCTGCGAGTAGGCGAAGAAGTCGTCCTGCGCGCGTACACTCTGGTCAATGCCTGCTTTGTCCACGCCAGACTGGGTCTTGGCGGCGCCATGGTCATGGCCGTCGTGGGCGGAGGCAAGGCCGGCCGTCAGGAACAGGCCGGCAATCAGGGTGCTGCAAACGCTACGCTTCATTCACTTCTCCAGTCGTTTCTCGTTATTCGGTGCCGGCAAATCCAGGGGTCCGCCGCGCGCACACTATGAAGCAGTAAATATGCCAGCCCGATTCGCACCTATTTCCTTTTGAAAATCAATAACTTGACGCAGAGCAAGACTGTCCGCGGACGTCCGTGTCCAAGCCTGACCGGCATCAATCGGACAAGCTGTCCGCAACCGGTCACATCGAAAAATGATGCCGTCGTCATCAATACCGTGTATCTTATTTGACAACTTTCAGCGTGAGGAGCCCAAATTGGCGACGCCCGATATCAGCAAACTCAAAATCGACCGTAGTGCGGCCCCGCAGGCTGCCAAGATCGGCCGCCGCAAACCCTGGGGAAAGATTATCGTGGCCGTCGTTGTTGTCGGCGGTGGCCTGTCGATGGTCATGCGCGGCATGAATGCCAAGCCCGTCGTCGAGACCAGCAGTGCCAGCATGGCTTACCCATCGCAGAACTACACGCTGCTCAATGCCACTGGCTATGTCACAGCGCAGCGCAAGGCCGCCATCTCGTCCAAGGCGACGGGCCGGCTGGAATGGCTGGGCGTGCTCGAAGGCAGCAAGGTCAAGAAGGATGAGATCATCGCCCGGCTAGAGAGCCGCGACGTCAGCGCCGCGCTGGGCCAGGCCCAGGCCAACATCAAGGTTGCCCAGGCCAACCTGGAGACGGCGGAGGCAGAACTGATTGACGCCACCAGTGCCGCCAAGCGTTCGCAAGATTTGTTGAAGCAGAAATTCATCGCCCAGGCCAATGACGATGCGGCCCAGGCCCGCATGGTCAAGGCCAAGGCAGCCGTCAGTGCAGCACGCGCATCGATTTCTGCGGCGCAGGCCAGTGCCCAGGTGGCGCAGGTGGCGTTGGAACAGACCATCATCCGCTCCCCCTTTGACGGCGTGATCCTGACCAAGAACGCCAATGTGGGCGACAACATCACGCCCTTTTCCGCCGCCGCAGACAGCAAGGGCGCCGTGGTGACGGTCGCCGACATGTCGACGCTGGAAGTGGAAGCCGATGTATCGGAATCGAACCTGGCCAAGATCAGCACAGGCCAGGCCGTGGAGATCCAGCTCGACGCCTTCCCGGACTTGCGCATGCCTGGCACGGTGTCGCGCATGGTACCAACGGTGGACCGCAGCAAGGCCACGCTGCTGGTCAAGGTCAAATTCAGCGAACTGGATCCGCGCGTGCTGCCGGACATGAGCGCCAAAGTCGCCTTCCTGTCCAAACCCGTGCCCGAGGCTGACCGCAAGCCCGTTGTGGCCATCCAGCCTGGCGCGCTGGTGAAACGCGACGGCAAGAACATCGCTTTCGTAGTCAAAGACGACAAGCTCAA
>JACXTT010014495.1_pt1 | contig 10303 bp, 10 predicted proteins | sample 9270951 | NCBI WGS metagenome assembly JACXTT01 (sample SAMN15532306, study PRJNA645909) | rock metagenome | isolation source: weathered quartz diorite | place: Puerto Rico | collected 2017-06-21
TACTTCATCAGCTTTTTCAGGTATCATTACGAACGACACGAATCGCTTGAAGCTGCTTTTATCCCATCTACAACAAACAACACACCGCTCACCATTCACCACTCACTCGATCATTTCCGGGAGTATTTCTTCTCGCTGCCCGACTATCCGCACCGCACTAAAAAACACGTATCATCACCATCGCAAAAATCAACCTGCAAGCGCGTCAATATGTTCCTGCGCTGGATGGTGCGTAAAGATGATCATGGCGTTGATTTCGGTATCTGGAACCACATTAAACCCGCCGACCTGATCATGCCCTGCGACCTGCACGTCGATCGTGTGGCCCGCAAGCTCAACCTCATCACCCGCAAACAAACCGACTGGCAAACCGCCGTCGAACTCACCGAACGCCTCAAACAATTTGATCCGACAGATCCTGTGAAGTATGACTTTGCCCTGTTTGGCCTGGGAATAGAAGAACGGTTTTAAAATATGGGTATTTATGGGTGTTGAATTTTAAACTAAACCCTCCAACCCTGTCATCCCGACCATGGGGAGGGAACTTTACTAACTATGTATTCGAAAGTGAAAGGTTCGCCAATGCATAACGGAATGTCTCTTCCGAGTATCGCTCTGTAAAGTTTTCTCCCTACGGTCGAAATGACATTTTTTGTTAACTGGATATGGGTATTTATGGGTATCCAAACAAAACACATCTTCCATCTTATATCCTCCATCTTCCATCTCAAAACATGGGTATTTATGGGTATTTTAAAAGAACGAAATCAGCTTTTAGCTCTCTGCTTCAGGCTTTCAGCTTTCTATGCAATATACAAAAAATAACCCGCATATTTGCTATATTGTACCATGAAACCCGAACTTTTAACCGATGGCTCAACCGAAGACCTGCAAGCTTTCCTTGCCGGGAAGTCGGAGCATACGCTTATGCTGTTCCATCACTTTATCAGAGAGTTTAAAAAGCTTGGCCATGTTACTGTACAACCCGCCAAAACCATGATAGGTATTGCCAATGCGGATAAGCGCGTGGCTTATGTAACCCAATTGGGTAAAAACTTCGTGCACGTAGTATTCCCTTTTAAAGAACGGTTTGATGATAACCTTTGCTTCCAGAAAATAGCGCAGGTACCCGGCGATGCGCAGTGCAACCACCACCTCAGGATATTCCTCCCCGAAGATGTGAACGACGAGGTACGCCACTACATGAAACTGGCGTATAATTCCTGATCGAGTACGGTAAAACATACACCGTTGTTGTGTTTAAACGCCTGTAAAACTGTACTTTCATCAATTTATCCCGTTGTAACCTGTTTTTTACACAAAATGCAATTTGGCATATACATTGTTATTTATCATATAAGTAAACAATGCTATATAAAGGTTAATTGGGTGGGTTTACAAAACATTGCTTATGATATAGATAAATACAAAAACGTCATGGATCAGTACAGAGAAATAAAGAATAACCTTACCTGGCATAACGAAGGTAAATTTGAGGTTGAATTGATAAACGGGGTAATTACCAAACTCAACTTTTGCGAACCCGGCAAGGGTCCGCATGATACAGGGCAATGCCTCACTTCAACAAACTTTAAGTTTTTGCAGGCGGTTTACACCAGCCTGGGCGATCTGTTTACCTTCATCGAAGAAGAGAACAAACGGTTAGGTTACAGCTACGCCAAACCTGGCGAAATTCAGCCGTACAGCAACGTAGAAACCCCGGCAACCGAAACCAAACTGCGCCCGTTGATCAACTATGATGAATTGCCGGAGCATTTGGGTGATGGAGATAAACTGCGCGATATAGGGTAATAGGCCTACAAATTAATGCCTGGCCCGCTGGTGTAAAAAATCCTGAACTGTTTTTCAAACTCATCGGCGCTGCCAAAGGCAGTTTTAAAGGCATTGTAGGTTGATGCGCCTTTCTTCATCAGCACCAGTATCTGGCCCAGGTAATCCTTATCCTGGTTAACCAAAAAATAGATAATGCTGTACGATGCGGCATAAAGCATGGGGCGTTTGTCCTCATCAAACCAATCGCTGTTTTTGTAAGCAAAAAAATCGTTAAAAGTAAATTTACCGTTCCTTATACCCTCTTTAACCCGGCGCACATATTGCGATTGTGGTACATATAACACCCTGTTATCTGTAGTTTCAACAAGGTAGCCCAATAGTGTAGCAATACCCTCGTTTAGCCATTGCGGCGGATTGGGGTAGTTATAGCGCAAAATATTATGGCTCGTTTCATGAAAAAGCGTTTTCATGTACTCGTCAGTCTTATACATAAATATCTTATTCTGCATAGGCGAATAAAATCCATCAATAAACGTAGTATGCATGGCTTCCTTTTGTACGCTATTATACTCACTGCGTTTGCCGTAAAGGTTAATGTTAATGCTCACGGTGTCGTTTTTTTGCGTGCCAAAAACCTGGTTATAAAACATAGCTTCAAACTTACCCATACGGTTCAGCAAAGCCATATCCTCGCTGCTTATTTTGCAATTGATGGTGTTTACATGAAAAACCTGCGATTTGCTTGTTTGAACTATAAAAAACACAAATAATAATGAGATATAAAAAGTTTGCTTTACGCGATGCATGTGAAGAGAGATTTATCCACCTAAAGTAAATTAATCCGGGCAATATGCAATAAACAAAACTCAATGTTAGTTTCCGACTATGAACTATGAAAACTCTCCCCAATTACCGACCTTTGCCTGCCATGTCGCAATACGCAGATCGCAATACGCAAATCGCTAAAGAAGATACCATCGTAGCCCTTGCAACCGCCAACGGGGTAGGAGCCATCGCGGTTATCCGTCTTTCAGGACCAGATGCTATTGTGATAGCCAACAGTGTTTTTAAAGGAAAAGATCTGACCAAACAAAAGTCGCATACCATTCATTTCGGTAATATCATGGATGACGATGTGGTGTTGGATGAGGTACTGGCTTCCATCTTCATCGCGCCAAGCTCGTACACACGCGAAAACGTGGTCGAGATCTCATGTCATGGTTCGGCCTATATTATCCAATCCATCATCAAACTATTTATCAGGCAAGGTGCACGGGGTGCCAAACCGGGCGAGTTTACCCTGCGTGCCTTCGTTAACGGCCAGCTTGATCTGAGCCAGGCCGAAGCCGTTGCCGATCTGATAGCCGCCAACTCCAAAGCATCGCAACAGGTGGCTATGCAGCAACTCCGCGGAGGGTATAGCAGTGAGTTGAAACAATTGCGTGAGCAATTGGTCACCTTTGCATCATTGATCGAACTGGAGCTCGATTTCTCGGAAGAGGACGTGGAGTTTGCAAACCGCGGCCAGCTAAAGCAATTAGTGGTTGATATCAGTAAAATGATAAGCAAGCTAATTCAGTCCTTCGAACTGGGTAACGCCATCAAAATGGGCGTGAACACCGTTATCGCCGGAAGGCCAAACGCGGGTAAATCAACCCTACTGAATGCGCTGTTGAATGAGGAGCGCGCCATAGTGAGCCACATTGCCGGCACCACACGCGATACCATTGAAGAAGTGCTCAACATCAGTCGCATCAACTTCCGCCTCATCGACACTGCGGGCCTGCGCGAAGCTACCGACACCATCGAAGCCATTGGCGTACAAAAAACCCTCGAAAAAATAAGCCAGAGTGCCCTGTTGCTTTACGTGTTTGATGCAGAGAACATGACCGCCGATGAAGTTAAAAGCGATATTGCACAATTATTACGCCCCGGCCTGCCCGTATTAGCCATCGCAAACAAGATCGACCTGCTCGCCGACAGCGCCATAGCCGAAAGTTTCAAACTACCCGATGATGTAAAGCTCATTACCATATCAGCTAAAGAAAAGCAGCATATTGCCGAACTTAAACAAGCCATCTACAATGGCGCTATCCACGGGCAACTCAGCGGCGATGAAACTCTCGTAACCAATATCCGCCACCTCGAAGCGCTCCAAAAAACAGAAGAGGCATTGATACGTGTGCTAAATCAAATAGATAATCCCATAGCCTCCGATTTTTTAGCTTTGGATATTAAGCAGGCGCTGCATTATCTTGGCGAGATCACCGGTATTGTTACTACAGACGATTTGCTGGATAACATCTTTTCTAAGTTTTGTATCGGAAAGTAATTCAATTTCACATTCTTTAAGATGGTTTTTGAAATTTGATATCTTTTATCTTTTTTTGAGAAAACCTTTTTTATGGAACGGCAGATAGTTTATTTAACCGAAGAAAACAACCTTGAAAGGGCACGCTGGTATATGGGCGGCTTTTTAACCTTTATTGCCACAGGTGAAGATACCGATGGTAAATACGCTTTGATAGAAACCATTATGCGTAAGGGTCTTGAGCCGCCGGGCCATACCCATACCCGCGAAGATGAAAGCTTTTATGTGCTGGAAGGCGAAATGCTGTTTACTGTTGACGGAAAAGAAACGCTTTTAAAAGCGGGCGACCATATTTACCTGCCAAAAGACATCCCGCATGGTTTCAAAATACAAACCGATACCGCCAAATACCTTTTGCAGGTAGCACCGGCGGGTTTGGAAGAAATGTTTATTGAAGTGAGCCGCCCGGCCGAAAAGCCCGAACTGCCACCACTGTCAGGGCCGCCAAGTCCCGAAATTATTAAGCTATTAGGCGAACTGACAGTTAAATACGGGATAAAAAACCTTGACCATGCGCAGATAAAGGCAGCGAATATTTAAAAATAACAACTTTCGAACTTCCGGGCATCGCTTATGGCAGCTTCGGCACCGGCATCAAAAAAATGGACGCCATAATTTATTAGGATTTCAGCAAAGTACCGCTTTCCCATACCCGTCATAGTTGCTGCCTTGCCCAGGGTTATTTTGCGTTTACGTCACCAAGGCGGGATGACGGGCGTAGTTACTACATGCGATTTGCCGGATAGTATCTTCCCGAAATTCTATATCGGAAAATAAGCTTTCAAAATATTCATAACGCTATGAAATTTGTCCCTTTATTTAAAGTACGCGATATGCGTAAAGCCATCGCCCACTATACCGTAGTGCTCGACTTCAGGATGACCTGGCCCGATGATACGCCCGACTCGCCTGTTGTCGATCTCGGCCATGACGAAATGGAGTTGCAAATTACCACCTATGAAAATGAAAGGCTTTTCGGCTCGGTAGTTAATGTTTGGGTTGATGATGTTGATGGCTTGTTTGCAAAATACATTGGCCGCGGGCTTGATACTTCGGGTAAACCTAACTCGCCTGTACACCAGGGGCCTGTAGATCAAACATGGGGCAGGCGTGAGTTTTATGTAACAGATGCGGATGGCAACACATTACGTTTTTGTCAAAATATTTAAAAAGGGTATTTACTAATAAATATGCCTTCACAAAAAACTAATCGTTCTTTATTTTCGTATATATAGTAACGTCATATAGTTGTTTTTTTTCCACTGCAACTGCTATGGCGATTTTTATACTATGCTGCTATATATCCCGGTTGCCTTGCTGTTAATATATTCTATTTATGCTTACGCGCGCTTTGCCGATCTGCGTGGCAGCGGAAATCATAAAGTTGAAACATACAAAGTGCGCTACAAACTCACTTTTGTTTTGGCTATCATTTTAGCGGTTGTTTGCTGGTTTTACCAGTATGGATAAATGTAACCCGCATTGTTATTGAGAATTACTTCTCGTTTTTATGTAATACCTTCTTAAATAGTGCCAATCGGTCCCCGAGGATAGGATAAGCTCGGTGTTGCTGATGCGGGTAATGGTGGTTGTATCCACTCCGGTTCTCCTGGGGTTTGGTATCAAAATAAGGTTATGCGATAGTGTAAAATGATATTTTACCTTAAAGTTGGATGCCGGGTCGGTTATTGTATCTCCCAAAATTTCGAGAGTGTCTCGGTTGTCAGTATGCGTTTGACCATTCAGCAGATACTTTCCAGGCCCTCCGCGCCATACTCTTGCTTTGGTGAGCACCCATTTACCATCAAGATCTTTTGAGGTAATTAAAGTAGCGGGATCTATCCATGGTTTATCCAAATAACTCCATTGCCTGTATGGTACATATTTAACTTCGTCAAAACCGGGAAAATTCCTTCGCGGCTTTTGGCTCACCTGGGCAACGCCGCCAAATGCGTATGATGTAAACCCAGCTATCAAGGCAAATATATACATGCCGTTATGTTTCATCAATCAGCAAATAAAGAAAAGCAGACTATCTAAATCTACACATTCATAATAAGCCTCGGCTCATCATAAGCTATCATTTTTTTGCGTTGCTTTTCGGGTATGGGCATTGATTTGCCTAACTTATAATCGTAACTTATGCAAACCGTTTTGCCGGTGGTGCATATTTCTTCTTTATCACCCACAACTTTCGATAAGATATACTCTACATCAAAACTACTGTTGCCTACACGGCTGGTACGCACGTAGCATACGATCTGGTCGTTCAGCGTGATAGGTCTGCGATAGTCGATCTCGGAGCGGCCCAGGATAATGCCCATTTCATCCCAATCCCACTCAATGATGTTGGTCCAGTAGTCGCCACGGGCTATTTCAAAGTAAGTGAGATAGATGGCATTGTTTACATGGCCAAAGGCGTCCATGTCCGAAAAACGTATATGTATGGGAGTTTTATATTTAAAATTAGCAAGATTTGGCGTCATTATATGTCAATGTGTCTGTGTAAAATGTTTTGAAACGACATTTTGTCGCTATAAATTATAAAAAGGCCGCATAAAAGGCACAAAAATGCCGGTGGTACAGCAATTGAATTAGGGTTCAACGAAGTTAATAAAAAACAAACTTAGGAGGATATAAAAATGACACTTGTAAAATTTGCAAACGGCCACAAGAACAATGCCTTAAACCCACTATTTACTGATGTTTTCGATTCGATATTAAACGACAGGTACTTTGGCGGTAGCGCTTTATCAAAAACACCCGCAGTTAATATTGCCGAAACTGAAAACAGTTTCCAAATAGAATTAGCCGCTCCGGGCTTAAAAAAGGAAGACTTTAAAATTAATCTTGAAAAGAACGTGTTGACCGTATCAGCCGAAAAGAAAACTGAGGCTGTTGACGAAAGCAAAAAATACAGCAAACGCGAATATAGCTACAGCAGCTTCAGCCGTAATTTCACTTTACCTGAAACTGCCGACAGTGCAAACATTGCTGCCGAATATGTTGACGGTGTGTTGAAGATAAACGTTGCTAAAAAAGAAGAAGCTAAAATTCAAACCCGCGAAATAGAAATTAAATAATCGGGTTTTCCATTATATAGTTGTTAGTTTTTGTATGGAATACCATGTGCAGGATAAGTGCGAATGATTAGTGTTTAAAAGCACATGGTATTTCATATAGGTTGTTAGTTTAGTTGGGCGGGGCGGCATGTAAATGTTGCCCCGCTTTTTTACGCACCCCGCCGGGCTTCGCAGGCGACCCTCTTTGCGCAGCAAAGCGGGTGAAGGAAAGATAAAACAGGTTAGTCGAACCGTGAGATGACCGGTCCAAGGGGTTCCTGGGAGGCGAGTCTAATAAATGTCGTTTATCATATTCGCTATCAAAGCGCTCCAGCCGGTTTGGTGGCTTGCCCCTAAGCCAAATGCTTCATCGCCATGAAAATACTCGTAAAACAGTAACAGTTCCGCGTTTTCCGGTTTTTTGTAAAAATCGGTATGTCGGCCGTGTACCGGGCGTGCGCCTGTATCGTCCTGTTCGAATACGCTGATAAGGCGACGGCTTAATTCGTTGGCCACATCGCCAATGCTCACCTCCTTATCGCTTCCTTTGGGGAAGTTTATTTTGGTTTCTTCGCCGTAAAACTTTGCATATTCTTTTATCGCATTTATCAGCAGGTAGTTCATTGGCATCCATATCGGCCCGCGCCAGTTGGAGTTGCCGCCAAAAAGGTTGCTGGTTGAATCGCCGGGTTCATATTTTATGGAGTAAGAGTTACCACCAATATTAGCCGAATACGGATTATTTAAATGAAACTTTGATAAAGCCCTGATGCCACCTTTACCTAAAAATTCGTTCTCATCACATATCCGGTCTATCAGCTTCAACAAACGTTCAAAGGGCACCAACGATAGCAATACCTGTCCTTTGCCATTATCGGTAACGGGTAAAAACAAGTTGTTTTGTGTACGATAGCGGTTTAACCAGCCGGCACGTTTTCTAAAATCGTGTAGTTTATCGTAATCATCCAAATGAAATACCGATACGGCAAACATGGAGGTAAGACCAACCAGTGAGCGCACTTTTAAATGATACGGCGTGGCGTTATCCATCCGCAACGTATCGTAAAAAAAGCCATCCTGTTCGTCCCAGAGACCGAGTTCGTTCAATGCTTCGGCAATAAGTACATAATGTTCATAAAACTTAACGGCCATGTCTTCGAACGATTCATCCTGCAATGATATCTCTACCGCCATTTCCATCATGTTGAGGGCAAAGGCGCCCATCCAGCTTGTGCCATCTACCTGTTCTAAAACGGCATCTTTAATCACGCTGCTACGATCGAACACCCCAATATTATCCAAACCCAAAAAGCCTCCCGAAAAAATATTGTTACCATCAATATCCTTGCGGTTGGCCCACCAGGTGAAATTTACCACCAGTTTTTGGAACACACGTTTTAAAAAAGTGATGTCGCCAACACCCTTTTTCTCTTTCTCTATCCGATAAACCTGCATGGCGGCCCATGCCTGTACAGGTGGGTTCACATCGCTAAAGTTCCATTCGTAAGCAGGTATTTGCCCCTCAGGGTTCATGTACCATTCGCGCATGATCAGGATTAGCTGGTTTTTTGCAAAAACCGGGTCAATCAATGCCATCGGTACGCAATGAAAGGCCAGGTCCCAGGCGGCATACCAGGGGTATTCCCATTTATCGGGCATCAGTATCACATCCTGATTTTTAAGATATTTCCATTGACTATTACGTTGGTTTGGGCGATTTTCGAGGGCCGGCGATGTGTTTTTGCCCTTGTATATCATGGCCCTGATATCGTAATGATAGTATTGCTTGCTCCAAAGCAGTCCGGCCAGAGCCTGGCGTTGTATCGCAGCCAATTCGGGCGTGGTACCTTGGGGTAGTAACTCCTGGTAAAATATGTCGGCTTCCTGTTTCCTGGTATCAAACATCTTTTTAAAAGCCTCATCAAATGGGTTTTCGTGTTCTTGTTTGCTTAAACGCAGGTATATTTTTTTTGTACCCTTACCGGGGACGGTGAACTGGTAAACCGGCGCGAACTTGGTGCCTGTAGTTTGCTTTTTAAGCTGGTCGATATTCTCTTTTTCGATAATGGCCTCGTGGAAAGCATCCTTAACAAAAACAGTATCATTTTTTTGCCTGAAGATACGCTCTCTGTTGGTATCGTTTTCGGTAAACATTGTAAAAGCAGCATCTTTATAATACAGGTAATAATCGCCACCGTTGGGGTGTGTTGCTTTTACGCTGCTGTCGTTTAGTTTTGTAATAAGTGGCTTGGGCTTCACCTGGTCAAACTGCCAGTAATTATAAAACCAAAGGGTGGGCAACAAAGTAATATCAGAGCTCGTTGCTGCTCGGTTTACTATCTCTATGCAGACCTGTATATCCTCACTGTTATTTTTCGCGTAGGTGATATATACATCAAAATAGCGGTCGTTATCAAAAATATTGGTATCCAGTATCTCGTACTCCGGTTCTAATTTCGACCTGTTGAGATTAACGCTCACCAATTCATCATAAGGAAAACCCTGGTGCGGATATTTATACAGGTATTTCATATAATAATGCGAGGGTACATTATCTAAATAATAATATAACTCCTTCACATCTTCTCCATGGTTGCCCTGTCCGTTAGGCAGGCCAAAAAGGCGCTCTTTTAAAATAGGATCTTTGCCGTTCCATAAGGCGATGGCAAAACAAAGGCGTTGGTAATAGTCGGATATGCCCGCAATACCATCTTCGCCCCAGCGATATACACGGCTGCGGGCCTGGTCGTGTGTGAAATAATTCCAGGCATCGCCGTTATTGCTGTAATCTTCCCGTACCGTTGCCCATTGGCGCTCACTTACATATGGCCCCCAATGCTCTAATGGTACTTCTTTTTTCGAATTTTCGTCTAAACGCTCCTGCTCCGGGTTAGTAGAAATAGTCGTCATATAAATATCGGGCAGGTATAATTTGATTTATAGGTTAGCCGCCCTGTTTCAGAGGTGTAAGGTAAGCATTAATAACATTACAAGTTTGGTTTAGTTTTTGTGTATTTGTTAACAAAATGATAATAATATGTTTTGTTATAAATAATATTACAACAAATGATTATCT
>JACXTT010014496.1_pt1 | contig 10302 bp, 7 predicted proteins | sample 9270951 | NCBI WGS metagenome assembly JACXTT01 (sample SAMN15532306, study PRJNA645909) | rock metagenome | isolation source: weathered quartz diorite | place: Puerto Rico | collected 2017-06-21
GCTTCTGCCTTCGACTTGAGGTCGAAAATCGCGTAGCCGCCGACGAGTTCTTTGCTTTCAGCGAATGGACCGTCAATTAGAGTCGCCTTCCCTCCCGCAACGCGGATGCGCGCACCTTGGGAGCTCGGCTGCAATCCGCCGGCGCCGAGCATGACGCCCCTGTTGCTCGCCTCTTCGGCCAGTTTGGCAACGGCGGCCATCAACCTCGGATTGGGTGCTTTGCCAGCTTCAGAATCCTTTGTCGCTTTGACGATCATCATGAACTGCATGGTTGTCTCCTTAAGTGAGCGACAGCACCCCACCCTTTGTGATCAGGCTGGGTGGGGTTGGCTGCGATATTGGATCGGACTTACGCCGCTTTCGCGGGCTGCGGCCGGATTTTCTTCATGAATTCCCGCATGGCCGCGAGGTGCCCGGGAGACCGGGTTTCGACCCATGTTTCATAGCGTTGCGCGGCCTTTTCCACGTGGGCCAGAAAGCCCTGGTACTTGAACCGCTCGCGGCCCTCGGCGATCGTCGGCTTGATCCGCTCCCATACCCCGAAAAATTCGCCGCTGGTTTCGAAGAACAGGTCTTCGTGGAGCAACCCGTAATTGAGCAACGCGCAGGCTTGCTCCCAATAGCCGACCACCATGCCAAAAAACGCGCCGGCTTCCGTTCCCGGGGAGGCGATGCGCATGGCATCGTCGAAGGTCTCCGGGAAGTAGTTCTGGAAGAACCAGTCGCGGGCCTGGCGCAGACGCGCTTCGCGCCGCTGTTCGTAAACCTGGAGGTGGAGTTGTGCTTGTTCAAAGGTCGGTTTTGCCATGACTGGGGATCTCCTTTTCTTGTTCGTTATGTGACTGTGAAATTGGATGTTTCAGATCTTAATATTGCCTTCCGCTTTTCGCGTCCGCTCACGGTGCTCGCGGGTCCGCGATCTTATGTTCCTGTCCTATCGACGATTGAGGGCTGTGGAAATCGACAGACCAATGAACAAAATTTCGATCTGTCGAGTGAAGTGATTCCCTTAGTTCTTTGGGAAGTTCGGGTCCGCCTTCACTTCGAGAATCTGCTTCGTGTGCCGGTCGCTGTGCGCACTGATAAACAGCAGCCAATCGTACGCGTCCAGGGGTTGTTGGAAGGGATTGTCGCTGGAAGCGTGGGCGCGCAGGTCCGGAGTAGATTGCAGGAATTCGATCGTCTTTGCCCGGCTCTTCAGGAAATGATCGAGGGTATCGGCGGGAGTCCAGCGGCCGGTGGGCACGAGAGGGCCGGGCGCCTGCCTTTTTTGGGTACGATCTGGAACGGCGGTGAGAATCAGAGCGTCGATTTTCGCGGTATCGCGGTCGGCGGGGCCGGCCGGGGCTTTCATGATCTTTTCGGTGATGTTCTGATAAAGGAAATCTTCGGCCAAAGCGATGTGTTCCAGCGTTTCCGCCACCGACCAGCGGTCCGCGGCGGCCTTGAACTTCATCTGTGCTTCCGAGAGTCCCTTGGTCGCTACGACGACACCGTCGCGGGTCTGCTGGAGATACTGCAGCCCTTTGTCACGTTCTGCCTGGGTCAATGCCTGGCCAAACGCCGCAGTAGCCAAAAACAGCAGCGCAAATGAAAGCAGTGCAACCTTCTTCATAGTAGTTCCTCCGTGATTTGGATCGAATTTCGATCGTTGTAAAGCTTTGGCGGATCGATGGCAACAGTCAGACTATATATATCACTTGCACAATGCAAGTGAAAATATGCTATCGTCAAACTATGCCGAAGGAGCGCACAGCTCCGCGCCGATCCGGATGCCCACTGAATGCTTCCGTAGAGATGCTGGGAGATCGCTGGTCGTTGCTGATTATCCGCGACATGATGCTGCGGGGGTCCCGGACGTACAAGGAATTTCTGGAATCGTACGAACGAATCGCGACCAACGTGTTGGCGGATCGCCTCCGGAGACTAGTGGCACATGGAATCGTCACCAGCGAGCGAGACCCGTCGGACGGACGAAAGCAGATTTACCTGCTGACCAGGAAAGGCATCGATCTGGCGCCGGTCCTGACGGAAATGGTGCTCTGGGCCGCAGCGCACGAGGGGACCGGCAATCAGGCGCTGGTCCAGCAAATGCGGGAGGACAAGGAGAGGTTTCTGGCCGGAGTGCGGCAGCGCTGGGCCGACCACCACTGTTCGCGAACCTTACCTCGCCGGCAACCCTAGCGCGCCCCCCAGCACTTCGTAGTGCTGCACGTAGGGAGTCATCTCCTGTTCCGGGAAATAGCGGCTGTCCTCGGAATAGTAAACCGCACGCTCGGGCTCCGGGCCGGCGAAGCCCCGGATCGCTTCCATGCTGTCCCAGAGCGTAACCAGAACATACTCGGTCTCGTCCCCGACCTCCCGTCGCAGCACTAAAACTTCCCGAAAGCCCTTAGTTGCCCGATATTCCTTTAGCCCCGTCTGCTCCAGATAGTCGTAGTACGCCCTGCCCATGCCTGGCCGAGTGCGGCCTTGCCAGATTCTCGCGATCATCGATTCCTCCACGCTTTCCAAGCCTAGTCATTAGATAGCGCTGGGCGGGTTGTGACTCGGGGAAGAGCAGCGCACTCCCTAGCGCAACACCAGATCCGAATATTCGGGGTGCCCTTCAAGATACCCGGCGACAGCGGGACAAGTCACATCGACCTTCATGTGGTTCTCTCGGGCCCAATCGAGGGCCGTCTTGGCCAGGGTCGAGGCGATGCCGCTACCGCGAAGTGCTTCGGGAACTTCGGTGTGGACGAGTTCAAGCACATGGCCCGCCAACGTGTAGGCGAGGTACGCTACCTGGCCGTCGCGCTCCAGTTCGAAACGGCCTGTCGTGACCAGCTCCGGATCTGCCTTTTTTTTCCCGAATATCTTCATCGAGAGGAGGGTGCCCTTCGACTCGAGGTTGTCGAGATTAAGATTTTAGATCACACACACGAGAGACGCAGCATGACGGCTCCCTATCGCAACGGTAGGGATCCCGCAGTGGGTAGGCGCGGCCGACAGGCGTAGAATGACCCACTGCAGCGACAGCCCACGGATGGTGGACACACTCATGAAAGCAAACAATATCAGAACAGTGTTGGCGCTTTGTTTACTCGCAACGTGCGTAGCCGTGGCGAAGTCGACCATCACCAAACGACCGTTCGGTACTGCCGACGGGAAGCCGGTCGATCTCTACATACTAACGAATAGTAACGGCCTGGAAGTCGCGATCACGAACTATGGCGGCAGCGTTGTCTCGTTAAGAGTCCCTGACCGTAAGGGAAGCTTCGCGGACATCGTGCTTGGATACGACACGCTGGACGGCTATGTTAACGACAAAGCTAACCTGGGAGTGCTGATCGGGCGCTATGGAAACAGGATCGCGCACGGAAAGTTCTCGCTTAACGGAACCACTTACACTTTGGCGCGCAATAACGGTGAGAACCATATTCACGGGGGCATCAAGGGCTTTAACAAGGCGCTCTGGGAGGCCAAAGAGCTTGACGCCGATGCCGGGCCGGCGCTGGCGTTGGAATATCTCAGTAAAGATGGTGAAGAGGGATACCCGGGAAACCTTTCGGTTAAGGTCATGTACACGCTTACCAATCAGAATGAGCTCCGGATCGAGTACAGCGCCACGACCGACAAAGATACTGTGCTCAACCTGACCCACCATTCCTACTTCAATTTGGCGGGCGCTGGGAATGGCGACATCCTGCAGCACCAGTTGGTGGTGCGTGCCGGCCGATTTACGCCAGTGGATGCCACGCTGATTCCGACGGGTGAACTCCGCAGCGTGCAAGGGACGCCGCTGGACTTTCGCACTCCAGCGGCTATCGGCGCGCGCATTGATGCGGACGACCAGCAATTGAAGTATGGCAACGGTTACGACCACAACTTTGTCCTCGACAGCGGAGGCAGCGAGGCCCCTGCACTAGCCGCACGCGTAACAGAGCCGCAGACTGGGCGAGTGATGGAGGTTTGGACAACGGAACCGGGGCTTCAGTTTTATACGGGTAATTTTCTTGACGGCCTTCGCGGGAAGGGCGGGAAGGTTTATGAGCGGAGGAATGCGTTTTGCCTGGAAACCCAGTACTTCCCGGACTCGCCCAATCATCCGAACTTTCCCTCGACTGTTTTGAAAGCGGGAAAGCAATTTCACTCAGTGACGGTCTATAAGTTCTCGGTGCAATAGTCGTGGACGTGCGAGTCTCCTCCGAGCAATACATGATGTAACTGTTGACGGTTTCTGCTACACTTTCGCCACTAGCGGGGCGGGGCGCGTTTTGTAACTCACGTTGTGACTTCGACAATTGTGCGCACACCTGGCTGCTGATCGCACGAGCCTCCGCCCAGTTCGGAAGGGGTGAGCCATGTCATTGCACCCTGGGAAACGCGAGCGCCACGTTCCGGAGAAAGAGCCAGTCGAGCGAGACCCGATCCGGCGGGCCTTACAGGAAAACGAAGACTGGTATGGGGACCTCGTCGAGCACAGCCAAGACCTGTTGTGCATCCATGATCTGCAAGGGCGTCTTCTGTCGGTGAATTCTGCGCCGGCACGCGTACTGGGCTACAGCGTAGCGGAGCTTTTGCAGATTTCTATGCGGGATCTAATCGCTCCTGAGTTTCGCGACCAGTTCGATGCCTATCTGAATCAAATTGAGCGGACTGGTGAGTCTCACGGCCTGATGGCGGTGGTGACACGATCCGGGGAGCGGCGGATCTGGGAATATCGCAATACCCTGCGGACCGAAGCCGTAGCGTCGCCGATCGTGCGCGGTCTGGCCCACGATGTCACAGAACAGCGGCGCGCGGAGCAGCGCCTGCGCGAGGCCAGCGAGCTCAATCGTCAAATCATTGCCAGCGCGAGTGAAGGAGTCGTGGTCTATGACCGGAATCTTCGCTGCCTCGCTTGGAACCCATTCATGGAAGAGTTAACCGGGATTTCCGCAAGCGTGGCTCTGGGCAAGCCGCATCACGATCTTTTTAAGCAAGTGGGCAGCGAAAGCCTGGCGTCCGCGCTGGAAAGGGCCTTGCGCGGGGAGACGATTACGTTGCCGGACTTAAGGCCTGCTGGCCGGGAGCGTCAGAGATGGATCTCTTGCCGCAGTAGCCCGCTTCGCAACCCGCTGGGCGAGATCACCGGAGTCGTCGTGACTCTGCACGACGTCACAGAACGAAACCAGGCTGAGAAAAGGCTCCAAGAGTACGTGAGGGTGCTAGAAGGCTTGGACGAAATGATCGCGGTGGTCGACCGGGACTACCGCTATCTCATCGCCAATCAAGCCTTCTTGAAGTACAAGGAAATCAAACGGGAGCAAGTCATCGGGCATCTCGTAGATGAAGTTCTGGGAAAGAAGACCTTTGACACCGTTATCAAGCCTAAGCTGGACGAGTGTTTTTCAGGCAAGGTAGTGCGGTACGAAATGCGGTTGACGTACCCTCAACTTGGAGAACGGGATCTGTCCATGTCGTACTTTCCCATCGAAGGTCCGGCCGGTGTTGATCGCGTGGCCGCCATATTACAGGACGTGACGGAACAAAAGCGGGCGGAGGGAAGACTCCACGAATATGCGAAAGCGATGGAAGGTCTGGAAGAGATGATCGTGGTCGTGGACCGGGAATACCGCTACGTAATCGCCAATCATGCGTTCCTAAAGTATCGAGAACTCGAGCGGGAGCAAGTGGTGGGGCATTTCGTTGAGGAAGTTGTAGGCAAGGAAGCGTTTGAGACGGTCATCAAGAAGAAAATGGATGAGTGTTTCACGGGCAAAGTCGTCCGGTACGAACTACGGTACAAGTTTCCGAACCTTGGCGAAAGGGACTTATTTGCGTCGTATTTTCCCATCGAAGGTCCAAGCGGCATCGATCGCCTGGCCATGATCCTGCAGGACATCACGGAGCGCAAGCAGACCGAAGAGGAGCTGCGGCTGGCCCGCGAGAAACTAGCGGAAGAGAAAGTTTATCTTGAGGAGGAGATCGATACCGAACTCGGATTCGGGGAGATTATCGGTCAGAGCAAAACGCTACGGGACGTCCTGGATCAGGTAACCAAAGTGGCTTCGAGCGACGCTACGGTCCTTGTATTAGGTGAAACCGGCACCGGCAAGGAGCTAATCGCACGCGCCATCCACCGCATGAGCAGGCGACACAACAACAGCTTCATCAAGATGAATTGCGCCGCCATCCCGTCGGGCCTGCTGGAGAGTGAATTGTTCGGGCATGAGAAGGGAGCCTTTACTGGAGCGGTGTCCAAGAAAATTGGCCGGTTGGAACTAGCGGACCAGGGCACACTATTTCTCGATGAAATCGGGGAGATTCCGCTGGCCCTGCAGCCGAAGCTGCTTCGCGTTCTCCAAGATCAGGAGTTCGAACGACTGGGCGGCACCCGCACCTTGAAAGTCAACTTCCGCCTGATCGCCGCCACGAACCAGGATTTGTCGCAGAGGGTCGGCGAACGGCAGTTTCGCAGCGATTTGTATTACCGCCTTAACGTGTTTCCGGTGCGCGTGCCTCCGCTGAGGGAGCGACGCGAGGACATTCCATCACTCGTCGAGCACTTCGTTCGGAAGTGCGCTACCCGGCTGAACAAATCCGTTACCAGCGTTCCGAAGAAGACGATGGACGCGCTGATGGCGTGGAACTGGCCGGGAAATATCCGCGAGCTGGAAAATTTTGTCGAACGCTCGGTGATTCTGACTCACAGCTCGGTCTTGCAAGCGCCCCTAAAGGAATTGGAATCCGTGATTGAACCCGAGGCCGAGGACACGCTGGAAGCGGTGGAACGCGAACACATTCTCCAGGCCCTCAAGCAGAGTCATGGCCGGCTGAGCGGGCCGCGTGGCGCCGCCGCGCGGCTGGGCATGAACCGCACGACTCTGCAGTCGCGACTCAAGCGGCTGGGCGTTCAGACTCAACAATATCGAGACTGATCACTTCTCATTGCGCAAGCGTTCCGTAAATTAAGCGGCCCTCCCGCCGCACCGAAGAATAGTCCCCAAGGCACAGTCTTTCGGGTCTTACCAGGCGCGGCCGAGGCCCCTCCCTTGCTCTCAAGAACCCGGAAGTTCTGACGATCTTAATTGTGTCAGGTGGATTCGTGTCCCGATACGACCCCCCGTCGTTCCATGTCTTTCAGGTGAAATCAAAGCGGCATCTGTCGAGGCGGCACACAGGATCTCTCCGCCAACAACCATGAACGAACCGACCGACAAGCCGAACTTCTCCCGAACTGCGTTGGTAATACTGGTTGCCCTCGGAATAACGTCGGCCGGGCTGCTTTTCACGGGACGCAAAGACTATCCGGACCTGCACACGATTCTGGATACGGGGATGTTCCTGCTGTCGGGCCTGTTGGCGTTGTTGTTCTGGGACATCGGCGTGCGCGGCGATCGACCGTTTCCCAAATGGATCGCGGTCAGCTTCGCTCTCACCTCTCTGTCGGAATTCCTCCATGCGCTGGCTTCCCTGGATTGGACAGGCGTTCTTCCGCCTATCGCTCGGGCAACGGAAACGTGGCGACCGGCAACCTGGCCGCCAGCTGCGTATCTGTTACCCATCGGGATTGGCTGCTCGGTGTGGCTCGCGCGAATTGGCGCGGAACGCGTAGTGGGGTTTGCGCTGGGTCTGATCATCCTTGCTGCCGCCCTTTTCACGGCATTTCACTGGCTGCCGCGGTACACCTCGCCCGGCTGGCTAGGCGTCACCCGTCCTGCGTTGATTCTGGTGCCGCTGTTGTGGGCGCCCGTCGGACTGGCGTGCTGGCGTCTGCGCACCTCCGACCGGATGCCCTCCACCCTGGCGCTGATGGCAGTCGTGCTTCTACTGGCTAACCTCTCAATGCTCTACTCGCGCGCACCGCACGATACGCAGGCGACGGTCGCGCATCTGGGCAGGGTTGGCGGCTACCTGGCGCTGCTTCTGTTGCTCATGCAGATGGCCTCGTTCGACATGCTCGAACGCATCCGATCGGAGCGAAAGCTGGCGCAGCTGAATCAGGACTTGGAGGGTCGCGTGGGGGAACGGACCGCTCAACTCCAAGCAGTGAACAGGTCGTTGGAAAGGGAAATCAGCGAACGCCGCCTGATCATCGAAACGGCGCTGGACGCGGTTGTCTCGATCGACGCCGCCGGCATCATTACCGGCTGGAATGCGCAGGCCGAAGTGGTCTTCGGCTGGCCGTCTGAGGACGTGGTCGGACGTTCGCTGGCAGAAACCATCATCCCAGACTGCTATCGTGAAGCGCACAGCCACGGGATGCAGCGCTATGTGGCCACCGGTCAAGCCGTGGTGTTGAACAAGCGCATCGAACTCGTCGCCCTCCATCGCGATGGACGCGAGTTTCCCATTGAACTATCCATCACTCCAATTCGGACGGCTGGTGCGCTCGCTTTCACAGCATTTGTGCGCGACATAACAGAACGCAAGCGGGCTGAAGAGGCAGTGAAAGAAAGCCTCGCCACCAGCGATCGAGCGCTCAAAGAACTGGCCGATCAAAAGTTCGCTCTCGATCAACACGCCATCGTGGCGGTCACTGACGTGCAAGGCACGATTACCTATGTCAATGAGAAGTTCTGCAGCATCAGCAAATATTCCAGAGATGAGCTGATCGGCCAGAATCATCGCATCCTCAACTCCGGCCACCACTCCAAGGAGTTCTTCCAGCAGATGTACCACACCATCGCTCGTGGGCAGGTCTGGCACGGTGAGATTAAGAACCGCGCCAAGGCTGGCTCGATCTACTGGGTGGACACGACCATTGTCCCGTTTATGGCGGACGGAAAACCGCGACAGTATGTTGCCATCCGAGCGGACATCACCGAACGCAAGCAAGCAGAGGAGGCGCTCTATGAGAGTCAGGAGCGATTTCGGCTGCTGCTGGATGGAGTCAAGGATTATGCGATCTACATGCTCGATCCCGAGGGCCACGTAATCAGTTGGAACGAGGGAGCAGCTCGTATTAAGGGCTACCGAAGTGAAGAGATTCTCGGCAAGCATTTTTCTTGCTTTTACGTTTCCGAGGATCGCGAAACGGATAAACCCTCTCGCGAACTGCAGGAGTCCCTGGCCAAGGGGCGTTTCGAGGAGCATTCGCAGCGAGTCCGCAAGAACGGTTCCACCTTCTGGGCCAATGTCGTGATCACCCCTATGTACGACGATTACGGCAACCTCAGGGGCTTCTCCAAGATAGCGCGCGACATTACGGAACGGAAGCTGGCGGAGGAAGACCTGCGAGAGCAATCCGCAGCCTTGGAAACTCAAACCCTCATGCTCCAGTCTGTCCTGGACAGCATGGCGGAGGGTTTGGTCGTAGCTGACCAGCAGGGGAAATTCCTGATCTGGAATCGGGCGGCGGAAAGGATTGTCGGCTACGGCCCAGCCGATCTTTCCACCCACGAGTGGTCTACCTATTATGGCAGCTACTTGCCTGACGGAGTCACGCTCTTCCCCACCGAACAACTCCCCCTGGTACGCGCCATTCACGGGGAGGCCAGCACGACCGAGATATTTCTCCGGAATCAGAAGGTCACGGAGGGTACCTGGATCGAGGCTAGCGGCAGCCCCCTAAAGGGCAAGGACGGCTTAGTGCGTGGCGGAGTTGTGGCTTTCCGCGACATCACGCAGCGCAAAGCAGATGAACGGGAAATCCGCAAGCTCAACGACGAACTCGAGGCGCGGGTCATGCAGCGCACCGCCGAACTGCAAGCCGCCAACAAGGAACTGGAAGCTTTCGCATATTCGGTGTCCCACGATCTGCGGGCCCCGCTGCGGCACATGAGCGGCTTTACCAGAATCCTGGTGGAGGACTTCGGGCCGACCCTGCCCGCCGATGCCCAGCGATACTTGCAGCGCATCGAGCAAGCCGCGCGCCGTATGGGCCTTCTGGTGGACGAATTGCTAAGCCTGACGCGCGTGGGGCGGCAGTCGCTGGCGGTCCAAGTCACCGGCCTGGGGTCGATCGTGAACGATGTTATGTCGCTGCTCGAACCGGAAACTCAAGGAAGAAAAGTGGAATGGAAGATTGGCGACTTGCCGTTTGTGGAGTGCGATCCGACCCTGATCCGGCAGGTCTTGCAAAACCTGATCAGCAATGCCCTCAAGTACTCCAGGCCACGTTCTCCAGCGGTGATCGAAATCGGACAGATTGAGAAAGGCGGGCAGCCGGTCATTTTCGTGCGGGACAACGGTGTGGGCTTCAGCATGAAATACGTTGACAAGTTGTTCGGCGTATTTCAGCGCCTGCATCGCCCCGAAGACTTCGAAGGCACAGGAGTTGGCCTGGCCACCGTCCAGCGTATTATCCAGAAGCACGGAGGCCGCGTCTGGGCA
>JACXTT010014497.1_pt1 | contig 10301 bp, 7 predicted proteins | sample 9270951 | NCBI WGS metagenome assembly JACXTT01 (sample SAMN15532306, study PRJNA645909) | rock metagenome | isolation source: weathered quartz diorite | place: Puerto Rico | collected 2017-06-21
TTCGCCGAACAAGTCACATGACTGCTTTTCGCCGGTCTCGTGACGAGCAGCATTCGGGGTCGAATCTGGCCGCAACATGGGGGAGTGACATGAGCCGATACGCGTTCCAGCAGGCTTCGCGGGGAGTGGCGCTGACGATCATCCTCCTGGCGGTGCCGCCGCCCCCTGCGGTCGCTCAAACCACCGGCGGCAGCACCACGGCAGAGACCGACAAACTCCCCGAGATCACCGTCACCGCGCAGCGGCGCGAGCAGCGGCTCGAGGACGTCGGGACCTCGATCACCGCCTTCGACGCCGCCAGCATGGAGCAACTCGGGCTGCGCAGCACCACTGACATCGTGCAGCAGGTGCCGGGCATGCAATACCAGACCTTCAGTCCGACCATCACCATCTTCAATCTGCGCGGCATCTCGCAGAACGACTTCGGCGATCACCACGAAGCCCCGGTCGCGGTTTATTCGGATGACGTGTACCAGGCATCGATGAGCTCGGTGGCCGGGGCGATGTACGACCAGGAACGCGTCGAGGTGCTGCGAGGGCCGCAGGGCACGCTGTTCGGCCGCAACGCCACCGGCGGTCTCATCCACTACTTGAGCGTCAAGCCGTCGCTCGATGGCAGCGGCGGCTATCTCAACGTGTCCGGTGGCCAGTACGGCGACGTGGAGACCGAAGGAGCCGTGAACCTTCCGGTCAACGATCGCGTCGCGACCCGCTTCTCATTCGCCACCGCATACCACGGTGGACTGATCAGCAATTCTACCGGCCGCGATGCTAACAGCGAGAACCAGTACGCGGCGCGCTTTCAGGTGCTGAGCAAGCTGAGCGATGCCGGGGAGGGGGTGTTGAAGCTCTACTACCTGCGCAATCTCAATGAGATCTCCCCGAGTTATGCCTGGGGGGCTTCGTGCAACAACAATCCGGGCGGGGCAACACCCACGACTTGTCCGGCCGGCATCAACGGCCTCGGAGCCTTCTTTTACCCGCCGCAGAACCCCTACGGCACCTGTCCGGGCTGTGATGGATCCGGTTACATCAAGCCAAACTCCGACCCGTTTTCGCAGGGCTTTGACCGCCAGGGCGTCTTTTACCGCACCCTCTATGGAACGACGGTACACGTCGACTGGAACTTCGGCGGCGGGCTCAAGCTGACCTCGGTGACCGACTACCAGCACCTGCACAAGCGTTATGGCGAGGACTCGGACGGCTCGCCCAACTTCCAGTTCAATTTCGACACCTATCAGACCTATCACCAGTTTTCCGAGGAGCTGCACCTGAGTGGCAACTCCGAGGGCTTTCGCTGGATCACCGGCGCCTACTACCTCGATCTGCACAATGATGATGTGCAGGCCGAGGACGTGAACCAACCCGAGTTTTTGTTTGTGGTACACAAGCAGGGCAACCAGTTCACGCTCGACACACGCTCCTGGGCGCTGTTCGCGCAGACCGAATGGGAGTTCGCGGACCGGTGGACGCTGATAACCGGTGTGCGCTACACCCGTGACGACAAGCACTATAACTACACGCTGTGGAATCCGGCCCCCGGTACGCCATTGCTGGACGTGAACGGGGTGCCGTACGTCTACAACTCGGCAACCGCTCCAGACTTGGTCGACAAGAACTTCGATCTGTACTCGGGCAAGATAGAGCTCGATTTCAAGCCTCAGGCGGGTGTGCTTTTCTACGGCAGCATCAATCGGGGCCCGAAAGGCGGCGGCTGGTCGGCGCCGAGTAATCCATCGGGTACCGGTCTCTACGCCGCGCTCGCAAGTGTGCTGGCCTATAAGCCCGAGGCACTGATCGATTACGAGCTGGGAACCAAGGTAACGTTCCTCGGCGGGCGAGGGCGACTGAACGCCGACGTGTTCTATTACGACTACCGCGACTACCAGGCGTTCTTCCTGCGCAACTTCACGCAGATCATCGGCAACGTGGACGCCAAGCTCGAAGGAGGCGAAGTCGAGCTCGCCGTGGTACCGGTTCACGGCTTGACCGTCGAGCTCGGTGTCTCGGGGCTTGCGACGCGGATCAAGAACGTCATCCTGCCCGACGGCACCACCGCCGACCGCGAGATGCCGAACGCCCCCAGGTGGACGGTTAACCTGTTGGGGCGCTACGAGTGGCCCACGAGCGTCGGCACCTTCTCGGCCTCGGTGGATGCGAAGTGGAATGCCTCGCAGTGGCTCGAGAACGTCAACGCGCCGGTGGACTTCCAACCCTCGTACACGGTAGCGGACGTGCACCTCGGCTACGCACCGAGCGAACGGCTGAGCTTCGATGCCTGGGCGAAGAACGTCGCCAACAAGTACTACCGCGTCTACAACCTCGATCTGTCGGGTATTGGTTACAACGAATCGGTGTACGGGCCGCCGCGCTGGGTAGGCGCGACCGTGACTTACCGGTTCGGCAAGTGAGGGTGGCGGGTCGCACTCCGTGGCGCGGTTTTCCGCACGCTGGTCGCTGCAGCCGGGCGGCTGGGGCTTGCGAGGGTGTCTCGGCCGGGGGGCGCGATCAGGCGCAGGGTGCTCTGCTTGATCACGCTGGCGAGCCGCTGGGGAGGCCTGATGGTGCGCGAGCCCGGCCCGGTGTAGATCATCAGCCCGTCGAGCATCGCGCCGAGCTGCAGCGCCAGGTCGAGGCACTGCTGCTCGCTTAAGTGCGGCCCGGCGGCGCCGATGAAGCCAGCGAGCCGGCGCTGGTGATGTTCGCACATGACTCGCAGCAGCCGTGCGGCGAACGCATTGTGACAGCTTAGTGCGTGCAGACCGAGAAAGAACTTGCGGGAGTCCTGGCGCCAGACATCGGCCACCAGCAGGTCGATGACTCCGAGCAGGCGTGCCTCGGCGTTGAACGGCAGCTCCTCCTGAAGCCGCTCATAGGCGCGGCGGAACTCGGCCAGCACGTGCTCGAGGGTCGCGGCCAGCAGCGCCCCCTTGCTCGGGAAGAAATGCTGCACGGCTCCGAGGCTCACGCCGGCCTCCTTGGCGACGCCGCGGGCGGAGAACGCGGCGCCGCCCTCGCGCACGAACAGGCGGCGCGCCGCACGCAGGATGCGCTGCTCGCCGCGCTCTGCGGACGTTCCGGCTGGCGACTTTGGCTGGCTCTTTCGCATGGCTCGGCTTTCAGCTCCGGGGGCGTCGCTCGCGGCGGCGCGCCCAGACTCGTTGATGGCGGCCGCACGCGCCGGCCACCGCTTGACGATAGTTTCTCGCGCCATGTATGGTTTTAGCAAGTCGAGTGACTGGTTGTAGTTGGATGCACCGGCGATGACGTATCCCCACCCGTGCCTGCATATTGACGGCCGCTGGCTCGCCGAAACCGCCTCCGGCGAGCTGCCCGTGGTCAACCCCGCGGACGAAAGCGTTCTCGGACTGCTGCCGATCGCAGGTCGAGCGGAGCTCAGCGCCGCGGTGGCGACGGCGGCGCGCGGCTTTGCGCTGTGGTCGCGGATCTTGCCCCTTGAGCGCTTCCGCATCATCGCCAGGGCCACCACGCTGATTCGCGAGCGCGCAGCTGCGATCGCGAACATCCTCACCCTCGAGCAGGGGAAGGGCCTTGGCGAGGCGCAACGCGAAGTCGCGCTGGCGGCGGATCTCATCGATTTTCTGGCCGAGGAGGCCAAACGCCTGGCGAGCCGCGGCGTGCCGCCGCGCCTCGCCCACGTCCTCACCCAGACCGTGACCCGCGTGCCGGTCGGGCCGGTCGGGGCGTTCACGCCCTGGAACTTTCCCGCCAACCTGCCGGCCCGCAAGCTCGGCGGTGCGCTCGCCGCCGGATGCAGCGTCATCGTCAAGCCGGCCGAGGAGACCCCCGCGACCTGCATGGAGCTCGTACGGGCGTTCGCGGACGCCGGCCTGCCGCCCGGGGTGCTGAATCTGGTGGCCGGCCGGCCGGCCGAGATCTCCCGCTTCCTGATCGAGCATCCGGCGATCGCCAAGATATCCTTCACCGGATCGGTGCCCGTGGGGCGTGCGCTCGGGGAGCTCACGGCGCGCCATCTAAAGCGCTTCACGGCCGAGCTCGGCGGGCACGCGCCGGTCATCGTGTGCGCCGATGCCGAGCCGGCGCGTGCAGCGAAACTGTCGGTCGCGGCAAAGTTCCGCAACGCCGGTCAGGTGTGCGCCTCGCCGATCCGTTTTCTCATCGAGCGCACGCGCTACCGGGAGTTTCGGGACGCGTTCGTGGCGAATGCCGAGTCGCTGCGGGTCGGGCCGGGGCTCGATCCCGCCTCGCAGATGGGCCCGCTCATTCACGAGCGGCGCATCGCAGAGATGGAGCAGTTCGTCGCGGACGCCGCCGCGCAGGGCGCGCGGCTGTTATGCGGCGGCGCGCGGCTCCCGCGTCCCGGGTACTTCTTCGCGCCGACGGTCATCGAGAGCGCACCGCCGGCCGCGCGGGTCCAGCGCGAGGAGCCCTTCGGCCCGATCGCGCTGCTCGATCCCTACGACACGCTGGAGGAGGCCATCGCCCGTGCCAATGCATTGCGCTACGGGCTGGCGGCCTACGCATTCACGAGCGACCTGCGCATCGCTCACCGCCTCGGCAGCGAGCTGCAGGCGGGTATGGTCGGGATCAACCATTTCGGCATCTCGCAGCCCGAGACACCCTTCGGCGGAGTCAAGGACAGCGGCAGCGGGCAGGAGAGCGGACTCGAAGGCCTGCTCGCCTACACCGACGTCAAGCTCGTGAGTGTCGCCTCGTGAGTGCATCGCCATGAGGGACGCACGGTCGAGTGCCGCAGCATGAGCACGCCGCGTGGCCTGCTGCTCGACTTCGGCAGCGTTGTGAGCATGTCGCTGTTCGAGCGCCATCGCGAGACCGAGCGCCACCTCGGCCTGGCGCCGCACTCGCTCACTTGGCAGGGGGCGCTCGCTCCCGAGACCGACAGCCTGTGGCGCGCCATGCTGCGCGGGGAGATCAGCGAGCGGGACTACTGGGCGCAACGCGCCCGCGAGGTAGGGGAGGCGCTCGGGGAGTCAGGCTGGGACATGGCGACGCTCATCCGCCGCACCCGTCAGGTCGATCCCAAGGCCGCAGTGCGCCCGGCGATGCGAGCCCTGATCGCCGCGGCGCGGGCACACGGAACCCGTGTCGGTATCCTCTCCAATGACCTCGCCCTGTTCTACGGCGCGGAATTCCTGGCCCGCACCGGACTGCTCGAGCACCTCGATGCGGTGATCGACGCCACGCACACCAAGGTCCTCAAGCCCGACCCGCGCGCCTACGCGCTCGCGCTCGCCGCCCTCGAGCTGCCGGCCGGGGAGGTGCTGTTCGTCGATGACCTGTTCCGCAACATCGCCGGCGCGGTGAAGGCGGGTCTGCAGACCCAGGTGTTCGACCTGCGCGATGTGGCCGGTAACATCGCCGCCGTCGCGGCTCGCTTGCAGCTGCCCATGGGGAATAGCGTATGACCAAGATGTCCGCCGCCGAGCTCAAGCGCTCCAATGCGCGCCACCTCTGGCATCCGATGGCGCACCCGAAGCTGATGCAGCAGTCGCCGCCCGACATCATCGTCAGGGGCGAGGGCAGCTGGATCTGGGACATCGACGGTCACCGCCTCGTGGACGGGGTGGCGGGCCTGTGGACGGTCAACCTCGGCTTTGGGCGGCGCGAGATTCGCGATGCGGTGATCGCGCAGCTCGACGAGCTCGTCTACTACAACGTATTTCGCGGCACGACGCATCCGCGCGCCATCGAGCTGGCCGAGCGCGTGGTCGCCCTCATGCAGCGCGACGGCGTGGAGGCGGTGTTCTTCAGCAACGGGGGCTCGGATGCGGTCGAAGGGGCGCTGAAGCTCGCGCGCCAGTACTGGAAGATCCGGGGGCAGGCGGATCGCACCAAGTTCATCTCGCTCCGCCAGGGTTACCATGGCGTGCATTTCGGCGGTATGAGCGTGAACGGAAACACCAACTTCCGCCGTCCCTACGAGCCGCTGCTGCCCGGCTGCTTCCACGTGGATACGCCTTGGCTGTACCGCAATCCCCACTCCTCGGACCCGCAGCGGCTCGGTGAGATCTGTGCCGAGCTGCTCGAGCGCGAGATCGTGTTTCAGGGTCCGGACACGGTCGCCGCCTTCATCGCCGAGCCCGTGCAGGGCGCGGGAGGCGTGATCGTGCCGCCGGCCAACTATTGGCCGCTGGTGCGCAAGGTCTGCGATAAGCACGGCGTGCTGCTCATCGCGGATGAGGTGGTCACGGGTTTCGGTCGCACGGGTCACTGGTTCGGCACGCGTCTGTGGGGCGTCACGGCGGACATCTGGTGCCTGGCAAAGGGGATCTCCTCCGGCTACGTGCCGCTGGGGGCGACCGCGGTATCCGGCGCGATCGCGCGCGCCTTCGCCGACGCCGACAGCGCGCACGGCACGATCACCCACGGCTACACCTTCAGCGCGCATCCGGTGGCTGCAGCTGCGGCGCTCGCATCCCTCGACATCCTCGAGCGTGAGGGGGTGATCGAGAACGCGGCGGTGCAGGGTGAGTACCTGAACGAGCGCCTGGCGGGGATGGCGCGTCGCTTCACGCTCGTCGGCGATGCACGCGGCATCGGACTCATGGCCTGTCTCGAGCTCGTGGCCGACAAGGCCGCGCGCACGCCTCTGCCGCGCGGCGCCAAGGAGGTGACCCAGGTCGCCCGCGAGGCCTACCGCCGCGGGGCAATGGTGCGGACCTCGGGCGGCAACATCATCCTCTCGCCGGCGCTCACCATCGAGCGCTCGCAGGTCGAGCTGCTGTGCGATGCGCTCGAGGGGGCGCTGCAGGCCGTGGGGGGCTGACGATGCCCGGGCGCGGCAAGCTCGGCTTCTGGCAGCTGTTCGCCACCTCGATCGGCGTGGTCGTCAGCCAGGTGACGATCGTCGCGCTGCTGCAGGGGGTGGGGATCGGCGGTCTCGGCTTCCTGGCCGCGCTCGCCGCGGCGTTCTGCCTGGCGTTCGCGAACGCCATGGCCTATGCGGAGTTGGCGCTCATGATGCCGAGTGCCGGGAGCCTGAGCAGCTACGCCGAGGCGGCGATCGGCAACTTCCCTGCGATCCTCCTGGTGTTCGCGGGTTACGTGACGCCGGCGCTGTTCGGGTTGCCCGCCGAGCTCATTCTCGCCAACCAGATGGTGGCGCAGGTTCTGCCCGTGACGCTCCCAGTGTACGTCGTGCCGGTGCTGTTGGTAGTGCTGTTCGTGGGACTCAACATCCTCGGCACTGACGTGTTCGCACGCGTGCAGACTGCGCTCAGCTTCATCGTACTGGGGTTCCTCTTCGCGACCGGTCTGCTTGCGCTCGCGGGACTCGCCGCGGCGCCGCAGCCGCAGGCACTGCAGAGCTTCACGGGACCTGGTCACGAGAGCGCGTTCCTCGGGGTGGTCGCGCTCGCCTTCTGGGTGGTCGTCGGGTCGGAGTTTGTGACTCCCCTGGTGGAGGAGGCGAGAGCGCCCGGCCGCGACCTGCCGCGTGCGATGCTGCTCGGCCTCGTCACAGTCACCGCGGCCTGGTTCGTGTACGCACTCGGTACTCTCACGACCGTGCCGAGAGGGCAGCTGGGGGCCTCCGCGGCACCGCACCTGCAGTACGCGCTCGCCGTCTACGGCTCCTCGGCGCACTGGTGGTTCGCCGGGCTCGCCGTCATCGCCTCCGCGAGCCTGCTCAACACCGTGATCGGGGCCCTGCCCCGGATGCTCTGGGGAATGGCGAACAACGGCCAGGTGTTCCCGATCCTCAAGCGGGAGCATCCGCGCTTCGGCACGCCCGTCATGGCGATCGTTTTCGTCGGCGCGCTGCCGCTCATCGGTCTAGTCTGGGCGCGCGGCGACCCGAACCTGATCTTGCCGCTCACCATCGCCGCCTCGGTGGCGTGGCTCTTCGCCTACATCACCGCGCAGGTCTCGCTCGTCGTGCTGCGCCGCCGCCGCCCTGAGCTGCCGCGCCCCTTCCGCGTGCCCGGGTTCCCCTGGGTGCCGCTGCTCGCGATCGCCGGCATGGGCTACGTCGTGGTACACAGCGCGCCGACGCCGGAACTCGCGCCGCAGATCGTGCGCTACACCGGCATCGTGCTCGCGGTGTTCGCGGTCGTCGGTGCACTGTGGGTCAAGCTCGTGATGAAGAAGGGCCTGTTCGAGCCGGGCATGCCGGTTATCCATGCGCCGAGGTCCCCGTGAGCACTCTGATCGATGCCTGGCTGGCGCGCGAGCAGGCGGACTTCGGGGCTCGCCATCCGCGCTCGCGCGCGTGTTTCGAGGCGGGCGAGAAGCACTACCTGTACGGGGCGCCCTCGCACTGGATGCGGCGCTGGGCAGGAGGGTTCCCGCTGTGCGCCACGGCGGCGAGCGGCGTGACGGTGCGTTGCGCGGACGGGCTCGAGTACCTGGACTTCTGTCTCGGAGACACAGGGGGCATGTGCGGCCACGCGGTCCCGGCCGTGACGGCGGCGGTCGCCGCGCAGCTCGGCCGTGGCGCGACCCTGATGCTGCCCACGCCGGATGCCGCCTGGGTGGGCGCGGAACTGGCACGGCGCTTCGGACTTCCCTACTGGGGCTTCACGACTTCAGCCTCCGATGCCAATCGCGCGGCGATTCGCATGGCGCGCATGGTGACCGGCCGCGACGTCGTGCTGGTTTTCAACGGCTGCTATCACGGCTCGGTGGAGGAGGCCCACGTCGCGCTCCTCGAAGGGCGGATGATCATGCGCGCCGGGGTGCACCCGAACGCAGTCGATCACGCGCGCGTCTCGCGGGTCATCGAGTTCAATGACACCGGCGCGCTCACGGCCGCGCTCGAGAGGCGCGACGTTGCAGTCGTGCTCGCCGAACCGTGCATGACGAACTACGGCATGATCGAGGCCGCACCGGGTTTCCTCACCGCCCTGCGCGAGCTCACCCGCCGCACCGGCACGCTGCTGCTCATCGATGAGACGCATACGCTGTCGGCGGGTCCGGGGGGCTACACGGCCCGCGAGCGGATCGATCCGGATCTTTTCGTGGTCGGCAAGGCGGTGGGCGGGGGCGTTCCGGTCGGGCTGTACGGCGCGAGCGCCGCGGTGGCTGAGCGTCTCTGGGAGCAGGTGCCCCGCCGCGTGGACAACGTATGCGTGCGCCAGAGCTCGCACCTGGGCTTCGGCGGGACGCTCGCCGGCAGCGCACTGCAAGTGGCCGCGGTTCGGGCGGTACTGGAGGAGGTGCTCACCGAGGCGAATTTCGCGCGCATGATCGCGGCGGCGGACGAGCTCGCTGCGCGCGCGCGCGAGGTGATCGCCGCGTGCCGCCTGCCCTGGTTCATCGCGCAGAGCGGCGCGCGGGTCGAGACCCTGCTCGGGCCGGGGGCGCCCCGCAACGCGAGCGAGGTGGCCCGCACTCGCGATCCCTCGCTCGAGACATTGTTGCACCTCTACATGCTGAACCGCGGCATCCTGATCACCCCGTTCCACAGCATGTTGCTCATGTGCCCGGCGACCCGGAGCGAGCACGTCGAGCGCTATCTGGACGTATTCGAGGGTTTCTGCACGCAGCTGAGCGCAAGCGGTGCGCGGGGGCCAAATGGCGTGAGCCAGGAGCGTGCCTCGTGACACTCTTCCGTCTCGACGGAAAGGTCGCGCTCGTGACCGGCGCGCGGCCGGGGATCGGCGGGGCGATCGCGAGTTACCTCGCTCAAGCCGGTGCGCGCGTCATGCTGGCTAACCGTACCCGTGCCGCGGCGGCGGAAGTCGCTGCGCAGCTCGAGCGCGAAGGCGGCGAGGCGCACGCCACGGCCTTCAGTGCCGACGAGGCCGGCGCCCGGCGTGCTGTCGACGATGCCGTCGCTGCATTCGGCGCTCTCGACATCGTGGTGCACAACGCCGGTGGTTGCCCCTGGATGTCCCTCGAGACGCTCTCATCCGAGGCGCTCGACGGCACGCTCGAGGTGAACCTCAAGTGCTGCTTCTGGCTCACGCAAGCGGCGCTCCCGGCGCTGCGCCGCCGCAGCGGCGGGCGGATCCTCGTGACCTCTTCGGTCACGGGGCCGCGCGTGGTCATGTCCGGCGCGGCGCACTACGCAGCGGCCAAGGCCGGTGTCAACGGCTTCATCAGGGCCGCGGCGCTCGAGCTCGCCCCGGATCGCGTCACGGTGAATGGCGTCGAGCCCGGATTCATTGCGAAAGGGCGCGGGCGGCTCAGTGAGCCGGCGACGCGCGCACGCATCGAGCGCTACATCCCCTTGGGCGTCATGGGCAGCCCGGACGACATCGCCGGCGCCATCCTGTTTCTGGCGAGCGATGCGGCGCGCTGGATCACGGGCCAGACCATCGTGGTCGACGGCGGTGCGACGCTGCCCGACTCGGGCT
>JACXTT010014498.1_pt1 | contig 10301 bp, 6 predicted proteins | sample 9270951 | NCBI WGS metagenome assembly JACXTT01 (sample SAMN15532306, study PRJNA645909) | rock metagenome | isolation source: weathered quartz diorite | place: Puerto Rico | collected 2017-06-21
GGCGAAGCTCACCGTTGACCGGCGTGTAAGAACGAGGGGTCAAGCGGCCGGGCGGCGGTGTTGAAATGTCCATTGCGTTCTCCTTCACATGTATTAGCGAAGACAACTGGCGGAACTCGCAGGAGGCTAGACTCCGTCGTAGTTGCGAACTTCCTTGCCCCGTCCGCGATAGAACGAGTGGTCCGCCGAATCGGCGCCGTTGATCCAATTGAAGAGATGTTCGATTTCGTCCTCCGGCAGGAATGCGTTCCGCTGCGCCATCTGAGCCAAACGCGCGGCCTCGTCGAAGATGCCCTGCCACGAAATGGGGCTCAGAATGTCGGGATGTCCTTCCCAGGAAACAATGTTGCGCTGAATGGTTCCGGTCTTGAGAAGCTCATAGAGACTCTGAGCGACGTAGGCGGAACCCTCGTTTTGCGCAAGAATCAGGGATTGCTTGCGGACATCGAATAGCGCGTGTGTGCATTCGTGGACGATCAAGCCCGGGCTCGCGGTGTCCGGATTGAACTCGATTTCGTTGGATTGCCAATGATACAGAGCACTGGAGCCCATTCTCGGATTCGCCTTGACCGTGATCTTCCCGTCGGTGATCGCCTTGGCAACCGCGACGTAGTCCCCGTAGGTGATCATCAGATACTGCCCCATCAGGAAGTTCATCCGGTGCATCACCGGATCGCCGAGAATCGCCAGGACCTTCGCTTTGGCCGCCTCGTCTGGCGTAAGCGGAACTGGCGCAGGAGTAGGCGCTGCGCGCCGTGGAATCCAAACCTTCAACCCGGCGCTGAAAGCGTAGTTCCGTCCGTCGTCACTGCGCGTGCAACCAACGTAGTTTTTCAGGTACCAATTGACCTCTTTCGCGGCAAGCTGCAAATCGGCCTCCGGCAGTTTTGGATAGTTGTAGCGAATCAATTGCCAGGGCGTCATTCCGCTTCTCGCGGCCAGAGTGATCCAGGAGTCGGTCGCGGAAACGGGGTGAAGCTCTCCATTGACCGGCGTATAAGAGCGCGGGGTCAAGCGAGAAGGTGGGGGCGGCGAAACGTCCATCTGAATTCCTCCAAACGAAGCCTTCAGATCTATTAGCGAGGACTTGCGAGCAAACTGGCGCGGTTGTTGCGATCAGAACGTCAATCGCAATGCCAGTTGGATCTGCCTTGAGGCCGTGATCGTATTCGAAATGCGGCCGAACGTGCCAATCGGGGCTTCTGTCGCGGAGGTTCCTGCGTAGGCGATCAGGCTCGGAATGCCGAAGTTTGCGTGATTCAGCAGATTGAAAGCCTCTACCCGGAACTGCAGGTTCGCGCTCTCACTGATCCGCTTCACCGGTGTATTCTTCGTGAGCGACAGATCGAACGAGCGTAGCGCCGGCCCGATCAGCGAGCCCCGCCCCACATTGCCGAGCGTACCCGCGGGCTGCAGCATGAAGGCGCTCGGGTCGAGATAGCGGTCGGGTCCGCCCAGCACGGCGCTTTCGTGGGTGTAACCGGGGCGGAAACTTGGCCGGTCAAGTCCCGTGCCGGAAGCGATGGACGGGTTCCACTGCGATCGCGACCAATTCGCTTGTACAAAGACCGTCAGCGGAGGCCCGGACCGGATGCTGTTGATCGCCGAAATTTGCCAGCCCTTCGTGAGGATGTTCTGGTGGAACGGCAGCTCATACGTGAAGTTCGCTACCCAGTTGTGCTTGGCGTGATAGTCCGCGAGCCCCTTGTTGTACTGAAAACCGGGGTACTCGGGCATGGCGGAAGTGGTGCCGTTGTTGGAATCCGAAAAGAAGGTGGACGCCTGGGTGTTGTCGATGTTGCGCGCGAAGGTATACGAAGACTGGAACGTGAGCCCTTTGTCGAAACTCTTGTGAACTTCGAGAATGCCCGCGTTGTACCAGCTTTTGCCATCGCTCTTCTTTAGCTCGATAGTCGAAAACGCGGTGTTCGCGCGCGGAGCGCCTGCGGGAAAGAACACGGAACCGTCGGCGAGCGTTTGAGGCGCCGTCAGATTCACATCCGCGTTGCGCAGCAGGTGAATGCCGCGCGAACCCGCGTAGCCGGCCGTCACTACTACGTCGCGGCCAAGGGAACGCTGCAGGTTCAGGTTCCAGATCTGCACGTAGGGATTCTCGAGGTTCCATTCCACGGGACGGATCGAATTGCCCGTGCCGCTCGAAAGCGACGGGAACGGAAACGTCAGGCCCTGCGCGCGGCTCACAATGATGCGAGGCGTTGCGGGAGGATTGGTGATGGTGACGATCAGGTTCTGTTGGTTGTTCGTGTTCCAAAACAGCCCATAGCCCCCTCGTAGCGACATCTTGCCGTTGCCGAGCACGTCCCAGGCAAAGCCGAACCGCGGCGAGAAATTCTTATGCGTCGGATTCTGATACAACTGACCCGTCACAGGCACTCGGTCGGTGAGGTTCGGCAACGCCGAATCGCGGCCATAGATGTCTTTGGGCATCGTGCTGAACTCATATCGCGCGCCGAGGTTCAAGGTCAGGCGCGAGGTCACACGGTAGTCGTCCTGTAGGTAGAACGCCATGAGCGTGAACCGCCAGTAGCGGTCGAGAGCGCCTTCAAACGGTAGTCCGATGAAACGCAGTGGACGGTTGGCGAGAAAGTCCTGGATGTTCGAAAAGGTGTAAATTCCCAGCGAAAAGGTCGGATTGTAAAGGTTGTCCTGATACCGTTCCGCGAGCACGCCGGCCTTGAGAATGTGTTTACCTCGCGTCAGGCTGAGCGAATCCTCGAAGCCGAGCGTATTCTGCACCACGCGTAGATCCGCGGACGATTGCGTGCCGAACCGCTTCATGCCGCCGATGTCGATCGAGCCCGGAAAGAGGCGCCCCTTGATAAACGGCTGCAGCGGCGTCGAAGTGTTTGCTTCAACGTTCTGGCCAAAGCGCGTGCGGCTGAACCCGGCGCGGAACGAGTTCAACGTGCGCGGTGAAAGCACCCAGCGATGTTCCGCGGTGACAAACTGGTTCCGCGAAAGAAAGTTGCGTGGAAATTGCGCAAAGTCGGTGGGCAGGCGCTGGCTCGCATCGTCGAACGTGTAACGCGCGTACACCTGCTGCCTGTCGTTGATGATCTGATCGATGCGGCCTTGCGTATAGTGCTGGCCCAGCGTCTGGTTGAAGGCGAAGATATAGTCGCCAAACAAACCGTCCGCGCTGCGGCGCGCTCCGTTAGGGAGCGGGATCTCGTTCAGGTAGGGCCGCACTGCCGGATCGACGGCCCCGGCGCGAAGTTCCGCCACGGGAACCTGGGAAGTAATCGTGCGCCCCAAACGTTCGCGCAAGCCTTCGTAGCCCATGAAGAAGAATGTGCGGTCCTTTTTGATCGGACCTCCCAGCGTGCCGCCGAACTGATTGCGGGTAAACCTGGGAATCCGCTGCGGGTCAAAGAAGTTGCGCGCGTCGAAATGGTCGTTGCGGAAGAACTCGTACCCGCTGCCGTGGAACTCGTTCGAACCCGACTTGGTGATCGCGTTGATCTGCCCGCCGGAATTGCGTCCGTACTCGGCGCTATACGAATTCGTCTCCACGCGAAACTCACGAATCATCTCGACGCCGAGCGCGCTTCCCGACACGGAACCCGCGGGCCCATTGGTGAAATCGTTCATCGGCGTGCCGTCGAGCAGATAGACGTTCGACCGCGGATCCTGCCCGTTGATCGCCATCCCCAACCCGTGAGCCACAGCGGAGCCGCCGTCGCGATGCGGATACGCGACTACGTTCGGCTGCAACAGCGCGAGATCGGTAAAGCTGCGGCCGTTGAGCGGAATCTGCTGCATCGCGCGCTCGCCGACCAGGTAGGAAAGCTCGGCGGTCGCGGTGTTGACGTCCGCGGCGCCGGCGCTGACGGTCACTTCCTGATTGACGGCGCCGAGTTCGAGGGTGAGATCCACTACGGCCGTCTCGCCTACCGTTAACAAAATGCCTTTTCTTATAACAGGGCGAAAACCTTTGGCCTCCGCGCGAAGTTCGTATAGGCCAACCGGCATGACTGTAAAGGTATAGATGCCCGACGCGTCAGAAGAGACGGCGCGCGACGCCCCGGTCTCGGTGCTCTTGGCGACGATCTTGCCGGACTGGATCACACTGCCAGTGGAGTCGAAGAGATGACCCGTGATGATGCTCGTGGTCTGAGCAGCCAGAGTCCCGGCCAGACAGAGAAAAAGCGTATAAAAACGAATGATTCAGCTCCTTGAGTAGTTACTTTGCAGGGTAACGTACAATGCTTGCTATGCCGCGTCGAAACCTATTGCTCGCGGCTCTTGCGTGTTCGGCCAAAACACGCTGAAACAACTGACTTCTTCTTGGACGTGCGAGGTGCGAAAGAGTTAAACGAACTTGGCACGAAAGAAGGTTACGTCAACATCCCGCTGCCCGAACTGCTGGACTCCCGCCTCGAGGAACTGCCCAAGGATCGCCTCATCCTAACCGCTTGAAACGGCGGCGGAAGAGCCGCGCGTGCCGCGGACTTACTGATCAAGAATGGCTTTCAGGTGCTGGGCGCCTGTGGCTTAATAGCTCGGCATGACTCCCGTCTAACTTGCCCAGATTCTTGCCTTGCCCTCCACCCGCCGCAAATCTCTTTCAAACGCGGTTGTAGTGAGAAGGAGCAGCAGCGCCATCAGATCTTTTCACGCAATTCCCGGAAAGAGCCATAACGCCTCAGCGTGGCGGGATCATTGGCCTCCGTCATCGCGGCGACAGTCTCCGCATTTGGAACCTTGACAGGGAACGGGAGCCCCTTGTGCAATTCGACCTGCTTCAGAAAGAGCCGAATCGCTTCCGTTGTCGAAATGCCGATTTGCGAGAAGACGCGTTCGGCCGAACGCTTCAACTTGGGATCGATCCGCGCATGGATCATCTGGGTTTTCGCTGCCGCCTGCCGCATATTGTTCCCTTCCACACTGTATCTCAATTGATACCTCGAAGAAGAAGGAGGTGAAGCCGCTTGTGTATCCTCCGGCGAAGTGATAGCCCTAGTAAGAAGATTAAATGATACAGACGTTGCCGTTGGTATGGGTCCTGCTCGTGCAGGATACCGCCCGTGTGGACTTTGCTAAAGAGATTCAGCCGGTCTTAGAAAAGTCCTGTTACGGCTGCCATGGCGCGAAGTCGCAAATGGGCGGTCTGCGATTGGATGAAGCCTCCGGCGCCGCCCGTACGATTCAGTCCGGCAAGCCCGCAGCCGAAAGTCCCCTGTATGCCCGCGTGGCCGGCCTCGGGGATCAACCGCGCATGCCAATGGGCGGCAAGCCGCTCGCACCCGCGCAAATCGACGCCATCAAGCGATGGATCGAACAAGGCGCGGATTGGCCCGCGAGCGCGACGAGCGCTGCCGCGGAAGCGCCCAAACACTGGGCCTTTATCCCGCCCAAGCGGCCTGCCGTGCCCGCAAAATCGAGCGGAACCAACGCCATCGACAAGTTCATTACTGCCCGCCTCGACCAGGAGGGTCTGAAGCTTTCGCCGGCCGCGAACAAGATCACGTTGTTGCGGCGCCTCAGCCTCGACCTCATTGGCCTGCCACCCACGCCCGCCGAAGTGGACGCGTTTCTCGCAGACAACAGCGCCATGGCTTATGAGAAGCAGGTGGAACGCCTTCTCGCTTCGCCGCACTATGGCGAACGCTGGGCGCGACACTGGCTCGACGCCGCGCGCTATGCCGATTCCGACGGCTATGAGAAAGACAAGCAGCGGTTCGTCTGGTTCTATCGCGACTGGGTTGTCAATGCCTTCAATCGGGACCTCGGCTACAACGATTTTCTGATCGATCAACTGGCCGGAGATCAACGCCCCAACCCCACGCAGGACCAAAAGGTGGCGACGGGATTCCTGCGAAATTCGATGATCAACGAAGAGGGCGGCATCGACCCCGAGCAATTCCGCATGGAAGCGATGTTCGACCGCATCGACGCCATCAGCAAGGGTATGCTCGGCCTTACGGTCAATTGCGCGCAGTGCCACAACCACAAGTTCGACCCGTTCGCGCAGGAAGAGTACTATCGCATGTTCGCGTTTCTCAATGACTCGCACGAGGCGAGCATTCCGGTTTACACGCCGGAACAGCAGATGAAACGCGCGGACCTGTTCCGGCGCATTCGCGACGCCGAAGAAGACTTGCGGCACAAACATTCGGACTGGAAGGCCCGCATGGCGCAGTGGGAAAAGGCCCTGCCCGCGCAGCCTGCCTGGACAACGCTGCAATTTGAAATCGACGATATCTCGACCGGCGGCCAGCGTTACCTGCCGATGGACGATGGATCGTGGCTCGCGCAAGGCTACGCGCCGACCAAGCATAAAGTGAAGATGACCACTAAGGTGACGCCTGATGTGCGCAACATCCGGGCGTTCCGCCTCGAGCTCTTAAACGACCCCAACCTACCGCTTGGCGGTCCTGGGCGATCGATCCTCGGCACCGGTGCATTGACAGAGTTCGAGGTGGAAGTCACGAAACCCGGCGCAACTGCGCCCGTCAAAGCGCAGTTCATTCGCGCGGCGGCGGACATCGGACTGCCCAAGCAGGACCTGCTGCCGATGTACGACGACAAGTCCAAGAAACGCCGCGTCACGGGCCCGATCGAGTACGCCATCGATGGACGCGATGAGACCTCATGGGGACACGATGCGGGGCCCGGACTGCGCAATCAGCCCCGGCATGCGGTGTTCCTTTTGGATGAGCCGATCGCCAACGAACCCGGCACTGTGATCGCGGTTTACCTGAAGCAGAACGGCGGCGGCTGGAACAGCGACGACAACCAGAATCAGAACCTTGGGCGCATGCGCGTTTCGGTAACCGCGGCGGACAACGCGCTCACGGACATTATCCCGTCCAACGTTCGCACGATCCTCGCGATCGCGCCAGCCAGCCGGTCGGAAGCACAGCAGAACGCGTTGTTCACCTATTGGCGAACAACGGTTGCGGAATGGAAGGGCGCCAACGAAGAAATCGCAGGTCTGTGGAAGCAGATGCCTGAGGGTTCTTCGCAGTTGACGCTCGAAGCCCGCGACAAGAGCCGCGAAACGCACATGCTCATGCGGGGCGACTTTCTGAAACCCGGCAAGGCGGTGACGCCTGGAGTGCCTGCGGTACTGAATCCGCTGCCTGCGGGCGCGCCTCCGACTCGCCTGACCTTCGCCAAGTGGATGACGGATCGCAACGCACCGACGACTGCTCGCGTGGCCGTCAATCGCGTCTGGCAGACGTATTTTGGAATTGGGCTGGTCGCCACAAGCGAGGACTTCGGCAAGCAGGGCGAAGCGCCTTCGCATCCGGAACTGCTCGACTGGCTTGCTGTCGAACTGATGGAAAACAAATGGAGCATGAAGCACCTCCACCGCCTGATCGTGAACTCCGATACGTACAGGCAGTCCTCTAAGGTGACGCCCGACTTACTCGCGAAAGATCTATATAATAGGTTGCTCGCCCGTGGGCCCCGTCTCCGCGTGGAAGGCGAGATCGTCCGCGACATCGCCCTCGCGGCGAGTGGCTTGCTGAACGAGAAAGTCGGCGGACCGCCGGTGTATCCGCCCGCTCCCGACTTCCTGTTCCAGCCTCCGACCAGCTACGGCCCCAAGATCTGGAACGAAGAAAAAGGCCCGGAACGCTACCGCCGGGCGCTCTATACGCACCGCTATCGCAGCGTGCCGTATCCCGTTCTGCAGAACTTCGACGCGCCAAATGGCGACGCAGCCTGCCCGAAGCGTCCGCGCTCCAACACGCCGTTGCAGGCGCTGACGACGCTGAACGAACCGCTCTTCTTTGAGGCCGCCAGGGCGCTCGGCGAAAAGACCGTGAAGGAAGGCGGCGTAACCGACGCCGAGCGCGTGAGATTCGCCTTCCGCCGCGTGGTTTCCCGCAATCCCGACGCCAATGAAACCGCGGCTTTGATGGAGTTTCTCAACAAACAGCAGAAACGTCTCACCGAACCGAACGCCGCTTGGACCGCGCTTGCCCGCGTCATCCTCAACCTCGACGAAGCGATCACCAAGGAATAACAGCCGCCATGCACGAGAATCATCGTCATCCCAATCACCTCGCCCGCCGCTGGTTCCTGAAAGAATGCGGCATCAGTCTTGGCGCGATGGCTTTTGCGCAGCTTGCCGGCGCGGCAGCGGCAAGCGGCAACGCGATGTCGCCGAAGCCCACGCACTTTCCTCCCAAGGCGAAACGAGTCATCTTTCTCTTCATGGCCGGCGCGCCGAGTCATCTGGAACTCTTCGATTACAAGCCGCAACTCGCCAAGTTCGACGGCACGCTGCCTCCGGCGGATCTGTTGAAGGGCTATCGCGCGGCGTTCATCAACCCCAATTCGAAGCTGCTCGGGCCCAAATTCAAGTTCGCCAAATACGGCCAGAGCGGAGCGGAGCTTTCGGAACTGCTTCCGCACTTCTCGAAGATTGTCGATGACGTGACGATCGTGAAATCGATGGTGACGGACGCCTTCAACCACGCGCCCGCGCAGTTGATGATGAATACCGGCACGCAGCAATTCGGACGCCCCAGCATGGGCTCGTGGGTCACCTATGGCATGGGTTCCGAATCGCAGGACCTGCCCGGCTTCGTCGTCTTCAGCACCGGCAAGAAGGGACCGAGCGGAGGCAACTCCTGCTGGGGTTCGGGTTTCCTGCCGACTGCGTACCAGGGCGTGCAGTTCCGCGGCGCGGGCGATCCTGTACTGTATCTGTCGAATCCTCCGGGCGTGGACAAGGAACTGCAGCGCGACTCGCTTGACACCATCGGCAAGCTCAATCGCGCGAGGCTCGAAGAGACCGGCGATCCGGAAATCGACACGCGCATCAATGCGTTCGAAATGGCGTTCCGCATGCAATCGAGCGCGCCGGAACTCATCGACATCGGCAAGGAACCGAAGAACATCCTTGACATGTATGGCGCGGAGCCGGGCAAGCCTTCGTACGCAAACGCCTGCCTGATGGCCCGCCGGCTTGTCGAACGCGGCGTGCGTTTCGTTCAGATTTACCACGAAAGCTGGGACCAGCACGGCAATCTGGTGAAGGACCTCCGCAAGAACTGCGAGGACACCGACAAAGCTTCGACCGCGTTGATCCTGGACCTCAAGCAGCGCGGGTTGCTCGAAGACACACTCGTGGTCTGGGGAGGCGAGTTCGGCCGTACGCCGATGGTGCAGGGCGGCGAAGACGGCCGCGATCACCATCCGAATGCATTCACCATGTGGATGGCCGGCGGAGGCATGAAGAAGGGTCTGGTGATGGGCGAGAGCGATGAGTTAGGGTTTAACGTCACCAAGGACCGCGTGCACGTGCATGACCTTCACGCAACGATGATGCACTTGCTGGGCTTCGACCACACCAAGCTGACGTACAAGTTCCAGGGCCGCAATTTCAGGCTCACGGACGTCCACGGCGAGGTGGCGCACAAGCTGCTGGTGTAGGCAGCGGCGATCCGGCTGGTTGTGAAGGATAATATAGCCATGAACCTCAAGGCGCCATTCGACCGGATCACTATCGAAGCCGGGAAGATGGGTGGCCAGCCCTGCATCCGGGGCATGCGAATCACCGTGAGGCGCGTAATGGAACTCCTGGCGACCTATCCGGAGCGCAGTGAATTGTTCCGGGACTATCCGGACCTCGAAGAAGAAGATTTGCGGCAGGCGCTAGCGTTCGCGGCGTCCACGTTGGACGGAACCATCGACCTTCATCTCGATGCCGCATGAGGCGGATCATCCTCGATCAGGGATTGCCGTCATCACGCTTGATCGCGATTTTCCGCAACTTCTCGCCATCAAGGCGGCGGAGCGTCATTCTGTTGTGCTCATCCGTCAACAACGCCTAAGGGCGGCGGAACTGGTCCAGCTCATGACGGCGATCTGGGACGAATACGAAGACGCGATCGAGCAAGGATGCGTCCTGATGGCCGGAGCGAGAGGTTCGCGGGTCCGTAGCCTCCCGTTGAAGTGAATCGATCCAAAACGAAGCCAGCAAGATGCATGCGGCGTGCAACTCGGCGAACTTTCAGACCCACTATTCGGCCCGCATACACTCCACCGGGTCGACAGCCGACACCCTTCTCGCGGGCAAGTAACATGCGGCAAGAGTGGCCAACAACAAGGTGACAGGGACTGCCGCAAAGGTCACTGGGTCCACCGGCGCCACGCCGAAGAGCAGCGATTTCATCACACGCGTCAGCACTGCCGCTGCGCCCCACGCCTATCGTAATTCCAATGGCGCAGAGGCCCAAGCCATGGCGGACAAAAACTCTTTTCACGTCGCCCGGCTGCGCGCCCAGCGCAAGGCGAATTCCGATCTCGCGGGTTCTCTG
>JACXTT010014499.1_pt1 | contig 10301 bp, 9 predicted proteins | sample 9270951 | NCBI WGS metagenome assembly JACXTT01 (sample SAMN15532306, study PRJNA645909) | rock metagenome | isolation source: weathered quartz diorite | place: Puerto Rico | collected 2017-06-21
CCGCCGATGTCGCGCAGCCGCAGCTGGCGCACGACCTCCTTGACGGCTTCGAGGTTGTTCTTCGTGATCGTGTCCTCGAGGCGCTGGCTCGACGTCTTCGAGCGCGAGCCGACGAACCGTCCGGTGTTGACGTCGATCACCGTGAACGCCTCGGCGTAGTCGAAGATCAAGTAGCCGCCCGACGGAAGGTCGACGCGGCGATCGAGGGTCGACTCGATCTCGCGATCGACGCCGTGCAGCTCGAACAGCGGCGTCCTCTCCTTGTAGCGCTGGACGCGCTCGATCATGTGCGGCGACGTCTTCTTCAGGTAGCCCACGATCCGCTTGAAGGTGCGCTCGTGGTCGATCGTCGCCGAGACGAAGTCGCCCGCGAAGAGATCGCGCACGATCCGCAGCGGCAGCTCCGCCTCCTGGTAGACCAGCGTCGCCGCCGTGGCGCCTTTCGCGCGTGCCTGGATCGTGTGCCAGAGCCGCTGCAGGAAGACGAGGTCACGCTCGATGTCCTCCGCCGACGCGCCCTCGGCCGCGGTGCGCACGATGATGCCGCCGTCCTTGGGGTCGAGCTCCTTGAGGATGTCCTTGAGCCGCTGGCGCTCGGCGTCGTCGAGACGCCTCGAGACGCCGAGGCCCTCTCCGTTGGGGACGTAGACGAGGAACCGGCCGGGCAACGACAGCTCGGTCGTGAGCCGCGCGCCCTTCGTCTTCATCGGATCCTTGACCGCCTGGACGAGCAGCTGCTCGCCGCGGGAGATCAGGTCCTGGATCTTTTTGCCGTGGCGTCGCCCCTCGAGCTCCGGCACGACGATCTCGTCCACATAGAGGAACCCGTTCTTCTCGAGGCCGATCTCGACGAAGGCCGCCTCCATCCCGGGCAGCACGTTGTCGACGACGCCGAGATAGATGTTGCCGGCGATGGATCGGCGCTCCGGGCGCTCCAGGTAGACCTCGGCGACACGGTCGTCCTCGAGAATCGCGACGCGCTGCTCACCGACGTCGACGGAGATCAGCAGCTCGCGCTTCGCGGCCGGCAGCGGCGCACGTCGCTGTTGCTGCCGTCTGCGGGGCGGCTGCCGGGTTGTGCGGCGTTCGCGCTCCTTCTCCTTGCGTTCGCTCTTGCGCGGCTCCGCCGGAGCCTGCTCCGGCGTGTCTGCAACCGCGCCGGAAGCGTCGCCGGCCGCGGCCGGGGCGGTCTTCTTGCGGCCCTTGCCGCCGCGGCTGCCGCGACGTCTCTTTCGTTTGGCGGCGTCCGCGGCACTTGCGGGCGCCTCCGTGCTCAGGGCACGTTCCTTCTCGAGCTCAGCCTGCTCGAGTACTTCCACGACCGGCGCGACTGTTGTCGCGTCGTCGTCGTCCTGCGTGTCGTCTTTCCGTTTCCTTCGAAACCAGGGCAAAGGGTGCTTCTCCTCGTGTTGGCGCGCGCGAGAACGCGCCGCTCCCCGCAGGGGCGGCTGGGCTCGTGCAGCGGATGTCGAAAACCTCGGTCATGTGACCTGATCTAAGGCTAGCAGCGGCGGCAGCGGGAGCCGCCGGGATTCTGGCTGCGGTCGGCCTATGCGGCGGCCGGACGAAGACGAGCCCGCCGCGCGCGCACCGCGCGCAGACGCTGTGCGAGCCGCGCCCACGCCCAGGGCTCGACTTCGCCGTAGCGGGTCTCCGTCTGACCACGGGTGGACTCGAGGTACTCGAACCAGGCGTCCGCCTCCTCGATCTGAAGCAGTTCCTCGGCGAGCTCGGTGTCGGCCATCCGCGCCTCCTCGGTCGGGGTCGGCGGGGATGCTAGGTCCCGGACCGGACGGACCCGGACGTCAGCCGTTGGCAGCGAATCGAGCAATCGCAGCCTCGCCGAGCGCCCGAGTCGCGAGGTAGCCCGTGAGCGCGCCCAGGAGGGGCAGGCGACGGGGCAGGCGCCGCACGAGCGTTCGCGCGGTGAGACCGGTGCCGGCGACCGCGGCCAGCTCGAGCGCCCGCTCGCGGTCGATCGTGTAGCCGTGCGCTGCGGCGAGATCGAGCACGAGGCGCGCCTGGATCAGCGTCAACACGGGCAGGTCCGCTCCCTTGCGCCACGGCAGCACACCCGCGACGGCCGCTCTTCGCGAGGCCTGGCGCACGAGTTCTCGCGCGATCGGCGCACGGAAGGCCGACACTCGTGCCGCCAGCGAGACCGCATCGTGGCCGAGCTGAGCTGCAAGCCTGGTGGCGATCTCGTCCACCGGGAACGTCTTGCCGGGCTCGCAGACGACGACCGCCGACGCGGGCACGTATGCGAGCGGAGCGGTCGCCCGCGGATCGGTCTGGACGACGACGACCGGGACCGATTCCCGCGACGCCAGGCGCATCACATGCTCATCCTCGGCGCGTGGAGCGCCCCCGAGAACGATGATGACCGCGGCGACCCCATCGACGCTCCCACCGACGTGGATCGAGCCACCCTCGTCCGCGCCGCCTCTGAGCGCGCGCGCCAGCTCGTTCGCGAGCATCCCGGTGATGACCAGAGGAGTCGGCGTCACCGCAGTCTGCCGCGCTTCCCGCACGACGCCGGCGACGTCGCGAACGCCGATGCCCGCGATCTGCATCAGCGCCAGGCGGCCGTGCGTCCGCGTGAGTGGATCGACTGCAGGACGCCGATCGCGAGCAGGTTCGCCACCATCGACGAGCCGCCGACCGTCACGAACGGCAGCGGGATGCCCGTGACGGGGGCGACTCCCATCGTCATGCCGACGTTGACGAACACCTGAAACAGAAAGCCGAAGACGATGCCGCCCGCCACGGTGGCGCTGAAGAGGTCGTCTGCGAGCGTGATGATCCGTAGCCCCCGCCAGACCACGAGCAGATACAGCAGGAGCAGGATCGACACCCCGAGGAAGCCCCGCTGCTCGGCGAAGGACGCGAAGACGAAGTCGGTGGCGTGCTCCGGCAGGTAATCGAGACGCGTCTGGCTCGCGCCCGAGACCCCGCGGCCGGGAAAGCCGCCGGCACCGATGGCGGTCTTCGACTGCGTGATGTTGTACGTCGCACCGCTCGGATCGCTCGACGGGTGTAGGAAGCCCGTCACGCGATGCATCTGGTAGCTCGGGAGGAGCGGCGCCCCGGCTGCCGGCAGCAGCCACAGCACCGAAACGACAACCAGTGCGGCGAGTGTGAGGAGCGCGGTCGTGTGGAGCCAGCGAATGCCGGCGACGAACAGGACGGCCGCCAGGGCCGCCGCGTAGACGGTTGCGGTGCCGAAGTCCGGCTGCAGGAAGACGAGGCCCATGGGGATCAGACCGAGACCCACTGCGGTCAGAACCGTGCGGAAGGAACCGATCCGGTGCGAGCGGTCGACGAGGAACCCGGCGAGCGCGAGCACGAAGAGCACCTTGCCGAACTCGGACGGCTGGAACTGGAACGGCCCGAGCACGAGCCACCGCTTGGAGCCTCGGATCGCCGGGCCCGCGACGAAGACGAACAGCATGATCCCGATCGTCCCGGCGTAGATGGCGCGCCAGTACCGCCGCACGAACGCCGGCGGCACGAGCACCGCGATCAGGAACGCTACGCCGCCGAGACCGGCGGCGATCGCCTGGCGGATGACATCGTGGTGCGGATCGCCGGGCACGTCGAACCGCGTGATGCCGGCGATCGCCCAGAGCCCGTAACCGACGAGCGCTCCGACAGCGAGCATGAGCATCCAGTCGAGCCGGCGCAGCCCGGCGCCGAGATCGATCTCGAGCCGCGCGGTCGTGCGGGCCTGAGACGTGAGCTGTCCGACGAAGTCGACCATCAGTCCGTCTTCACCAGCGGCGGCGGGGTGCCGGCCTTGACGCCGAACCATTGCTGGAAGATCTCGAGCGCCGCGGGGGCGGCAGCGGTGGAGCCGTGGCCGCCGTTCTCGATCAGCACACACACGACGATGGGCTTGTGCCCCGCGTACTGCGTCTCACCGTACGGCCCCCAGCCGCACCACCAGGACTGGTTCTCCTCATGGTCGATCGGATAGCCGGGGAGAGGCGTCACCTTCTCGGCGGTTCCGGTCTTCCCCGCGATCGGCACCGGGAAGGCACCGAAGACGCCGGAGGAAGTGCCCTTGGCGCCGTGGGTGGCGGCGAAGAGACCCTGGCCGATGACATCGACGGCGAGCGGGTCGACGCCGGCGGACTGCGGAGGCGTCGGCGCGAATTGCTGCAGGACGATCGGTAGCTCGCCCTTGGCGCCGAGGCGATCGGCGGAGGCGATCACGTACGGCGTCACGAGCTTGCCCCCGTTCGCGAGCAGCGCGTAGAAGCGCGCCATCTGCAACGGCGTCACCGTCAGGTCCTTCTGCCCGATCGCCAGGAGGATCGAGTCACCGGGGTTCCACGCCTTGTCCCATCCGCTCGTGAAGTGCTGCTTGCGCCACGCCGGCGTCGGCAGCAGCCCCGAGGCCTCGTTGCCGATGTCGAGACCCGCCGGGGCGCCGAAGCCGAACCGGTGCGCCCAGTCCTGCAACCGCGACCAACCCGTCGCCGAGCCGCGCTGGTAGAAGCGGTCGCCGACCGCATAGAAATACGTGTCGCAGGACTGTGCGAGGGCCTCGGTCAATGTCATCGGCTGGTTGACCGACCCGTCCCAGTTCTTGAAGACGTGCTTGTCCCGGCCGTAGGTGGCCTGCGGCGTGCACTGGATCGACTCGTACGGGGACAGGAGATGCTCCTGCATCGCCGCCAGCGCGGTGATCGGCTTCCACGTCGAGCCGGGCGGATAGAGACCGAGAGTCGCCTTGTCGACGCCAGGGTAGTTCGCCTTCTTCGCAGCTGCGTCGCTCAAGAGCGGCGCCACTTTCGCCGGATCGACCCGACCCGCGAAGAGCGACGGCTTGTACGTCGGGTTCGACGCGAGTGCGAGCACGGCGCCGTTGCTCGGGTCGAGCACCACGACCGCGCCGCCGTTCGCCGCCCACTGGCCGTTTGCGTGCGCGATCTTGATGCCGTCGCGGAGCGCGCGCTCGGCCGCTCGCTGGAGACTGATGTCGAGCGTCAGCTGAATCGCCACACCCGGCTTCGGCAGGCGTTTCGGCGCGACGTCGCTGCGCGGGCGCCCGAGCGAGTCGACGCGGACCTGATCCTGGCCCGGACGGCCGCGGAGGATCTCGTCCTTGGCCGCCTCGACGCCCGTCTGCCCGATCTTGTCGCCCGGGTGGTACATCGCCTCGTCGACCGAATAGCGGTTGCCCGCGAGCTGCTTCAGCTCGGCCGGCGAGATCTCGCCGACGTAGCCGAGCACCTGGGCGGCGAGCGTCTGGTAGGGGTAGTGGCGCAGATAGGTGCTGACGATCTGAACGCCCGGGAAGTCCGCCTGGTGCTCGTACAGGTACTGCACCTGGTCCATGTGCACTGCGGTCTTGACCGTGATCGGATCGGTCAGCTGGCCCTTGTGCGCGTCGACGTTTGCGGCCAGCTCCACCGTCGGCACGCCCAGCACAGCTGCAAGCTTGCGAATCTCACGAAAGCGACCCTGGTTGGGCAGGTCGCCGACCCAGAGCTTCACGGCCGTTCCGGGCGTGTTGTCGACGATCAGGCGACCGAGCCGGTCGAGGATCGGGCCGCGCTGCGCCTCGACGCGGATCGTGCGCAACTGATTGTCCTGGGCGGCTGTCAGGTACGCGGAGCCGGAGAGGATCTGCAGCGACCAGAGACGGAAGAAGAGCGTCCCGAAGACGATCAGCGCGATCGCGCCGAGCACACCGACGCGCACTGCCAGTCCGGGCGTCAGGCGGTACGGCTCCTGGGCCTTCGGGTCGGGCGGCAGAAAGGCGCGCGATTTGGATCGCGGCTCGTGGTAGGGAGGGTTGCTCATGCCACCTCGACATCGCGGACGCGGCCACTGCTCGCACGTGGGCGCAGAAGCGCTCGGCAGAGCCGTTGGAGCGGCCACGCGACGACCAGGTTCAGCGGGATCGCCGGCAGCAGCGTCGTGATCAGCGCGCGGTGGGCGGACACCTCGTCGCCGAGCATGTAGTGGACGCCCAGCCCGCTGAAGGCGACGAGAACGGTGATCACCGCCACTGCCAGCGGAACGGCGTGCGCGCGGTCTCTTCCCGTCGTTTCGCCGTAGCGGCCGGCCCAGTAGCCGGCGACGGTGAGGAGGAGCGCCGTCACGCCGAGGGTGTCGAGCGTCGCGATGTCGACCAGCAGCCCGCCGGCGAAACCCGCGACCGCACCGGTGATCGAGCCGCGCAGGAGGGCAACGCACACGAGGGTGACGAGCAGGACGTCGACCGTGCTTCCGAACAGCGTGGCGTGCGGCCCGATGATCGAGACCTGCACGATCGTCACGACGAAGACGAGCGCTGCAATCTTGATCGTGTCGATCACGGCGACGCCGGCTTTCGCACGAGCACGATCACGGCGTCGATCGAGGTGAAGTCTGCGAAGGGCTCGACCTGCACCTGCTTGTACAGATCGGTGTCGGACTGGTTGACGCTCGTCACCTTCCCGATGGCGATCCCCTTCGGGTAGAGCGAGGAGAGCGTCTGCGTCTTCCAGCCGGCCGTGACGATCGTGTCGCCGTTCTCGACCTTGTCCTCCTTGGCGACGAACGCCAGCGAGAGCGTCGTGCCCGCCGCACCCGCGTGCAGGATCGTGCCGCCCGCATCGGTTTTCACGTCGAGCGCCGAGACGGCACTCGACTCGTCGGTGAGCAGGGTGACGCGCGAGGCGTGGCAGGCGGTGCGAGTGACGAGGCCGACGAGGCCCTGCGCGGTGACGACGGGCGCCTCCTTCTCGACGCCGTCGCACGACCCGACCGAGACGACGACGGACTGTGCGAAGGCGCTCGACGGCCGGCCGATCACCTGTGCGGCGATGCCGTTGTAGTCCCTCGGGAACGCCGGGCCCTCCTTGAACCTGAGCAGGGCCTTCACCTGCTTGAGCTCGTTGGCCGCAGCGGCGAGCTGGATCAGCTGCTGCCGGTACGCGTCGTTCTCCTTCCGCAGCCGGCTGGCGTCGGAGCGGGCGTGCAGGAGGCCGTCGAACCAGCCGTACCCGTCCCGGAACGGGCGCGCGACGCGGCTGCCCGCGACCTGAAACGGGTTCAGGACTGCGATCCCCGCGTCCTGGATCGCGCCGGCGGGGCCGCCGCTCGGATCGCGGAACGAGAGCGTCACGAGCACGAGTGCGAGCACGACGAGCCCGCCGACGACGGCACGGCGGCGAAGCGCGGTGCTGCTGCGTGTCGGGAGCTGGCCTGCGGCGGGACGCCGGACGCTCACGCCCAGCACCGCCGTGCGCGCGGTGCGGTTACGGGGCACGGACGAGGAGTCTACCGGCGCCTGCAGTCACCTTCCTCGGTCGCCGTCAGATGATCGCCTGGCGGTGGACGACGTGAGCAGCGCCGCTCCAGGGCCACTCGTCCCAGGTCGCGACCATGCCCGCCCGCACCGGGTTGTCGAGCACGTACTCGACGGTGCGCCAGAGGGAGGTCTCCGTGTCGATCAACCGGGCGCCGTAGCGGTCGCCGAAGAGATGACCGTGCCGGACGTGGCGTCTGTTGAAGCGCATCGCGTAGATGCCGAGCAGGGCGTGCATCCCGCGCGAGACCCGCTCGAGGGCGGCCTCGACGACGAGGTGGATGTGGGTGTCCATGAGGCAGAACGCATGGCAGCGCCACTCGTGGCGCTGGACGGCGGTGGCCAGCAGTCGCATGAACTCGAGGCGATCGTGCCGATCGCGGAAGACGACCACGCTGTTGACACCGCGAGCGTACAGGTGGAAGAAGCGGCCCTCGGCGAGGAGGCACCGTGGTTGGCGGGGCATCCCGGCGGACGGTAGCGGCGCGGGCGCAACGACTCGGACGCCCGCGGCAAATTGGCACGAACTTGGCACAGGCGGACGACAAACAGGGACAGACCCTGGTTTGCGCCAATCCGTTGACGCGACTGCGCCGGAAGTGTTCGGACGGTCGTGCTAGCGCCGTGAGCCGTTGCGGCGCCCGCGCGCGCGGTTCGAGCGGTGGATCGCCTCGAACTCCTCCAGGCTCCGGCCCGAGCCGACCGCAACGCAGGTCAGCGGGCTCTCCGCCAGGTGCACCGGCATCTGCGTCTCGTGGCGCAGCCGCTCGTCGAGCCCGTGCAGGAGCGCACCGCCCCCGGCCAGGACGATGCCGCGATCCATGATGTCCGCGGCGAGCTCGGGAGGCGTCTTGTCGAGCGTCGACCGGATCGCATCGATGATCTGGGTCACCGGCTCGTCCAGCGCCCGCCTGATCTCCTCGGACGAGATGACGACCGTCTTCGGCAGACCCGTGAGCATGTCGCGGCCGCGCACCTCCGCCTGCACCTCGTCGTTGACCCGGTACGCCGACCCGATCTCGAGCTTGATCTCCTCGGCGGTCTGCTGCCCAACGAGCAGCTTGTACTCCTTCTTCACGTGCGTGACGATCGCGTCGTCCATCTCGTCGCCACCGACACGGAGCGACTGCGAGACGACGATGCCGCCGAGGGAGATCACCGCGACCTCGGTCGTGCCGCCGCCGATGTCGACGATCATGTTCCCGGTCGGCTCCGCCACTGGCAGCCCGGCGCCGATCGCCGCCGCCATCGGCTCCTCGATCAGGTACGCCTGCCGTGCACCGGCCGACAAAGTCGCCTCCTCGACCGCCCGCTTCTCGACGCCGGTCACGCCCGACGGCACGCAGACGACGACCCGCGGATGCGCAAAACGGTGCTGGTGCACCTTCTGGATGAAGTGCCGGAGCATCTGCTCGGTGACGTCGAAGTCGGCGATGACGCCGTCCTTGAGCGGCCGGATCGCCGAGATCGAGCCCGGCGTCCGGCCCAGCATCCGCTTCGCCTCGACGCCGACGGCGTGCACCTCGCCCGTCCGCTGGTCGATCGCGACCACGGACGGCTCGGAGAGCACGATCCCGCGCCCGCGCACGTAGACGAGCGTGTTCGCCGTGCCGAGGTCGACCGCCATGTCGCGACCACCGAAGCCGGTGAGTGCGTGCATCAAACTCATGAGGTCGCAGAAGTCTAGCTAGCCACCGATTTGCAGGAGTTCTGGCGCGTGTGACTCCAGCAGCCGGAGCAGGGCCGTGCCGGGGAGACCGACCACGTTGAGGTAGTCACCGGCGATCCGCGCGATGAAGCGGCCACCGAGACCCTGGATCGCGTATGCGCCCGCTCGCCCTTCCCACTCCCCGCTCGCGATATACATCGCGATGTCCCGTTCGGGCAGCTCGCGGAACGTCACGGTCGTCGTGACATGCTCGACCTCCTCGACGCCCGGCCCGAGCAGGCAGACCCCCGACAGCACTGCGTGCGTGCGGCCCGAGAGGTCCCCGAGCATCGAAGCAGCCTCGTCGGTGTCGGCAGCCTTGCCATAGACGCGTCCGTCCAGGTGCACAGTCGTGTCGACGCCGAGCGTCAGGTCTCCGCGCCACACCGACCGTGCCTTGCCCTCTGCGTGGGCGCGGACGAGCGCGACCGGGTCGGCATCGGGTGGATCGTGCTCCTCGTACTCCGGCGCGACCGCCTCGAACGGAATGCGCAGCTGCTCGAGGATCGCGCGACGCTGCGCCGAGGTCGATGCGAGAACGAGCCGCGTCACCGCTTGCGGGCGACCCAGATCTCCTCGGACGGCCAACGCCGCGCCCATTCGGCGGTGACAAACGGGTAGCGCGTCGTCGCACCCTCGGGCGGCCGTACCTCGATCAGGTTCTCGACCTCGAAGCCGTTGGCCCGGAGGACGCGGATCCAGTCGCCGTAGCCCAGGTGAAACTCGATCCCCGGGGGATCGTCGTCCGGCCAGTCGAAACGGTGCATCCCGAAGTAGTCGCGCAGCAGCGTCGGTGCCGCCGCCTCGTTTTCGTCGTCGGGAACGCAGAGCATGAGAATGGAGCCGTTCCCCAGAAAGACGAGCCACCCGCCCGGCCGCAGCAGGCGCGTTGCCTCGGGGATCCAGAGATAGGGGTCGCACCAGATCGATGCGCCGTACTCGGAGAAGGCGAGGTCGAAGGAGGCATCGGGCAGCGGCACGCGCTCCGCGCTCGCGTGGATCAGCGGAAACGCAAGCGCATGCTCGCCCTGCAGCCGCCGAGCCGTCTCGAGCTGCGCCTCGGTGACGTCGACGCCGACCGGTGACGCGCCACGGCGCGCGAACCACGCCGACCAGTACGCGGTGCCGCAGCCGAGCTCCACCACGTCCGCTCCCTCGAGCTCGATTCCGGCGAGTGCCCCGACCTCGGGCCCGGGGCCGCCCCAGATCCCCGAGTTCGGATCTCCCGGCGCCCACGCACGCTCGGCCGCGTCAGCGTACCCCGCGGCATCCTCCGCCCCGGATGCCTGG
>JACXTT010014501.1_pt1 | contig 10301 bp, 6 predicted proteins | sample 9270951 | NCBI WGS metagenome assembly JACXTT01 (sample SAMN15532306, study PRJNA645909) | rock metagenome | isolation source: weathered quartz diorite | place: Puerto Rico | collected 2017-06-21
CCACCATGAACTCCCAGTCGCCCCGGCGGGCGACGGTGACGAACCGCGTGGCGATGTAGTCCGCCAGCGGGGCGTCGCCCGGCGGCCGACCTTCCAGCCAGTTCCCGGCCATGCTCGTGTTCCGAACCGCGCAGCGCGGAGCCGGGAGGGCGGCGAAGCGATCGCGAATCGTCATCTGCGCGGCGCGGTCGAAGAGGACCGGCCAGGCGCCCGCATTCCACCTCGTCGGGGGGTTCATGCCGGTGAAGAAGTAGAGGCTGTTGAAACCCGGCATGCTGACGAAGCTGGTGCAGCGGGTGGTGAGCTGCGCCGCGAGCCACTGGTAGAGCGCGGCATCGCTGGGCTTGACGTGAATCTCCTCGGCGCCGGGGAGCGCGAGCGATACCCCGGCGTCATGCTCGACCCCGAGGGGGCGCAGCTGGTTCCATCCGACCGTCCACGCGACGAGCACGGCGCCCCCGGCCACGCCGGCCCACGCGAGCACGCGCGGCACGTGCGGCCTGAGTCCCGCCCAGCCCTCCGCGATCGCGACCGCGCCGGCGGGCACGAGGAGAAACGTGCCCCAGGACGCCTGGCTGCCCGCGACGGGATACGCATGGAGCGCCTGCAGGGCGGCGAGGAGGACGAGGAGGGTCTTTCCGAGCCGCTGCGGGTCGGACGCGCGCGTGGAGGTCGGGATCGCCAGCCAGAGCAGCGGCAGGTACTCGAGGCGAGAGTCGAGGAGCTTCGGCCAGAGGAACGGCTTCCACAGCATCGCCCCGGCGGCGATCTGGAGCGTCGCGTATACCGGGCCGCCGACGAAGGGCATTCCGGATGTCGCGCACACCGCCGCCGCGACGAGCGACGCGAGCGCCCAGCGTGTGGCCGTCGGGGGGAACATCGGCGGGACGAAGAACGCGTGGGGGTGGCGCAGCGGGTCGAGAACGACGCCGCGCACGAGGCCGGAGATCGTCGTTCCGCGCGCGAGCTCGACCGCGAGCGAGGTCGCGACGGCGAGCGCGACACCGAGAAGAAGCGCGCCGAGCGCACGGAGCGGGTGCTCCCGGCCGGGATCGGTCGTCCGGCGCTTCGTCTCGACCGCGAGCACGGTGCAGACGACGATCGTCGCGAACGCGCGCACGGACGGCCTGTTCCAGAGGATCGCCATGGGCAGGAGCGGCGCGAGGAGGGCGGCGACGGCGGCCACGGGCAGGGCGGCGCGGGAGGCGGGCGGCACGCGGAGGAGGGGAAGCAGCGCGGCGACGCTCGCGGCCAGCGCGAAGCCGCCGACGTTGAGCTTGACGAGCATCATGACGCCCTCGAGGACGCCGAGGACGGTGAGGACGACGAGGACGCGCTCGCCGGCGAGGAACGTGCCCGCGAGCACCGCGAGGGCCAGCGGAAGGCAGAGGAAGCCACCCGGATGCGGCGGCTCGACTCGGAGCGACGACAGCCCCGCGAAGACGAGCAGCTGGGCGCAGAGCGCGAGCGAGAGTCGCCGCGTCAGCCGGTGGACGGCGACCGCCGACAGGGCTGCGGTGGAGAGCCAGACGCCGAGCGTCAGCCAGCGTCCGGCGTCGTGCGTCACGGCGAGCCCGAGGGCGCGGAACGGGAGGCCGGCCAGCTCGTAGTACGCCGGCCCGTACTGCGAGTAGACCTGGTCGTAGAGCGCGCCGCCGCGCAGGTACTCGCGCAGCGAGAGGAGGACGTACCCCTCGTCGTCCCACGGCGCGAAGCCGCTGAACATCGCGAAGAACCCTGGGCGGGCGAGAATCGCCGCCGTGAGACCGACGGCGAGAAGGGCCCGCATGCCGGCGTGCCTCACGCCACCGGCGTGCCGTTGACACAGCTCGCAGCGCCGGCAAACGGAGAAGCGGCGTGCCGCCGATCTGGTACTTCGGCTACGGAAGCAACATGAACCGCGCGATCTTCGAGGAGCGACGCCGGATGCAGCCGCTCGCGACGCGCTGCGGGTGGCTCGCGGACTACCGCCTCCGGTTCAACATCCCGATCGGCGACGGCGAGCGCGCGGTGGCGAATCTCGAGTGCGAGCCGGGCGCCCGCACGTACGGGGTCCTCTACCTGCTCACGTCGGAGGACTTCGACCGGCTCGACCGGACCGAGGGAGTCCACCTCGGCATCTACCGGCGAGCCGCCATCGAGGCGGTCGCGGATGGCGGCGAGCGGATCCCCGCCTTCACCTACTGCTCCATCCTGACGCGCGCAGGACGGAAGCCGTCGGCGCGCTACCTGGGTCTGCTGATCGACGGCGCGCGTGCTCATTGCCTGCCCGCGGACTACGTCCGGTTCCTCGAGAGCCACGAGCTCGCGTGGGACGAGCGGATCAAACCGGGCTGACCCGCCCGGTCGCGTCGAGCGCGAGGTCGACGGTGCCCCAGAACCGCTCGGCGCGGTGCACGTCGTCGAACGGCACCAGCTCCTGCCAGAAGCGCGCCCGGGCCGGGCTCCGCAGATACTCGTCGAGCGCGGCGCGCGAGTCGAGCGCGTAGACGAGGAGGTAGCCCGCCCAGCCGTTCTCGTCGGTCTGCTCGAGCCGGCATCGTCGCGCCCAGAGGAAGCCCGGCTCCCCGATCACCTCGGCCATGTGCTTCTCCTCGAGCCAGCGGAGCCAGCGCTCGCCGCCGTCGGGCGAGACCCAGGCCTTCACGAAGTAGAGCACGGGTGCGTTCATCGCGTACGTCCCCTTGAAACGAACGAACGTTTGTTTGTATGAGCGGGCATGGCGCGCGAGTACCATCTGATCTCGGCCGACTCGCACATCCTCGAGCCGCCGCATCTCTGGAAGGAGTACATGCCCCGGCGGTTCCACGACAAGGCGCCCAAGGTGGTGCCGGACGGGGAGGGCGGCGAGGCGTGGCAGTTCAGCCCCGGCGTCGCGCCGGCGCCGATCGGCATCTACGCCTCCGCCGGCCGGAAGCACGAGGACGTCCGCTGGACGGGCGTCACGTTCGCCGAGGCGAACCAGGGAAACTTCAGGGCCGAGCCGCGCCTCCAAGAGCAGGACGTCGACGGCGTCGACGCGGAGGTGCTCTTCGGGTCGGCGCGCATGATGAGCCATTTCTTCTCCGATCCCGATCCGGAGTTCCAGCTCGCGGGCGTGCAGGCGTACAACAACTGGATCGCGGAGGAGTTCGTGAAGGTCGCGCCCGAGCGCCTGATCGGGCTCGCGTGCATGCCGGCGCTCGACGTCGAAAGCTGCGTCAAGGAGATGGAGCGCTGTCTCCGGCTCGGGATGCGCGGCGTCTGGATCAACACGATGCCGAGCGTCGGTCCGACGATCCGTCCCGACGACGACCCGTTCTGGGACGCCTGCCAGCAGGCGGGGATCCCGGTGCACTTCCACGTCCGCATGATGCGGACCGTCCAGAAGCCGAAGCCGAAGGGCAAGCGCGGCGACGACCTGACCGGCCTCGCGACGGTCGGCGCGGCCGACTTCATCATCGACCTGGCGGAGATCCTGACCTCGGGCGTCCACGACCGCTTTCCGGACCTCACCTGGGTCTGCGTCGAGACCGGCTCTGGCTGGATCCCCTACGTCCTCGAGCAGCTCGACGACCGCTGGTGGCGGAACCGCTGGTGGCTGCCCGTCAAGCTGAAGCACCCGCCGAGCCACTACTACCATCGCAACTGGCGCTCGACCTTCATGATCGACCGCTACGCGGTGATGAACCGCCACGTCCTCGGCGTCGGCAACATCATGTGGTCGACCGACTACCCGCACCACGGCTGCGACTGGCCGGAGACGCGCCGGGTGGTCGACGACATCTTCCGCGACGTCCCGGCCGACGAGCGGCGGCGGATCTGTGCCCTCAACGCCGCCGAGCTGTACCGGCTGGTGTAGGAGCGTCGTCGGGATATTGACGCCCGGGCGCGTCTCAAGAGCGGAGCCCGGCGTGCCGAAATAGGTCCGAGGGCCCGGACCGCCGTGTCCTCGCCCGCGTGCGGCGGATGCGGAACATGCCCAACCTGCGAATCCTCGTCCTGCCCGCGCTGGTCGTCGCCTGCATCGGCGTCTACGTCCGCTACGAGCACCTCCGGCGGGAGGTGACCGAGCTGCCGCGCGTCCGGGCGGCGCTCGGCCAGGTCGGCCGGCTGCGCACCGAGCTGTCGGACCTGGCCGAATCCCGTCTGCCGCGGCACTCCGATGCCTGGACGGCCGCCTGCGTCAAGCATCGTTGGCGCGATGACGACGGCCGGAACGTGCTCGGCAAGGCGTACCGGGAGGACCTCGAGAAGGCGGCCGGGATGATCGACCAGGCGGAGGCCGCCGGCGCGCTCTCGAGGCTGTACGCACCCGGCGCCGAGTCGGTCGCGCAACTCCACGCCCTGGGCGACTGGCTGCACGCCGAGACGGCGAGCGAGGAGATGTGGACCTGCGCCAACGCCGACATGCTGAAGAAGCTCGACGGCCTGAAGGAGATCGTCGGCGCGCACGCGGACTGCCTCGGGCGGATCACCGCACTCGAGCCGGTCGCGCTCTATCGCAGCGGGAGACCGGTCTCCGACGAATGCGGCGTCGCCCTGCGGGCGCGGACGCTTCCGGAGCACGCCCCGGCAACACGTGTCGTGACGGCCGCGGACCGGGCGGCTGAGGAGCGCACGGTGCCGTGGGGGAAGCCGACCGACGAGGTCTTGAAGGTCCTCGGCCGCGACCTGAAGGAGACGTGGTTCGTGACCAGCCCGGACGGCTCCCGCATCGCGTACGTGGTCAAGCGCGATGGGAAGCAGCTCGTCATCGTCGACGGGTTCCCGGGCGTGGCCTACGACGCGGTGTGGACCGGGCTGAACGTCGACGGCGTCACCACGACCGTCTGGAAGGACTTCCCGGGCGGCCCCGTGTTCAGCGCCGACTCGCGTCACGTCGCCTACCAGGCCTTCCGCGACAAGCAGTCGTTCCTCGTGGTGGACGGCGAGGAAGGGCCGCGCTGGGACTCGATCCAGGGCTTCGCGATCGCGCCTCGAGCGGCGCGGGTCGCCTACGTCGGGCTCCGGGATCACCGTCTGCGCGTGGTCGTCGACGGAAAGGAGATCGGCTCCCATCCGTACATCGCTCCCCGTCTCGTTTTCAGCCCGGACGGGGGCCGCCTTGCCTACGTCGTCAAGGACGGGGGCGCTTTCACGGTGTTCGTCGACGGACGGCCGGGCGCGCCGTACGCCGAGATCCTCCCGCCCGGTCCGGTCTTCAGCCCCGATGGGACGCACGTGGCGTACCAGGCCCTCGGCCAGAGCGGGAAGGTCGTCGTCGTCGACGGCCACGAGACGGGGGTCTACGAGGGCCTCTTCCCGCCCGAGATCATCTTCAGCGCCGACTCACAGTACGTCGCCTATCTCGCGGAGAGGAACCGGAGGCTGGTGGCGATCGTCGACGGGCGAGAGGAGCACGAGTACGCCGCGATCGCCACGCCCGCGTTCACCGCCGACTCCCGCTGTTACTACGGGGCCACGAACGGCGGGAAGTGGTTCATGGTGGTGAACGGACGGGAGAGCGGACCTTACGACAGCATCGTGGACGGCATCGCCGTGAGCCCCGATGGGAAGCATATCGCCTACCCGGCCACCGACGCGCGCGGGACGCATCTCGTCGTGGACGGGCGGGACGGCCCGCCCTACGAGAAGATCACGCCCAAGAGCCCCGTCTTCAGCCCCGACGCGGCGCGCATCGCCTACGTCGCGAGCCGGGGCGGCAAGACGTTCGCCGTGATCGACGGGGAGGAGGGGCCCGCCTACGACGGCATCGTGGGCACCGTGACCTTCAGCCCAGACTCCACGCGCGCGGCATACTTCGCCGGGGGTAGGGCGGGAGGGCACCTCGTCGTGAACGGCAAGGAGGACGCCGGCCACGAGGCGATGCTCAGCCCGGCGCCGCTCTTCAGCCCCGACTCGCGGCACGTCGCGTACGTGGCGAGAAAGGCCGGCAAGAAGGTCGTGGTCGAGGACGGGGTGGACCGCCTCGACTACCAGGACATCGACGAGAGCACGCTGCGCTACGGCCCCGACTCCGCGCACCTCGCCTACGCGGCGTGGGACGGTGGCTGGTGCCTGGTCGTCGATCGTACGGAGAGCACCCGGTTCGCCGGGTTCCTGAAGGGTACGGCGCCGCGCTTCGACGCCGCCGGCCACGTCTACGCCCTCGCACAGTCCACGGACCGGGGGCCCCTCACGCGGCTCGAGATCACGCTCGACTCCGACCTTCGCTCCGCGTCGCGCAAGGGACCGTAGATCCGTGGCACTCCTCTCGGGGCGCTACGAGCTCGGCGAGGTGATCGGCGAGGGTGTGTCCGCCGTCGTCCGCCGCGCCGTCGACACGCGCACCGGCTCCGTCGTCGCCGTCAAGATCCTGAACCCGCATCTCCACACCGATGCGATCAGCATCGAGCGCTTCCGGCGGGAGATCCAGATCACCCGTTTCATCGGCCATCCGCAGATCGTCTCCATCTACGATCTGGTCGTGGAGGGCGAGCAGATCTACCTGGTGATGGAGTACGTCCGGGGCTCCGACCTGAAGCGCTTCATCGCGCTCCGCGACCGGGTCGGGGTCGACGTCGTCGTCGAGGTGCTCGGACAGATCCTGCGCATCCTCGCCGTCTGTCACGCGAAGAACGTCGTGCACCGGGACCTCAAGCCGCAGAACGTGATGATCGGCGACGACCATCGGGTGACGCTCCTCGACTTCGGCATCTCCCGCATGACGACGCTGAGCGACCTCACCCGGACCGGGACGTCCCTCGGTTCTCCGGAATACATGGCGCCCGAGCTCTTCTCGTCCAACACGTACGATCCGCGCACTGACATCTACGCGCTCGGCGTGATCGTGTTCGAGCTGCTCACCGGCCGGCTCCCCTTCGACGGCGACTCGCTGCCTGTCCTCTGTCGCCAGCACCTCGAGGCCCCGGTGCCGTCCATCCGGGCCCGGCGGCCCGAAGTCCCCGCGTGGCTCGAGCAGTTGACCGAGAAGATGCTCGCCAAGAACGGCCACCACCGCCATCAGACCGCCGATGAGGTGCTGTCGGACCTCGAACGTCGCACGGTCACGTCGCGCCAGATCCTGACCCTCGAGAAGCGCGAATGCCTCGCCTGTGGCCGGCCGACTATCGCCGAGGTTCCCTTCTGCACCTTCTGCGGGGACGACCACGGCGGAGGCTTCCGGCGGGGCACGTACGACGTCTGGTCCCCCGACGTGGTCGATCCCGCGGCGCTGCGAGCCTACCTGCGCACCCTGTTCGGCACGGAGCCGCCGACGCTCGGGAAGAAGACGCCGCTCCTCGCGACCAGCGTCGACGCGGAGGACGCCGAGCTCCTGCGGCGGAGCGCGCTGCGGCACGGGATCGCGCTCGCCGTTCGCAAGCGTTCCGCCTTCGCGTCCGCGAGGATGCTGTTCTCGCTGGCGGGGTGTGGCGTCTCCGCCCTCATCGCTGCCCTGGCGTTCGCGCGCAGCGTGGTCGAGCCCTACGCCCACGACCCGATGATGCAGTCGGTCCTGCCTCTCCACGTCGAGTTCCTGATGGACGTGGTCCGTGGTGTGCTGTTCGTCGTACTCGCCTGGTTCTGTCTGGGCGTGTTCCGCCGCGAGACGATGCGGCCGCTGATCCCCAACGCGTGCCTGGTGGAGCAACGAGTCGGCGCGGACCACGGCTGGCTGCGGAGAGTCGTCGCCACATCGCCCGCGGGGAGCGAATCGACGCGCACGCTCCTCCCGGTGATGATCGAGAAGTACCTGGTGCTGTCGAGGAGCGGCGGAAGCGCGGCCGAGATCGAGGGCCTGCTGCGCCGGGTGCTCGGTGCCGCTGCCGAGCTCTCGTCGGCCGCGGCGCAGGTCGAGCTCCGGCTGGACGCGGCCGGCGCCGAGCGACTCACGGCGGACTACACGGCGCTCGCCCGGCAGCTCGAGGCGGAGACGGGAGACGAGGCGCGCCGGGCTCTCGAGAGCCGCCTCGCCACGGTGTCGTCCCGGCTCGAGGAGCTCTACGCGCTCCAGGACGCCCACGGCGCGCTGCTGAACAAGCTCATCCAGCTCCACGCCCTCTTCAATCGGCTGCTCGGCAAGGTGATCTCGCGTCGCCTGCCCCTCGAGCACGCCGACGCCGAGCTGCTCGACGCCTCCCTGCGCACGCTCGACGACGACGTGAGCGTCGCGCGCCAGGTGCGCGCCGACCTTGCCCGGGTGGCATGACGCGTTACAGCCGTCTGCCGAACGGGCACACGATCGCCGAGCGCTTCATGATCCAGGCCGTCCTCGGCCACGGGCGGACCTCGACCGTCTACCGCGCGCTCGACAGGCAGACGCGGAGCCACGTGGCGCTCAAGGTGCTGGATCCCTTCCTTGCGCAGGACGAAACGGGGCTCGCCCGTTTCGCGCGCGAGGTGGAGATCATCCGGAGCCTCGACCACCCGAACATCGTCAAGGTGTACGACTTCCTCCGCGACGGTGACCTGTGGGTGATCTGCATGGAATGCGTGGCGGGCCTCGACGCCAAGGCGCACATGACCCGGTGCGGGGCGCTGTCGGTGACGGAGTTCCTCGTGGTCGCGCGGCAGATGCTCTCGGCGCTCGAGGCCTGCCACCGGCGGCGGATCCTGCACCGCGATCTCAAGCCGCAGAACCTCCTCATGACGGCCGGCGGCGCCGTGAAGCTCGTCGACTTCGGCATCTCGCGCGTCAACACCATGTCCGACCTGACCAAGACGGGGACGGTGCTCGGAACGCCCGACTACATGGCGCCCGAGCTGTTCCGCTCGACGCGCGCCGACACGCGCTCCGATATCTACTCGGCCGGGGCGGTCTTCTACGAGCTCCTGACCGGTCGCCCGCCGCACTCGGCGGGGTCGCTCTCCGCCGCCATGGTCCGCACGCTCGCGGGCGAGATCGAGCCGATCACGGCGCTCCGGCCTCACGTGCCGCGCTGGCTCGAGGCGGTGGTGATGAAGTGCCTGAGGGTCGATCCCGGCGCCCGATACCAGACCTGCTTCGAGCTGCTGCGCGACGTCGAGCGCGGGGAGCGCGCGCTCGCGGCGTACGATGAGGCGCGTCCCCGCGCCCTCTGCCTTCGCTGCAAGGGCGAGATCGTCCGGGGGCTCCCCTTCTGTCAGCTCTGCGGGACGTTCAGCCACGAGTCCTACCAGGGCGGTGCGGAGTCGGTGGTCCTTGGCGCCTGCGACGACGTGGACGGCCTCACCGCGCACCTCGCGCGCCTCTCTCCCGGATCGAGCGCGCGCGAGCTGAAGGCGCGGATCGCGCGCTTGCCCGTCGTCGTGGTCCGGGGTGTGAGCGCCGACACCGCGGCGGCGCTCTCGAACGAGCTCGCGCGCTTCCCGTGCGAGCTGCGGACGATGCGCAGCCTGCCGACGGGGTTCTGGCTACCCGGCGCGCACCTCGCGCTCGCGCCCCTCCTGCTGCTGCCGATCGTCTGGTGCGACACCGTGCTCGGACGGCTGGGGGTGACGCTCGGGGCCGAGCTCGTGTTGCTCGCGCTCTTCCGCCGGCAGGTGAGGCCGCTCATCAGGCGGCGAGACGTGAAGACGGCCAGCACCCATGCGCTCGACGCGACCGTCCGCCGGATCGCGGGCGGCATGCGAGAGCTGACGGACGCGAACCTGAAGACGATCCTCGGCAACATCGTGAGCGGCCTTCTGCGCGCCCGCGAGCGTGAGGGCGCGACGGCGGCGGTCTTCCCGGCGACGGCCCTCGTCGGGGTCGTGATGCGGGGTCTCGAGGCGGCCCGGATCGCGGAGGGTTACGAGGTCTTCCTCTCGAGCGCGAGCCGGAACGACATCAGGGCGCGTCTCGAGTCAGTGAAGCGACGGATCGAGGACGCGCGGGATGCCGAGTCGATCGCCAGCTTGATCGACGCCAAGGAAGGGCTCGCGCGCGAGCTCGCCGAGTATCACCATATCGAGGAAGCGCAGTCGCGCCTCCATCTCGCCCTGCTGCATCTGCAGGGCATCATGAAGCGGATCGAACAAGCCGACGACGACGACGTGTGCGCGGATTCGCTGGTCGGCGAGATCGGTCTCGTCGAGGAGGACTTCGCCGTCCAGTATCCCGCGATCCGGGCGAGCGCCTGACGTCGATGGAGGCGGGCGACCCGCGGCTGATGCGTTGCCTCGCAGTCCTCGAGCTCCGCCCCGGTTGCAGCGCCGCGGAGCTCGCGACGGCCTACCGCCGGCTCTGCAAGCGCTACCACCCGGATCGGCGCCCCGTAGAGGAGGCTGCGCTCGCGAACCAGCCCCCCGCGGACATCCACGGGGCCTACGAATACCTGAAACGCACGGTCCCGGGCCCGTACAGCGTCACGCGACGACAC
>JACXTT010014502.1_pt1 | contig 10301 bp, 6 predicted proteins | sample 9270951 | NCBI WGS metagenome assembly JACXTT01 (sample SAMN15532306, study PRJNA645909) | rock metagenome | isolation source: weathered quartz diorite | place: Puerto Rico | collected 2017-06-21
CGCGTCGGTGTCGAGGGCGCGCGCATTCGGTGGCACGGCCGGCGCGGCACCATTCAGCGCCGCGGACAGTGCAATCGCGTCGGTCCAGCCGAGCCATTGGCTCAACTGGCTCGACAGGGATTGTCCGGGCGTGGGGGCGTCAATGCCGGTCAGGTGGGTCAGCAGGCGAATCAGCGTCGGTCCGCTGATGCCCGTGCGCCGTGGCTCTTGCAACATACCGCCAAATTTGGAAAATCCGGCAGTTTACACTGCCGCGGATTCCGGCAGGCTCCATTGATCGGCGAGGATCGGTGGGGTGGCGCAGGGATACAGGAGCCGCGGCGGCCGCCTTGTCTGGCACTTGTGCGCGATTGTGCAAATCCTTGGTCGTCTTGTGCGCGAGCGCTTCCATGTCTGGAAACCACTGCGGCATGCGCACAGATCCACACGCATTCACACACTTCTCCATCAACTGCGCACAGACACCTGAACGGGACGGCCCTTAGATTCGGTGCCAGGACGGCTGATCCATGCCTGTCCGCAACGCACGGAGCAAGCCGATGAATCCAGTCCCCCAGTTCGATACATGCTGTGACAAGCGCAGGCGCCTGATGCAGGCGTTGGCCTCGTTGCCCATCACGCTTCCCGTGGCAGGGCTCACGGGCTGCGGTGGCGGGGATGGAGGCAGCCCGACGAACACGCCGGCCACGGTCGTGGACCGGCGCATGCCGCTCGCGACCGGTGTGACATTGCATGTGCGCGACTGGAATCCGTTCAACAGCGACCGCGTGATCGTGCTGCTTGCCGGTCTTGGCGGAAACGCCCAGGGCTTCAACGGCCTTGCCGCCGAACTCTCGAAACGCGCACGCGTTCTCGCCGTGACGCGGCGAGGCTACGGGCGATCGGACAAGCCCTTGCCAAGCGCCGGCAATCGGTACGATACCGCCACGCTGGTTGGCGATCTCGAAGCGCTGCTCCTGACGCTGCGCATCGATCGCATCATTCTCTGCGGGCACTCCATCGCGGGGAACGAACTGACGCTCTTCGCCGGCCGCCGGCCGCAACGCGTGAAAGGCCTCGTCTATCTGGATACGACCTACGACTACACGCGGCCCGATCCCGACCTCGGCGAACCCATTCCCGACAATCCGGCCCTGACCGAGCCGGCGCCCACGCCGGCCGACTATGCGTCGATCGACGCCATCATTGCTTACAGCAAGCGCATGAACCGGAACTGGTTTGCGCCAATGGAAGCCAACCTGCGGGACGCGATCGTTGTGCAACGAGACGGAAGCATCGCGGACGCCACGCCTTCCGCCGTTGCCGAGTCGATGCGGGATGAAGGCCACGCCTTCAAGCCCGATTACCGCGCGGTCCGGGCCCCGGCGCTGATTTTCGCCGCGATCCCCGGTGATACTCGCGATCTTTTCCCATGGCTGCCGGCGCAGGTCGATGCCGCTACGAAACGGGACGCGGACACGTTGCTTCGCCTGGTTCAGCGGGGGCGCCGGGACGACGCCGCGCTGCTGGCCTCGGCGTTGCCCGGCAGCCGCCGAATTGACATTGCCAACAGCGCACACGCTGACTTCTTTATCGCGTACCAGGCAACCGTTGTGCAGGCGATTGAGTCGGCTTATTGGTATTGAGGGGGTGTCAGCCCGGCAGGCTTGTGCCTGCATGGGCGTCGGAATGCAAAAAGCCCAGCCGTGCAGGCTGGGCTTTTTGCTGAAATCCACTGGTGCCGAAGAGAGGAATCGAACCCCCGACCTTCTCATTACGAATGAGCTGCTCTACCGACTGAGCTACTTCGGCCCCGTTGTCCCGAGAACCGGAACAGCCCGCAATACTAACAGCGTTTCTTGCGGAAGGGAAGCATTTTGTGTTGTCGCGGGCATCCGGCGTTATCGGTCCGACCGGCCCGGCGGCCACGGGCAAGTGGCGAAAATGAATCAGGGCGCCGAGGCGCCCTGTTCACAGCTGTGCCAGCCGTGCCGTCAGGCCGTCTTGGCGGCGGCGTCCTGGTGGTAGCGCGTCACGCGCTCGACCTCGTTCTTGGAGCCGAGGATGACCGAGACGCGCTGGTGCAGTTTTTCCGGCTGCACGTCCAGGATGCGCTCGTGGCCGTTGGTGGCCATGCCGCCGGCCTGTTCGACCAGGAATGCCATCGGGTTGGCCTCGTACATCAGGCGCAGCTTGCCGGGCTTGCCCGGTTCGCGCTTGTCCCACGGGTACATGAAGATGCCGCCGCGGGTCAGGATGCGGTGCACGTCCGCGACCATCGAGGCGATCCAGCGCATGTTGAAGTTCTTGCCGCGCGGGCCTTCCTCGCCGGCCAGGCATTCGTCGATGTACTCGCGCACGGGCGGGGCCCAGTGGCGCATGTTGGACATGTTGATCGCGAATTCCTTGGTGTCTTCCGGGATCTGCACGTCCGACTGGGTCAGCACGAAGCTACCGGCCTCGCGGTCCAGCGTGAACATGTGCACGCCGTTGCCGACGGTCAGCACCAGCGTGGTTTGCGGGCCGTACACGGCGTAGCCGGCGGCAACCTGGTGGGTGCCGGGCTGCATGAAATCGGCCTCGGTCACGGTCTGGCCGGGCTTGGGCATGTGCAGCACCGAGAAGATGGTGCCAATCGATACATTGACGTCAATGTTCGAGGAGCCGTCCAGCGGATCGAACAGCAACAGGTATTCACCCTTCGGGTAGCGGTTCGGGATCTCGTAGAACGAGTCCATTTCCTCCGACGCCATCGCGGCAAGGTGGCCGCCCCATTCGTTGGCGTCCAGCAGCACTTCATTGGCGATCACGTCCAGCTTCTGCTGGGTTTCGCCCTGCACGTTGCCGGTGCCGGCCGAGCCGAGCACGCCTGCGAGCGCGCCCTTGCTGACGGCGTTGGAAATGGCCTTGCAGGCGCGTGCCACGACCTCGATCAGCAGCCGCAGCTCGGGCTGGATCGTGTTGTGTTTGCGCTGCTCCTCGACCAGGTAGCGGGTGAGGCTGATGCGAGTCATGATGGTTCTCCTTGGATGGCCGCAATTCTACATGGCCCGGCAGGCGCGGCCGCCGGGGCCGCCGCTCCCGCCAGCGGGCGCGCCATCTTCACTTTATGCCGCCAGCGCCTTGCCGACGATCTCGCGCACGTCGCGCGACAGCGTCGTGGCGTTGGATACGCGTTCCAGCGCCGCGCGCATGTGCTCGCGCAGCGGCGGTTCGTACTTCTGCCACCGGTCCAGCACGCGCGCCAGGCGGGCGGCCACCTGTGGGTTGATGGCGTCGAGCGCCAGCACCTGGTCGGCCCAGAATGCGTAGCCGGAGCCGTCCTCGGCGTGGAACTGGGCCGGATTGCCGGAGCAGAAGCTGAAGATCAGCGAGCGCGCGCGGTTCGGGTTGCGCAGGTTGAAGGCGGGGTGCTGCATCAGCGCGCGCACGGTGTCGATCGTGTGCTTGCCGGCGTGCGGGCCGCCGGGTTGCGGTCCGACGCTGCCGCGCTGCATGCCCTGCAGGGAGAACCATTTGTCGATCACCAGCGGGTCGTTCTCGAAGCGATGGTAGAAATCGGCCAGCGCCGCCTCGCGGCCCGGGGCGAAGCTGTTGACCAGCGCGCTCAGCGCGGCAAAGCGGTCGGTCATGTTGTCCGCTTCGCGGTAGTGCTGGTCGGCCAGCGCCTGCATGGCGGCGTCGCCGCCGTCGGCCAGGTAGCCGAGCGCCAGGTTGCGCAAGGCGCGCTTCGCGGCCGAGGCGGCATCGGGGCTGTAGGCGCCCGGCGTCGCGTTGGCTTCATAGGCGGCCAGCCATTCGGCCTGCAGCGCGCGCGCGAGGCCCTCGCGCAGGAACTGGCGGGCGCGGTGGATGGCGGCCGGGTCGGCCACGGCCATGCGCTCGGCGAGATACGCCTCGGCCGGCAGCACGAGTGCCTGCTCGCGGAAGGCGGGGCTCAGCGTGTCGTCCGTCAGCACGGCCCGCACGGCGGCGACCAGCGCCGGGTCGAGCGTCAGTTCGCGGCCGGCCTGCACGTCCGCCACCATCTGCAGCAGCGCGCGCGTGGCCAGGCGCTGACCGGCTTCCCAGCGATTGAACGGGTCGCTGTCGTGCGCCATGAGGAACGTCAGTTGGGCGTCGGTGTACTCGGCGTCGACGACAACCGGCGCGGAGAAGTCGCGCAGCAGCGAGGGCAGGGGCGCTTTAGCGCCGCGCGGCAGGTTGACGAAGCGGAAGGTCTGCTCGGCCTGCGTGAAGTCGAGCACGCGCGTGGTGCCGCCCGCGCTGGCTTCGCCTTCGAGTTGCAGCGGCAGGTCGCGGCCGTCGGCGCCGATCAGGCCAAGCGCGAACGGGATGTGGAACGGTTGCTTGTCCGGCGTGCCGGCGCGCGTCTCGATGCCGACCTTGGGGCAGCGTTGCGACAGCGTCAGCGTGAGGCTGCCGTCGTCCGCGTTCCACGCGGTGCGCGCGGTGACGACGGGCGTGCCGGCCTGGCTGTACCAGAGGCCGAACTGCGTGAGGTCGCGGCCGTTGGCGTCTGCCATTGCCGCACGGAAGTCGTCGCAGGCAACGGCCTGGCCGTCGTGGCGCGCGAAGTACAGGTCCATGCCCTTGCGGAAGCCTTCGCGGCCGAGCAGGGTCTGATACATGCGCACGACTTCAGCGCCTTTCTCGTACACGGTGACCGTGTAGAAGTTGTTGATTTCCTCGTAGCTGTCGGGGCGCACCGGGTGCGCCATCGGGCCGGCGTCCTCGGGGAACTGCACTTGGCGCAGCACACGCACGTCCTCGATGCGCTTGACTGCGCGGCCCGATTCCGAGCCCATCATGTCGGCCGAGAATTCCTGGTCGCGGAACACCGTCAGGCCTTCCTTGAGCGAGAGCTGGAACCAGTCGCGGCAGGTGACGCGGTTGCCGGTCCAGTTGTGGAAGTACTCGTGGCCGACGACGGATTCGATGTTGCCGAAGTCGGTGTCCGTCGCCGTCTGCGCGTTGGCGAGCACGTACTTGGTGTTGAAGATGTTGAGGCCCTTGTTCTCCATCGCGCCCATGTTGAAGTCGCCGACGGCGACGATCATGAAGCGGTCCAGATCGAGTTCCAGCCCGAAGCGTTCTTCATCCCAGTGGATCGCGTGGATCAGTGACTCCATCGCGTGGCGGGTCTTGTCCAGGTCCTGCGGCTCCACCCAGACTTGCAGCAGCTTCTCCTTGCCGGACGCGGTGCGGATGCGTTCCTCCACGCGTTCCAGCTTGCCGGCCACCAGCGCGAACAGGTACGAGGGCTTGCGGAACGGGTCTTCCCAGACGGCCTCGTGGCGGCCGTCCGGCAATTCGCGTTCGCTGGCCAGGTTGCCGTTGGAGAGCAGCACCGGATACGCGGCGCGGTCGGCGCGCAGCGTGACCCGGTAGGTGGCCATCACGTCGGGTCGATCGAGGAAATACGTAATGCGCCGAAAGCCCTCGGCCTCGCACTGGGTGAAGAAGTTGCCGTTGGATACGTACAGGCCCGACAACGTGGTGTTGGCCGCCGGCTGGCAGGCGACGGTGATTTCCAGCGTGCCAGACGCGGGCAGGCCGGAGAGCGTGAGCGTGTCGTCGCCCTGCACGGCGCTCGCAAACGGCTTGCCATCGAGGCTGACGCCGATCAACTCCAGCGCCTCGCCGGCCAGCACCAATGGTTCGCCGGCCGCGGCCGACGTCGCGCGCGAAAAGCGCAGCGCGCTCGTGACGACGGTGCGCTGCGGGTCGAGTTCCAGGACCAGCTCGACATGGTCGATGGCGTAAGCGGGCGGAGTATAGTCCTTGCGATAGACGGTAACGGGCGTATCGGTGCGCGGCATGGAGAATCCTGTCTTCGGAAGACCTTGAGGGCGGCGCCCGCGCGAACGGCGGTGCCAAAGTCCTCATTGTAGCCAAGGGCCGGAGCGCTGCCCGGCGCGGGAATTCCGGGGCCGGGCGCGGGTCACAGGAACATGAACCAACATCAGACAAGACGAATGCGAGGCTTCACCATGAGGAACGGAACAGGGCGCCCGAATCGGGTCGGAGGATGGCTGGCGGGCGTGGCGCTGCTGGGCGCGTTGCTGCTGACGGGCTGTGCCAGCACGGTGACGAGCGAGGTCACGGCGTTCCGCGAAGCGGGCTGGACGAACGACGCCCCGCGCACCTACGCGTTCGAGCGCACCAAGGCGCAGGAGGCCCAACTGGAGCGGCAGACCTATGAACAATGGCTGGCCGCCGCGCTGACGTCGGTCGGATTCGAGCAGGCGCCGGCCAGGCAGGCCCGCTACCTCGTCAATATGGAGTACGACGCCACGCCCGGCCTCGTGCGCGTCGCGGAGACGGTCTATCCCGACTATGGCCCGTGGGGGCCTTACTGGGGACCTTGGGGTTACTACCGCCCGTGGGGACCCTGGGGCTGGGGGCCGGGCTATTACCCGCCGCAGACCGTCGTGCGTGACGTGCCGGTAACGTCCTCGGTTCTGCGGGTCTTCTTCAAGGACAGCGCCACCGGACGCCGGGTCTACCAGGTGACGGCCCAGAACCAGACCGAGGGCGGCAACCTGGCGGCGGCGATGCCTTACCTGATTCGCAGCGCGTTTGTTGACTTCCCCGCCGAAAGCGGCCGGCCGCGCCGCGTGACGCTACCGCTCGACAAAGGCGGCAAGTAGGCAGGCGGCGGCGGGCGTATGCCACGGTCTTCCATTGCATACCGTTCGGTCACAGGTGTTTTACTGCGCAACCGGCCGAATTCCTGCGCCAGAAGGGCGTTTCAGGCTCCCGGCGCCAATGGTCTGGGCTAGAATGGCTGCTCGATTTTTCCGGCCTGGCCGCATTCCCGGCTGCCGCCCGCGCGGGCGGCCAGTGGGCGGGGCGGCGGGGCCTTCTCATGGACGAACAGTATGAGCAGCAAGACCGGCGGTGATGCACCGCAACATGCCCCCAACAGTCCTGAAGCGCAGTTGCGCCTCGCCGCGCTGGAATACCACCGCAGCCCCACCAAGGGCAAGATCCAGGTAACGGCCACCAAGGCGCTGTCGAACCAGCGCGACCTGTCGCTGGCCTATTCGCCCGGCGTGGCCTACGCCTGCGAGGAAATCGCCAAGGATCCCGCCATGGCGGCCGAGTACACCTCGCGCGCCAACCTGGTCGCGGTCGTGACCAACGGCACGGCGGTGCTGGGCCTGGGCGACATCGGTCCGCTGGCCGGCAAGCCGGTGATGGAGGGCAAGGGCTGCCTGTTCAAGAAATTCGCCGGCATCGACGTGTTCGACATCGAGCTCGACGCGCACGATCCGGACAAGATCGTCGAGATCGTGGCCGCGCTGGAGCCGACGCTTGGCGGCGTGAACCTGGAAGACATCAAGGCGCCGGAATGCTTCTACATCGAGAAGAAGCTGCGCGAGCGCATGAACATTCCCGTCTTCCACGATGACCAGCATGGCACCGCCATCATTTCCACGGCGGCGCTGCTCAACGGTCTGAAGGTGGTGGGCAAGGATGTCGGCAAGGTCAAGCTCGCCGTCTCCGGCGCCGGCGCCGCGGCCATCGCCTGTCTCGACACCATGGTCAGCCTCGGCGTGAAGCGCGAGAACGTCACGGTGGTGGACTCGAAGGGCGTGATCCATGTCGGCCGCGACGCCAACATGGAAGCCAACAAGGCCCGCTACGCGCAGGACACCTCCGCGCGCACGCTGGCCGACATCGTCAACGGCGCCGATGTGTTCCTCGGCTGCTCCACCGCCGGCGTGCTGACCGCCGAGATGGTCAAGACGATGGCCGACAAGCCGATCATCCTGGCGCTGGCCAACCCCGAGCCGGAAATCCGCCCGGAAGTGGCCAAGGCCGCGCGCCCGGACTGCATCATCGCCACCGGCCGTTCGGACTACCCGAACCAGGTCAACAACGTACTGTGCTTCCCGTACATCTTCCGTGGCGCGCTCGACTGCGGCGCGACCAAGATCACGGAAGAGATGAAGCTGGCGTGCGTGAAGGCGATCGCCGACCTGGCCGAGGCCGAGCTGAACGACGCCGTCGCGGCGGCATACGGCGGCCGCGAACTGAAGTTCGGCCCCGACTACATCATCCCGACGCCGTTCGACCAGCGCCTGATCGAGAAGATCGCGCCGGCCGTGGCGAAGGCCGCTGAGGAATCCGGCGTGGCCACCCGTCCGATCAAGGACCTGGAGGCCTACCGCCAGCAACTGTCGCAGTACGTCTACCACACCGGCCTGATCATGAAGCCGGTGTTCTCGGCCGCCAAGGCCGCGCCCAAGCGCGTCGCCTACGCCGAGGGCGAGGAAGAGCGCGTGCTGCGCGCGGTGCAGACCGTGGTGGACGAGGGCCTGGCCCGTCCGATCCTGATCGGCCGCCCGCACGTGATCCAGATGCGCATCGAGAAGGCCGGCCTGCGCCTGAAGCCCGGCGTGGACTTCGAGCTGGTCAACCCGGAAGACGATCCGCGCTACCGCGCCTACCACGAGGCCTACCACGCGCTGCGCGGCCGCGACGGCGTGGCGCCGGACACGGCCAAGGTGGCGCTGCGCCGCTCCAACACGCTGATCGGTACGATGCTGGTCCACATGGGCGACGCCGACGCGCTGCTGTGCGGTACCGTGGGCCGCTTCGAGGCGCACCTGGAGCACGTGCGCGACGTCATTGGCCTCGCGCCGGGCGCCAAGGTGTTCGCGGCCATGAACGCGCTGATGCTCGAAAAGTACACGCTGTTCATCACCGACACCTTTGTCAATGACGATCCGAGCGCCGAGGAACTGGCGGCGATCGCGCAACTGGCCGCCGAGGAAATCGCGCGCTTCGGCCTGCACCCGAAGGTCGCACTGATGTCGCACTCGATGTTCGGCTCGTCGAGCCGGCCGTCGGCCCTCAAGATGCGCGCGGCCGCCGAGATCCTGGCCCGCGAGGCGCCGCACCTGGAAGTCGAAGGCGAAATGCAGGGCGACGCGGCACTGGTCGAGGACGTGCGCCGTCACTTCCTGCCGTCGACCAAGCTGTCCGGCAGCGCCAACCTGCTGGTGATGCCGACGCTGGACGCCGCCAACATCGCGTTCAACCTGCTCAAGATCACGGGTGGGCAGGGCGTGACGGTGGGCCCGATCCTGCTGGGCGCGGCCAAGCCGGTGCACATCCTGAATCCGCAGGCCACGACCCGCCGCATCGTCAATATGACGGCCGTGGCGGTGGCGGAATCGAGCGCGGTCCGCTAAGGCGCCAGGCGCCGTGCTTTTGCGGTGCACAAAACAAAAAGCCGGGTCTTTGACCCGGCTTTTTTCTTTCCGGGCGCCTGGCCCGGCCGTGCTACTGCAGCACGTTGTACTGTTCCCGCATGACCACGATGATCGACTTGGCGGCGGCGAGCTGGCCGGGCAGGTTGTCGGTGGTTTCAAGCGGAAAATCGACTTCCGCGCTCCAGTTGCAGCCCGTATGGTCCGGCAGGTGCGTGCGCATTGCATGCAACTCGCATTCGCCGCATTCGGGATTGTTGTCCAGGCACTGGTTCAGTATCGCCATCAACTCCGTCCGTGTCTTTGCATAGCGCTGCATGAGTCACCTCGCAAATTGTCGTTTCTCGGGGGCCGGACGGTCGTTATTGTGGTCGTGGGCGTGGTCCGGACAATCAATCTAGACAGCGCAGCGGGCGGGCGCTAATTGAATCGCCCTATGGCGCTGGCGCTTTCAATCCCGGCGGCTTCACGTGCTAACGATGCTGCGGCGCGGCATCTTGCGGTGCAACATCGATCTTGGGCGCGCATAAAAAAACCCGCCGGCAAGCGGCGGGTTTCAAATCCCAGTTGACAAAGCGTGTGCGTCAGAACTTGTGACGCACGCCCACGCCGAAGGTATCACCGTGCTCGAGGCCGGTGATCTTGTCGTAGTAGTAAGCCGCGTAGACGTCGGTGCGCTTGGACAGGTTGTAGTCGTAAGCGATGGCGGCCGTGTTGCGCTTGAAGCTGTTGGCCGCGTTCTCGGTCTTGTCGTAGGCGTACGAAACCAGCACGTTGCCGGCGCCCACCGGCACCGACGCGCCGATCTGGCCGTTGGTGTGCTTGATGTCGCCCGCGGCGTTGCCGCTGGCTTTCGTCTTGATGTACTGGCCCTGCGCGAACAGCTTGACCACCTTGAAGTCGTACGACAGGCCACCCTGAACGGCGTCCTGGCGGCTGTAGCCGGCGGCGGCCAGGTCGTCCGGCGTGACGTCGAAGCGAACCTGCTGGTAGGCCAACGTGGCGGCGAACGGCCCGTTGAAGTACATCAGGTTGCCGCCCCACTTGTTGCGGCCACCGGCGCCCGGCTTCTCGCCCATCGCGTAGATGACGTTCGCG
>JACXTT010014503.1_pt1 | contig 10300 bp, 8 predicted proteins | sample 9270951 | NCBI WGS metagenome assembly JACXTT01 (sample SAMN15532306, study PRJNA645909) | rock metagenome | isolation source: weathered quartz diorite | place: Puerto Rico | collected 2017-06-21
CTTTGCGACAGTTCCATCATTTCTGCCAATTGCCCAGTCTTCGCCGCCACAATGGCATCGAGATGTTCGTATGGCGCCACCATCAAATGTCCGGACGTATAGGGGAATAAATTGAGAATGACGAAATTGTGGTTGCCGCGAAAAACGATCAGGCGCTCGACGTCATGCGTCCGATCTTCCGTGATGCAAAAGACGCACGACTGCGGTTTCGTCCCGCCGGACGCCAGATAATCGTAGCGCCACGGGCTCCAGAGAAAATCCATCTTAGGGATTTGTTGGCGCTGCCGGAGTTCCTGTAGGAGTTGACGACGACGAACCCGCCGTCGTGCCGTCGTTAATCAGGTCCTTCAGTTCCTTACTGGGCTTGAAGTAGGGCACACGCTTGGCCGGCACTTCCACTTTCTCACCTGTCTTCGGATTACGGCCCACACGTGCGTTGCGCTGACGAACTCGGAAACTGCCGAACCCGCGAACCTCGAGTTTGTCGCCGGCCTTCAATGCTTTGATCACGCTATCGAACAACTGATCGACAATGACCTCTGAATCTTTTCGCGTCAGCTCCGTAACCCGGGAAACTTCTTCCACCAGGTCTGCCTTGGTCATGATCTATTCACTCCTGTTCTTGGTGTAGGTCACTTCCACAAATATTGAAATTTGATCTGCGACTTCATGCTTTGACCATTGAATGGCACAAGCCGCGACAGGTCCGTTGTCAACACATCCAGTAGAGTGACGCGCTGGCGATTCAATCGCAGCAAACGAGGTTTGCCCGAAATTCCAGCCAGCTTCGCGGTGAGATCGACCGCGTCTTGAAAGTTACCAATCTCGTCAATCAACTTTCGCTCTTTGGCGTTCCGGCCCGTGAAAACGCGGCCGTCGGCCATCGAACGTACTTCCTGCAAATCCAGCTTTCGCCCTGACGATACTGCCTCGACGAATTGTACGTACATATCGTCGATCAGACCTTGAAAATACTTTTTCTCGTTATCCGTCAATGCGCGCGTCGACGAGCCTGTATCTTTGAACTCGCCGGTCTTGAAAACAATATCTTTCAACTTCGCCCATTCCAAAAGATCCGCGTAGTTTACCCATTCTGCGATCACTCCGATACTGCCAACAATAGTTCCCGGATTTGCGACAATTTTGTTGGAGGCGCACGCGATGTAATAAGCGCCCGATGCACCCGTCGAAGAGAGGTACGCCACGACGGTTTTATCCTTCTTCTCACGAAGGCGTTTGATCTCGGCGTAAATTTCTTGCGAGACCGCAACCCCTCCTCCAGGTGAATCGACGTTCAACAAAATCGCTTTGACCGAATTCGAATCTTCATAGCGCTTGAGCTGATCGAGAATGGGCCGGGACTGCACGAGTTCGCCATCGATATCGACAACCTGAATACGATCGGAGAAGGGGAAGTCCGCAGATTCGTCGGAGTTGACCGTCAGAACGACGGCAACCACAACGACGGCCAAAAGCACAAAGGCTCCTCCACCAAGGAGGAGCCATATGAGCATGCGGTTTCGCATTTCGATTGTCTAAGAGTTGTCTTTCGCGTGAAAGAGATCAGCTAAAGTGGCGTTGCCGTCCGCGCTGTCGCGGTAGGAATCATATTCGCGCCGCTCCGCATCTTCGGCAAGAGCCTTATGACTCAAGCCGATTTTGTGCTCCGAAGGGCTGAGCTTGATGATTTTGAATTCGCCCTCTTCACCCAGCTTGAATCGATTCTCCAAGTTCTGCCGATCGGCCTCATCGATTTCAGAGACATGACACAGGCCTTCGATTCCCTCGTCCAGTTGAACGAAGACACCAAACGGCGCGTGACGAACGATATTGCCACGAACCATGTCCCCTACTTGATGGTTCGTGAAGAACTGTTCCCACACATCCGGTTGAAGCTGCTTGATACCGAGCGATAGCCGATGGTTGTCGGTATCGATGTTTAGAATGACGGCTTCAACACGTTCACCCTTCTTCAGAACTTCAGAAGGATGTTTGATGCGACGCGGTGAGATGTCCGACACATGAACCAACCCATCGATGCCTTCTTCAACTTCAATGAAGGCGCCGAAATCGGTGAGATTGCGCACCCGCCCTGCAATAACTGATCCGATGGTGTAGCGTTCCGCCAATGTAGACCACGGATCCGGTTCAGTCTGTTTCATACCTAACGAAATCCGTCGGTTGTCCATGTCGACATCGAGGACCACGGCTTCGACATCCTGACCGATCTGAAGCAGTTTGGATGGGTGCTTCACCCGTTTGCTCCAGGACATTTCCGAAACATGAATGAGTCCTTCAACTCCAGCCTCAAGCTCAATGAAGGCCCCGTAATCGGTGATATTGACAACCTTGCCTGTTACGCGAGCACCGACCGGATAAACCTGACGCACTAGCGTCCATGGATCCGGCGTGAGCTGCTTATAGCCCAGGGAAACGCGCTCTTTTTCTCGATCGTACTTGAGGATCTTGACCGTGATCTCATCACCGACATTGAACATTTCCGATGGATGATTCACGCGGCCCCAGGAGAGATCCGTTACGTGAAGTAATCCGTCGATTCCACCGAGGTCGATGAACACGCCGTAGTCGGTGATGTTCTTCACGACACCGCGGACTTCGGCATCTTCCTTGAGCGCCTCGAGTGTAAAGGCCTTCTTTCGCTGTTGCTCGGTCTCGAGGACCAGTTTACGGGAAAGAACGATGTTGCCTCGTTTTCGATTGAGCTTGATGACGCGGCATTCGATCTCTTTGCCCTTCAGCGCGTCGAGATTCTTTACCGGGCGGACATCAATTTGAGAACCAGGGAGGAACGCGCGTACCCCAATGTCGACGGAGAGCCCACCCTTTATGCGGTCGATGACGCGGCCGCGAATGATGGTGTTTTCGTTGTAGGCCTTTTCAACTTCTTCCCAGACTTTTACTTTTTCAGCTTTCTCCTTGGAAAGCACGATATGGCCGTCGAAGTCTTCTGTGTCTTCAAGCAAGACATCGATGACGTCGCCAACCTTGATTGTAAGTTGGCCGTTAGGATCTATGAACTGCGTAACGGAAATAACTCCTTCAGACTTATAGCCGATGTCGACTACCACATCCGTGTCCGTTATCTTCAAAACCGTGCCCTTCATCACTTCGCCTTCTTCGAACTTCCGGGCACCGTATTGATCTAAAAGCTTCTCGTAGTTTTCTTCCTCCTCCCCTTTTGGAATTGCAAATTGACTCGCGCGAGGCTCTTTTTCAGGAGCGCGCTGCGCTGCAGTCAATTTTCCGGGTTCGTTAACCATTGTGATCGTTTCCTCCTGGGACTAAATGCAAACTTGGTACGGTAACCAATTTCGTGATCCATTGCAACCGGACGGTCTTGTGGCGGCGTGACAGCGTTCTCAGAGGCGACGGCGGGAACAAAAGATACACACAATGTCCTTACACGACTGCGGCTTAATGGATGGCAGTACTATAGTCAATGCTCTCCGTGAAATCAAAGAGGAAAAATGTATAATGGGAGGTTACTGGAGGCCTGATGAAACCAAAGATACATCCGAACTACGTCGATGCGGTCGTCAAATGCGCATGTGGCGAAACCTTCAGGACGCGCTCGACGAAACCGGAGATCCACCTTGAAATCTGCTCGAAATGCCATCCCTTCTTTACGGGCAAACAAAAACTTGTCGATACCGCCGGCCGCGTGGAACGATTCCAAAGAAAGTACAAGAAGTCTACTTAAGCTGAGGCAAACGACTTGATTCTTAAACATCTTAAACACTTCATATTTACTGCAATATCTTGGGCGCTGAGCTCCAGCGATGAAGACATCCTGGTGGGGGGCCAGGCTGTCATCGAGGGTGTCATGATGCGCTCGCCCAAGGGCTACTCGGTGGCCGTACGGCGGCAGGATGGCACCATGCGCATCAAGAAAGATGTATTGCTCGCACCTAGCGCCAAGTGGAAGATTTTCAAAGTTCCTATTTTTCGGGGAGTGGGTGTTCTTGGACAAGCGATGGTGTTGGGTGTACGTGCACTCCAATTCTCAACCGAAGAAGCATTAACCGCCGACGGTTCAAAGAACGACATCAAGGATCCGCAAAAGGATGCATCGCAGATGGCATCATGGCTGGTCGCTGTGAATGTCGGCGTCGCCCTAATCGTCAACATTCTCCTTCTTGTTGCCTTGCCCCTGTTGGTCACGAGGCTGCTCCAAACACAAATGGGGTTTCAGAGTTCGCTTGTTTTCAATCTTATCGATGGTGTATTCCGTGTTCTGGTTCTCCTTCTTTTGTTGTGTTCCTTCTCCTGGATGAAGGACATGAAGCGTGTCTGGCAGTACCACGGCGCCGAACACAAGACGGTCTATAACTTTGAGTCCCGGCAGCCGCTGAACATTCGGACAGCTCAGACCTTCTCGACCTTGCATCCACGCTGCGGAACCAGCTTCCTTCTCGTCGTGATGATTGTGAGCATTCTGGTGTTCTCGATTGCGCACTTTGACGCGCTCGCCGGGAAACTCCTTTCGCGAATCGTGCTGCTTCCACTCGTGGCTGGGATTTCCTACGAAATCATTCGCTATTCAGCAAAGCATCCCAACAGTCTGCTTCGTATCGTCACTTTTCCGGGTCTCTTGCTTCAGAAGATCACGACAAAGCCGCCAGACGACACTCAAGTCGAGATTGCTATTCGGGCCCTTGAAGAAGCATTGACGGTGTAACCGCTATGAGCACTACTGTCAACATGCTCATCGATAAGCTGCGCACAGTCGAAGCCCGTTACGACGACTTGACGCAGCAACTCGCCGACCCGGCGGTCGTATCCGATAGCAAGCGCTATCAAAAGACTGCGAAAGCCCACGCTGAATTGGGTGAGCTCGTCGAGAAGTTTCGCGAGTTCAAAGATCTCGAGCGAGGCATCAGCGAAACAAGGGCGATGGTTCGAGATGAAACAGATACCGAACTAAAGACCATGGCGGAAGAGGAGCTCGCCAGCTTGGAAAATCGGCTGGCACAATGTGAGCAAGAATTGAAGGTTCTGTTGTTGCCGAAGGACCCGAATGACGACAGGAACGTCATTCTTGAAATCCGGGCGGGAACGGGTGGCGACGAAGCCGCGCTTTTCGTAGCTGATGTCTTTCGGATGTATGCGCGATATGCGGAATCGCAACGTTGGCGCGTGGAAATCCTTTCCTCGAATCCTACGGGCATCGGCGGATTTAAAGAAGTCATCGCGCTCGTCGAGGGCAAGGGCGCATACAGCCGGCTCAAATATGAAAGCGGCGTGCATCGGGTCCAGCGCGTCCCGGCGACCGAAGCCAGCGGACGAATTCATACATCCACGATCACTGTTGCCGTTCTGCCTGAAGCAGAAGACGTCGAAGTCGACATCAATCCGAACGATATTCGGAAAGACACATTCTGTTCGTCCGGACCCGGTGGCCAGTCGGTCAATACAACGTATTCCGCGATTCGCTTGACTCACATCCCCACAGGCTTAGTCGTGTCGTGCCAAGACGAAAAATCACAAATTAAAAACCTTGCGAAGGCGATGCGCGTTCTGCGCTCGCGGCTGTACGAGATCGAAAGAGAAAAGCAGCAAAAGGCACTTTCAGACGAGCGTCGCTCCATGGTGGGTACCGGCGAGCGCAGCGAGAAGATTCGTACGTACAACTACCGCGAGAACCGTGTCAGCGATCACCGCATCAATCTCACTCTCCACCGTCTCGATACCATCATGGAAGGCGATCTCAACGAAATCCTCGAGGCGCTCAATGCGCACTTCCAAGCTGAACGGCTCAAAAAAGAACTCGTGGCGTGACCATTCGAGACGGCCTTCGCTCTGCTGCTGAGCGTCTCGAATTGCATCATGTTTCAAATGCCAGATTGACCGCAGAGCTACTGCTCGCTCACACATTGTCTGTCGAGCGCGAATATCTTTACGCGCATGACGAACGCGCCCTCACGGAACAGGAAGCTCAAACGCTGGAAGATCGGCTTTACGACAGGATTTGCGGCGTTCCGCTGCAGTACATTGTCGGGCGTCAAGAATTCTACGGCCGTTTCTTTCACGTCAATCGTGCGGTCTTGATTCCGCGCCCGGAAACCGAATACATCATCGAAGCCGTGCTGGAGCGAGCGCGGCCCCTACCTACTCGCCCCCTTTCCTTTTTGGATGTCGGAACGGGTTCGGGATGCATTGCCGTGACGCTTGCGCTTGAAGTTCCGGGCGCCGAAGTTTATGCCGCCGATATTTCGCTGGAAGCAATGCACGTCGCAAGCGAAAATGCAGACCGGTTAGGCGCCGAAGTTCGTTTCGTTTGCATGGACGTAGTGGATGCGATTTCCGGCTCGTTCGACTTCATTGTGAGTAATCCCCCATATGTTCGTCGCGACCAGATGACCTCTCTTCAACGCGAAGTTCGCGAACACGAGCCTCATGTTGCGTTGTTCTCTCCGGAAGACGAACTGGCCATTTATCGCCGTCTGGTTCAGGGTGGTGAGCAAATGTTGCATCGCAATGGACATCTCCTCATGGAAGTTGGAATTGGAATGGACGAGCGTGTACTGGCATTATTCGGCCCGAAATGGGAGAAGCTTCCGACCAAGACCGATCTGCAAGGAATCCCGAGAACGGTCATTGCGAAGTTGCGATGACGATTCGCAAACACCAGCCGTGGATGATGCATTACTATGCTTGGCGCGCTGACGCGCTCTGCTCATGAGTACGATGTATAGAATCTGTGTGTCCCTGCTTCTTGCCCTTTTTCCCGTCGTCCAATTGGCATCTGCAAAGACCGAGTTTGAGGATCGAATTGATGCAACGACTTTGAACGGCGCGTCCGCGGCAATTGCTACAACTCGATACAACCGGCAGCAGCGTCCGCTTGCGTTGAGCGGGACCCTACAAACGACCACCGTCGATCGCGGCAGTATAGCTGTGCTGGAAGACGACGGAAGCATTCTGAGCCGAATCAATTTTCTCGATCTCGCGAAACAGTCGATCGAATTTAGTCCGGCCTCTGCAACCCTCTACTATGTCTTGACGCGAACTGGAGCATTTGACGACGGGGCTAACCTGCAGCGTGTAGTCACTCTGAACGATGACGACTCAACGGAGGTTCAGCTTCCATTTCCTTTTGTGTTTTACGGAATAACTTACAATTTCGTCTTTTTGAATTCCGACGGGAATCTAACGTTCACTGGTCCAGACAATGCCTCGACGGACCGTAATCTGTCGCGCATGGCAAGCGGGCTACCCCGAATCTCGCCTTTGTTCGATGACCTGAATCCCGAACGATCAGGCAGGATCTCCGTTGAATCGCTTCCCGATCGCGTCATCTTTATGTGGACTGGCGTAGGTGAGTGGTCAGGCGGAAGCGGCAGCATCGGTTCGAATACGTTTCAAGTTGTCTTGAGTTCGAACGGTACGATCCGGTTTAACTACGGACCTCTTGATGCAACCAACGCGGTGGTTGGAATCGGACCGGGAAAAGCCGCCGCTGCGGCAACTACACTCGTTGACCTGACCGGTTTTATCTCGCCCACACCACAATCTGGCTTGATTGCCGAAGTGTTTTCGACGCATCAAAACCTGGACCTCGCGCAGGCGGCTCAGGTTTTTTACAGCACTCATCCTGATTCGTACGATGGGCTGATTGTATTCTCCGATTTCAGCCTCTTTCTCGACGGTGGTGCGTTCGCATATGCGATACCGATTCGGAATTCCATACGCGGCATTATTAATCGCGACCTTCAGCAATACGATTACGGGGAAGAGTTCGGTTCTCGCGAACGGTTATCGGTCTTGGTCAACATGGGAGATGTCAGTCGCTACCCGCCTGATCCTGGTATACCGTTTTTGTATACCAACAATTCCCTTTCGATTCTCGGCCAAGAATTCGGCCATCGCTGGCTGGCACTGGTGGACATTGGCTCACCGCAATTGCTGGGACGGGGTCAGTCCCATTGGAGTTTTCTGCACAACACATTCGGCTCGGTCATGGAGGGCAATGAAATAGAGGATCTCGGGCGAGGGAACTTTCGAACGATTGGAGCTACCGTTCGCTATAGCCCATTGGACCAATATGTCATGGGGCTGCGTGCCGCTTCCGAAGTACCTCCATGGTTCGTCGTGACCAATCCACGGTTCTCCTCAACTCCAGCATCGAATTTTCCATCGTACTGCTTAAACCTGAACGAACTCCCATCCTGTCCTCCGTTTGTGGGAATTCAGCTTTCAGGGGCTCGACAAAATGTGACGATCGGCGATGTCATCTCGCACCTGGGACCCCGAATTCCCAGTTTCGAAGAAGCACAAAAGGACTTTCGCGTTGCTTTCATCCTGGTCACGCGTCGTGGCCAGTCGCCTAGGCAATCGTCTTTGCAATTTCTCGAATCCTTTCGCACTCAATGGGAAAGTTTCTTCGGCAGCGCCGTCGATGGCCGCGGAACGATGAGCACGGGGCTCCTGTACTACGCACCCGAGATCAGCTCCATCGTGCCATCTCTTGCGTCAACGCTCGGCGGCTCGAAAGTCGTCATTCATGGAAGCGGTTTTCAAGCAGATACCGTCGTCACATTTGACAGTCGTGATGCGGCGGTTGTGTTCATCGATGCGAACACACTCGAAGTAACGGTCCCTGCCCGGCCCGAAGGCGCCGGAAACGTCAGCGTTAGGGTACTCAATCCGCGCGATGGCCAAACTCGTACGTTCCCTTCCGGTTTTACATATGTACTTCCTCCAACACCGCAAGTCGGCGTCGACATCAACTCCAACGGAAGTCAGCACATTCAAACCACCGGCACCAATAGTTCACCGCAGGTGGGATATGCCATGCTGGACGGCGCACTCGGCACGTCGATCGTGCGATCGATTTCAAGGGGCGAGACAAGGTCTGAAGTTGCAATCCCGGCGGCTACCATCAGCACATCCTTCCGCGTCTACGCAGAGCGTATGGGAACAACTTCAACAGGCATTGCACTCTTGAATCCGAGTGGCAGCCTCGCAACTATCGTGGTCTTATTGAGCGATCGCCGACAGACAACGATCCAACTGGCCTCGAGGAATCAAAGCACGCGGTTCATTCATGAGCTATTCGCCGATATCGGGACCAATTTTTGTGACACGCTTTCCGTAACCTCTGACGTACCTATTGGCCTTGTGGCTCTGCGCGGAAGTTCGAACCAGCTCAATGAATTCATCATGACGACCATTCCGGTCAGTTCGCGTTCTACCGCGGCGGCTCCTGCGGTGTTCCCGCAGGTTGCAGACGGCGGTGGCTATGCTACAGAACTCATCCTGATCAATCCCGCGCCTACAACCATAAACGGCACGATTGAGTTTTCATTCACCGCTGTTGCTGACCGCGGGACAAATACGAAATTCACTTATGAAATCCCGGTTGGTGGAGCCTGGAAACTGGGTACATGGGGCACACCATCGGAGGTACAAGTGGGCTTTGCCACGATACAGCCAGCCGCGGGGAATGCGGTTCCGGCTGCTACAGCCGTTCTGAAACAATCAACAAAAGGTAACTTGAATTTCGCAGCGGGCGTTGCCGCAGTCAGTGGCTTGACCCGTGGAATCCTATTTGGCGTCAATGACGGGAAGCATCGAACTGTTCTCTCGCTCGTCAACCGCGGGCCAGATCTTGCGCGGGTTACACTGACGCTTTATTCTCAAGATGGCACGCTTGCGGCTCCTGCTAAAACGCTTTCGCTCGGAGTCAACCAACATCAGCCGCGATTTCTAGATGAATTGATTCCGGAGCTTTCCAGCAGCTTCGAAGGCACTATCGTGTTGGAGTCAACGATCCCTATCTACGTCGCCTCACTGCGAACTTTGACAAACTCGTCTGGAACATTTTTGATGACGGCGATGCCCGTGATCGACTTGAACCAGGTGTCAACGCCTGGAACGAATTACTTTCCTCAATTGGTAGATGGTGGAAACTATTCGATGGAATATTTGCTTTTGAGTACGACTTCGATAGCCGCTCGGCTGCAATTCTTTAACTCGGCAGGGGAAGCTCTGCCCCTGCCGCTTCAATGAACGCGCAGACACCGAGTTCATCTTCCAACAACGAATTGATGTCGGGCGCCGAGTATCAGGAGAGTCTGCGCGACGCGCGTAACGTCTATCTCTACGGCGAGCGTGTGGACGATGTGACCACGCATCCCGCCTTTCGTAACTCAGTTCGCTCTGCGGCGCGTCTCTACGACACGCTGAACGATCCTCAGAAACGTGATTTGATCACTACGACCGAACGCTTCGGTATTAGGACTCACCGTTTTTTCCCTTCAAGCTTTAACGGCCAGGG
>JACXTT010014504.1_pt1 | contig 10299 bp, 11 predicted proteins | sample 9270951 | NCBI WGS metagenome assembly JACXTT01 (sample SAMN15532306, study PRJNA645909) | rock metagenome | isolation source: weathered quartz diorite | place: Puerto Rico | collected 2017-06-21
GGTCGAGTGCATGGGCCAGCTTGAGCCCGCCGCGCGAGACATAGGGCGTCGGCTCGCCCTTGAGCCGCACCTCGGCCGCGGGGTCGACCAGCTCGCCGGCTTTGCGCACCAGGTGGTCGCCGATCACCACCTGGCCGGCCAGGATCAGCGCCTGGGCGCGGGTTCGGCTCTCGGCCAACCCCGCGTCGACCACGCCGTTAACGGCCCGTTCCTTCCTCATTGACGGAACATCCGGTTATATCTATAGATCCGAGGTATGCACGAGTGGTGGGAGAACTTCTACGCAATCGTCTCCAAGGGCGACAACATCCCGATCGTCGCCATGCTCTTCATCGTCGCCTTCTTCCTGGGATGGGGAGTGCGCGAGGCCAACCGCAACGACAAGCTGATCGCCAAGGGCCGCCGCGACCAAATCCTCAAGGACATGCAGCGCTAAAAGCGCCGATCAGTTGAGTCGAGCTTCGCTGAGGACGTGGCCAAACCAGTTTTGGATCTTGGCTAGCGCGAGACGCGACCGTTCTCGACGGGCTGCTTTGCGCAGTTCGGCTTCGACATCGATGGAGAGGCCTCGCAGCTCCCGCTTAAGGTCGTTCCACCAGAGCTCGATTGGGTTCAGCTCGGGGCTGTATGTCGGCAGATGGATGGCCGTCGCGCCGGCCGCTTCGATTAGCTCGCGGACCCGCTTCATCTTGTGAATGTTGAGGTTGTCCATGAGAACGATGTCGCCGCGTCGCAGCGACGGGACGAGGTGGCGTCTGACGAATCGTATGAAGACCGGGCCAGTGACCGTGCCGCTGTGGGTCATGAGGCGTGGACGCTCACCGAGTCGAATCGCACCGACGAGGGACACCGTCCTCCAGTAGCGGACCGGCATCTTGCCCATGGCACGCGTTCCGAGCGGCGACCAACCATATTCGCGACGCATGCCGGTCTTGCAGAACGATTCGTCGATGAAAACGAGTCGATCGAGATTCAGCGTTAGCAGCATCGCGCAGAATGCTCGACGGCGTTGTTGGTGTTCGGGCGTGTCGCGTTCTAGCGCGCGGAAGCTCTTTTTTTTCGCGAGTAGCCCAGCCGGCGGAGCGCACGTCCGACGGAAGCGGTGCTCGTCGACATCTTGCTCTGCTCCATGAAGGCCCGCGTCAGCTCGCGGATCGACGCGTCAGGCATCGCCTCCACGATGGCCAGCAGTAGCTCAGCAACGTGTTCGTGAAAGATCGAGAAGTTGCCGCCCCCTTTGGGCCGCGGCTCAACGTCACCGGTTTCACGCCGCAAACGCAGCGTGCGACTTACCGTCGCTCGCCCGACTCCCAGGAGCTTCGCGATCTCGTCGTAGCCGAGATTCTGCTCCTGGGCTCTGACGATGGCCTCGCGGAGTTCCCTCGGCGTTGGCTGTCCCATTCCCAGCTATAGATCACGCCCGCGGGATCGATGCAACTGTTCTACGCTTTTAGCTACATTCCGAAGCCGCGGTACTGAGCCAGGTAGTCGAGGCGCTTGGCGTCGAGGTGTTGCTCGACCAGCGCGCGCAACTTGCGGCCGTCGATCAGCTCCACCGGCGCTTCCAGGTTGCCGAGACCGTCGGTGGTGATGTCGTAGGGCGTGAGCAGGATCCCTTTTTGCGCGCGGCCGTCGTTGCGAACGTGATCGGCCAGACGCATCACGTACGGCTGGTCGACGATGTCGCCGGGCACCTGCCACACACCGCGCACGATGAATCGGCCGCCGGTGAGCGGATCGTTGCTGCGGGCGATGATGTCGAGCCCCTCGGCGTCGGAGTGCTCGATCACCACTTCGAGCTTGAGCGCCTCCAGCAGATCGATGATCAGCGCGCGGAACTCATCGAACGGCATGGGCCGGCCGGCACCGGTGGCGCGGGCGACCAGGTTCAAGTGCGCATTCGGGTGCGGCGCGTAGCGCGCCAAGAGCAGGATGAGCCCGCCGCCGAACAGCAGCGCGCCGAATGCGATGACGAACAACATGGGTTTAGGGAAGTGTGCAACGCAGAGCGTGAAGGCGCAACGGCCGAGCGACCCCTTTGACCTTGGCTTCGAAAGTCGTGGCGGGCTCGGGTAGTTGCTCGACCAGCGCGCGCACCAGCGGATCGGCCAGCACCTGGTCGGTGAGCAGCACCTGGCGCGGCTCGGCGGCGCCCTGGGCGCGCGCGGCCACATTGACCGTTCGGCCGAAATAATCGACCGCTCGGTTGCTGGTGACCATGATGGCCGGCCCGCGGTGCAGGCCGATTTTGACCTCGACGGTGCGCAATGGATCCGGTGTCACCGCGAAGGCCCGCTGGATCTCGCAGGCCGCGCGCACCGCGTCGGCATTGACCGGGAACGCGGCCATCACCGCGTCGCCGATGGTCTTGACGATGCCGCCCTCGTGGCGGCGGATGATCTCGGTCATGAGCGTGAAGTGCTCTTTGACGATGGCATAGGCGCGCGCGTCGCCGAGCTGCTCGTACATCTCGGTCGAGCCGCGAATGTCCGAGAACATGAGCGTGACCGAGCGCACCGCGAAGTTGGCGTCGGGCGACAAGAACTCGCCGGCGAACAAGTCGCGAAAATCCTGCTGCGTCGAGAGATAGGCCGCGCTCACCCAGTTGCGTTGCGGCGCCTCCAGGTTGATGGCGATGCCCCACAGCTTGGGATAGCCGTAGGTGATGTGAAAGCGCGTCGGCCCCGGGTGAAGCTTGGTGTGGCTGAGCGTGATCGCTCCGTCGCTGCCGACGCTCAGGTTCACGTCGACCACCGGCTCTCGCCGGGGAGTCGCGGTAACCTCGAGCTTGACCATGCGATCGATGTGGCTCGGCACCCACGCCGAGTAATGACCGGCGGCCAGGTCGGTCTCGATGGTGCGCTGCTCGCCGGGGGACATCAGCGCGCCCACCGCCGGGGCGCGGCCCTCGCGCTCGCGCAGCTCGGTGAACCACTGCATGCTCTCCTGCAGGGTCTTGCGCTCGGCGAACGACAAGATCGCGAGCTTGCGCACGTCAGGGTTGACGGTGAAGGTGACCTCCACCTGCTCGTCGAATTGCACCGAGAAGTCGATCACGCACAGCGGGCAGTGCGAGCGATCTTTGAGCTCCATGAGGTGCTTGTGGAACTCGGGCATGCCGCCGCACGACGGGCAATAGATGTCCCAGTTGAGATCGAAGAGCCCGACGCGGGTGGCGAACAACAGCGCGCGCACCGCCTCCACCCGCGAGCTTTTGGCCTCCTCGGCGAGCCGGAAGGCGTTGACCTTGTAGCAGTCGAAGTCGCTGCCCTGGTCGATGATGTGGCGCAGCCGCGCCAATACTCTGTCCGAGGCGCCCGATCCCTTCAGCTCGGCGAAGCGGGTGTGCGCAGCTTCATTGAGTGACATGGGATGGCTCCTTGCGCACGACGCTGGAGTGCAGGCGATAAGCGCGCAGACCGGGTGACGTGTCCTCGGGATCGGCCGCTTTGTCCAGCGCGCCTTCGAGCTCGCTGACCCGGTTGAGCCCGATGCCCGCCTTGCCTTCCGGATCCGCGGTGTAGAGGGTGACATGCGGCGGCGGCGGGAAGGCCAGCGCTTCGACCAGCTCGGGATACGAGACCTGCGCGCGCAAGCGCTCGAAGAAGCCGGAGATGTCGGCGTCGATCATCACCACGATGGTTTGCAGCCGCGGCTTGCCGGGCGAGTCCTGCACCACGTGGTGGAAGACATCACCGATGCGGATGTTCCACGGATGTTCCACGGCCAGCTTCTCGATCACCGCGCGCAGCTCGGGGTGCTTGGCGATCGCCTGTTTGACGTGCTTGCCGATGCCATAGTTGAGCACGGTCATGTGGTGCTCGACCTTGCGCTTGAACCGCACCTGGCCGAGCGACAATTCCTCGTCGAGCGGGTCGAACAGCGCCCGCTCCACCGGAACGATCAATGATCCGCGATCGCTGAGCACCGGTTAACCTCCGGTGGGCGGAGTCGGCGTGGCCGGCAGGGTCTTGCCGTTCTCGCCGTGTGCGGCGCGCGCCTTGACCTTGTCCAGCACGCCCTCGAGCGGTGTGCCGGCGAAGATCTTGTCGACCACATCGGTGAGCGTCTTGCCGCCGATGAAGTGCTGCACGCTCATGGCATCGGCGATCTTGACCAGCGTGTCCTGGTTGTTGAGCGCCAGCAGCGCCTCGGAGAATCCGCCCTGCGCCGCGGTGAAGCGCTCGATCACGGTCTGGGCCTCGGCGCGCAGCGCTTCGATGCGCAGCTTCTGCTCGTCACGCGCGATGGCGTTCTTGACCTCGGCGTGCGCGCGCTCGCGGCCGATGGCCGCCTGTTGCTCGGCGTCGAGCGCGGCGTTCTTGGCCACCACCGCCTTCTTGCGCTCGTCATGCTGGCGCACCTCGGCCTCGATGGTCGACAAGACCACCTTGAGCCGCGCGGCCAGCTCGTCGACCTCGAGCTCGGACATGCGCTTCTTGGTCTCGGCCTTGGCTTCGGCGGTCTGCTGCGAGATGGTCTCCTGCTTCTTGGTCATCTCGAGCGCGCGCTGCGCGCGCAGAACGGTGATGTTCGACTCCACCGCCTCGTGCTGTGCCTGGTGCAGCAGCTTGGCGATGCCGTCATCGCCGATCACCACCGCCAGCACCTCCACGTCGCTGATGCGCATGCCGTTCTCGACGAAGCGCATGCCGGTGCGGCCGCCCTTTTCATCCGACTTGCCGAGCGTGATGTCGCGGATCAAGTCCACCGAGTTGGCGTAGAACGCTTCGATGGTGTGCTTCTTGATCTGACCCTTGAGCACCGAGCGCACATGGTCGCATAGGAACTTCACGTAGTTCTCGACCTCGAACCAACGGTTCGGATCAGCCTCGAAGTTGACGCGCATCGAGTACTCGAGCGTCACGCGCACGTGATCCGAAGTCTCGACCTCACAGATGTCCGACACCTTGTTGTTGAGCACGCGCAGGTACACGGTGCGGATCAGACGATCGTCGGTCTTGGGACGCCCGGTCGACAGCTCGATCACTTCGAGCGTCTCATCGTATTGCAGCAGCAGGTTCTTCGGTCCCTGCTCGACGCGGCGGCCGCCCTTCTTGTCGACCACCATCACCGCGTAGCCGACCCATACGTTCACCGACGGTACGCCCTCGAACTTGGTGTTGAACACCAGGGTGCGCGGCTGGGTGAAGTTGGAACCGCGCTCGAGCACGTCGCCCACCATGGCGCGGTTGTCGCGGCTGACTCCGCTGGCGTCCATGGCCACCGCTTGCGCGGCCGGCACCTCGCGGCGGCCCTGCTTGTGCTGGCTGCGCTGCACGTCGCCTTCGCTCACCACGCCGGCGCGCGTGGTCGGCGCGGCCGAGGCCAGCTGACGCAGCGAGCCGTTGTAGGTGAGCACTTCATCGTTGCCCGGGTACCAGGTCTGACACTCGCCCTCGGACAGCGCGCGGCGCACGATCACTTCGTCGACCGGCGACGGCAACAGCATGGCCGGCCCGTTCATCATGCGGATCTCGCCGGTCTTGCGGTTCATCACGTAGCGCGCCTCGCCCGCCGGCACCGCGACCGCGAAGTGCTTGTCACGGCCGTCGTAGCGCACCAGCGAGTGCTCCTCGCGCGGGAAGTAGATCGCGGTCTCCTTGCCGGTGATGAACAGCTCGTCGCCTTCCTTGTACTGGCGCTTGCCGTCGGTGTAGGGCGCGATCACCTTGATGTGCAGTCCCTGGATCTCGTTGAGCTCGAGCGCGCGGAACTTACGCGCACCCTCGCGCTGCACGAAGGTCTCGGTGGTCTCCGGGAACACCACCTGCGGTCCACGCTCGTAGCGCTTCTTGCCGTTCTGGTCGACCAGGATCGAATACTCGAGGCGCTCCAGAGTCAGTGCATCGCGCACATATTCGTTGTTCTCGTCGGTCACCACGCCCACGCCGGTGGGCGGGATGTAGAACGAGACATCGGTTCCCTTGATGATGAACAGCTTGCCCACCGACAGCTCGGCCGGAGCGCGCGAAATTCCGCCCGACGGCTCGGCGCCGGCGTCCCCCGCCGGCTTGATCACCGCCTTGCCCCAGTTCTTGCGCGCCTCGTCTTCATTGTAGACGCGCACCAGCAGGTACTGGTTGGAGCGCAGGTTGTGACCCTGCACCAGCTTGACGATCTGACCCGGCCACAGCGCGAACGACACCGGGCCGGTGATGTTGATCTTGCGTCCGACCTCGAGGTCGGGCGACGGCAACACTCCGCCCGCGGTCGGATGCTCACCGCGCTGCGCCGGGTTGTCGAGGATCAGGTAGTAGCCCTCGGGCGCGACCGCCGATTGCTGCACCGCCTGCTCGAGCGCACACGGCTCGAAGCGCTTGGTCTCCTGATTGAAGAACACCGGCCGCTCCTGGGCGGTCGGATTGATCACCGTGGGACCGGTGTAGGTCTTGATGACGCCCTTGGTGACGTCCTGCATATACGCATACTCACTGGGCGCAAGGACCAGATCCCGCTTCGACGCACGCTCATCCATAGGAAGCCCCCGTAACAGACTGGGTGAGACCGATAATTGTGCGCCGGGTTCAAACTCTGTGCAACCGGATCCGGATTCAGCGTTTTTGAAGCTGCCACAAACCGCCGGCACCGAGGGAGACGCGCTGCCGCAGTAACAGCCCCGCGCGCTCGAGCGGCTCGGCCACCTCCGAGAAGCCGGTCTCGGGGGCGACGCGATCGATGGACAGCACCCACAGCTCGCTGCATGCGCGGCTCACCTGCGCCAGGCGCGCAGCGAAGGCCGCATCCGGCGGGTCGCCGACTTCCCAGGTGGCCGAGTCCTTGAGCACGGTGAACGATCCGTGCTGGTCCTCGACGACAAAACGCACGCAGCGCGGGCCGCACGAATCGACCGCGCGCCACCGCGAGCTGGGCAGCGCGCCATAGAAACCATAGGTGCTGTAGACCGGCAGATAGAGACAGGATTGGCCGAGCTGTCTGCGCGTCGCGGCAGCGTCTTCCGCCCAGGCCGCGTGCCACACGGTCTCTTCGGGCAAAGGCGCGCGCAACGCGAACACTCCCCACACCACCGCGCCCGCGTAGGCTACCGCGAGCCAGCGCGGTCCGACACGCGCGAGCAGCTGCACCACCGTGAGCACCAGAAACGGGAATAGCACGAATTGATGGCGCATCGCTCCGCCGAACGGATAGCGACCGAGCAGCGCGGCGACCAGCAGCAGCAGCAACACCTGACCCAGCATCAGCGCCGGCGCGACCGCCAGCAGCTCGTCGGTGGTGCGCGGCAGACGCCGCTGAAGGCGCACCAGCGCCACCACCAACACCAGCACCACCGCCGCGGCCAACCATCGGCTCAGCGGCACCGCGGCCAACAAGTGCAGATCGCGCGCCAGGCCGAGCAGAGCAAACTGCCAGCGCGGCTCACCCGCGGGCAAAAATGGATCGGTGTGCCCGAAGTTGCCGAGCCCGATGGTCGAGATCAGATAGGCGACCAGCGCGACCGCGCTCAGCGCGAACAATCCACCGTCGCGCAGGTCTTTCCGCCGCGCGCGGTCGCCGGCCGGATGAATGCGACGCGCCAGCCACCACACCGGCGCGAACGCCGCGGCGACGAAGATCGCGTTGTACGCGGTCCACATGGCCAGCGACAGGTACAACAGCGCCCGCGCCGGCACCCGCCTGCCCTCGGGCTGATCGATCCATCGCAGCAGCGCCGCGAACGCCGCCAGCTCCCACGCCATCGCCAACGCATAGCCCCGCGTGCTGACCGAGATCATCGCATGCGCAGGCGACAGCGCAGCCAACAGCACCGCCAACAACCCCAGCTCGGGCGCCAGTTTGAGCCGCCGCGCGCAGAGATAGAACAACACCAACGACCCCATCGCCGGTAAGAACCCGAGCAGCCGCGAAGCCGCCGCCGATTCATTGACCCACGCAATCACTCGCAAGACCAACATCGCCAAGGGCGGATGCGCCACATCGCGCAGCTCGGCCACCATCTGCCCCACCGGCCGCACCGTCGCCACGAACCGATGCCAGTGCTCATCATAATGAAACGCCAACCCCGCCGCGATCCACAGGCGCACCGCCACCGCGCCGGCGCCCACCACGCCCGCGCCCGCGATCAACATCCACCGCCTGGCCGCGCCCATTGGCCGCATCTTGTCCCGACTGTCCCGTCGCACACCAAGCTTTTTACTCTTGCCGCTTCTCCCCCCCTCTGGTACAGGATCCGCCAACCGGGGCTGTAGCTCAGCTGGGAGAGCGCTAGAATCGCACTCTAGAGGCCGTGGGTTCGATCCCCATCAGCTCCACCGAATGATGAAGGGCTCCGCAGGTTTGCGGGGCCCTTCGTATTTGTAGCAACTGCCTGAACAACGATATTTGGCATTTCGTTGTTCATAAAATCACCCAGCTCCACCCTGAAGCACCCTCATGAAAGAGCGCTGCTTGGCAGCACGAACCACAGTCGGGTCGGCGTAGCTGCGAAGGGTGGTGCTCACATCCTCGTGCCCGAGCGCCTCGGCCACCAGGTGGCCGGTAGCGCCGCGAGCGAATGCGAGGGTGGAGTGCAGGCCACGCATGCTATGCGCACAGACCTCGGGGACCCCGACCAGCCGGCAAATGCGCTGGACGTTCTCCCTTGGCCAGTCGCGCCAGTGAGCGCCGCCTTTCGGCCTGGCGAAGATGAGGTCGCCAGACTGCTTGCCCTCCACCTGGCGCAGCAGGAGCAACCGGAGCATGTCCGGCACTTCCACGCTGCGGTTACCCTTCTCGGTCTTCGCCTTCTCGATCCAGAGCACGCGGCCTTCGTCGTCCAGATCGCGGACAACCCGCTGGGTGACTTCCTGAGCGCGCAGACCGAGCATTCCGGTCATAAGCGCGGCGATCGCACCATCGTCGCCGCCTTGGGCGAGATCAAGTGCCTTTGAGGCGAACTTACGGAACTCGTCGATTCTGAGCTGCGGCTTGCCGTGGTTGCGCTTGCCGATCCCTTCGACACCATCGAGGGCGTTTCCCTTGGTCCAACCCTTCTTCAGGTAGCACCACTTCAGAAAGGACCGCGCCTCGGAGAGCATGTTGCGGTGGGTGTCGACCGAGAGTGGAACCTGCTTCGTTTCACCCTCTGCCGCTTTGAGCGGGCGTGTGCGTTTGGTGACCTCAGCGTAGTACCGCGCCGCTCGAGCTTGGTTGAGCTTCGCAACCGACAGATCGTGGTCGGTGAAGAACGTCTTGAGGCGATGGATCGTTACAACGACGGAGCCGGGCCGGTTGCCCTTCTCGTCGCGGAGGTACAGTTCGTATCCGTCGATCGCCTCGCCCACAGTCTTCTCGTGCGCCTCCCCGATCTGCAGCAGAAGCGCCTTCTTTACAGAGAGCGCTTCTTTTTCCGTCTCAAAGTACTGAGGATCTCTTTCGCCCTCAGCGTCGACAGTGAACAATCGCCATCTTCCTCGATATGGATAGGGGCCAAGCACTCGCTTGCCTCCTTTTCGTCGCGCCATTGCTCCTCCTTCCTTGGACGCGACGAGATCCCAGTCGAGCCCAGACTGTAACCACCGTCGAGAAGCCGCGCCAGCTCCAATGCGACCTGCCGCGCAAAATCATTTGCGCGAACTCGCTTCCGAGCGACGGCCGTCGCTTGGCTACCCACGGTCGTGCGCTCGCTGCATGAGCAGGTTCTTGGCGGCGATCAGCTTCTTCGCCTGCTCCTCGTCGCCGCCCTGGTCGGGATGGGAGCGAGTCTCAGCCAGACGAGCCCGGAGAGCGGCACGGATCTCGTCTGATGTTGCACCTGCCGACACTCGGAGCACTCTCGCGGCCTCAACGAAGTGTTCATCGTTCGAGATTGGAGTAGGAGAGTCCTGCTCCAGATCATCGAGGGTGACATTGATTGCGTAGATGGTCCCCGCAACCGCGCCGGCCCACATCAGCGTCTCGAGCGCTTTGCGCGCGAGCTGCGCCCAGTCGGTCGGTTCCGGGGTCTCAGGCGTGGTCATTGGCAGCTCCTTTGCGTCGACGCGTGACCATGCGAAACCACAGCGTGTGGCCGTCCATGACGTTGTCGCGGGGGCCGTGGCGCTCGATCAGCGCGTATTGGTCGGCCACCGGATCGTCGAGCGGCGTTTCGGCGACGAGCACCGCGACTTCGACCGCTGACGGGTGATACGAAGGCCCCGATCCCTTGCCGTTCCAGACGTAGAGGTGGCGCGTCAGCGTTTGATAGAGATGAAGGTGGGGCCGTGGCGCCGACGCGCGGTTGCCCGCGCCGGTCTCCACGGCCCCCACTCCCGAACCCGACGTGCGCCTTTCGTTACGCATCGGGCTCTCCATGGGTGCTCG
>JACXTT010014505.1_pt1 | contig 10299 bp, 8 predicted proteins | sample 9270951 | NCBI WGS metagenome assembly JACXTT01 (sample SAMN15532306, study PRJNA645909) | rock metagenome | isolation source: weathered quartz diorite | place: Puerto Rico | collected 2017-06-21
GTAACAGTCTGCCACGCTGGTGGAATCGGGCATGGTTGGGCCCGAAGCCAGGGCATCTGGAGTCTTGTCGGGAACGTCAGACACCAGCAAGGAAACCTGTTGCGCCGAGGCAGCGGCGGCCGCCAGCCTCCCTCCCTTGATCGCAGAAAGGTGCTTGCGGATCGTGTTGATTTCGGCGATGGGCGCGCCGGAGTGTACCAGCACGCGGTAGGTCGCGACCAGGTCTTCCAGCGAAATCTGATCATCGATCGGTTTCTCCGCGATCGACGACCCTCCGCCGCTGAGCAGGAAGATCACCAGCGATGACGCATCCTGAGCGCTAACGGATTTCAGGATGGCCTCAGCCGCGCGGATCGACTCCTGGTTGGGCATGGGATGGCCGCCGCGAAAATAGCGGAAGCCTCGCACCTGCGAAACCGGATCGACGGAACTGGCCACGATCCCTTGAAACCGGCTTCCCGCCTGCATTTCGAGCGAATTGACCATGGTATGCGCCGCCTTGCCAATGGAGATGACCAGGATTCGATTATAGGAATCAAGATCGTACAGATCCTCACCAATACGGAGCACACCCTTATCGGAGTCGACGTGCCGCTGAAATGCCCGGTCGATGCTGGCTTCCGCCAGCGCGTGCTCAAACAGGTGGCGCGCGGTCACGCGCATGTCGAGAGCAAGCCGGTTGCGATCGGCGGCAGAAGAAGGCATGTGCAAGGATTATAAAAGGGGTCAGCGCTACAAACTCACCGCGTCTCCCACCCACCGTTCGACGGTTTCTCGCATCTCCCGCAAGCGCCCTTCAAAAAAATGATCAGCACCGGCAACCAGCACCAGCTTCTTCGGCTCCGGAACTGAACCAATGAGCGCCTTCAATTGTGCTGTTGTCCCAAACTGGTCGCGATCCCCGCTGACAAACAGCTTGGGCTTGGCGCAGGCACTAAGAAAGCTGAAGTCATAGGTGCGATCGTCAATCGGCGAAACCGGCAGCCCCAGCCCGATCGCGGCTTTCACCCGGGAATCCGGGCACGCGGCTCGCAAGCCGACCGCGGCCCCAAAGGAAAACCCGGCGAAGATCAAAGGCCGGCGAAATTCATGATCCAACCAATCCAGCGCGGCCCGAACGTCGTCCACTTCACCTTCTCCGTGATTATGTTCCCCGTGGCTCAGGCCGGTACCGCGAAAATTGAAACGCAGAACGGGAAAACCGAAACCGTTCAGCGCCTTCATGGCATGAAAAACGACTTTGTTGTGTAGCGTTCCACCGTAGAGCGGATGAGGGTGGCACACCAGGGCGGCGTACGCAGCCTCCGCTGCGCCAGCATTGAGCAGTGCTTCCAGCCGGCCGGCAGGACCGTCGAGAACGACTGAGCGAATGGCACTGGCTTGCGCGTCCATGATTGCTCACTGAAGGATAACAGTGAGCGGGATTTCCGTTTCCAACTCCGTGTCCTCTGTGTCCTCCGTGGTTAGAAAACCGGGGAACCACAGAGGACGCAGAGGACACGGAGATATATCCTTTCTGGATGGACCTCGCTGCCCTTACCCGCCAGCTTTAGACATCGAGTCGATCACCGCCGCGAAATGGGGATTTCCGTTCCCAACTCTGTGTCCTCCGTGTCCCCCGTGGTCAGAAAACCGGGAACCACGGAGGACACCGAGGACACGGAGATGTATCCTTTCCCGATGGACGTCGCCTGCCTCACTCGCCAGCTTGCGGACATCGAGTCCATCACCGGCAATGAAGGCCCGGTCGGTGATTTTCTCTTTAACGAACTTCACCGGCGAGGCTTTCGGGCGGAAAAGATTCCAGTCGAAGGCGCACGCTGCAACCTATTCGCGACCTCACCCGGAGAATCTCGGCCCGCGGTGGTTTTCTCCACCCACATGGACACGGTTCCGCCCTTCATCCCTTCCTCGGAAGACGCCACCTGCGTGTACGGTCGAGGTTCCTGCGACGCCAAGGGAATAATCGCGGCGCAAGTCGTGGCGGCAGAGCGATTGCGCCAGGAAGGCATTCACGTAGGGCTGCTCTTCCTGGTCGGCGAGGAGCGCGACAGTCTGGGCGCCAAAGTGGCCAACCAGCGTGCTCCGGGATCAAAGTTTCTGGTCAATGGCGAGCCTACCGAGAACCGGGTGGCGGTCGCGTCCAAGGGAGCGTTGCGGGTGGAGGTAATCGCCCACGGACGGATGGCGCACTCGGCCTATCCGGAGTTTGGCGAGTCAGCGATCGACAAACTGTTGGCAGCGCTGCAGCGTCTCCGAGCGATGAAACTGCCCGCGGAACACGGCATTGGACCGTGTACCCTCAACATTGGCGTGATTGAAGGCGGCCGCGCCCCCAATGTGGTTGCGGACGAAGCACGCGCTCAATTGCTCTACCGCCTGGTCGGGCCGTCGGAGCAGCTGAAGCAGGAAATTGTGGAAACTGTCGGTAATCTGGCGCAAGTCGAATTCGTTCTGGAAATCCCGTTCGTGCGCCTGCGCACCCTGGACGGCCTCGCCACCATGGTCGCCGCCTTCACGACTGACATTCCCGCACTCAGCAATTGGGGACAGCCCTTGCTCGTCGGCCCAGGATCGATCCACGTGGCCCACACCGATCGCGAATACGTCGAGAAGAAGCAGTTGCAGGACGCGGTGGATCTGTATTGCTTGATCGCAAAGCGGCTGGTGGGCTGATTGGCCGCTACTCCCCCCGACAACTCATCGTTGACATCGCCCGCTCAAGCACGTAAACTCGTGCTGCACGTAATTGCGTGCCACACGTGAAGACCAATATCACACTCAAGCTGGACGCGGCTCTCCTGCGCGAGATACGAGTGCTGGCAGCCGAGGAGGGCACGTCGATCAGCGCCTTGCTGGCGGCTCGCCTCGAGCAAATCGTGCGCGAACGTAAGACCTATGAGCGTGCGCGAAAGCGCGCGTTGGCTAGATTACGCGAGGGGCTTGATTTGCAGTGGACGCCTCCCCGTTCGCGTGACGAGCTTCACGAACGATGATTTCCCGCGCGATGACACTATGAATAGTGAACGCTGAATCATGCCCGATAAATTCTTCGTCGATACCAACATTTTGCTCTATGCGCATGATCGCTCCGCCGGTTTGAAGCACGAACGGGCCCGCCAACTGGTCGAGGGCCTGTGGGCTTCCGGGCAAGGCGTGTTGAGCACGCAAGTGCTGCAGGAACTTTGTATTAACCTTCGCCGCAGGGTTGCCCGTCCGCTCCCGGTGGAAGAGGTCCGTCATCTCCTACAGGACTACCTAAGCTGGGAAATCGTCGTCAACTCTCCAGCCTCGGTCTTGCATGCACTGGAGATTGAAGTGCGCTACCAAATATCTTTTTGGGACGCTCTTGTTCTGCAAGCGGCCGAAAGCTCAGGCGCAGCGGTTCTCTATTCCGAGGATTTGGCGGCGGGACAGAAGTACGGTCCGGTGCAGGTGGTTAACCCACTCGGCGTAATTGCAGATTGAAGATTGCGGATTTCGGATTGAAATTCACGCGACTCAAGGCTGTGAGACTTCAATCTGAAATCTCAAATCTGCAATCTGAAATCTGCCTTCCCCGTCCTCCCTCGCCCCCGAAAACCTATAAACTGAGAGCATGACCACCCAGACCCTCAACTCGCTTTCCAAGGCATCCTCGGCCTACCTGCGTTCGGCCATGCACCAGCCCATTCAATGGAACGAGTGGGGCGAGGAGGCCTTTGCCACCGCCAAGCGTGAGAACAAGCCGATCCTGCTCGACATTGGCGCGGTCTGGTGCCATTGGTGTCACGTGATGGATCGAGAGTCCTACGACGATCCCGAAGTCGCGAAGATTGTGAATGAACGCTTCGTAGCGGTGAAGGTGGATCGCGATGAGCGACCCGACATTGACAGCCGCTACCAGGTAGCGGTCAGCGCCATCAGCGGCCAGGGCGGCTGGCCGCTTACCGCCTTCCTCACACCCGATGGCAAGCCGTTTTATGGTGGAACCTATTTTCCGCCCGACGAAAATTATGGGCGTCCCAGTTTCAAGCGCGTCTTGCTGTCCATCGCCGACGCTTATCACCAGAAGAATGTCGACGTGATTGACCAGGCCGGGATGGTCGAAAGCGCAATCTCCCGTGCCGAATCTTTCGCCGGCAGCAGCGGCGAGTTCTCCCCCAAGGTAATCGACGCCATCGTGGAAGCCGCCGTGAAGATGTTCGACCCGCTGAATGGCGGTTTCGGAAGCGCGCCCAAGTTCCCCCATCCTGGCGTGCTCGATCTCTTGATTGACCAGTACGCCCGCTCGGGAGACGAAAAGCTGCGCGAGGTCTTCGTCTCGACGCTGGAAAAAATGGCCCGTGGCGGCGTGTATGACCAACTGGCCGGCGGCTTCCACCGCTACTCGGTGGACGAGCGCTGGATCGTGCCGCACTTCGAGAAAATGTGCTACGACAACTCCGAGTTGCTCCGGAACTACGTCCACGCCTATCAGGTAACCGGCTCGGAATTCTTCGCCGCTGTGGCTCGTGACATCGTCCGCTGGGTGGACGAGTGGCTCAGCGACCGCGAGCAAGGCGGGTTTTATGCCTCGCAGGATGCCGATTACTCCATGGACGATGACGGCGACTACTTCACCTGGACTCGCGCGGAGATGCAGGCTGTCCTGACCGAGGCAGAGGCCGCGGTCGCTGGTCTGCACTACGACATCAACGAAGTCGGCGAGATGCACCACAATCCCGAGAAAAATGTTTTGTACGTCCGGGCTCCCGTCGAGGAAGTGTCGCGACGGATGGGTCTGCCGCTCGAACGCACGAACGAACTGCTGGAATCCGCCAGGAAGAAGATGTATGCCGCGCGCCTGCAGCGGCCCACGCCTTATGTCGACAAGACAGTGTACGTAGGCTGGAACTCGCTGTGCGTCTCGGCCTATCTGGAAGCTGCAAAGGCCCTGAAACTCGACTCAGCCCGGCACTTTGCGCTGCGCTCCCTGGATCGCATTCTCGCCGACGCCTGGCAAGCGGAGAAGGGGCTACAACACGTGGTCGCCTATTCTGACCCGACCGCGGAACACCGCATGGTTCCCGGCCTGCTGGACGACTATGCCTTTACCGCCGTCGCCTGTCTGGACGCCTACGAGGCCACCGCCGACCTCAGCTACTTCAACTTCGCCCGGCGCGTCACCGATAAAATGCTCGACTTCATGTTTGATCCCGTCTCCGGCGGATTCTTCGACACGGCCGGCCTCGCGGACCAGGGTCCGCAGCCGTTGGGCGTGCTGGGCACTCGCCGCAAGCCGTTTCAGGATTCTCCCACGCCGGCGGGAAATTCCGTCGCAGCCATCGCATTGTTGAGGCTGCATGCTTACACGAATCGGCAAAGCTATCGCGAGAAAGCGGAGCAGACGCTGGAGCTGCTGGCTGGACTCGCCGGCAAGTTCGGGATTTTCGCCGCCACGTACGGCATGGCAGCAGTACACTTCTCACAGCCGCATGCCCAGATCGTCATCCTTGGGGACGATGATTTGGCGGAGCAGTTGCATACCGCCGCGGCGGCTGGCTTTAGGCTCGGCCAATCGGTTCTCAAATTGCCGGCGAATGAGGCTGTCCCGCAGAACCTCCCGCCCAGCCTAGCGGAAACAATTCCCCATCTGATTGGGGTGACGGAGGGAAGGTCCGTGGCAGTGGTCTGCTCCGGATTCACCTGCCAGCCGCCGGTCTTTGATCCGGAACACCTTGGGCAAAGCCTTGCCAGCGCCAGGAAGGGCTGATTACTGAGCGTCGGCGGATGAACCAGGCACAAAAAAAGGGCCGACCATGCGGTTCGCAATCGGCCAGCCCATTAATTCAACGACCTTACTCAAGCGGCTAATGGCCGCAATTCGGTTTGCTTGGCGGACAAAGTGGAGCCGGCCCTAATTCAGCATTGAGTATCGGGGTCGCGATCGCCACGTAGGTAGCAGCCAAACCTACCATCAGGATCAACATCCTGATTGCACGTTTCATGCTTGGTCTCCTTACCTGGTGCGAAGTCCCTGGGAGTGGAACCTCGCGGTGGCGGAATTATACATAACAAGCGCAGGCAGTCCAGGGTTTTCTTGCGGGTCGTACAGCTTGCCCTAGATCAACTTCGTCGGGTTGAATGACGCGTGCCGGAGATGTCTGGTTTTTCTGGTGAGATCAAGGGACACATTGATGCGCTACTTGCAGCGGCTTACCGGACCCGGTGAGTCCCCGGCAAAACCCCTTGCATGCTGCCGCCGCCGGAAGCGATTGCCGGCTGCGCCGCAGCTTCGACGCCAGTCTCTTTGGGCGAGGGATCAGAGTGGGAGCGCGAAAAGGCTCGATCCACCATGCTTTCGAACATGGGTATTAACGAATCGCCCTGAACCGGTCTCTGCAAATCCGTCAGACCCCGTTCCCAGCGCTGGGAGGCGAACAGGTCTACCTCCCGGACTTGCGCCGGACTCTTCAGCAGGGCGTAGCCCAACCATAAGAGGATGGCAACATTGTAGGCTTCCAGGTTGGCTACGTGGAGCGACACCTGGGACATCAGGCCGCCGGCATACAGGGCATACGTGCCCAGTTCCACCCCCGCGGAGACACCCAGGCCGAGCGCGATTCCGAAGCTTTGCTGCCGCCACGACACTCCCACATAACGGGAGAGCACGATCAGAAACAGCACCAGTCCGCACTGGGCCACACGCACGCAGCGCTGTACGGTGAGAATCGCCGCCACGATCGGCTCCAGCCCCTGGCCCGAATTGGAAGCCGCCACCACAAACGCGACCAGCAACATCACCAATGCCGCCCACTTGAACATGACTGATCCCAAATCTTTCAGCGTGTGGTAAGGACGGAACACGTCGAGAAAGACTTCATGAATGATCATGAAACCAAGAATCAGGTTGATCGCCGCGCAACCCCAATAGAGGTAGAAGTAGACCGCGTAGTTACCCCACTTGTCGATCGGGAACAAAAAGCAGAAGCTCAGAATCTGAAACGCGATGTATGCGAAAAAAAAGGGGAACGTCCGGTGAAGTTTTTGCCGCAACATGGCCACCCCAACCGCGAGTTGCAGCACGGGGTGGGCGGTCCACAGCACGAGTTGAGTGTGGGCGGTCATGAACCCAGTTCTTTTGCCAGCCGAGGGCACGGTTGACCGATGAATTGGATTACATTCTTCTCAACCGTAACCTTAACAGTTTGCGATCAAACGGCAATGCACCAAGGTAATCCGGAGGTAATGGTTACCGGGATAAGCTGAAGCAGCTTCAAACAGATGGGCGCGATGGCCCGAGAGCCACAGCCGCGTGCCCACTCCGATGGGCCAACTGGCTGGCACACGAGTCTCTTGGAAGGTCCCGCTGTGCTGCGACTGGGAGGGTAAATCCGGGACACATCCTGAATGCCGTGTCCCGCCTACGCGAGCTACTGATTCTGCTCGAGATAGAACATGTCCAGAACGTGCCCCTTGCTATTGATCAGCAGCACCCGCCCGCTGTAGACCACGCGCTCCAGATCGCTCGGTAGCTTGGGCAGTTGATCTTCGCAAGCCAGTGGCAACGCCTGCGCTGCATTCTGAATCTCGGTTGGCAAACTTCCGCCGCGACGAATCTGCCGCTCGGATCCCGAGGGCAATTCCGGACGCTGGATCGCCGCCGCCGGCAGGTCCGAAGAATGCTGGCTAACGCATTCTCGGATGATCCTGCGATCGCGCAGAGTAAACAAGTTAGCGGCATCGTCGGTTCCGGCAGTGGAATCCGAAGGTGGAATATCTTGACTCGAGGCAGAATTGGGCGGCCCAGCGGGCGGCGCGGGAGCCGGAGAAGCTTCACTGGCGCTCGTATTGCCAGCTGGTGGCGTAGCGGAGCTGGAAGTCGTGGACGTAACAAAAGTCAGGACGGCTTCCGAGTCAACGGTTGCGGGCTTCTTGCCGGTAGCCGCAGCCGCACCCGTGCCGGCGGCGCCTCCCGCCAGCGTACCGATCGCCGCGCCTTTCCCTCCACCTGCGATGGCTCCGATGACGGCGCCTAAGGCCGCGCCGCCGCCGATCTTGGCGACATTGCTCTTCGCGTGCGACTCGCCCTTGATGACCAGCGGCTGCACGTGGATGGACGCCGCCACGGTTCCGGAACTCACCGTATTCAGCACCAGATCGAGCTCGCCCGGCTCGCTCAGCCGGCCGGTGGGATGCACGTCAGTGACGCGGCCAATCACATCCGCTCCCTTCGGGTAGAGCTGTTTGCCGTTTACCTCGATGGGCTCGTCCAGCGTCCCGTGGAAAGTGTCTCCTGTCTGATTCTCTTCGCTGCTGAGCTTGTCGATCATGCGGACATTGATCCTCGTGCCGGAAGGAATCTCCAAACTCTTCTGCGCCTGCACGGGCAGGGACAGCACCGTTAGCAGCAAAGACGCAAGCACGGCAGTCGCGGCTGGCAAACTTTTGCGATTCATGTCTTTTCACCTCGTCGAAGGTTTCGGCTGGCCAGGCAAAGGCGGCGCTACAGTTGGGATGCGGGCACAAGCCTTGCGGCTGTACAAAGATAGTGTACGCCGAGGCCTTTCTTAAGCGAACTTGGCGAAGTTCTTTGCGGTCTTTGCGGTTCGAGTCTTTGGCCGTTGGTCGTTGGCTATGCGGTCGCTGGCGTGACGGGCGGCCAACAGACGAACGACCAGAGACCATCGACCAACGACCTTTTGAACTCGAGGACGTCGAGAAACCCAAATCCAAGTCGTCAGGACTGGCTTCCCATGAAAATAAAATACGAGCAAGCCCAAAGGTCAGCGGGAATGGTTCCGCGAGGACGGGTAGTGAGAATGATGTTGTAATCTTCAGAAATGTCCAGGCCGTCGAGCAGCGATGGCGAGGCCTGAGGCTCAACCGTAGCCAGATAGGCCAGAAATTCGCGGACCTCCCCTCCCGTGCGATGGCCTTGGGCCACAAAGCAGGCCTCGGTATTACCTTCCGCAAAGTGCCAGCTCAGGGACGCCGCCAGCGTCACTGCCTTTTCATACGCTTCCTCGGAGACCGTTCCCGGGCTGGGGTTGTCAAATATCAGCCGCACCTTGCGTTCGTCCTCGCGGCTGAACTCGCGCACTTTCAGCGATCCCGACTTGGCCGTGGCTTTCCAGTCCACATGTCGCGCCGAATCCTCCGGCATGTATTCCCGGATGCGGTACAGGTCGTCACCGCGTCCGCGGGCAAAAGTTTCAAATTCTCCGGTAATCAACGGCAGCACTTCGAAAAACTCGTCAGTCGGTTCTACCGGCGGATACACAAGAATCTCGCGCGACAGCGGCACGCGCCGCGTCTTGGTCAGAAAGGCAAAAGGAAAGCGCGTGGCTAAACCAAAGCTGTTCTGCTGATAACGTCCCCGGTGCGGGAAGCATAGTTCCATCTCGGCGCTGAGTTCAGCCCCGGCGGGAACGAAGGGGAAGTACGCCGATTCGGTGAAAATGCCTTTCACGGCCGAGGCACTTTCGATCGCGTGGCGAAACCGGAGATCCCGCAGCGTGATCCACTGCCGGGCGGCTGGCCGCCACGGCGGAAATCCAAAGGTTGCGCGCTCCCATCGCCAGCGTCCGGAGGTCTTGTCTTCCCTGAGCGGGATGACGCTGATCGAGAACGAAGGCAGCCACCGCCGGCGGTTCCGGACCAGGATCCTGGCCGGAGCCGGGCGCCCGGCAAAGACCTGCTCGGGCAGGCGAACGTCCAACTCCAGTCCGCGCAAGACGACGGCCGACGCCAGGCCCGATACCAGGATAGCCGCCAACATCGCCGACACAATCACATAGAGCAGGTTGTTGCCGGTGTTCAGCGCGGCGATGCCAATCAGCAGCACCGTGATGACGTAGGCTATGCCCACGCCGGTTACGTCGTAGTCAAATGCATCGCGAACACGGCCTCCCGCAACCCGGCGGGCCAGGTATGGAACCGTGGTGAGGCCCACAATCGTCGCCAGCGCCAATGCGACCGACGAAAAAACGAGCGTCCCCCAGAGGCTTCCCGCTTCACGCGCCACCGTGGAAAACAGCGCGGCTCCGAACGCCAGGACGAGCCCCACAATCGCCAGCAAAAAGCGAGCCCAGACCTCGGGGATCCCAAAAGGCAGGAGGCGTACTCGTGATGGGGTATGCGGGGCCAGAGCCCGCCCCGCAGTTGTCGCTGAATCAGCCATGTGCAGATTTCGCTGTTCCGAGGTTAGCATCGGGGTGAACCGGGACCAATTCCTTTGATTGATGCCTGGTGATGAAAGTAACGCCTTCGCGCCCTTTGCCCTTTGCTGTTAAAAGCTCTCTTTACCGCAAACGAAGCGGCGCTACTGCCTTCATT
>JACXTT010014507.1_pt1 | contig 10299 bp, 10 predicted proteins | sample 9270951 | NCBI WGS metagenome assembly JACXTT01 (sample SAMN15532306, study PRJNA645909) | rock metagenome | isolation source: weathered quartz diorite | place: Puerto Rico | collected 2017-06-21
CTGAATTTGGAAATATTAGGTCGGAACCATGACCTCTCGGGAGCCGAAACGGCGTGCAAAGAGCTGGACGAAGCAGTGCGAGAGCTCAATCTCAAGCTGGAGGTTGTGTGTGAGGAGGAACAGAAGTGCGGGTCTTGATCGCTGAAGACGACCCCGTGTCTCGTCGAGCTCTCGAAGCAATTCTCTTGAAATGGGGTTACGAGGTCGTGACGTGTTCCGATGGCTCGGAGGCTTGGCAGGTTCTTCAAAGCCCAGAATCGCCTCAACTGGCGATCCTCGACTGGATGATGCCAGGAATGGATGGAGCACAGATCTGCCGGGAGGTAAGGCGCAGGCAGAAGGTTCCGTATGTATATCTGGTAATGCTGACCGCCAGGAGCCAAAGGGAAGACGTGTTAGTGGGACTAGAGGCCGGAGCGGATGATTATCTGATTAAGCCGTTTGATAGCCTGGAACTGAAAGGACGCTTGCGCTCGGGCAAACGCATTCTGGACCTGCAGGCAGAGTTAATTTCTGCACAGGAGTCCCTACGCTTCCAAGCGACGCACGATCCCCTTACGGGCCTATGGAATCGCTCAGGAATCCTGTCAATCCTGGATCGCGAACTAGCTCGAGCTGGTCGCGTCGGAAGCCACTTGAGCGTCATTATGGCGGATCTCGATCATTTTAAGAACATCAATGATACTCTGGGACACTTGGCAGGAGATAGGGTTCTCCAGGAAACCGCACGGCGAATGCGGAACTCGCTGCGCTCATATGATGAGATCGGCCGCTACGGTGGCGAGGAATTCCTGATTGTGGCTCCGGGATCCACCTGTGCGGATGCAGCGAAGTTGGGCGAGCGGTTGTGTGCAACAATCCGCGAAAACCCAGTGGTAACGGGTGTCGACCGAGCTATCGACGTTTTCGCCAGCATGGGCGTCGCCGGACACACCCCTTCTCTGGGGATAGACGCAGACCAGCTCCTGCGTGTTGCTGATGTGGCCCTCTATCGAGCCAAACAGCAGGGACGCAATCGTGTTGAAACAGCATCTGCTATGGACTTGGAAGTATTTCCTTCGCGTTAACGGGAGCGATCAAGAAACTCTCGCGATCTGTCTTGACAGGAAAGTAGCAAGTCACCGTAAGACCACAGTGTCTTTGACCGTTATCATCCTGCTCGCACTGCTCGAAGAGCCGGTAGACGAGCATTGCCGGCCGGCAAATGGAAGCATGAGCCGGAGGAAAAATCATCCGCCTTGACCGAAAATTCCTCGAGTATGTGGTATTGCTGAAGCGATTCTATGGCTTGAGAGACGAGCTGCTCAACTAGTTTTGAGCAGTCCAGGCGAGGAGAGTTTCTTTTGAGAGTTCTGATTGGCGAAGACGACCCAGTCTCTCGACGTTTACTGCAGGCGACCTTACAAAGGTGGGGCTATGACGTGATCTGTTGTTCTGACGGCCTCGAAACCTGGTCACACCTTCAAGAGCCCGACGCTCCTGCAATGGTGGTTCTGGATTGGATGATGCCGGGGTTGGACGGCCCTGAAATCTGTCGAAGGGTTCGCCAACTTGCCAGGCCCGAGCCTAATTACATTATCCTTCTGACGGCCAGAGGCCGTACTCAGGACATCGTCACCGGGCTTGAGGCGGGAGCAGATGACTACGTCACCAAACCTTTCGACCGAGAGGCACTGCGTGCCCGGCTGCAAACAGGATTCAGGACTCTCGAATTGCAGAACACCCTGGCGCATCGTGTCAAGGAACTTGAATCCACGCTTCTCCAGGTCAAACAGCTGCAAGGTCTCTTCCCTATTTGTCCTTATTGTAAGAAGGTCAGAGACGACCAGAACTACTGGCAACAAATCGAGGAATACGTTACCGAGCATTCGGGTGCCCAATTCAGCCACAGCATCTGTCCAGCATGCTACGAAAGGATTGTAAAACCCCAGCTCGAACAGCTCTACCCTGAACTCGAGCTATAGACGATGAAGCTTCCGAAATCAAGCTCCGTGCGAGCGTCTTTGGTTCCAACACCTTGCCAAAAACTCTCGAACTAGAACGGGAGGCAGGTAGCTGAATTAGAAGTTCGATAAATGTGGGCCGATCTGTAAACGACGGGATATGAGGCAATCGCTGGCAATCAGGAAGGAGAAGGTGGCTTGAAAATTTTGATCGCTGAAGACGATATCGTCTCGCAGCGTTTGCTTGATGCCGCTCTGAGTAAGTGGGGATACGAAGTGGTCAGCTGTGCAAATGGCGTGGAAGCCGACCAGATTCTTCAAAGTCAAGACACGCCAAGAATCGCCATTCTCGACTGGATGATGCCCGGGATGGACGGGGTTCACGTTTGCCAACAGGCACGGCAGCGGCCTCAACTTAAGCCCGTTTACATTATTCTGCTGACAGCAAGGGGGCGCAGCGAGGATATCGTCGCTGGTCTTGAGGCTGGGGCAGACGATTATGTCACAAAACCGTTTTACCCTGAGGAGCTTCAAGCTCGATTAAAAGTTGGTTTACGAATAGTCGACCTGCAGTCGCGCTTGGCGGATCGTGTCTCCGAGCTCGAAAGCGCCTTGTCGCGTTTGAAACAACTGCAAGGTCTTTTGCCCATTTGTTCTTACTGCAAGAAAGTCCGGGACGACCAGAACTACTGGCTTCAGATCGAGAGCTATGTAAGTGATCATTCTGAGGCCCAGTTCAGTCACAGCCCTTGCCCGAAGTGCCTGGAGAAGATTGAGGGAGATGAATTCTAGACGTTTGGCAAAATGGCGGCGCTCCGCCAAGAAATTGCGGTGCTGACTAGTCTGCCCATGAGAATCCTCATCGCCGAAGATGATCCTGTTTCGCGCCGTGTTTTGGTGAAGACCCTCGAGAAATGGGAGCACGAGGTTGTAGTTTGTTCCGACGGTGCCCAAGCCTGGAAGTCGCTTCAGACGAGCGACTCGCCTCAATTGGCCATTCTGGATTGGATGATGCCCCAAATGGACGGATTGGAAATTTGTAAGGAGGTTCGCAAGCGAACCGCCGAGCCTTATGTTTATATCTTGCTGCTGACCGCCAGGAGCCAGAAGGAAGATCTTATTGCCGGTATGGAAGCCGGAGCAGATGATTACTTGACCAAACCATTTGACGCAGAGGAACTCAAAGTAAAGCTGCATGCAGGGAAGCGGGTCCTTGATTTGCAATCCGAGCTCATCACGGCTCGGGAAGCCCTTCGGTTACAAGCCACCCATGATCCGTTGACTAACCTTAGAAACCGCGGAGCCATTCTGGACATTCTGAAGCAGGAGTTGGCGCGCTCTGCCCGCGAGGGCAAATCCGTAGGTGTTTTGATGGCCGATGTTGACCATTTCAAACACATTAATGACACATTCGGTCATCAGGTGGGTGATAGAGTGCTTCGCGAAATGGCGGCCAGGATGCTGTGCTCCGTACGTCCCTACGATGTAGCTGGTCGCTATGGAGGAGAAGAGTTCTTGATTATATTGCCAGGTTGCGACATGCCCGGGGCAGCGGTCGTGGCCGAAAGACTCAGAGTTACCGTTAATGAGGTACCGTTCGACCTTGGCATGAGAAAGTTGCATATCACCTGCAGCTTGGGAGTCGCCTCGTCTTTTGGTATGACTGAAGCAACAATGGATTGGGTGATCGGCCAGGCAGATGCAGCGCTGTATGAGGCCAAGAGCGCGGGCCGGGACTGCGTCCGGTCGGCGCCAGACACTGAATGTAAGTCGGAGACACTCGATGGTGCGGGAGGCTGTGGCACTAAATTGTGACCAGATCTAAGTGCGAAGCAAGGAATCCTGTTCCGGCAAGCGGACTCTGCGAATGAGAAGAAAAAACGCTGTGCTACCGGTCAATCCCAGAAATGCTCCAGAGATTGACCTGGACAGGAAGGTGTTGTTCCAGATGCCAAACACAACGGAACCAACATCTAACGCTACCGGTATTGCAGAAACCACCGGGAGGTAGCTCAACCTGCGAGACAGAAATTTCCAGCTCCGGGTCAGTGGAAACAACACGACCCCGATTAATGAGCCAAGATAAACTGCGGCACATCGAGAACAGACTGGCAGGATGACTCCCCAAAAACGGAAGGACCGGGACGGATCTTGATGACAAATGGTCGAGCAAATCAAAGACACACCTGTGGCGAGTCTGAAATGAGATGACAGCACTAACCAGGGGAAGCCCATCACCAGGCTGCACCAAAGCAAAGTCAACAAGAGCACCGAAAAGTATAGACGCCGATTCATCAGCTTATGTTTCTGCAGTTCAGAAACGAACCTGAATGTCCGGGCGATCTGCGAGATAGACCGTGTCAACAAAACGGACAACCCGATGCGTCAGATTCATTAACAGTGAATGGGTTCGGACACCGTCACTGAAGAACCGAACGCCCTTTAGCAGCGTGCCATCTGTAACTCCAGTTGCAGCAAATACAATTCGCTTTCCAGGAGCCAGATCCTCTGTCGAATAAACCTTCTTGAGGTCTTTGATCCCCATGCCATGCATTCGCTCTGCCTGTGCCTGGTCCTTGATGATGAGGCGTGCTTGTATCTCCCCATTCAGACAGCGCAGCGCTGCAGCGGTCAGGACCCCTTCGGGAGCCCCACCCGTCCCCATGACCGCGTGCACACCAGTCCCTCTCAGCGCAACTGTGATACCGGCGGAGAGATCGCCGTCTGAGATGAGACGAATGCGGGCACCGGCCGTACGAATGTCCTGAATGAGCCTCGAATGTCGCTCCCGGTCCAAGACGATGATCACTAGGTCTTCGACGTCGCGGTCGAGCCGTCTGGCAATCGCACGAAGATTGTCTTTCACTGATGCGTCCAGGTCTACCGCCCCTTTCGACGCAGGCCCCACAATTATCTTTTCCATGTAGCAGTCCGGGGCGTGCAGCAAGCCATTTTTTTCGGAACTCGCTAAGACCGTAATCGCTCCAGGCCCCCCAGTTGCGCAGAGATTTGTCCCCTCCAGAGGATCCACAGCGATATCGACGTCGTGTATCTCGTTGGCAGCGGATTCCCCCACTCCCACCCGTTCACCGATGTAGAGCATAGGCGCCTCATCGCGCTCGCCTTCACCTATGACAATGGTGCCATTCATGGGAATGGTATCCATAGCTTTTCTCATGGCCTCGACGGCTACCTGGTCCGCGAATTTCCTGTCGCCCTGGCCCATAGTTCTGGCGCTAGCGATGGCCGCTTCCTCTACAACTCTCAGAAACTCACGTGAAAGTTCTCTTTCCATGACCTACTCCTCCCCGGCTGGGCCACATAAAAAGAAACAGATTTTGAAGAAGGCTTACCTCTTCCTATCGGCCCCAATGAGGACAAACGTAGGTGATTCTCGAAATCGCTGGCGCTCTCAAATGATGGGAGGCAGATCGCATCGCCGAGGCTTGTCGGTGCGCAGCCCTAAGGCGTAGTCGGCTTGGATAAGTTTGTGAATCTCGCGGGTTCCCTCATAAATCACGGCACCCTTGCAGTTCCGATAAAAACGGCCGACTGGATATTCGTCGGAGTAGCCGTAGGCTCCATGAATTTGAACGGCATCCGCCGCGGCTCGCTCAGAGGCAACGGTGGCATACCATTTTGCCAGCGAGGTCTCACGATTATTGCGCTTGCCTCGATTCTTAAGCCAGCCACAGCGAAGCCAGAGCAGCCGCGAAGCTTCGTAGTCCAGCACCATCTGCGCAATCATCTCTTTGACCAGTTGATGATTGGCTATGGGCTCCCCAAAGGTTTTACGCTGCAGTGCATACTTCCTGCTGGCATCCAGGCAGGCTCGAATCAGACCTGTGGCTCCGGCGGCGACCGTGTAACGTCCCTGCTCCAGAGCGAACATGGCAATCTTGAATCCTTCTCCTTCCTCTCCTACCCGATTAGCCAGTGGAACTCGGACGTCGCTCATGGAGAAGTAGCCTGTGTTGCCCGCGCGGATGCCCCATTTTTCCTTCAGAGTCCCGCTGGCAAACCCCGCCATGTCCCGCTCAACGATAAAAGCGCTTAATCCCCCGTGGTCTCGCTGCTTCTTTTTTTCCAGGTCGGTCCATCCAATCACCAGAAAATTATCGGCAACATCGGCTAAAGAAATCCAGACCTTCTCGCCGTTCAGGATGTACTCGTTACCCTCCCTGCGCGCCGTGGTCTGAAGTCCCACCACATCACTGCCTGCGTCCGGCTCAGTCAAACCGTAAGTTGCGATTTTTTCCCCTCGAGCCTGCGGAACGAGGAAGCGTTGCTTCTGATCTTCCGTTCCCCAACTTAAGAGCGTCAGACTGTTCAGTCCGACGTGAACAGACATGATCACCCGAAGAGACGTATCGCCGTATTCAAGTTCTTCGGAAGCAAGTCCCAGGCTGACGTAATCAAATCCCGCACCTCCATACTGAGCTGGGATGCAAACGCCGAGCAGGCCTAGCTCGCCCAGCTTTGAAAGTAAAGAGCGATCAAAATAGTGGTTCGCATCATTTTCCGCAATGACCGGCGCGACCTCCTTGGAGACGAATTCTCTCACCAGCCGTTCAACGCCAAGATGATCCTCGCTCAAATCAAAGCCAATCATTTGACACCTTCTATCCCCAGCTTACATCACACAGGCCGCCTATGACTGATAGAAAACGCAGAGCCTAAAGCATTCACTGTGCGGTACAGCATTACAGCTGATGGAGGGATCTCAAACAGGCGGAAAGGATGACCACAATGACAGCCAACGCAAAGTTGACACCCAGCCACTTCTTTCGATTTGCTTGGAAGGCTGCCCGCTTGGGATTGGAGGAAGTGAGGCTTATTGCGATCACAAACATGATCACTGCCAAGATTATCTTTATCGTGTAGAGATACCCATAAGGAAAAAGCGAAGTCTTCCAAAGCAGATGGGTGTTGTAAAGACCCGAGATAAGAATGGCGGTAATCGCGCTGTGTATCAAAATCTGAAGCCGGGGCTTGAGATTCTTCAGCAGCAGACTTCTTGCTTCTTCAGTTAGACCTGTCAATGAAGGAACCAGAACGTATCGCATAAACACGGTAGTCCCCACCGCCGTGATTACAGAAAAAATGTGAAGCCAACGCATGAACAAGTTTAGGACAATCACCCTTCACCTCTGCTAAAAACTAGAAATCTGATTAGCGACGGGCTGGTAGTTTAGCATAAGGCGGGAGAAAGAGCTGGAAAAAGAGTCCGGAATCCCGTAGCGTTCTCTTGCGCCGACGCGTCAGGACAGCTTGGTACGACAGGGGTGACGAAAACTTCACCACATGGGTGAAACAATCAAACGCAGCTTTCTCGGTCTCTACTTCGTCTCAATAATCGTCCTTAGCTACTGCTGTTATCCAGGGGCGTCAATTTGTGAAGAAGACACTCAAATCTACCTGCCTATTCTTCTCAGAGCACAAGACGGTTCACTACTTAGAAACGATCTCATCACCCAGTATCCGCACACAGCATTTACGCTGTACGATGAGCTGGTGCTGTTCATCAGCAGATCTTCCGGTGTGACTCTGGCATCAGGACTAACAGCGTTACAGATTCTCTCAAGATGCCTGTTGCTTGCCGGCTTCTTTCTCATTTTCCGCGCACTGGCGTGCCCGCGAGAAGTTGCTCTGGGGCTCGCTGGCCTCATGATGATGGGCGCAGCGATTCCCGGTGTGCAAACCCTGATTGTCGAGTTTGAGTCGGTGCCTCGTGGGATTTCGTTTTCTCTAACTTTGCTGGCCTTGGCTTTCGTTGCTCATCGAAGAGTCCTGGAAGGGACCCTTCTTGGTTGTTTGGGACTGTTGGTTCATCCGACAACGACACTGCCATTTTGGATTGGCTGGTCAACCATCTTGACCTCACGCAGGAAAGCATTCTCGGCCGGCCGTGGCCTCAATGCTGCCTTGCTCGTAGCAGCAGCTCTACTATTGGCAATTGTGGCGTTCCGTTCCTCGCCCGGTGAACAGTCTCGGTATTTCTTTCGACTCATTGATCCGGCATGGGAAAAGTTGCTGCACCTCAGAGTTTCTTACGTGTTTGTCTCGGAATGGAGTGGGCTTGATCTCTTTCTCCTTTCGTGGGCTGTCCTGGTTTTGTGCCTCGCTTGCTGGCGTTGCCGGCCAGTCACACCTTGGGTTTTGACGCGGTTTGTTACCGTTACAGCCCTATGGGCCGTCACCATGGTTCTGATTTCGTGGATTCTTCTTGACCATTTCAAGCTGGCCATCTTCACCCAAATTCAGCCGGCTCGGGCGGTTATATTCCCGGTTACGTTCACGCTGATATTTTCATGGACTGTCGCTGCTAAGGCTCTGCAGAGCAGTCCGCTGAAGGCGGAGAATTACCTGTGGGTGCTTTCCAGCGTGTTTTTCACTCTGGATAGAAGCATACTGTGTGTTCTGTGGCCTGTGCTGAGTCTTGAAGTTTTGAAGAATCTTGTGGTGGAGAGGGATCTGTTCAGGAATCAACAGAAGTGGATTCGAGGATCTTGTCTGTGCATCGAGTTGGCTATAATTCTTTGTGTCGTGCTGGTAAACCCTTTCGGCCTGGAATTCCTCTCCAGGCACACTGCTAAAGAAGCCACTCTCGCGCTAGTTCTAAGCTTTGGGCTGGGTATCACCGCAAGGAAACGCTGGATTTCTTCCCCGCTCCATTGGGGATCTGTACTAGTCTTAACTGCTCTGTTTTTTCTGGCTGTGGCTTGGGTAGTTCCAAAGCCTCCTGCGACCCCTGACCGAAGCGAAATTCGGCATCTCGCCCAATGGGCGAAAAAAACAACACCTGTGGATGCAGTCTTTCTGTTTCCGGAAGCTGACCGGGATAAATCTCCAGGTGTTTTTCGCTATTATGCCAATCGGGCTGTGTACGTGGATTGGAAATCTGGTGGACAGATCAACTTCTCTCGGTCGTTTGCAATGGAGTGGTGGCAGCGCTGGAAGAGCACAATGGAAGCGCCGCGTGTAGACGTTCTGGAGCTGCCGCGAAATGCCATCAACTTTGTCGTCACCCGGCAACCACGGTCAAGCCTGGGCGCTAAGCCGGTGCACACAAGCAAAACCTTGCAAGTTTATGCAGTACCCTAAGTTCCTCTGGCTGGCCCATTTGGCGAGCTATATGTTTGACTTGGATTTTGAATTCGGCGTAACATTCTGGTCGCTTGAGAGGCGCATTTTTGGGTAACGAATGAAGATAGATTTTCCGATCATTAGGGGTTGAATCGCTAAGGCGGGATAATTCGGATTGAACGAAAGAGGGCACTCAAGTGAGCGCCCTTTTGTTCATCCAGGAACGGGAATAATTGCTAATGGCGGTTTGCCAAAGCTGTGGGCAGAGAATTAAGTGGTATCTCTTTCGAAGAGAAATTTGTCACAACTGTTCGGATCACTGGGACGGTTTGTTGGCAAAAGTAAACGTAGCAATTGAAGACTCGGCGACAGCTGTTGCCGTTGACGCGGAAAAGAAGTTTTACGATCTCGATAATTTGCTTTCTTCGATTCAAGTGAGAGAAGTTACTCTGGAAGGGAGCGAGATCTTCTCTGATGTTTGGGTGACGCGGCCTTATCCAGCCAGATCCTTTGCGACTTCTGTCCTGCTTCACGTCGGAATGATTAGCGTATTGTTTGGTCTTTCTGGAGTAAAGTTTAGTCAGAATCTACCCTTAACGCGGGCAGCCCTCGAGCGGGATTTCGATATCACCTACTACAAACCTGCCGATCTGCTGCCCAAGATAACCTCGGCTAGTGATGGTCCCAAACAACCCGCTGGTGAGAAGAAGGAGGTCAAACCTCCCAAAGGAAGTACGGCCTTTCATCCCACTCAAACGATTCAGTCCGCACCACCAAAACCAGACAACCCCGTTCAGACAATCATTCAGCCAGCCACGCCGGAGGTGCAGATAAAACAAGAAGTAAAGGTGCCAAACATTGTTGTCTGGAACGTCGAGGAAACTAAAGTTGAACCTATAGCGATTGCCAGTAAGCAGATTTCGCAGGCGCTGAGCCGAAAGGCTGAAACGCCCCAGTTACAGCCACCCGACCCCGAGAATGTCCAAAAGGCGATCTCGGAGCTGACGATTGCCAGGAGCGAAGTCGTCAACCTAAATCCCAAACTCATGCTGCATCCAGGCGCTTCGCCCGACTGGAACATAAGTTCAGAATCGGGTAATCCCAGGCCCCTCATCAAAGTGCCGTCTGGACCTGTTTGCGAAAAATAACTTCCCAACCTTGTCGTTCTCAACCCCAAACCTGGGCTTCCGGGAACCCGGGGCCATCACGTTCCCGCCCGTAACAAAAACGGGGCCTTGCCCTTTTTTCCCCAAGGAAAACGGGAGGGGGG
>JACXTT010014508.1_pt1 | contig 10298 bp, 10 predicted proteins | sample 9270951 | NCBI WGS metagenome assembly JACXTT01 (sample SAMN15532306, study PRJNA645909) | rock metagenome | isolation source: weathered quartz diorite | place: Puerto Rico | collected 2017-06-21
GCCGGAGTCCGCAGGGCAAGCTGCCGCAGCGCCTGCCGCGCCGGCTCCATCCAGCCTCGGGGAACGGCACCGGCGCCCAGCGGCCGCTGCAGTTTGTCAGATCCACGGCGGGCGTCCGGACGGCGCGGATCGGCATGCAGCAGGCGGCCCACGTCCGGGCCCACCGCGCCCTGGCGAAGCGGGAGCCGTTGCTGCCGGAACAGATCATGGGGATGGGCGGGTGATGCGCGTGCTGATCTACGACGACCGGTGCCGTCTCTGCGTAACGGCCAAGGAAGGACTGGAGCGGAGCGGCGTGGAGCAGGATGTCCGGTTCGTGCCGTACCAGAGCGAAGAGGCCGTCCGCAAGCTCGGTGCCGACTACAAGCCGGGCCGTCCCGATGTGGCGTTTCTCGTCGAAGGCGACGGAACCGTCAACAAAGGATTGGACGCGTTCCTGCCGCTGGTGCCGGGCCTGCGCGGAGGGCGCGCGCTGCACGCCATCCTCAAGGCGCCGCTGATCCGCCCGCTGGCCTATCTCGCCTACCGCCTCATCGCCCGCTACCGCTACAAGTTATTCGGATCGGTAAGATAAGAAGGCTGCAGGCCGGGGGAGCCTCCTGCTCCGCGTTCCCGCGCCTCGGAAGTCGCTCGAACCAGCGGCGCATTTGAGGCTCGCCCCGGCCCTTGCCTCCGACTAAAGCAGGCCCCGCATTTTATCCGCCTTCGGTGCTCCGGTATTTCTCGTCGAGCTTGTAGTAATCGTCGAGCCCGATGATGTCGTGGAACTGCTGAAAGGGGAGCAGGCGGTCCAGGGCGTCGCGGGTGGTGCCGTTTGATTTGATCAGCGCGAACATGTCCTGCATGGCCTTGGACGAGGCGTAGAGCGCGGTCAACGGGCACACGATCAATTGCAGGCCCAGCTTCTCCAGTTCATCCTTCGTGAGCAGCGGCGTCACGCCGCCCTCGAGCATGTTGGCGACGAGCGGCGGCGGCAGTTCCTTCGCGAGCGTCTTCAGTTCTTTGACGTCCCGGGGCGCCTCGACGAAGAGCGCGTCGACGCCGGCTTCCTTGTACTGCTTGCACCGGGCGATCGCGTCCTCCAGCCCGTTCACCTGCCGGGCGTCCGTGCGCGCCACGATGAAGAAGTCGCGGCCCTTGCGCGCGTCCACCGCGGCGCGGATCTTCTGCACGTGCTCCTCGACCGGGATGACCCGCTTGCCCTTCATGGGGCCGCAGCGTTTGGGCCAGACCTGGTCCTCGGGGAACAGGCCGGCGGCGCCGGCGTCGAGCAGCTCGTTCACCGGGCGGATCACGTTCAGCGCGTTGCCGTAGCCGGTGTCCGCGTCGATGATGATCGGAATCTTGACCGAGGCGCAGACCCGTTTTGCCGCGGCCACCATCTCGGTCTGCGTGAGGTAGCCGAAGTCCGGCAGCCCCAGTTGCGTGGCCGCCACGCTGTAGCCGGAGATGAAGGTCAGCGGAAAGCCCGCGCGCTCCACCAGCTTTGCGCCCAGGGCGTCGTACACGCCTGGGAAAATGAGCGTCCGCTCCTTCTCCAGCAGGGCGTGAATGCGGGTTTTCGCGGGCATGGCGCGGTCATTGTAGAGACCTGAGGCCTGCGGGTCAACCGGTTTGCGCGATGACGATTGCGCTAGAACACGGGAGCGGTTATGATTCTGGGCTCGCGACCCGGAGAAGACCATTGCTTTCAGGAGGATTGAAAATGAGGACTGCGAACGTGATGCTGCCCGCGTTGGTTGCGGTGTCGCTGACGATGGCCGGCTGCGCCGGGCACCACGGCTCCGGCATGGGGATGCATTCAGGGGAAGCCGTGATCGAGCGGGGGATCGCCGAGACGAACGCGATGGTGGACCAGACGGTGAAGGATCCCGAAAAGGCCAAGCAAGCCAAGGCGATCCTGCAGGACATCGTCGCGGAGGTCAAGAGTTCCGCGCAGGCGTCGCGCGCGTTTCACGAGCAGATGATCGTCCTGAACGCCGATTATGACGCCAAGCCGGAGCAGTTCACGAAGGTTCTGGACGACATGAATAACGCCAGGATGGCCAGTTCCACGAAGATCCTGGGCCTGCGCTTCAAGATGAAATCGCTCCTGACCGCGCAGGAATGGAACGAATTGACGGGCGTGATGGACAAGACCCGCAAGCGCTACCAGCCGAAAGAGGGAGGCATGTGATCCGGGTCTAAGGAGGTGTCTGATGGGACCGGCCAAAGTCATTGTGAAGGGTAATGCGCTCTATGATGCCAAGACCGACAAACTGGTCAAGGACGGGCTTTCGACCCAGAAGGCACGGGAGGATTACGCCGCGCGCCATTACATAGCCCTGCCGGTCGTCGATAATGCCGGCCGGCCCTGGGTGCTTGACGGGGAGCCGGTGTACTGCCTCCGCGGCTCAAAGTTCGAAACGCTCCATGATGAGGCCGCCCACGTGCGGCGGTGCCCGGACTGCGGCGGCATGGCCGTGCCCAGCGACGAGGTCACGCTGGAACGGGACTGCGTGCGCTGCACGCAATGCAGTCACGAGTTCGACGCCCGCCTGGAGATGATGGAAAGCTAAGGCCGTTCGCGGAGTCGGTTCTCGAAGGGAGCAAGCTGCTTCAGGAGGTCGGGGACGCGGGGATCGTCCTTGAGCGAGTCCAGGTTGGCCTTGACGCAGGCGAGCGCGCCTTCGCCGGCGGCCTGGGCTGCGAAGATGCCGGCCTTGAGGTCGGCGGCCATGGGCGGCGTTGCAAGAGGGATCAGCGCCAGGAGGGCCTCCATGCCCTGCACCGCCAGCTCCGTGATGGCAAGGGGGACCGCGATGGCGACGCTGAGGGCGTCTTTGAGCGCCGCGTCTCGCCCGGGATCGATCATGGGGCGTTTGGCGTTTCGGAGCACGGCGTCGTAAGCCTCGGCGTCCTCGCGGATCGCGGCCTGGAGCCGGTCGCGGAGCTGGATCAGGAGGTCGTGCCTGGCGCGGAGGGCGGCCGCCTTGTCGAGCCGGGTTTCCTTTTCGAGTAACCGCCCGCTCACCATCACGCCCACAGACATCGCGGCCGCGCCGGTCATGGCCGCCATGCTCCCTCCGCCCGGCGCTGCATGCGGGGCCGAGACAGCTTCCAGGAACGGCCCGACCGTGGCCGAAACGTCCTGCGTCAGGCCCTGCGCCATCCGCGCTTCCAGAACCTGGCTCATCGAGAAGTTCTCCAACATCAGGTAGTGCGCGGCGACCTGCGCCACGGCCGCCTCCGGGATCAGCCCGATCACTTCGCTGCTGTGGACGGCGACACCGTGCCCGGCGGCTTCCGCCTTGACCGCCTCGAACGCTTCATGGACGGAGGTCTCTTCGTAGTTGGTCAGGTTCATGGAAACCTGCACGCACCCCCGGCTCTTCAGATCGATGCCGACCGCCTTGACGAAGGGGAGCCCGCCGTTGGAGGCACGGACTTTGAGCGCGATGGCCTTGGCGAGATCCAGGTCGATGGCGGCGAGATTCACGTTGTACGCGATCAGCGGCCGGCGAGCTCCCACGATGGTGGCCCCGGCGGTGCGGTGCAGCTTCGCGTCCCCGAAGTCCGGCGCCCACTCCGGGTTCATCCGCATCCGCTCGGCCAGTTCCTCGAGCCCCCCGCGGCGGATGTCTTCGATATGGGTCCGGAACGGAGTCTTCGCGGCATGCTCGTAGAGAAAAACCGGAATGTGCAATTCCTCGGCGAGGCGGCGTCCCACGATCCGCGCCAGGTGCACGCAGTCGTCCATCGTGACGCTGCGGATCGGCACGAAAGGGATCACGTCGGTGGCGCCGACGCGGGGATGCTCGCCGCGATGCGTCGTCAGGTCGATGCGGTGCAGAGCCTGCTCGGCCGCGCGGAACGCCGCTTCGGCGACGGACTCGGGCGGGCCGACGAAGGTCAGGACGGAGCGATTGTGGTCGGCGTCGCTCTGTCGGTCCAGCAGGACCACGCCCGGGACGGAGCGGATGGCGGCGACCAGCGCATCAATGGTCTCGGGCTTTCGGCCTTCGCTGAAATTGGGGACGCATTCGACGAGACGGTCCATGGTAAGCCCCACCGTAACGAGTGCGCGGAAGGTCTGTCAAGGGGCTCAGAGTTGACGATTAGGGTATCTTCGTGATACCGTTTCCCTTCCAACCATGCTGATTTACAAGGGTTATGGGCGTCATGCGCCGCGATCCCGTCGCGGCGGGTGACGCCATCGAAACCTTTAGAGGGGAGAAAAGACGGCGATGAAGCTCACGGGTGCCGAGATCTTTGTGGAGAGCCTGAAGCGCGAAGGGGTGAAGACCATCTTCGGCCTGCCGGGCGGCGTGGTGTTGAAGATCTTTGATGTCCTGCACCAGCAGAAGGACGTCGAGGTCATTCTCACGCGGCACGAGCAGGGCGCGGGCCACATGGCGGAGGGCTACGCCAAGGCCACGGGCAAACCGGGCGTGGCGCTCGTCACATCCGGCCCAGGCATGACCAACATCGTCACCCCGCTCGTGGACGCCTACATGGACTCGGTGCCGATCGTCGTCTTCACGGGACAGGTCCCGACTGCGCTCATCGGCAACGACGCGTTCCAGGAAGCGGACAACGTCGGCATCAGCCGGCCTTGCACCAAGTACAACTTCCTGGTCAAGGACGTGAACGATCTGGCACAGACTATCAAGGAAGCCTTCTACATCGCCATGACCGGACGGCCCGGCCCGGTGCTGGTGGACATTCCGAAGGACGTGGCGATGAACAAGGGGGACTTCCGGTATCCGGACAGCGTGTCCATCCGGGGCTACAACCCGACCTACGAGGGCAACAAGTGGCAGATCAAACAGGCCGTGGACGCCATCCACAAGGCCAAGAAGCCGATCATCTACGTCGGGGGCGGCGCGATCTTCTCCAATGCGCACGCGGAGCTCCTGGAGTTCGCCGAGCTGACGCAAATCCCGGTGGACATGACGCTCATGGCCCTCGGCGCGTTCCCCGCCACCCACCAACTGTCGCTGGGCATGATGGGGATGCACGGCTCGTACGCCTCCAACATGGCGGTCCACTACTCCGACCTGGTCATCGCGATCGGCGCCCGCTTCGACGACCGGGTGACCGGCAAGGTGTCGGAGTTCTGCCCGGAGGCCAAGGTCATCCACATCGACATCGATCCGACGTCGATCCGGAAGAACGTGCATGTGGACATCCCGATCGTAGGCGACGTCAAGACCGTGCTGCGCGAGCTGAACGCGCAGCTCAAGGCGACGCCGAACGGTCATTCCATCGAACAACGCAAGCCCTGGTGGAACCAGATCAACGAGTGGCGGACCAAGCATCCGATGGGGTACAAGCAGCCCCCGGACGCGAAGATCAAGCCGCAGTACGTGATCGACCGCCTCTATCAGCTGACGAAGGAGAATGACCCGATCGTGGCGACCGACGTCGGCCAGCATCAGATGTGGGCGGCCCAGCATTTCCTGCTGAACAAGCCGCGCAAGTGGCTGACCTCCGGCGGCCTGGGCACGATGGGCTTCGGGCTGCCGGCGGCGATGGGCGCGCAGGCGGCGTTCCGCGACAAGCTGGTGCTCTGCATCGCGGGGGACGGCAGCATCCAGATGAACATGCAGGAGATGGCCACGGCCATGGTGAACAAGCTGCCGGTGAAGACCTTCATCATGAACAATCACTTCCACGGCATGGTGCGCCAGTGGCAGGACCTCTTTTACGAGGGCCGGTATGCCTCGTCCTACCTGGACACGGTCCCGGACTTCGTGAAGATGGCGGAGGCCTTCAACGCGGTGGGGCTCCGGGCCACGAAGGTGAACGAAGTGGACGACGTCATCAAGGAGTCGCTGAAGACCGACAAGCCGGTTCTGGTGGACATCGAGGTGGACGCCTACGAGAACTGCTACCCGATGATCCCGGCCGGCGGCTGCAACCACGAGATGATCCTCGAAGATCCGCCGGAAATGAAGCGTGGGGAGAAACCCGCGTCCCAGGTGGCCGGTGAAGACAAAGACACCGTCCTGACTGCATAAGGAGCCATTGTGGAGCACATCATCTCGGTGCTGGTGGAGAACAAGTTCGGCGTGCTGTCGCGCGTGGCCAATCTGTTCAGCGGCCGCGGCTACAACATCGAGACCCTGTCGGTAGCGCCGACGCTCGACCCGTCCATGTCCATGATGACGATCGTCACGAAGGGCGACGACAAGATCATCGAGCAGATCGTCAAGCAGCTCAACAAGGTCATCGACGTGATCAAGGTGGTGGACCTGAACGAGGCCGAGTTCGTCGAGCGGGAGATGGCGCTGATCAAGATCCACACGCGGCAGGAAGACCGGGCCGAGGCACTCCGGGTCACCGATACCTTCCGGGGCAAGGTCGTGGACTCGACGCCGACCACCTACACGATCGAGATTACGGGGGACATCAAGAAAGTCGAGGCGGCCATCGGTCTGCTCCAGCCCCTGGGCATCAAGGAAGTGGTCCGGACGGGCCGGGTCGCGATCGCGCGCGAGCAGGTACGGCCGGCCGGCGCGCAGCCCAAGCGCGTCTTGAAAGAAGAGAAATAATTTCATCCGTACGCGTACGGCAGAAGGGGACCGATCATGCTGACGATTTATTACGATAAAGACGCCGACCTGAAAGTGTTGAAGGGCAAGACGATCGCGATCATCGGGTTCGGCAGCCAGGGCCACGCCCACGCGCTGAACCTGAAGGAGAGCGGCATGGACGTGCTCGTCGGCCTGCGGGAAGGCGCCTCCTGGCAAAAGGCCGAGCGGGCCGGGCTCAAGGTCATGCCGGTGGCCGACGCTGCGAAGCGGGCGGACGTGGTGATGATCCTGGCGCCGGATGAGATGCAGGCTGGCATCTATCGCGCCGAGATCGGCCCGAACATGAAGAAGAATTCCTATCTGGCCTTCGGGCACGGCTTCAACATCCATTTCGGCCAGATCGTGCCGCCGCCCACGATCAACGTGTTCATGATCGCGCCCAAGGGGCCCGGCCACCTGGTGAGGTCGGAATACACGAAGGGCAGCGGCGTGCCGTGCCTCCTGGCCGTCCATCAGGACCCGGCCGGCGACACCAAAAAGATCGGGCTGGCCTACGGCTCCGCCATCGGCGGCGGACGCGCCGGCATCATCGAGACGAACTTCCGGGAGGAAACGGAGACCGACCTCTTCGGCGAACAGGTGGTGCTGTGCGGCGGGCTGACCGCACTCATCCAGGCGGGCTACGAGACACTGGTGGACGCCGGCTATTCGCCGGAGATGGCCTATTTCGAGTGTCTTCACGAAGTGAAGCTGATCGTGGACCTGATCTATCAGGGCGGCATCGCCAACATGCGCTATTCGATCAGCACGACGGCCAAGTACGGCGACGTGACGCGCGGGCCCCGCATCATCACCGACGAGACCCGGAAGGAGATGAAGCGCATTCTGGAGGAGATCCAGAGCGGGCGGTTCGCCAAAGAATGGATGCTCGAGTGCCAGGCCAACCGCCCTCAGTACAACGCCCTGCTCAAGCGCGGCGAGGCGCACCCGATCGAGGAGGTCGGGGGCCGGCTGCGCGCCATGATGCCCTGGCTCAAGAAGGATCAGCTGGTCGACAAGACCAAGAACTGATCCATGGCTGATCGCGCGCGGGGCTGGCCGGTTGCCCGGGAGGGACTGCCCCTTCTGACCGTCGCCGCGGCGCCTGCGGTCGCGGCCTGGGCGCTCGGCTGGACGGCCGCGGGCGTGCTGTTCGGCGCCGCGGCGCTCTTCACGGGCTGGTTCTTCCGCAATCCTCCGCGCCGGATTCCGGGCGAGCCCAACCTGGTCGTGTCGCCGGGCGACGGCCGCGTGCTGGCGGTGGCGGAAGAAGAGGAGCCGCGCTTCCTCAAGGCGCGGGCGGTGCGGGTGAGCATCTTTCTGAGCCCGCTGAACGTGCACATCAACCGCACGCCCTGCGCGGGGCTGGTCAAGGCCATCGGCTATGTTCCCGGCAGGTTTCTGGTGGCGAGCCGACCGGAGGCGACGCTGCAGAACGAGCAGACGGCGGCGTTGCTCGAGACGGACGCCGGATACCGTATACTCTGTGTGCAGGTCGCCGGTTACGTGGCGAGGCGGATCGTCTGTTGGCTGTCGGAAGGGGAACGCGTGGAACGAGGCGAGCGGTACGGGATGATCCGGTTCGGCTCGCGCATGGACCTCTACATGCCGATCGGGACGCAGGTGCGGGTCAAGGCCGGAGACCGGGTCACGGGAGGCGAGTCGATCATAGGAGTGCTGCCATGAGAATGCGCACGTCGCTGCGGGAACGCCGCCGACAGGTCATCTACGTCGTGCCGAACCTGTTCACGACGGGGAACCTCTTCTGCGGCCTGTACGCCATCATCGCCGTGTTCGGCGCCGACTACGTGAAAGCCGCCGCGGCCATCCTGGTCGCGCTGATCTTCGACATGCTGGACGGCCAGTCCGCGCGGTGGACCAAGACGACCAGCCAGTTCGGCATCGAGTACGATTCGCTCGCCGATCTCGTGTCGTTCGGCGTCGCGCCCGGCGTGCTGATCTACTCGTGGGCGCTGAGCGGCTACGGGGTGATGGGGCTCGCGGTCGTCTTTGCCTTTGTGGGCTGCGGTGCGCTCCGGCTGGCGCGGTACAACGTGCTGACGGCGACGTCGGACCCCCGTTACTTCCTGGGATTGCCGATCCCGGCGGCGGCGGCCGCCTTGGTTGCGCTCATGCTTCTGGACCACCACATCTTGCGTCTCGGCCAGGAGGTGAAGCCGGTGCTGATCCTGATCGTGGCGCTCGTCCTGGCCTTCTTAATGGTCAGCACGATCAAGTATACGAAGTTCAAAGGCATGCAGCTGCGGGCGGGGGAAGGCTTCATGTACCTGGTCTGGGCGGTGCTGGGGATCATGCTGATCGTCGCGGCGCCCCAGATCGCCCTGTTCGCGCTGTTCGCCGGCTATGCGTTGTCGGGCGTGGTGATGCTGGCGGTCAATCTGGTGCGCCGGACGGCCCGTCGCGGCGTGGAACCGGAACGGGCGCCGGGCGAACTGAAGGAATGAGATGAGTCGTCTGATCCGCATATTCGACACGACGCTGCGGGACGGAGAGCAGTCGCCCGGCGCGGCGATGAACCTGGACGAGAAGCTGATGGTGGCCAAGCAACTCGCCCGTTTGGGCGTGGACATCATCGAAGCCGGGTTTGCCTACAGCTCGCCCGGCGACTTCGAGGCCGTGCGGCGGATCGCGCACGAAGTGGAAGGGCCGACTATCTGCAGCCTGGCCCGCGCACGTCCGGAAGACGTAGACCGGGCTTGGGAGGCTTTGAAGGGCGCGCCGAAGGTCCGCATCCACACGTTCATCTCGACGTCGGACATCCACTTGAAGCATCAGTTCCGGCTCACGCGAGACCAGGCCCGCGAGCGGGCCGTTGAGATGGTCATGCGCGCCCGCGGCTACGTCGAGGACGTGGAGTTCTCCCCGATGGACGCCACCCGCTCGGACCCGAAGTACCTCTATGAGGTGCTGGAGGCCGTGATCGCGGCTGGGGCCATGACGGTCAACATCCCGGACACCGTCGGCTACGCGACGCCGCTCGAGTTCGGGCGGCTGATCCGCGGCATCCGGGAGAACGTGCCCAACATCAAGAAGGCCGTGATCTCCGTCCACTGCCACAACGACCTCGGCGTAGCGGTCGCCAATTCCCTGGCGGCCATCGTCGAGGGCGCTGGCCAGGTGGAGTGCACGGTCAACGGAATCGGCGAGCGCGCAGGCAACGCGTCGCTGGAGGAAATTGTGATGGGGCTCCGCACGCGCAAGGATTTCTACGGCGCGGACACCAAAATCGTCACGGAGGAGATCGTCAAGTCCAGCCGGCTCGTGAGCAAGATCACCGGCATGGTGGTTCAGCCCAACAAGGCGATCGTCGGGGCCAACGCCTTTGCGCATGCCTCCGGCATTCACCAGGACGGGCTGCTCAAGGAGAAGACGACGTACGAGATCATGCGGCCGGAGTCCATCGGATTGGGCAAGAGCACCATGGTGATGGGCAAGCTCTCCGGCCGGCATGCCTTCAAGCAGAAGCTGGAGGAGATGGGCTACAAGCTGACCGACGACGAGCTCCACAAGGCGTTCGACCGGTTCAAGCGGCTGGCTGACCAAAAGAAGGAAGTTTACGAGGAGGATCTGGAGGTCATCATCTCGGAAGAAATCCAGACCATTCCGGAGACCTATCGGCTCAAGTCTCTCCACGTCGAGAGCGGGACCGACATGACGCCGACGGCTCGGATCGAGCTCGAGATGGACGGCAAGGTCGTCAAGCAGACCGGCAAGGGCGAC
>JACXTT010014510.1_pt1 | contig 10298 bp, 11 predicted proteins | sample 9270951 | NCBI WGS metagenome assembly JACXTT01 (sample SAMN15532306, study PRJNA645909) | rock metagenome | isolation source: weathered quartz diorite | place: Puerto Rico | collected 2017-06-21
CGCGCCGCTCGGAAATGATTCCGGCATAATAAGCTCGTTCATACGGATCCTTAATGCGTGCCAGGACCTCTTGCACCTGGCTTGCCCCAACCGCGTAGCCCTTGCCGAAGCGGTCCGTAATCGCCAATAGGAGTGAAACCAGCGCTTGCTGATTTTCCGGATCAATTCTCAGCACGTCGAGACAAATACTCTCGGCCTCGCCTGGCTCGTTTAGAAGCCGATATCGCATCGCTTTCTCAAGCGCCTGCGGAATGCCCTCTAACGAAAGTGGTTTGAGTTCGTACATAACTCCTCCCGCAAGACGATCCTTAGTTAAGGAGTCGATGTCCGTCCGATAGGTTTGGCGTGCCCAGCTTGAATACTATGAAGGGCATTGAGAACCACCACCGGACCTAGCTCCGCCACAGGCAGTGAGCTTAAAGAACGAAGGGAAGATTACACCAGGAACAGGAAAGGAATCAAGCACGTCTGTCCGCCTGCAGGCAAGACAAAAATCCTCGCGATCTCACTACTCTCGTCGACTTCCATCATCCTTCCACTAATGTGAATTCTTTTTCCTTTCTGCTCTCGGATGTGACCTTATATCCTTTAAAGGTAACCTCTTTTCATTTTTTTAAGTTAAGCCAATTCATTTAGTTCGAAAACTTCTCTTCTCACCCCAGAGAGCATTCTATTTGGGCCGGTAAGTGCTGTTCCAGGTTCGTCTTCAACCAATTCTGGGTACGTGATGTCCACAGGTAAGCGAAAACCTATTCGAATCTTGTTAATAGCCCATCACCAGATGATTCGGGCAGGCCTTCGGCTGCTGCTTGAGCGCCATCCAGGATTTATCGTCATAGGAGAAGCTGGGACTCGGGCCGATGCTTTAGCAATCGGAACTCGTGAGAAACCCGACATTATTTTGCTTGACGTTGACTTCAGCAGCCATGACGGTGGTTTGGATCTAATGTCTGGACTGCTGTCTGTGGCGAGCGATGCCCGTGTCCTTTTACTGACAGGAGTGCGAGATCCTGAGGTCCATCAACGAGCTGTCAGGATCGGAGCCATGGGACTGGTATTAAAGGAAAAGCCCCCAGATGAGCTCTTTAAGGCTATCGAGAAGGTTTATGCCGGTGAGGTTTGGCTGGACCGTTTGCTTACGGCTCGAGTCCTCACGAAGATGGTTCGCAGCAATGGGACGCCGGTCGAGCCTGAGACAGACAAAGCCACTCGCCTCACCGAACGTGAACGCGAAGTTGTTGCTCTGGTGAGTGAGGGCCTTAAGAACAAAGATATTGCTGAACGTCTTTTTATCAGTGAGACAACAGTTCGCCATCATTTGACGTCTATCTTTAGCAAACTTGAGGTCGCCAGCCGATTCGAGTTAATCATTCTCCTCCACCAAAAAAAACTCGCCGGGGCTGCCCGGTATTGAAGCACTCATTCTCCGAACCCCGCCTGCCCTGTTCAAAGCTTTCCCTGATTTTCCTCCCTTGGCGCCCTAGTTCAGGTAGTTTGCCGGCTCTCAGACCCTGGCATGCTGGACTTTTCTCGCTACAGCTCGCAGTTAATAGCAATGAATGTCTAGCCAACCAAGAGGGCTTCAAGTTTATGTTTTCAACAGAACACCAAGAGAGTGGGTTCATCTCCAGCTGAGTACATCTCCATGCAAATTAACCGGGCATTACACGGAACCTCCTGCCAATTGTTATTTGGGGATCGAATTCTTAGTTGCCACCGAGGTGTCTATTTTCCCATTCTTCACAATCGGATCTTCTTGTCCTTGGAGGCCCGCGGGCTGTCCTCAGTTGCAGCAGGCAGCTACCATCTTAGAGCCAACTCTCTTTGTTCCCAATGCGAAGTCGGCACAAAAGACGGGCCTCCTGGCACAAGTCTGCTATCTGGGCAAGGAACAAAAATGGGCGCAGTGGTCCAGGCGGAAATGGGCGTAACTTCCGTTGTGGTTCCCGGGCAGGCCACATAGAATTCTCAAATCAATCGGCTTTTTTGTCCTTCGCTACAGCCCTTCTCGTTTTTCGAACGAAGACCAGATGGGAGTGTCAGGGCGGTAGCTTGTCCCGCAATCCAACTTCTGGAAGTCAGAAACCCTACTAAGTTACTCGAAGGGAATGCAGCGGCGTAGCAAGATTCGGATTCACGAAGCGTTTCCCGTGACCGTGCGCGGTGTGGATAGAAATGGTCAAGAATTTCTGACAGACACTGTATTGGACAATCTTAGCGCCGGCGGTTTTTATGTCCGTATACCACAACATGTCGAGCAGGGTGGGAAGTTATTCGCTGTCATTCAATTTTCAAGTGAAAATGATGGTAAGGGGACCGCACTGCGCGTGGCGACGCACGGACAGGTGTTGCGCTCAGAACTTAAACCAGACGGCAGATTCGGGCTGGCAATTGAAATCAGGCGTCATCGTTTCCTATGAACCTGGCAGTCTCGCCGAAACAGGGGTGTGTGCTTGGCCATCGGCGATGAGGACGTGAACGGTCGATTTTAGAATTCTCAACCTTGGAAATCGACCTTAAGAGAACCTAACCATGTCACTTTCTAAAACTTCGTCTCAGAATTACAGCTGGTTTGCCCTGCGAATCAAAGCTCGCCTTGAAAAGCTGGTGGCCGCCAGTCTTCGCGGCAAAGGCTACGAGGAGTTTTTGCCGCTTTACCACTGCCGACGCCGCTGGTCAGACCGTATTAAGACTCAGGAGTTGCCACTCTTTCCGGGCTATGTGTTTTGCCGGTTCGACGTGCACAATCGCCTTCCCATTTTGCTTACACCAGGGGTATTGCTTATCGTAGGATGCGACAGGACTCCCCTCCCGGTCGAAGATTCCGAGATTGCGGCCCTGCAATTCATCGTCAAGTCCGGTCTAAAAACTGAGCCTTGGCCGTACCTGCGAATTGGTCAAAGAGTTCGCATCGAGCGAGGCTCATTGGAAGGAATAGAAGGGATTCTCCTCGCCACGAAGCCGCGACGCCTCTTAGTTTCTGTGACAATTCTTCAGCGATCCGTGTCGGTAGAAATAGAAGAAACCTGGGCCCGTCCCATTCCATCGTTGAGCGCATTTCACAGTGTTTGGCGAGCTGGTTCACTGGAGCAGAAAACTGTGTCTCCCCAGTCAGTCTGACGCAGATCGATGAAAATGTTGGACAAGAAATATTTAGCTTTGTTGAAGGAGCTCGCCGTAACTCGGTACAAGCTCAAGGATCAAAGTACGATCCTGGGCTTCGCATGGAGCTTCCTAAATCCCCTCATCATGCTGGGACTCTTGTTTACGCTATTTAGTGCCAGGCTAGGGAAAGGCATAGATCACTACGCGATTTATCTGCTCATCGGGTTAGTTCAGTATAACCATTTTTCGTCGAGCACCAATCGTTCGATGCATGTGCTGCTCGCGATGAGGAGCTTAACCGCTGACGCTATTTTCCCCAAGGAGCTTTTGGTGATCGGTTCGGCCATTGCGGATTTCGTCGAGCTTATCGCAGCGATGCTGGTTTGCTTAATGATTGCAAAGCTTTCAGGGGTTCAGTTTTCGTTACCTCTTCTCGCATTGCCGTTGGTATTTCTTGTCCAGTTGACTTTGGTTCTATGGGTCTCCCTGTGCTTGTCGTGCCTCTACGTATTCGTTAGAGATCTTACGTATATTTATCAAGCCTTCATGCGATTACTTTTGTTTGCGACACCGATATTTTATGCACGCTCGTTCCTCGAAAAGGGGCCAGCGCAATATGTTCTTTGGTTAAACCCGCTATCCCACCTTTTGGATTTCTCAAGGACACTAATCCTAAAAGGCGAGGGTGTGCCGGTGACTCAGATGATATTGTTTTTTGCGCTTAATTTAGGGCTGCTCTACGGTAGCATCAGAGTATTTCGTAAGTACGAACCCGCTTTTGCTGAGTACCTATAGCATGAATCCCATCATTCGCCTCAATGATGTAAGTAAGTCCTTTGACGGGTTGCGGCTTCGTCGTATGGTCGGGATCGTCAGAAGATATCTGGTGGGTAACGGTTCCGGTGTCGAGCACTACTTCGCGTTGCGTCAAATCAACCTGGAGATCTTACGGGGCGATAAGATTGCTCTGATAGGCAACAATGGTTCGGGGAAAACCAGCTTGTTGAAACTCATCGCTGGTTTGTATCGGCCGACTGAGGGGCGGATCGATGTTCGTGGGAAGGTTTTGCTTTTGAGGGGTGTGGGGACAGGAATGGTGGATGAGCTTACCGTGGCTGAGAACCTATTCTTGTATGGCGTGATCTATGGCATGGAAAGATCGAAAATTCGGGAGAAGTTTGACGAAGTTATGGAGTGGGCGGAATTAAAAGAATTCGCGTCGGCTGAGTTAAGAACATTATCCTCAGGCATGAGGGCGAGAATGGCGTTTTCGCTTGCCCGGCACTTCCATACCGACGTATTTTTGCTGGACGAGGCTTTTGCTGTCGGGGACAAAGATTTCAGGGAAAAATATGAGGAAGTGTTCAGAAAGCAAAAAAACAGTGACAAAACCTACATCATCGCGACTCACGATCTGGATTTTGCAAGGATGTTCTGCGACAAGACGATCTGGTTGCAAAAGAGCAGGCTTATGGCATTTGGGGAAACCCAATCGGTGCTGAAGCGGTACGTAGGGCCTAACTACTCGGCACCGATCAAGATTTCTGCAAATCAGTGACGTCTATTCGAAGGCGTGCCTATGCTGGCTGTAAAACAACGAATAGGCCGATGGATCAGCGCGTGGCGAGTAGGTTCGGGTTTTACAGCTTCGAAATCCCGCGCATTCGATCGTCTCTTTCCGTGCGGCACCAAGATAGAGCGTGTGGCCACGGGATTCCGGTTTACGGAAGGTCCTGTGTGGTTTCACGAGGAGAGATCCCTTCTCTTTAGTGACATCCCAGCAAACCGGATCCTCAAGCTAACGACCGAGGGTCAGTTGAAAACCTTTAGGCAACCTAGCGGACATTCGAATGGGTTGACCCGCGACAGAGAAGGTCGGTTAATCGCCTGCGAGCACGGCAACCGCCGCGTCACTCGGACAGAGAAAAATGGTACGATTACTGTCTTGACCGAAAGATTTCAAGAGAAAAAGTTGAACAGTCCCAACGATGTCGTTGTCAGTAGCGATGGTCATATCTATTTCACTGACCCTCCCTATGGCATTAAGCCGGAGCAACAAGAACAGCCTATTCAGGGTGTTTACTGCATTTCGTCTACGACGCTCGAGATGTCGGTCGTGGCTGATGATTTTATCAAGCCCAATGGCCTGGCATTTTCACCTGACGAGAAGAAACTGTATATCAATGACTCAGCCCGCCGCCACATTCGGGTGTTTGACGTGCTGGCCGCTGGTTCTCTATCTAATGGGCGCATTTTTCATGACATGAATGTCGCGGAGGCCGGCTCTCCCGACGGCATGAAAGTGGACCTGCATGGACGCGTCTACTGCGCAGGACCGGGAGGAGTGTGGGTCTTTGACGAAGAGGGTGTCCATTTGGGGACGATCGTCACGCCGGAAAAGCCGGCCAACTGCGCTTGGGGAGATGACGATTGGCAGAGTCTGTACATCACTGCTCGAACTTCGGTGTATCGGATTCGGGCCAGTTGCCCCGGCGTCACGGTCCACTAGCCGGGTTAAATCCCCTGAAGGTAAATTCAGTTAAGAGGGTAGAACCCCCGGGGTTCCTATGCGTGTACTGATTACCGGCGCTGCCGGCCAAATTGGCCGTGAAATTGTCAGCGAGTTAAAGCAAATGCATGAGCTTCGCCTCATCGATCGTATTCCGGTGTCGGATTCCGTATCGATAGTCGCGGATCTCGCCGAAACCCGTAGGAGGAACTTGCTGAGGCCTTGGTCCAAATCCAGGCCACCGCGCTGGATGCGGGCATTCGAAGGCGTGGATGTTGTTCTGCACCTCGCTGCGGACCGAAGCCCTAAAGCTTCGTGGGAAAAAGTCCTGCGCGATAACATCAACGTAACTTGGAATGTATGTGAAGCTGCGGTCAAGCACAGTGTTCCTCGAGTCGTGTTTGCGAGCTCTAATTATGCGGTGAAGGCGTTAGAACTGGAACAGGCTCCGGCGTGCTATATGCCTTCGGGACCCAAGATAGACTCTGCTTGCGGGCCTCGTCCGCTTACCCCTTACGGCATTTCCAAAGCAGCGGGAGAGGCGATCGGCCAGGCTCTAGTTGCCGAGGGAACACTGCAATCGTTCGTCGCAGTGCGAATCGGCTTCTTTAGCCCCACACTGCCAAAGGATCCGCCATTGCGAAACCTTTGGATCAGCCCGGACGATATTCGGAGTCTCCTGCAACGTTGTATTGAAGCAAAATTTTCGAGATTCCACGTCGTCTATGGAGTATCGGGGCAACTTACGAGTCCTTACAACTTGTCTCATACCTGCAATCTTCTTTCGTGGCGGCCTGGCGTGCAGATTGACCCACAAGTCTGCGACACTGGCCTTAGGTGTTAAAGAAACATTTTGCCACGCCACGCGCAGATATCGCGTCAGTTTTCAGAACGTTCTAGAGGCTATCATCACTTCGTGAAGATAAGTTCGGCTAACCCAAGCATTGTTCAGCCAGGAGAGTAAATATCAATGCGTGTTGTAATTACCGGTGCGGCCGGAACCATTGGCCGCGAGCTAGTAGAAGAATTTCACGGCAGCCACGAGCTGTGCCTGCTCGACCGACAGATGACAGTGAAGGCACCCTCGGTGGTTGCGAATCTGGATCAGAATCGGCTGACCAGCCATTGGAAACCGTGGTCACGAACCCGCAAGCCGTCTTGGATGAGGACGTTTGAAGGGGCTGATGTCGTCGTCCATCTCGCTGCCTATATTCGCAACGACCTCAATTGGCCCCAAGTGCTGCAGGATAATATTCAAGTGACCTGGAATGTATTGGAGGCTGCGGTGGAATACCGTGTCCCGCGAGTGGTGTTTGCGAGCTCCAACTGGGCGGTGAAGACAACAGAGTTAGCGCTTGCGCCGGCATGTTACGAGCCTGAAGGTCCCAAAATCAGCTCAGATGCACCGCCGTGTCCGAAAACTCTCTATGGGATATCCAAGGCGTTTGGAGAAACCACTGGCCGCGCTCTGGTTGAAGAGGGACATATCAGGTCCTTCGTCGCTGTGCGCATCGGCTCCTATCATCCAATTGCTCCGACGAAGCAAGAGACTTGCCGCCGTTGGATCGGCTCAAAAGATATTCGAAGCCTATTCCGACGTTGCGTGGAAAAAGAATTTAGTGGTTTCCACGTGGTTTATGGTGTGTCTGCACAAAAAACGGCCCCTTACGATCTGTCGTATACCTCCCATTTACTCTCTTGGAAACCGGAGCAACTGGCTGAAGACCCGAGCCATGGCCAGACGAACTTGCAGTGCCAGAAATGTTAACTCGCGGGCGCCAACTGATTGGCCGAACAAAGCAGCTGTTTCGGTATATACGGCAGTCAATCGGGGAATTGTCGCCAGTTGATCAGAGTCGAGACAGCTACCAGAGTTTGGCCGGTGAGATAAACGGTCGGTTGCACGAAAATTTACTAAACGTTTGGTATCCTCACAGTCTCGACCGAATCTATGGCGGATATTATCAGCGGTTGTCGTCGGATTGGTCCGGAAAGGGTGAAACCAACAAGTTCTTGGTTTGCCAGGCGCGTTTGGCGTGGACAGCAGCCGCCGCGGCGGGACACGCCGGTGAACTTCGCGAGTCCTATCTTGCATGTGCGCGCCACGGTCTAAAATTCCTTGACGAGGTGATGCGTGATAAAAGATTCGGCGGCTTCCACTGGAGACTTGATCGCAGCGGCCAGCTTACCGCTAGATTCGGCGATGACAAGCATGTGTACGGCATCGCCTTTGTAATCTATGCAGCAGCGGAAATCTTCCGACACACGGAGGAAGATCGCGACCTGCAAGTCGCCGTCGATGCCTACCAGTGGTTGGAACGTTACGCGGTTGACCACCACAACGGTGGCTACTTCGAGTGGTTGCGTCGAGATGGTAGCTATATTCCTCCACCTCGCAGTGCCAGCCGAAACAAGAGCCTGTATTCGCTCAATGCGTTGGTCGGATATAAATCAATGAATTCCCACCTTCACATTCTCGAAGCATATACGCTTTTGTACCAGGTCTGGCCGGACAAAGATCTCAGAAGCCGCTTAGAGCACCTTTTGCTTATAGTCCGTGATCGCATTGCCGTAGCCCCTGGGGCGCTGAATCTTTACTTTACCCCTGACTGGCGCGCCGTCCCGGCACATGATTCGTTTGGCCATGATGTAGAAGCTGCCTACCTCCTAGTTGACGTGGTCAAAGCGCTGGGGCGAGTAGAGGACGCCATAACGTGGAATTCGGCGAGGCAGTTAGTTGATCATGCACTGGTCTGGGGCTGGGACGAAAAATTCGGCGGATTCTATGACAAGGGGGAAGCCTTTTTGAGTGCCCACGACATGCGAAAATTCGGCTGGGTCCAGGCCGAGGGATTGAACGCTCTTTTATTGATGCATCAACTATTCGGCGACCAAGATGAAACATATTTCAAAGCTTTCATAAAGCTATGGCGCTTCATACGAAGTTTCCAAATCGATCCTCGCCGTGGCAGTTGGCATAGAGTACTCAGCCGCGATGGCCGCGTGCTTACTGGCGGCCGCGAGGTTAATGAATCCGGAGCCATTTACCATTATGCGCGTGCGATGTTCAACGCGACTCGCACGTTGCGACAATTATGCAAAAATGAGAATGGAGCAGACGAAAATTCACGAGCCAGGGTTGCAGGTGAGCGACTATTTGCGAATGAAGGGTCTGACCCTTCGACGCTATGAGGGGAGGCGTCATGACAGGTGCATCTACTTGTGGAATTCCTCTGTTTGAGCGACTGATCATTGAATCGCAGTCCAACTGCAATCGCTCGTGCTGGTTCTGTCCTCGGACTTACGACAAGTCTGGAAAGTATCTCGATGATCAAGGCAGGTCGGTTTCAAGTCAGATGGGGACCGAAAAGATTCTCGAGATCCTCGATCAAGCTCAGGCTCTCGAATTTCGCGGCAGAGTGGGATTTCACCATTTTTCGGAGCCTTTGCTCGACAAACGCAACCCGATCCTAGCCAGAGCAGCTAAAAGTCGCGGCATGGTGCCTTACCTCCATACTAACGGAGACGTGCTGAGGCACGATGACGAGCTGTGCGAGGAAGTAAGAGAGATCTACGGGATCATCGTGATGGGGTTGTATGATTACCGCTCGAATGAGGAGTTGGAAGACTTGAAGTCTTATTGGAAAACGCGGCTGGCCGGTACCGATCTTAAGTTCAGTACGATTGGCCTTTCGGGCAGCCGCTCAGCCGACAGCATGGGGGTGCCTAAGGCGCTGGTTCCTACGGATAAGCGCATGTCGATTCCAGATGTTACTTACGATAATGCACATTGCCACAGGCCTCTGATTCGCATGATCATTCAGTATGACGGCGAGATGTGCAACTGCTGTGAGGACACCTATGGTTCGTTTCACTTGGGAAACGTTTATACTTCTTCGCTTGAGGAATTATGGTACTCGGAACGGCACCGCGGACTCGTCGAAGAACTTATCCACGGCGAGCGCGGAAGACACCAACTGTGCCGCAACTGCCCGATGCCTCCCACGGGGCGGCCCGTACAAGGACAAAAGATTCAAATCGCACCCAGACTCTATCGGCCGGGTGGGAGCTGAGGTTAGGCCATGAATAGCCCGAAATTAGCAACGGTGAGTTGCATCATACCGACCTTTAACTGTGCCCGCTATCTGGGCGAAGCGATAGATAGCGTATTAGCACAGTCCTATCGTCCTGCCGAAATAATCGTCGTCGACGATGGATCTACGGATGGAACCGCAGACGTGGTGGCTGCATATAAGAAGCACGTTCGATATTTGCGGCAAACCAATGCCGGACCAGCCAGCGCGCGTAACTATGGCTTAAGAGTAGCCAGCGGAGATTTCATGGCGCTACTGGATGCCGACGATATCTGGCATCCGGAAAAACTGGATCGTCAGATGTCATGTTTCCGGGATCGTCCCGAACTGGATATCTGTGTCACCCATGTCCAAAATTTTTGGATTCCAGAGCTAATAGAAGAAGCCAAGCGCTTTCAAAATCATCGCATAGCAAAGCCGTTGCCCGGATATTGCACTGGGACACTCGTAGCGCGAAAAGTTCGATTTGACTCCGTAGGACATTTCGATAACGGCTTGAAACATGGCGATGTGCAGGAATGGTTTATGCGTGCTGCTGAGCAGGGAGCGGTGATGCAGCTTTTGCCGGATGTGCTCCTGTACCGGCGACT
>JACXTT010014511.1_pt1 | contig 10297 bp, 15 predicted proteins | sample 9270951 | NCBI WGS metagenome assembly JACXTT01 (sample SAMN15532306, study PRJNA645909) | rock metagenome | isolation source: weathered quartz diorite | place: Puerto Rico | collected 2017-06-21
GGCAAAGGGGCGGACGAGAAGTGCACGATCGTCCTCAAGTACGGGATGAAGCGAGACTTCAACGCGTGGCTCCGCACGCTCGGGCCCGGTGCGCCCGTGAAGACCCTGGCCGAGCTGCGGGAGTTCAACACCGCGCATCCCCAGCGGGGGGCGATCAAGTACGGTCAGTCACGTCTCGACATCTCCGACGAGATCGATCTCGAGACGGATCGGCCGCGCTACGACGCGGATCGGGCCAAGGACGTCGAGCTCGGCGGCGCTCGGGGGATCGACGCGGCCCTGAAGGAGCACCAGCTCGACGCGCTGCTGTTCCCGGGCGGCGCCGGCGCCGACATCTCGGCCCGGCCGGGCTATCCGACCGTGATGGTGCCCTTCGGGCTGATCGCCCACATCCAGACGCCGCCGTTCCCCGACGCCTTTCAGGCGAAACCGACGCCGTTCGGGGTGAGCTTCGCCGGGACGGCGTGCAGTGAGCCGCGCCTGCTGGAGCTGGGCTACGGCTTCGAGCAGGCGAGCCGGCGGCGCGTGCCGCCGCCGGCGACCCCGTGACCGATACGGCGGGGAGCCGTGGCGTGCCGCCCGCGCTTCAGCGGGCCTTGCGGAACGCGCGCTCGAAGCCGGGCAGGGCCCTGACCACGGTCTCACGTTCGACCGTGAGCGAGATGCGGATGTGGCCGGCCATGCCGAACCCGGAGCCGGGCACCGTGAGCACGCCCTCCTCGGCCAGCAGCCGGACGAAGGCCACGTCGTCCGCGATGGGCGTGCGGGGGAAGACGTAGAAGGCGCCCTGGGGCTTCACGCACTGGTAGCCGATGCGAGTGAGGCCTTCGTACATCAGGTCGCGCTTCTCCCGGTAGGGGGCAACGTCGATCGAGAGCTCGCCGACCTCCGCCACCACCCACTGCCAGAGCGCGGGCGCGTTCACGAAACCCAGCACCCGACTGGTGAAGGTACACGCCTCGAACAGGTCGGCCGCCTCGGGCATCCGCGGAGAGAAGGCCAGGTAGCCGATGCGCTCGCCCGGGATCGCGAGGGACTTGGACCATGAAGTGGCTACGACCGCGCGGGTCACCAGCGGCGGCACCTCGGGCACCGCCACGTCGTCGAAGACGAGCGTGCGGTAGGGCTCGTCGCTGATCAGCACGATCGGCTGCCCGATGCGGGCGAGCATCGCCTCGATCTCGACGTAGGTCGACGCGGGATAGACGACGCCGCTCGGATTGTTCGGCGAGTTGAGGATGATGGCGCGCGTGCGCGGCGTGATCGCCGCCTCCAGCCGGGCCACGTCCGGCGTGAGGTCGGCTTTCGGGGGCACCACGATCAGCCGCCCACCGTAGTTCTCCGCGTAGAACGTGTACTCGACGAAGAACGGCGCGACCGTGAGCACCTCGTCGCCCGGGTTGAGGAGCGCCTTCAGCACGGTGTTCAGCGCCGCCCCCGCGCCCACCGTCATGAGGACGTGGCCGGCCGTGTACGGCAGCCCCGTGGCCGTGCGCAGCCGCCCAGCCACCGCCTCGCGCACGCGCGGGTGGCCGGCGTTGGGCATGTAGGCGTGCAGGTGGAGCTCGCGGCTGTCCAGCACCCGGCGCGCCGCGGCCAGCACGGCCGGGGGCGGCTCGATCTCGGGGTTGCCCAGCGTGAAGTCGAAGACCTTGTCGGCGCCGCGCTCTTGCTTGAGGCGCGCGCCCTCCTCGAACATCCGGCGGATCCAGGAGGCCTTGGCGAGATTGGCGGCGACCGCGTCGGCGACGATCATGCGACTAGGTTCCGCTGTCTGTCACCACCAGGCGAATGGGCGTGGGATTGAACCCGTTGCAGGGATTGTGCACCTGCGGGCAGTTCGAGACCACCGCCAGGACGCGCGACTCGGCGCGGAGGTCGACGTAGTCGCCGGGCTTCGACCGGCCGTCCACGATGCCCATGGTCCCGTCCGCCAGCACGGGCACATTCATGAAGAAGTTGATGTTGGCGACGATATCCTTCGCGCCCAGGCCGTGCCGGGATAGCGCCCGGAGGAAATTCGCGTGACAGCTCGGCGTGTTCGGCACCTTGTACCGGAACATGTTGCTGGCGGCGCTGCAGCAGCCTCCGATGGTATCGTGGCCGCCCCCCATGGTGTCGGCCACGATCGTGAAGAGCTTGGTCGCACGCACCGAGTAGATGCCGTGGCCAGCGCCCAGGTAGACGTTCTTGTTGTACTTCATCGTGTCCGCCGCATTGTAGCGGTCCGCGGGGTCGTCGGCGTTGTAGCAGAGGAAGTCGACGGCCTGCTTGCCCTCGAGGTCCACGATGCGCAACACTTGCCCCGGCGTGAGCACGGCCGACCAGTTATCGTTGGGAGCGACCACCGCGTCCTGCACGACCTTGTTCGCCATGACGCCTCCTTTACTGACCCACCTGCTCGCCGACCGGGCCAAGACTAGCATGGCTGCCGGGCCGGCGTGGCCGGGGCAGCGCACGAACCTGAACCCAGGGAGGTTCACACCATGACCCTTCGGCTCGCAGCGGTGATCGTCTTCATCCTCGCCACGGTTGGCATTGCGCCGGTGCCCATGACGCCGCTGGGGCTCGCCCTTTGGTGCGGCTCGACGTTGCTGCCGTTCAGCGGGTGGCGGAGTTACCTGAAGTGACACCTAGGTGAGGTGGAGACCCGGCGGCGACTGCCCGACTCGCTTCGAGTGAGCGCGCCTCGACCGGCCGATGCCCCTGCGACCGCAGGGGCTCAGCTTACTTTCACTGATCCGGTCCGGGAACGCAGACGATGGTCTTCCAGCAGCCGGCGCCGAACGGCGTCCAATCGATCTGAACATCGGCCCAGCCGCTCTCGGCCTGGAGGCGCAGTGAACGCCCGGCTTGCTGGGGCGCGTCGACCGCCTCGAACACGCGGTGGAGCGAAATCGACGGGGTCTCGGTGTGAGTGCGGCCGGGATGATAGTTGACCTGCTGCCGAACGAGTATTCCGAGAGTGGAGCAGATGACCACACCGCCCCCTCCGATGGCTCGACCCAGCCATCGGCCATCAACGAGGTTCAAGAAGAAGTGGTACGTGCCCGGCTCGAAGGCGAGATTTCTCGGACGGCTCTTGCCGCTCGCATCGAGTCGGAACAGGAGGAGTCCGGTCGTGGCGGCCTGTGCGAAGGCCAGGTGCTGGAAGTCCGGCGGGGTGAGCTTGATGGTGAAGTCGCTGTCCGCGTAGCGGAATTCGGCGGCTTGATCCTCCCAATAGCGTGACTTCGCGGCCGCGGCCACGAGGTCGACCGTGTTCGCGGGTGTCGGCGGGGCGCCGTTGACGAAGACATCGACACGGCCGGTGATGTTGCGACCGAAGTCCGTTTCCATCGTTCGCCTCCTGAAGAGTGTGTTTCCTACAGCCGGAGGCGCGGTGTCTTGGGCGGAATTGCGGAAGTGTTGTCGAGAATTGCTCAGGAGGGCAGGGGACCTCTGCGATATGCGCGTGGGGCCACGCCGGCTATCTTGCGGAAGACCTTGTCGAAAGTGGACAGGTCATTGAAGCCGGCGGCATAGGCCACCTCCGTGACCGAGAGGTTGGGGTCCGCGAGTAACGCCTGGGCCCGGCGCACCCTGAGCTCTTGCAGGTATTGCTTGAAGGACACGCCCATCTCGCGGTGGAACACCCGGCAGAAGTGGAACTTGCTCATGGAAGCCTCGCGGGCTACCTGGGGCAAGGTCATGAACTCGGTGCAGTGCTCCCTGGCGTATTCGAGCGCTCGCGCAATGCCCCGGTGTCTGGCGCGGGGAAAGTGATTCCCCGCCATAGGGTCGGTCCCTGCACGCCCACCCGACGCACGCTGCGCGGTCAGCGCAGCGACCGTCTGCCGGAGCTGATCGACGTCGATCGGCTTCCGGAGATAATCCCGGGCACCGGCGCGAAGCGCCTGGATCGCCACGTCCTCAGAACCGAAGCCGGTAATGATGACTACGGGGATCGAGGGCCACTGCGCGCGCACCACTGTCAAGATCTCCAAGCCCGATCGATTCGGGATCACGTAGTCCAGGAGGAGGAGGTCAGGCGTGCTTTCTCCGAGACGCTCGAGCGTGTGGAGGGCCTGCTCTCCATCCGGAGCCTCGATCAAGCTGGCGGTGTCCTCCAAGGCGATGCGGATGAAGGATCGCACCGGGGCGTCGTCCTCGACGAGGAGCACGACCGGGGTGGCTTCTCGGATGGCCATGTCAGCGTGAGCCGGGAGTACTGAGACGGCTGAGGGAAAGCTTAGTTGGCTGAGCCGGGGTGGTCAAGCAAGGCGGGATAGGTCAAGGTGCCGGGGCCGGCTGAACGGGCCGCGGGTGTCATGCGCGCCGCCTCGGCGTCTCCCGGGCCCATGAGATGGAATACCCTGGCGCCGGCATTCAAGAGGTAATCCGCGATGATGCGCCGATGGCAGCGCCACCAGAGCGCTTCCGCACACATGATGGCGCAGAGCTGGCCGCGGCCGAGCTCGCATAGGCGGGCCAATCCGGCGCCGAATTCGCCGCTCATCGCGAAATCCGCATAGTTGTGGAAGCTTTCGTTCTGCCAGAAGGCATTGACGTCACGTGGCACAGTACGAGCTTTGCCACGCAGACCGCCCAGTGCCGCGATGTGCTCGTAGCCGATTCGAAACGGCGCCAGTGATTGCGGCAACGCGTCGGTGTTGTACTGAGGGTTGGTCCGCGAGCGAGGCACGGTTCGAACATCGGCGACCAGCGTCACGCCCGTGCTCTTCAGCATGCCGACGAATTCGTCGATCGAGCGTGTCGAATGGCCGATCGTGTAGAAAGGGCCGGCAGCCACGGATCGCCGGCGGTCAGCGGCGAAGACGCCGCAATGCGCTGCCTTTGTGGAGCGCGACGTGATCGGTCTTGTCGCTCTGGATCTCGTACTGCGGAGACTCGGCGCTGGCGTGATGGACGTGGCCCTTGTAGTCCACGTCGCGCGTGTGCACGCGCACGATGCGGCCGCTGACCCGGCCGGCCTCGGAGTTCCAGGTCACGTGATCGCCAACCTTGAATCTCTTCGTCATCGCGCCAGGGGCTGCTTGGCCTCCGGGATTGCCCGGAGGCCAAGACGCGGGACAGGAAGTTTACCCGGTGTGTCGGACTGCCGGCATCTCCCCAGGCAGCGGGGACTGCCTCGGGCCGATCCATTGACGCAGCCTACCCAGAGGCCAGAGCTGACGGCCCGAGGTGGACTCGAACATCATTGCGGTCGCAGTGTACCAGGCGAGAACCGCCGAGATGATGAAGAGCCATCCGGCCAGCAGCATCAAGCCGCCGTGCATGCTGATGTTCGCGATCGCCGCGATGGAAGCTCCCGCGGCCAGGAACACGAGCGTGATAGCCAGGGCCATACTCCCGGCCGCCGCCGCCCCCATCCACGTGATCAGGGCGAGCGGGATGAACCAGAAGCCCAGCTCGGGAAACGGCCCCGACGGCTCAGCGAGCCGGCCCGACAGGAAGAGCGCGTTCAAGACCCCATAGCCGATCCAGAACGAGCCCCACGTTCCCAGCATCGCGGTGGCCAGCGTATCCTCGGCCTCGAACGCCCACATCCCGGCCAGCAGCTGCGTGAGGCCGCCGAGCACCGCGGCGAACGGGAGCAGGAGGAACCGGCTGCTCGGGCCTCCGTACCACCCGGCCATCCGGGCCGCCACGACGAACGTCGCGCCGGCGAGGCCGTAGAGGCCGAGGACCCATGGAACTGCGATTCGATGCGAGCCGGCTCCGACGACTCCGGACGCCGGCTCTTTGATTGAAATGACGTCGCGCACTATGACCACCCACCTTTCTTGACCCATCGACACTTCACATCGTACGCGGTCAGGATGAGAGGACGATGAAGGCGAGGTGAGAAATCACCCCCAAGAACTTCCCGGTCGGGCCGGCGACGGCGGGACCGGTCAGCCTTCGCCGTAGAGAGTCACGACCGAAAGCCCATCCCGGCGGAGGTGCGAGAGGTCGCAGGGCGCGTTCCTGAAGTAGGCGAACCACTTCAAGGACTCGATGCGGTGTACGACCTCGGGCACCCGATCGAACGGGTTCCAGGCCAGGTTGAGCTTGGTGAGCTTCTCGAGATCGGCCATCGACTCGGGCAGCGATTCGAGCTGGTTCTGGTAGAGCGAGAGCTGCTCGAGGCTGCGCAGGCGGCCGAAGTCGTGGGGAAGCCGGCGGAGGCGGTTCTTGTTCAGGCGGACCATGACGAGCCGGCTCAGGTTACAGAAGGAGTCGGGAAGCTCCTCGATCTGATTGGCGACGAAGGAGAGGTACTCGAGGTTCTCGAGGCCTCCGATCTCCTCCGGCATGACCGACAGCGGCGACACGCCCCAGCCGAAGTAACGCAGCTTCCGGTAGCCGAACACCTCACGCGGGACCGCCGGGAACTTGTTCAGGTAGAGGTTCAGGCTGTCGAGCTCGGTAAAGGCGGCGTAGCTCTCCGGGAAATGGGTCAGCAGGTTCTTGTGGAGCTGCAGGCGCTTCATGCCCCGGAACTTGGAAAGCTCGGGAGGGACCTCGGTCAGCTCGTTGACGCTGAGGTTCAGCCACTCGAGCTTCTCGAGCGCGAGGATCCATTGGGGGAACGTCTTCAGTGTGTTGGAGTCGAGGAGCAGGACGCGCAGCTTCTTGAGGTCCGCGAAGGAATCCGGGATGAACTCGAAGCGGTTCTTGCCGAGATCGAGGTGCTCGAGACCCTCGAGCTCGGCGATCAAGTCCAGGATCTTCCGCTTCGTCGCCAGGTCGAAGCGGCGGACCAGTCCATGGTAGAGGCTTCCCGGATCGGTCAAGCGCAGCGCGACGCAGACGTCCTCGTCGAAATCCGCGGACAGCCTGCGGTCGACGAGCTTCTCGATCGCGATCACGATCTCACGGTCGGTCACGACGCCATGTCCCGCAGGCCCTGGGCCCACGCGTTGAACCGGTCCCAGTCGATCAGGGGCAGCGTGTCGAGGGAGAGGGTGGGGTAGAACTCCTGTCCCCCGCTCGCGCGGATGAGCTGGTGAAGGATCTTCGCCGCGCCGTACTCGAACAGCTCGAAGCCGTAGTAGTTGCCCAGCTCACAGATCGCGTAGAAGGTGCCCGAGAAGTCGACCCACACCTGGTCGAACAGCGCCTCGAAGGGCTCGGACAGCTCCTCGTTGCCCACGGTAGGGGTCAGGAAGATGAAGCGCGAGTAGCACCGGAGCAGCTCGGGGTTTCGGACGTCGTCGACGTGGTAGACGTCGGCCTCGCCCAGCATCTCCCGAAGCTTCCCCGCCACCTGCACGGTGTTGCCCGCGCGGGTCTTTGAGCCGTAGAGGATCGCGACCCTCTCGCCCTGTCTCATCGAGTCCGGTCATTATGCTTGATATTGTGGAGAAAAACCAGATCTCGGGCCGGCGATGGCTCCGAGCGAAGCGCGCTGATATGATTCCCGGTCTATGTTCGTTGTCGGACGTTCTCGGTCGCTGTGGTCACCGGTCGCGGCCGTCGCTCTTCTCGTCATGGTGTCGGCGACCAGGGTGAGCGCCGCCGAGGAGATCCAGTCCGATCGCCCGGAGGTGACCGAGAGCGCCCGGCTGCTTCCCCGGGGTGCGGCCCAGCTCGAGACCGGGTTTCTGTACTCGAGCCAGCGGGCGGCAGGCCTGCCGACCGAGAAGGTCTTCGGGATCGAGGGAGTCCTGCGTATCGGTGTGGCGAGAGACTTCGAGGTGAACCTGGAGAGCGACCCGCTGGTCCGCGTGCGTGGGCCACAAGACGACACCGGGTTCGGTGACGTCACGCTCGGGGTGAGGTACCGCTTCCTCGAGGAGGCCGAAGACGAGACCTGGCCCCCGAACCTGGCGGTGAAGCCGTTCGTGAAGCTGCCGGTCGCCAGCGAGCCCATCGGCACCGGACGGCCCGACTTTGGCGCCCTGCTGCTGGCGAGCTTCGCTCTGCCCTGGGAGATGGAGCTCGAGGTGAACGCGGGCGGCGCGGCGATCGGGCAGGTCGATTCGGGCGGCTACCGAGCCCAGGCCATCGCCTCGGCCTCCTTGTCCCGCGACATCGTCGAGCGGCTCAACGCGTTCGTCGAGCTCTTCTATAGCTCCCGCCAGCAGCGCGATCAGGGTCAGCAGCTGGCGGTCAACGTTGGGCTGGTCTATCGGATCACGGCGACCTTCGCCGTGGATGCGGGGGTGCAGACGCCCCTCTTCGGCGGGGAGCCCGACTACATGATCCGGACTGGGCTGAGCGTCCGTTTCGGTCATCCGGGAACGCGCGGCCCGGCCCGTGCATCCATTCAGTAGGGAGCTGAACAGGCATGCCGGTACGACCCTCCTCGACCGTATTCGTGTCCATCGCGGACTCGGAGCTTGCGCGGCGCGTCGCGCGGGACGACCAGGGGGCCTTCGAGGCCCTGATGCGGCGGCACAACAGCCGGCTCTTTCGTGTCGCCCGAGCGATCCTGCGGGATGACGTCGAAGCCGAGGACACGCTGCAGGATGCCTACCTCGAGGCGTATCGACACATGGCCGAGTTTCGGGGCGGCGCCCAGCTCGCCACGTGGCTGACCCGCATCGTCATCAATCAGGCGCTGATGCGCCTGCGCCGGAGGAAGCGCGACCGGGTCGTCGTGCCGCTCGGTGAGCGCCGGGCGGACCAGTCCGGCGAATCAACCTCACAGGAGACCGACGTGGCCGACGAGGACACCGAGTCCGCGCCCCGCGCCGTGCTGCGCGGCGAGATCCGGCGCCTGCTCGAGCAAAAGATCGACGATCTGCCGGTGGCGTTCCGCACGGTGTTCATCATGCGCGACGTCGAGGACCTGAGCGTGCAGGAGACCGCCGAGTGCCTGGCCATCCCCGCGGCCACGGTTCGCACGCGCCTGTTCCGGGCGCGGGCCCTGCTTCGCGAGGCGCTGGCGCGCGATCTCGACGCGGCCACCGTCGACGTGTTCGGCTTCGCCGGAGAGCGGTGCGACCGCATCGTGGCCGCAGTGCTGGCGCGCGCCGGTCTCGTGCCTCGAAGCTAGCTCCCCTCCGCGGTCCGCTCGGACGGACTGGACCACCGCTCTCGCCTCACGGGAACATCGCGATCGCGCGCAGCATCTGAATCGGTAGCAGACACCGTCGTGGGTGCGGTTCAACGGTCCACCAACTACCGAAGGAGCGTTCCATGAAGCTGCTCGCGATCGTCACGGGAGTATTGCTGTGCCTCTCGGTGGGCGAAGTCTCCGCGCAGGGAATCACCGATGCGCAGATCGCCCACAGCGTGGTCACCGCCAACTAGGTCGACATCGACGCCGGCAAGCTCGCCGCGTCCATGGCGACCAACCCCGACGTGAAGAAGTTCGGGGAGCAGATGGTGACGGATCACACCGGGGTCAACAAGTCGGCGGTGGAGCTGGCGAACAAGCTGAAGCTCACGCCGGCCGACAACCCCACCAGCCAGACCCTGAAGGTGGGCGGCGAGAAGAACGTCGCCAACCTCAAGACCCTGAAGGGCGCGGCTTTCGACAAGGCCTACATCGACCACGAGGTCGCGTATCACCAGGCGGTGATCGACGCGATGGACAAGACGCTGATCCCCGGCGCCTCGAACGCCGAGCTCAAGGCGCTGCTGGTCAAGGTGCGCCCGGCCTTCGTGGCGCACCTCGAGCATGCCAAGACGATTCAGGCGTCACTCAAGTAGCACGCTCGCCCTGCTCGCCGCGGCGCTGGGGCTCCTGCTCAGCGCCGCGGAGCCGGCGGCCAAACCCACGACCCACACCGTGGTGATAGAGGCCGTGAAGTTTCAGCCGGCGGTGCTCGAGGTTCGGGCGGGGGACACGGTCGTGTGGGTGAACAAGGACCCGTTTCCCCACACGGTGACGTCACCGTCCTCCTTCGACTCGAAGATCATCTTCGCCGACAAGTCATGGAGATACGTCGCGAAGAGACGTGGAGACTTCCCCTACGCGTGCACACTGCACCCGACGATGAGAGGGGAGCTCCGCGTCAAATGAGCCGGACCGTCGGAGCCGTCAGGCCTCTGGCCCCGGGAGGCTGGCCTTCGGCGCCGCCAGCCGCGCGGCCGTCTTGAGCGCTCCGATACAGACCTCGACCCCGAGCTGCCACGGGGTGATCATCCGCCAGCAGCTGAGGCAAAAAGCCAAACCCTCCGGCACTTGAGCGTCGAGCCACGAAGGCCAGTGGCCCCGAGTGGAGACCGTCGGGCTCGGCTCACGAAGGTCTCTCGTGGCGATTTCCAATAACGGTGATCGGGAGCCCGCGATGACCGGCTCACGCGCAGATACGTCGGACTGCGTCATGTGATGCCTCCTTCGGGTCGCGCTGCAGGGAAC
>JACXTT010014512.1_pt1 | contig 10297 bp, 8 predicted proteins | sample 9270951 | NCBI WGS metagenome assembly JACXTT01 (sample SAMN15532306, study PRJNA645909) | rock metagenome | isolation source: weathered quartz diorite | place: Puerto Rico | collected 2017-06-21
GGCGGCCCACTCACCGGGCGCTACTTCGCACCGCTCGCGATCGCGTTCGAAGACGGCGACGAGGCGCGCTGGAAGAGGCTCCGGCCGGCCGCGCTCGCGCGCGTGCCCCAGCAGGCGGCGGTGGGCGTTCTCGCGGATGCGGGCGCGGACGAGGATTTCTGCCGCAGCCTCGTCGAGGCCATCGCGGCCGCGCGCGAGTGGCCCGCCGGGCAGGGACGCGTGCTCTGCCGGCCAACCGGCGAATTCGCCGCGCTGCGTGGGAGCGCCGGCGCTCATGCGCCGCTCGCTCCCGCGGGCGCCCAGGGCAGCCACACCACGCTCAGGATCGGCGATTCGCTCTTCCTCAAGATCCGTCGCAGGCTCCGCGCGGGCATCGATCCCGGGGTCGAGATCGGCCGCTATCTCACCGAGGTCGCGCGGTTTCCCAACTGCGCGCCCCTGGCCGGCTTCATCGAGTACCACGGAAACGACGGGGTCTCATCGACGCTCGTGCTGCTGCACGCATTCATCGCCAACCAGAGTGAGCGCGCTGCGCAGCTGCCCGCCGCGGCGGCGCAGGAGGCGGCGACGCTCCTCGCACGTCGTGAGGTCTAGCTGCGCAGCGTCGGTCCCGCGGCGGGCGCGGCGCCGCGCGGCATCCGCATCCGCTGCCACGGCGACTACCATCTCGGGCGGGTGCTACTCAGGCGCAATGACTTCATCATCACCGCCTTCGAGGGCGCCTCGGACCAAAGCGTCGCCGAGCGGCGACGCAAGTCCTCACCACTCACCGACGTGGCCGCCATGCTGCGCTCGTTTGCATACGCGCGTCAGATGGCGTTACAACAATGCTCGCTGATCGCGGTGGAGGATCGCCTCAGCTGGGAGCCGCAGCTCGAAGAGTGGGAGCAGCAGGCACGCCGCGTATTCCTCGCGACCTACGACGAGATGGCGCACGCGGGCGGCCTGTACGCCTCGCTCGAGGAGATGGCGCCGCTGCTCCGGCTGTTCGAGCTCGACACCGCGCTCGCCGATCTGCGGCACGAGCTCACTCACCGTCCGGAGTGGGCAGGGGTGCCGCTGCGCAGGCTTGGCGCGCTGGCGCGCTGAGCTCGCTTGAGCACATGGAGGTCCTGGGTTCATGCGGCCGAAGGTCCGGCGTCGACATCACATGCCGTTCGGGGCCGAGCTCACCGCCGGCGGGCAGGTGCGCTTCAGACTGTGGGCGCCGGCCGCACGGCAGGTTGAGGTGGCTCTCTACGACGGCGGCACGGAGCTGCTGACGATGCAGCGGCTGCCGGGTGGCTGGTTCGCGCTCGAGACCGACGCGGCGCGCACCGGGAGCCTGTACCGCTACCGCATCGACGGCGGCCACGAAGTGGCCGATCCCGCCTCGCGCTGGAACCCTCACGGCGTGCATGGCCCGAGCGCGGTCATCGACCCGCTCAGCTTCGCCTGGGACGATGAGGGCTGGAGCGCCCCACCCTGGCACAGCTCGGTCATCTACGAACTGCACGTGGGAACCTTCACGCCGGCGGGCACCTACGGCGGGGTGGCGGGACGGCTCGAGCACCTTGCACGCCTCGGCGTCACGGCCATCGAGCTCATGCCGGTGAGCGCCTTTCCGGGCGCGCGCGACTGGGGCTATGACGGCGTGTTGCCGTTTGCGCCGCAGGGCACCTACGGGACGCCGGATGAGCTGAAAGCGCTGATCACCGCCGCACACCGCGTGGGTCTCGCGGTGCTGCTCGACGTCGTCTACAACCACGTCGGCCCCGAGGGCAATTACCTGCACCGCTACGCGCCGCAGTTCTTCAGCGAGCTGCACGCCACGCCCTGGGGTCCCGCGATCAACTTCGATGGCGCGGGTAGTGAGCCGGTGCGCGATTTCTTCATCCACAACGCGCTCTACTGGCTCGAGGAATACCGCTTCGACGGGCTGCGACTCGATGCGATTCACGCCGTGCCCGACACGAGCGCCACCCACATCGTCACCGAGCTTGTCCGTGCGGTGCGCGACGGTCCGGGGCGCACCCGCACGATCTATCTCACCCTCGAGAACTTCGACAACGCCGTGCGCTTCCTCGGCGCACCCGGTGCGGCTGTGAGCTGCGACGCGCAGTGGAACGACGACACGCACCACAGCCTGCACGTGCTGCTGACCGGCGAGACGAGCGGCTACTACGTCGACTATGCCCGCGACCCCGAGGCGCTGCTGTGCCGCGGCCTCGCGGAGGGTTTCGCCTATCAGGGCGAGGTGTCGCGACACGCCGGCAGGCCCCGCGGGGAGCGCAGTGCGCATCTGCCGCCGAGCGCCTTCATCAACTTCCTGCAGAACCATGATCAGATCGGCAACCGCGCACGCGGCGAACGGCTCACCGCGCTGGTGCGTGGCGAGGCGGCGCTGCGCGCCGCGGCGGCACTGTTGCTGCTCGCGCCGTCGCCGCCGCTGCTGTTCATGGGCGAGGAATGGGGGGCGCTGGAGCCTTTCCCGTGGTTCTGCGATTTCGAGCCGGAGCTCGCCTCCAGCGTCCACGCGCACCGCAGCCGCGAATATCCCGGCTCGCCCTACCCGGCGGCGACCGCGACCTTCGCGTCCGCGCGCCTCGACTGGCGCGTGCTCGAGCAGCCCGCGCATGCGCGCACCCTCGCCTTCTACCGGCGGCTGCTCGCAATCCGACGCGACGGGATCGTGCCGCTGATTCCGCAGCTGCACGCCGGGCGCTGCAGCCGCGCGGGCGGCAGCGGCGCGTTCGCGGTGAGCTGGGCGGGCGGCGGGCAGCTGCTGCGCGTCATCGCTAATCTCAGTGCCGCGCCGGCGTCCTCCCCGGAAAGCGCCACCGGGCGCATCATTCTCGCGACCCACGCTGACGTGCCCGCCGCACTCGCCCGCGAGCAGCTCGCGCCCTGGAGCGTCATCTGGCTGCTCGGGCCCGGGGCGTGAGCCGCGCCGAGCGGCGCGCATCGCGGCGCCGCGCCGACGGCGGGGACGCCGCCGGGCTCATCATTCCGCGCGCCACCTATCGGCTGCAGCTCAACGCCGCCTTCACCCTCCGCGATGCGACCGCGATCGTCCCGTACCTCGCCTCGCTCGGCATCAGTCACGTCTACTGCTCGCCGTACTTCCGCGCCCGCGCGGGCAGCACGCACGGCTACGACGTGGTCGATCACAACTCCTTCAACCCCGAGATCGGCGACCGCGCCGACTTCGAGCAGTTCGTCGCAGCGTTGCGCTTGCACGGCATGGGTCACATCGTCGACATCGTGCCGAATCACGTCGGCATCGGCCCCGACAACGCCTGGTGGATGGACGTGCTGGAGAACGGCGAGGCATCCATTTACGCCGCGTTCTTCGACATCGACTGGTCGCCATCAAACCCGGACCGCGCCCACAAGGTGCTGGTGCCGGTGCTCGCCGCACCCTACGGCACCGTGCTCGAGCGCGGCGAGCTCGAGCTGCGCTTCGAGCCGCAGTGGGGCTCGTTCGCCGCGCACTATCAGGGGCATCGCCTGCCGCTCGATCCGAGCACTTATCCGCGCATTCTCGACCGCGTGCTGGCGCTCCTCGCCAACACCGAGCTCGAGAACCTCCGTCGCTCGCTGGCGGCGCTGCCCGACCGCCACTCCCTCGCTCCCGAGCAGGTGGCCGAGCGCAACCGCGAGAAGGAGCTGCACAAGCGCCGCCTGGCGGCGCTCGCAGCCGCCAACGGCCCGGTCGCCCGCGCCATCGAGACGGCGGTGCGCAGCTTCGTCGGCACGGCAGGGGAGCCCGCGAGCTTCGATGCGCTGCACGAGCTGCTCGACCTGCAGGCCTATCACCTCGCCTCCTGGCGCGTCGCGGCCGAGGATATCAACTACCGCCGCTTCTTCGATGTCAACGATCTGGCGGCGCTGCGCGTCGAGAACGAGGCGGTCTTCGAGGCCACGCACCGCCTGCTCCTGCAGCTGATCGCCGAGGGCAAGATCGACGGACTGCGCATCGATCACGCCGACGGCCTCTACGACCCGGCCGGGTATTTCCGCCGCCTGCAGCAGCGCATGGCGGCCGTCGCCGGGCGCCGCGGTGCGCGTGCCCTCTACCTCGTGGTCGAGAAGATCACCGCCTCCTTCGAGCACCTGCCGGCCGACTGGCCGGTGCACGGCGAGACCGGCTACCACTTCGCGAACGTCATCAACCGCCTGCTGGTCGACTCCGCGACCCGCACACGCATGGACCGGGCGTACCGCCAGTTCATCGACGAGCCGCTCGAGTGGCGCGAGGTGGCGTACCGGTCCCAGCAGCTCGTCCTGCGCCGCTCGCTGGCGTCCGAGCTCAACGTCGCCACGAACCTCCTCGCCCGGCTCGCGCGGGCCGACCGCAGCACGCGCGACTTCACCTTCCACGCCCTGCGCACCGCGCTCGCCGAGGTCATCGCCTGCTTCCCGGTCTACCGCACCTACGTCGCTACCACTGTGGCCGACAGCGACCGGCGCTACATCGAGTGGGCCATCGCCACGGCACGACGAATATCACTTCTACCAGACCCTCGTCGGCAGCTGGCCGCTCGCAGGGCGGGATCTCTCCGGCGCCGCCTATGCCGCCTATCGCGAGCGCATCGAGGCCTACGTGATCAAGGCGGCGCGCGAGGCGAAGCTGCGCACCAGCTGGACCGAGACGGATGCCGTCTACGAGGAGGCGCTCACGCAGTTCGTGCGCACCGTGCTCGAGCCGCGCAACGGCAGCAATTTATTCCTCGCCGACTTCGTCGAGTTCCAGCGGCGTGTCGCGCGCTTCGGCCTGTTGAACGGCCTCACCCAGACACTGTACAAGCTGACCGCGCCCGGTGTGCCCGACATCTACCAGGGGAACGAGATCTGGGAGTTCTCGCTCGTCGATCCCGACAACCGCCGCCCCGTCGACTACGAGTGCCGGCGCGCCCTGCTCGCGCAAGTGCTCTCCGGCGGCGTCTCGCCGCGCGCGGCCGCCGAGCAGCTCGAGGACGGTCGCGGCAAGCTGCTGCTCACCTGGAAGTGCCTCGAGCTGCGGCGCGCCCACCCCGAGCTGTTTCGCGACGGCGCCTACCGGCGGCTGCGCGTCCGTGGGCTGCGGGCCCACTACGTGTGCGCCTTCGCGCGGCGCTTGCGGCAGCAGTCGCTGATCGTGATCGCGCCGCGCCTCTACCGCCGGCTGCTTGGCGACAGTGCAGACCTCCCGCTCGGCGAGGCGGTGTGGGGCGATACGCTGATCGAGCTGCCGCGCGAGGATCGCTCGCGGGACTCCTTCCGCAACGTCCTGGACGGCGCGCGCCTCGCGCCCCTCCGGCAGGGGGAGAGCGTGGGTGTACTGGTCGCGCAAGCGCTCGCCGAGTTCCCGGTCGGGATGCTCGCCGCCGGCTGCGACGAGGACGCCGGCTTGAGCCCGGCAACGCCGCAGACGCCCGGCGGTTGACTCCCGGGAACCGCTCCGAGCGTAAACTTCGGTAGTGGCGCGCGCGTTGGAGCAAGCGCAGGATGTAACTAACACCGGACGCCCGAGGAGTTCAGCATGCGCCACCGACCTATGTGCTACCGAGAATTGAAATTCGCCGCACTGGCGGCGCTGTCCGCGCTACTCGCCGCCTGTGCCGGCATCCCGCTCCACGAGAGCGAGCAGGAGGTGCGCGATCGCTACAACTCCTACGCCGGCGAGCCGATCGATCACTTCACCTGGCTCAGCCACTTCGACAGCTGGCAGCCGATCGGCCGCTACGAGCTGGTCGTGTTCACCGGCCCGAGCGACGCTTATCTTCTCAAGGTGGCCCCGCCCTGCGAGAACCTGCAGTTCGCCAACCGCGTCGGGGTCACCTCGACCGCTGGTCAGGTGAGCAACCGCTTCGATTCGGTGATCGTCGGCCGGTGGCCTGGCTGGCGAGACCGCTGCCAGATCCAGGAGATCCGCAAGGTCGACTACCGCCGCATGCGGGCAGACATGCGCCTCGATGCGCGGCGGGCCCGCGAAGCCAAGGCTGCGACCACACCTCAGCCGTAGCCGTGGGCCGCAACCGTAACCGCGGGCCTCAGCGGTAGCCGCGCGCCTGTAGCGTGAACAGATGCGCGTAGCGCCCGTTGAGCCTCATCAGCTCCTCGTGGCTGCCGCGCTCGATGATGCGGCCGCGGCTGAGGACCGCGATCTGGTCGGCCATCCGCACGGTGGAGAAGCGGTGCGAGATTAGAATGGTGATGCGCTCGCGCGCGAGCTGGCGGAAATGCTCGAACACCTCGGCTTCCGCCTGCGCATCCATGGCGGCGGTCGGCTCGTCCAGCACCAGGATGTCGGCCCGGACGCGCATGAAGGCGCGTGACAGCGCGATCTTCTGCCACTGCCCCCCGGAGAGCTCGCGGCCATCGCGGAACCATTTGCCGAGCTGGGTGCGATAGCCCGCAGGCAGCGTATCGATGAAGTCGCTCGCCCGCCCCTTCACCGCCGCCGCGCGCCAGCGTTCCTCGTCCTCGAAGAAGCGCTCATCGCCCGCGCCGACGTTCTCGCCGACCAGCATCTGATAGCGGGCGAAGTCCTGGAAGATGACGCCGATCCGCTCGCGCAGGACGCGCTCGTCCCATTCCCGCAGGTCCTGTCCGTCGAGCAGGATCCGGCCGGCGGTGGGTGAGTACAACCGGGTCAGCAGCTTGATCAGCGTGGTCTTGCCCGAGCCGTTCTCGCCCACCAGCGCGAGGCTGCTGCCGGGTGCGAGGTGCAGCGTGATGTGCTCGAGGGCCGGCTCCTCGGCGTCCGGATAGGTGAAGCTCACGTCTTCGAAGCGCACGCCGTCCTGCGGGTGCGGACCGCGGAACGAGCTGCCCGCGGGCTGCGGCACGCTCGTCTCGAGATACTCGTAGAGCGTCGACAGGTACAGGTTGTCCTCATACATGCCGCCGACCGCCGCCAGCATCGCGGACACGGCCGCCTGTCCCTGGCGAAACAGCGCGACGTACATGGTCATCTGGCCGAGAGTGATGATGCCCCGCACGGTGGTGACCGCGATCCAGGCGTACGCGCCGTAGAGCGCCGCGGTGGCGATCAGCCCGAGGGCAAAGCCCCAGGCGTCGCGCCGCATGGTGAGCGCGCGATCCTCGCGGTAGAGCCGGCGAAAGATGTCGCGGTAGCGCTCGAGCAGCCGCGGCCCCAGGCCGTAGAGCTTGACCTCCTTGGCGTGATCCTCGCGCGCGATCACGGTCTCGAGATACATCTGCATGCGCGTCTCGGGAGAGCGCCAGCGAAAGAGTCGAAAGGCGTCGCCGGAGAACTTGGCTTCCGCCACGAATGCCGGCAGCCCCGCAAGCAGCAGCACCGCGACCGCCCACGGCGAGAAGCCCGCGAGCAGCACGCCGTAGCTCACCAGCGAGATGCCGTTCTGCACCAGGCCGAAAGTGCGCGTGACCAGGCTCAGCGGACGCACAGATGCCTCGCGGCGCGCGCGCGTCAGCTTGTCGTAGAACTCCGAATCCTCGAAGTGCTGCAGCTCGAGCGTGAGTGCCTTCTCGAGGATCATGACGTTGACGCGCTGACCCAACTGCGCACGCAGCAGCGACTGGCAGAGCGACAGCCCGCGCTGCGCCGCGGCGATCGAGGCCACCAGGGCTCCCTCGAGCACCACGAGCTCCACCACGCGGCTCGCCACCCCGCCGCCCGAGCGGATCGCGGCCACGACGGCATCGACGATGAGGGAGCCCACATAGGCGACCGAGGCGGGCACGATGCCGGCCGTGAGGGTGAGGAGCGCGAGCGCCACGGTGAGCGCGCGGTTGGTGCTCCACACGAGCTCGAGGGCGCGGCGGCTGTAACGGAAGACACCGAAAAACCCTCGCAGCGTCAGGGCCTCGGCGGATACGGCCGCGCCGCTCCCCGCGCGCGGGGGATGGACCGCGGTGGCCATCAGGAGCCACGCTCCGTGGGTGCGGGCGCGGCCGGCGCTACGCCCTGTGGCCGCTCCGCGGGAGCCACGCGCGTGATGAGGCGCGAGCCGCGCCGGAAGAACACGTAGCTGTAGATCCACGAGGCGAGCACCGCCAGGCGGTTGCGAAAGCCGATGAGCACCGTGACGTGCAGCGCCATCCACGCAAACCACGCGAGCAGCCCGCCGAAGCGCGCCCGGCCGATCTCGACCACCGCGCGCGACTTGCCGACGGTGGCCATGGAGCCCTTGTCGCGGTAGTGGAAGCCCGCGGCGCGCTCACTCCGCTTACCAAGCAGCTCCGCCTCGATGAGCCGTGCGACGTAGCGCCCCATCTGCAGCGCACCCTGCGACACGCCGGGCACCGGCTGCCCGCTCGCGCCATCAACGAGGTAGGCCGCGTCGCCGACAACGAAAGCCCCGGGGTGCCCCGGGATCGAGCAGTCGGGGAGCACCGGCACGCGCCCCTCGGGCCCGAGCGGCACGCCGAGCGTGGCGGTGAGCGGCGCCGCGCGCACCCCCGCCGTCCAGATGACGTTGTAACTGCGCAGCCGCTCGCCGGCCACCTCGACGCCGTCGGCGAACACCTGCGTGACCAGGGCGCCGAGCCGCACCTCCACGCCGAGCGTGCGCAGCTGCCTGAGGGCGCGCGCCGAGGAATCGACGTGAAACGCCGGCAGCACCCGCGGGCCCGCCTCGATAAGGACGACGCGGGCGCGGCGCGTGTCGGCGACGCGGAAGTCGCGCGGGATCACATCCACCGCCAGCTCCTTGATGGCGCCGGCGAGCTCCACACCGGTCGGGCCCGCGCCGACAATGATGAACGTGAGGTGTGCAGCGCGCTCGGCAGGATCGGCTTCGAACTCGGCGCTCTCGAAGGAGCGCAGCAGGCGCGAGCGGATGAAGATCGCCTCCTCGACCTCCTTCATGCCCGGCGCGAATTGCCGCCACTCCTCGTGACCGAAGTAGTTGTCGACCGCACCGGGGGCGAGAATGAGGTAGTCATAAGAGACGCGGCCGGCGGCGGTCTCGAGACAGCGCGCGGTGAGATCGACGCGGTGCACCTCGGCGAGCATCACGCGCGCGTTGCGCTGATGACGGAGGATCGTGCGGATGGGCTGTGCGATGTCCGCCGGCGCGAGCGCCGCGGACGCGACCTGGTAGAGCAGCGGCTGAAACAGGTGATAGTTGTTGCGGTCGATGACGAGCACATCGGCTGCGGCGCGCTCGAGCGCACGGGCGGCGAACAGTCCGCCGAAGCCGCAGCCGACGATCACGATCTGCGCCCGCCCCGCGCCGTGCAATGCGCCCTCCGCAATCCCTGGAACCCCACCCGATGTGGGGACGATTATCGGCTATTCCAGTGCGAAGCCGCCCGCGCGCCGGCGCAGACTGTCCACCCACGCCTCACACAGCGCGACGGCCTCGGCGGTGCGGAACGCCCCGGGCTCGAGGCAGCATTCGAGCCACAGCCCGTCGAGGAGCGCCGTGAGCCCCATGGCCGCGAGGCGCAGGTCGGGCCGTGCGGCACGACGGCGGTGCGCGTGCCGCCTGCGCACCGCGGCAGCCCGCGGCAGCAGTGCCGTCAGCATGGCGTGCAGCAGCCGCACGTAGCCGCGATAGCTCTCGCGCTGCACGCGCCGGATGAGGGGCGAATGCCGGTACATGCCCCAGAACACCACCCACACCGCGAGCACGTCGGGGTCGAGGTTCGGCGGACTGAAGGACGCCTCGAGAAAGGCGCGCAGGCGCGCGCGCGGTGAGTTCGCGGCACGCTCCACCGCCGCCTGCAGGCCTCCGACCAGCTTGTTATTGAAGTGCCGGTAGGCCGCCGCGATCAGCTGGTCCTTGTTGGGAAAGTGATGATTGATCAGACCGACCGAGACTCCGGCCTGGGCGCTGATGGTGCGGATGGAGAGTCCCTTATGGCCGTAGCGCTTGAGGCATTCGATAGTGGCATCGATGAGCGCCTGGCGGCGCCGCTGCGGCAGCTGGCGTTCAAAGCGCGGCGTACGCACCGCGCTCCGGCGCCCGCGCCCGCGCCGCTGCCCCGTGCGGCGGCGGCTCACCCACCCTCACTCATGACTCCACCCGCGCGGAGGCGGCCGCGGCAGAGTGCTCTCGGGGATCAGGCTGCGCATGCGCCCCGCGAAGCTGCGCAGGCACACCTCCCCCTCGCCGAGGGGTCCCGAGGTATAGCTGCTCGATGCCATGCCCGCCTGCACCCGCTCGATCAGCGCCTTGTCCTCGAGACTCACGCGGCGGTTGACGCGCCAGTTGAGGTAGCGCGCGACGCGCATCTCGCGCCGCGCGTCCGGGTGCACATAGGCGATCTCGCGAATGAGGGTCTCGGTCGGCGACACCGGCAGGAACTGCATGAAGTCGACCTGATCCGGGTAGATGTCGAA
>JACXTT010014513.1_pt1 | contig 10296 bp, 7 predicted proteins | sample 9270951 | NCBI WGS metagenome assembly JACXTT01 (sample SAMN15532306, study PRJNA645909) | rock metagenome | isolation source: weathered quartz diorite | place: Puerto Rico | collected 2017-06-21
GAGATCAGCCTGACCAGCAACGACCTGATTCTTGGCGTCAGCGGCAAAGATCATCCCTTTCCGCTCTACCGCCAGTTCGGCGTCCCCGTGGCTCTTGCCACCGACGACGAAGGCGTCTCTCGCATCGACCTGACGCACGAATATGTTCGCGCCGTCCAGACCTACAGCCTCACCTACGCAGAGCTAAAACAAATGGTGCGCACCGGCCTCGAGCACAGTTTCCTTCCTGGCGCGAGCTTATGGCGCTCGCCGGACGCTTTCAGCTCTGCCGTCTCAGCCTGTTCCGCGGATTCATTGGGAGGCGACAAGCCCTCCGCAGCCTGCTCGGCTTTCCTGAAATCTAGCGAGAAAGCTGCCCAGCAGTGGGAACTCGAGCGCCGCTTCCACGCATTCGAATCCTCTCTCTAGTTTCAAGCGTGACTTCTACTCCGGCCAGTGTCTTGCTCGACCGCCGTGTGTGACCTAACCGAATTCGCTCAACCCCACTTGCGAGTTTCTTCTGACAGGTTTAGTTTTTTCTTTTGGGGAACTGTGCCAGATCCTCAGGGTCTGGCCAGGCAAACCCTTTTCCAAGCACGCACATCTCATTTGGCATCGAACCGCGAGAGGGGGCTTACGGTCATGAAATACAAAACCGTATTCGTGGGTTTGCTTGCACTCCTCAGTCTTCCTTCCTGTCTTCGGGCGCAAACAGGCTCCATCACCGGCACAGTCACAGACAGCTCAGGCGCCGCCGTGCCCAAGGTCAACATCACGGCGGTCAGCGCCTCCACCGGCGCGTGGCGTTCCGCGGAGACGGATGAATCGGGCGTCTACCGCATCACCAACTTAAACCCCGGCCTTTATGACGTTCGCATCGAGCATCCGAACTTCAACCCTGTGCTGTATTCCCAGATTGCACTCAGTGTGGACCAGGTCCTGACACTGGATGCGAAGCTGGCAGTGAGCGCCGTTCGGGAAACTGTGCGTGTCGCAAGCGAATCGGTGGCGCCCATCGACCTCAATGATGCTCAGGTCGGCAATTTGGTCGACAGCCGACAGATTGACAGTTTGCCCCTGATTCTGCGCGATCCTTATCAGTTGGTTTTGCTCTCGCCGGGCGTCACGCAATCCAACACGCTCTTCGGCGGCTTTTCCGTGAACGGCTCGCGCGAGCGCAGCAACAACTTCATGCTCGACGGCGCCGATAACAACGATCCCGACATGGGCGGCTTTCCAAAAGGGCTCAGTTCCCTCAATCCGGAAATCACTCAAGAATTCCGCGTGCTTACCAACAGCTATTTGCCTGAGTTTGGCCGCAACACCGGAGCGATCATCGACATCGTCACCAAGCACGGCACGAACGATCTCCATGCCGATGCCTACTGGTTCGGGCGTTATACCGCTCTCTCCGCCAAAGATTTTTTTGCCACCAACCGCAGCCAGGATCCCTTCGTCCGCAACCAGTTCGGTTACTCAGTCGGTGGTCCGATTCAGAAGACCAGGACGTTCTTTTTTGCCAACGAAGAATTCTGGCGTTTCAGCACCACGCTCTTGAAAACCAGCATCGTCCCCACGGATGCGTTCAAGACCGGGCAGTTTGTTTTTGACGGAACCCCCGTGAACGTTCAGCCGGGTCCTCCTGGCACCACGAACAACATCTTCGGGTTGCCGCTCGATCCCACCGTGCAAAGTATCCTCGCCCTTTACCCAAGTCCGAACGGAACGATTTTGGATGGCGCGCGCGGCCTGCTCCACTACCCCAGCCATTCCCGCGCAAACGCCAACAACGTTACCGGGCGTGTCGATCACGATTTTTCCGAGCAGGCTATGCTTTCCGTTCGCTACACCTACAATCAGTACTCCGATTCGAATTATCAGCACGAAGACTTTGTCTTTGCTAACGGAATTGGCGACATCGGCGGCGTCTCGACGCTCCAGCACAATCACAACCTCACGGCCCGGCTGACCTCCACTGCCGCGCGCGGTCTCATCAATGAACTCCATTTGGCGTTTAATCGCCTCGAGTTCCCGCTGATATGCACCGGCACAAGCGTCTTTAACGGCCTCAACGGCGGTGGCTTCGTGGATGCGGTTGGCCGCGGCTTCGACATTCCGCTCCCTGGGGACGTGGCCGGCTTTGGCTGCATCTTTCTTGGCGACACCAGCGGCTCGACGCGCAACGCCGGAACCTACACCGCAGGCGACAACATCTCCTGGGTGCTCGGACGCCACACGGTAAAGACTGGCGGCGAATACCGCGGCGTCTATTCGAACAGCTCCAACAACTTTGCTTCGCGCACCATCACTGACTCGGCCGTTTTTTCGAACTTCGGCATTCCTGCCGCCGGAACCGGCACAAGCATTGATCAAGACCCGACATTCCAAAACCTCGTCTGGCTGCTTTACGGCGGCGTGGATTTGGAAACGCAAGCGCAGTTCTTCGACAAAAGTGGCTCGCGCACCATCACCGACCAACGCGGCTTCCGCCAGCGGGAATTCGCCGGCTATGCCCAGGACTCTTACAAAATCATTCCCAACCTGACGCTCACCTACGGCGTGCGCTACGAGTTTTTTGGCGTGCCCGTCGAAGTGCAAAACCGCATGTCAACGCTCTTAGTTTCTCCCGACGGGCCGGGACCATTCACCTTCACGCAAGTGGGCGAAGGCGCAGGCAAAGCGCCGCTTTATCAGGATGACTGGAAAGACATCGAGCCCCGCATCTCCGTTGCCTGGGATCCTTTCCGCACCGGCAAGACTTCAATCCGCGCCGGTTACGGCGTTTATCACGACCGCGTTTTCGGCCAGCTCGTGAGCCTGCTGCGCGGTGATCCGCCGTTCCAAATGCTCGAAACACAAGTCTGCCCGGGCTTCTTGGAATTCTTTGCAACTCAGAACCCGCAATTCATTTCTCAGTGCGCGCTTTCCGCGCAATCGCCTTTGCCGGCCTTCGCGGATTCCGCGGTTGCAAACAACTGCCCTCCGCCCGGAGTCCCCTGCTCGCCCATTCTCCCCTTCCTCGTCGATCCGCGCTTGCGCACGCCGTATTCACAGAGCTGGAGCGCCGGCATTCAGGTCGAGCCGTATGCCAGCCTGCTGCTGGAAGCCAACTATATGGGGAACAAGGGGACCCATCTCCTGCGCCTGGTGGATGGCAATCCGCCGCAGCCCAGCCTCGTCGCTGCCCTCGAACAATTCTGCGTGCCCACGAATCCGAATAACATGGGGCTGAACACGCCTACAGGCCAGTGCGATCAAACCACGTTGCAGTTCACCAACCTCTGGCTCGGCGCCAACAGCGGGTCTCTGCCGTTCGCTGCGGCCAACAACAGCGCGTTCCTTCAGGCTTCGTTTTACAAGGGCATCGCCAACTCCACGTATCACGCCTTGGGAGTGAACATCACCAAGCGCTTTTCCCGCGGCTTTTCCGCACAAGGCGCTTACACGTACTCCCACGCCATCGACGATGGCGCCGATCCGCTCATCCCCATCAACAACAACATTCTCTTCCCGCCCTTTCCGCGCAATTCCTTCAAGTTGCGCGGCGAGTGCGGAAACTCGGAATTTGACGTGACGCACCGCTTTGTCGCGAATTACTCTTGGCAAATTCCAGTCGGCCGCGGCCACCAGCACTTACAAACTGGGGCGGCCAGCGGCATTCTGGGCGGATGGACGGTTTCGGGCATCTCCACGTTCTCGAGTGGCCTGCCCTACGACATTTTTGCCAATGCCGACACGGGGCACACCGGCCTGTTTGCCCGGCCGGACTTGAACACTAGCGCAATCATCCCGCCGAGCTCCGATCCCCGCACGCAAACCGGCCCCTCTTTTGCCCTTCTCTCCCTTCCCGCTTTCGGATCGGGCGGGAACCTCGGCCGCAATCACTTTCGTGGCCGCGGGATCAAGAATTCCGACGCAGTCCTGAACAAGCAATTGGGAATTCGCGACCGTGTGAAACTCGACGTGCGCTTTGAATTCTATAATCTCTTCAATCGCGTGCAGTTCAGCCCGCCGCTCAACGTTCTGGACTTCAATCCGATGGCCCCTCCCAACACGCCTCCTTCCAACGCGGACGTGTTTGGGCATTCGCTGACGGAATTTTCGCGCCCGGATTTCACCACGGGCGCGCGCCAGATTCAGTTGGGGATGAAGCTGAGCTTCTAGCAGCTGCGTTTTGCAAATTCTTTGCAAATCCTCTTTTGCAAATCCTTGAAAAGAGAAACACTTGCGGCTTACCTAAAGTTCTTCTTGACAAACGGGTAACTCTGTGATAGGCTCATTTCCATAGAAAAGTGCGCCCCGGGTTCCCCGAGGGCGTTTTTTGTTTTGTAGGCCTTCCGTTAACGCCCCGACTCGTTCGGGGCTTTTTTGTTTTGTGGCGGCGACTTCCGTCGCCATGTTCTCTTGCAGCGCAGGGCGCCAGCCCTGCGGATTTAGCAGCCTACCCGCAGTTAGCTTCTCAATCTCCGACAAAGGATTCCCACCATGAAAGCCGACAAATGCCGGGCTGAAGCCCGGCCTCTACAGATGATGAAAAGTAAGAAGCCGAATGCTGAACAAATCTGGAAGCAAATGGAAGATCAAGTCATCCCGGGACTGCTGCTGTCGCTGACCGAGCGAACGATCTATTCGTATCTGCTGCGGCACAGCCACCTGGAAGGAAAGCGCGAGTTGCAATTCTCCATAGCCTGGCTGGCCCGCGGGGTGCGATTCTCAAACGCCACGACGCGCAAAGTGGTGCGCGGCCTGGCCCGGCACGGGGTGTTACGCCTGGTGGAACGCAGCAAAAGGGGCCATGCAGTGGAGGTGCGCCTGCCCGAAGAGATTCGGTTTAGCGGCGCCGAAGACGCTGGGAGCGGTAACGGCCAGGCGTATGTGGTGGTGAAAATCGAGGACGAGGACTTCCTGCGAACCCCGAGGCTGCGCCAGGCTATCCATAATCGGGAGGGTGGGCGCTGCTTTTATTGTTTGCGGCGGCTCGCTCCTCGGGTGCGGTGCCTGGATCACGTGGTGCCGCAAGCAAAGCAGGGTGGCAACGGCTACCGCAATGTGGTCTCCTGCTGCCTGGAATGCAACTCGCAGAAGGGTGAAGGACGCGCGGAGGATCATCTGCGATGGCTGTTCCGCGAGCGCCGGTTGACCGCTGACGAACTCGCGGGGCGGTTGCGGGATCTGGACGCGGTCGCCGCCGGCAAGCTCGTCCCTCGTCTGCCCTCCACCGCACCGAGGAATGAAAGATAAGCCCAGCTTACGACATCGGCTTTGGCATGTTGAATGTGGACGGAGTACCTCGGAGATTTGGCCGCTCCTCGATAAGACGCTTTACAAACAACTGGTATCCCTCTAGGAAACTCCGAACCTCTTGTTGAAACAGATTGAGTTTGCCCACAACTCTTGAATTGAGTTGCGCTCGTACATTTGCAGGAAGCAACTCGAAAATCGGAGCTACACAGAAATTATTGTATGAACTTACGAGATTATGAAACTCCATCAGAGCGGGCCGAAGTTCCTTCATTGTTTTGGGCTGACGGTCTAGCCGCTCTGACAAATACAATCGTTGATAAATCCAGATGTCAACATTCGGCAATTGGCAATCGGCCCGAAAGTCTGCTCGCCCCTGATAAATATCGCTCTCAACTATGTAATGCAGCGTGTCGCTCGATTGTCTGTTGGCGAATCTTTCAAATCGACGCACAAAGTCTTGAAGTTCGGGGAAAGCTTTTCTGGCTGCTTTCCTATCCTTCGAGGTTTCCTTCCACGTTGAGAAGATGCTCTTCAGAGCGGAATAATGGTCCAAGGTAAGAGAAAGGGTCGCAAGAATTAGAAGAATCCAAGACCAACGCGGCCACTTGCCATAGAGATTTACAAGAACGTATCCGACTAGCGTCAATAAGGGAATGATATCTCTTGATCTCAATCCGCGATTTGTAGCCTCATCACGCATTAGTTTCAAACTGTCAAGTTTGCTCACCATCCGGGTCTACGGCAAGTTCGGCAAGACTAGACTCCCCAGGCGTGGGCTTTGGCGGTGAGGAAGCTTTCTTACCTGCTCTAGTCGTATTCGTTGCACGGCGCATTTCTCGCAACTGAGACGCCTTGTAGTCCAATTCGTAGAAGAAATTCAGAAGGTCCTCAATGACACCAATTGCGAGATTAACTTCTGTGGGCTTAGGTGCGGCAAGTTCGTGGACAGCATCGTTACCCATGAAACGAAAGTGATGAAGGTTCCGAATAATGTTTTTGTTGGGAAGAATCGTCTTCAGTCCTTCAATCTTGGCCTTGAGATTCTTTCCTTTGATTTTCTTGTCTTGGCAGATACCTTCAAGAAGTGCGCGAAGTCCAGCGGTACATAGAATCAGAGCCTCTTCGTTGTAGCAGGTGATTGCTTCTTGATAGATTTTTCTTAGTTCTGGTCTTAGTTTTGAATAGTACTTAGCAATTAGGGAGAACTGCGAACGCTTGGGGAAATACTCGAACTCCTCAGCGTCCTCAGGCATAGCATCATGCCAATATTCTTCTTCAAGGAGACCTCTTTCGCATCCCATGCATATCCAAAGGCGGTAGGTCAAAGACTCTCGTGGCTCGCCGTATTCGGGGTTTCCAAAAGTCCCTGTGTGTTCGCCCTTCAACTCGTGATTTGTTTCGTGTTTGCACCAATTGCAGTACAAGCGTTTCTTTTGAATTTTTTCATCGGACATGAAGAGCCTTACCCACTGTGGGGGTATTGAGGGATCGAATAAGTGTCAAGCCGGAATTGCTTTCACGGCGATATACTGCCCTCGTTTCCGAAATGTCTGGAGGCATCTATGCCGGAAAATAAAAAGTACAGAGTCATTGAAGCGAATAATCCAGGAAGCTTGGCGGAAAAGTTGAACAGCGCGGAGAATGACGGATACAAATTAACAAGCAACATTTACAACCACGGAAACACTCTTGTTGTAATCCTCATTCGCAAAGAATAGGAACGGGCCGGTGCCCCATGCTTTCGAGTTTTGCCTGCCTTGCTTACCCGCCTGCCGCGGGCAGGCAGCAGGCAAGCTGCGTTAAGGCGGCAGTTTTTTAACGGATGAAGAGAGAAGATGCCGGCTGGAAGCCGGCGCTACGAAATCAGGAAAGCGTGGCACTGCCTACCGCGTGCTCCGACCCTGTCGGAAGGCCGCTATGAGCTGGCCGCTTCAAATAAGGAGTGATTGAACAGGGGCAGATGTTATCCATGAAGCTGATTTTGCTTGTAGAAGACGATCCTTTACGCGCTGAAAAGATTCAAGCGTGTATCCCAAGAGGGGCGCGATGCATCTGGGCGAGATCGGCGGGAGTTGCGATAGGGGTCCTGAAGCGGGATACGTTTGCCTGCGTCCTTCTTGACCACGACCTCGCGAAAGAACCGTACAATTCTGGATTAAATGGACAGGCGGTTGCACGGGCCATTTGTGAAACGCAATCCCGCAAAGTGTGTCGGATTTTTATTCACTCACAGAACTCCGCAGGAGGAGCAGCAATGCGGCAGTTGTTATCCGAAGCTGGATTTGATGTCGAGCGCTGTTCGTGGTGCGAAGAAGCTTCCGTGATTCTGCGCGAGTGGTTGGAGGCGAGTCTCTTGGAGGAATAAGGCGGGTGGACCAGGCTCTCGGGTTTTGCCTGCCTCGCAGCAGGCAAGCTGCGGTAGGGCGGCAGTTTTTTAACGGAAGAAGAGAGAAGATGCCGGCTGGAAGCCGGCGCTACGAGATCAGGAAAGCGCGGGGGCGGTTTGAGCTGCCTCTTCTTTGCTTCGTCAATCGGGAGATTCGCGCCGACGATCCCGCGTGAAGAGCAAGGATGGCGACGTAAAGTCGCCGCTACAAACGCGGGCGAATTCAGGAGGTCACGGCGCGATTTTGTAGCGCCGCCATCTTGGCGGCGGGGTTGACGGAAGAGGGATTTCATTGCGCGAAAGGGCGCAATGGCCCAGAGCTCTCGCGTCGTTCGAAAATGACGGACAACCTTTTGGCAAAATCGCGGCCGCCGAGCCAAGGCTCAGCGCGGTTGGCGGCGAGGCCTTTTTGCCACTGGAATCAACCGCGCAAGGCCGTATTTCACAGCTTTCTCGTCGGGAAAATACGCGGCTACAGGGGGAAAAGCAGCATGGAACTGGCGATACCTGGTGGGTTCGCGGCTATCTGTCGTAAGACTCCGGAGCGTTCGGCATGGCGCGAGGGCCGGGTTCGCTGCACCCATTGTTAGGCAGCTTGGTTTGGTGTTCTCTGCCAACATAGAAACCGTCTGTCTGACACAGAGGACATCGCTGTGATAAAGGCTCGCCTGTCGAACCCAGGCAAAGCCCAAAGTCGGTCAAGCAACTGGCCCTCGCCTGTGGCACCCCGCGGTATCGCGCAACCGCCTTCAGTGCCGTGCAGAAGCCAGAACACATCAGGGGCAAATGGCCCATCACCGGTGGTGATGACCTCTACCTTCTGCAGGTCAGCCCATGCAACGCGCTCGACTTTGCCGTCAGGTCGCTCACAAACAACCTCCGAGTCGGACAAAAGCACAATGAAACGACTCTCTGGGTCAAGGCGTGCCTGTGGCTCCGAAGCATACCGCCCGCGGTGAAACGCACGGTCCAGTGCTCGAGACACGCGTGATTCTCCCCAACGTAACCAGAGTTCGATAAGGCCCCAGGCCGCAACTCCGGAAATCGCGGCAGCAATTAGCGCTCGAATTTGCATGGAACGCGCATACGCTGCCTAACGAACGAGTTCGCGGCCAACGGCCGCGGAGCGAGAGGCGCCCATCATTCCTGATAACTTGCTAGGCAAGCAGCAGTCCTTATTCCTTTGGATCGGTTTCCCATTTCTTTTTCCACTCAGAGATTGATTTCTTTGCGGCCTTCTTCTGCGCGTCGGTACAGTATTTTTCAATAACGATACGAGCCGATGTGCCGGCCTAAATAGGATCATAATCTGCTGCGAGGTGACTCCATACGTAAGCATCGATTAAATCCTTCTCGTCTCGCTTTCTGGAAAATAGCAGCGTTGATAACGTGCCCATTGCACGTGTGTTTCTTTGCGCGGAAGCTTTCCTAAGCCACTCGATGGCTGTGGAGCTGTCTTTACTAACGCCATCCCCTCCCGCCTCATAGATTGCTCCTAGATAGAACTGGGCCTGGTCATTTCCCTTTTCGGCGGGAGATTGAAGCCAACGCACTGCCTCTTTATAGTCTCTCTTGACCCCGGTTCCTGAGTAGTAGAAGGTTCCTAAGAATAATTGGGCTATCAAGTGGTTTTGCTGGGCAGCCTTTCTGTACCATAACGCTGCAATAGCTTGGTCTTGAGGCACGCCGTTGCCTGCGTCGTAGAGCATTCCCATTAGAAACTGGGCATTGGGGTCATTCTTTTCAATGAGCGGGCGCAATTCCTTCAGCGCGGCGTCAAAGTCGCCTTTTTTGATTGCTTTGACCGCATCATCAGTTGTTTGAGAAAAAGAAGGGGCCGACAAAAAAATGGAACACAGCACTACCGATAAAATGGCGCTTTTCATGTATTGAATCCTGCCATGCAAAGGCCTCCCGACGAAGAGTTAGGGAGCGCGCTGCGATTTACTGTAACTTCTTATCCTGCCAAGAGCGCGCAGTTCTTTGCGACGCCGTACACTGTAGGGTACTGCAGCCTATCTCCGGCGTTGCTTGCGAAGCTCGAGGAAGAGCTTCTTTGGGAAGCGAGTCGGCAAGGCGGAAGGTGACGAAGTAAACTGCTTGCTGGGATTCGAGATGAGGCAAGTAGCCGCGCGATCGCGTGGTAGAGGTCATTTTGTAGCGCCGCCATCCTGGCGGCGGGGTTGAGGAAGAGGGATTTCATTGCGCGGAAAGGGCGCAATGGGGCAGAGTTCTCGCTTCGCTCGAAAAGACGAGTTTAGCGTTTCCATCACAACTTCAGCCGCGCCATAGCACCGACCGTCATTCCGAACGAAGCAGGCCGACGGTTTCTTCCGCGTTCGCTCCTGCGAACGCGTCGGTCTGCAGATGTGAGGAATCTCTCTTCTCCTTTTGTCCTCTACGGGAATGCCGAGACAAAGGCAAAGAGGGATTTCTCTCTGCGCTGCGTTCGAATGACGGAGAGGGCGCTCCGCGCCACAATTCCAATTGCACGTAGGAACGGCGCTAGCCTAGCGGCCGTCGCCCGGGCACCCGAGTGTTTCAGGCTTCGTCACTGAATCGGTGGCGGCATCCCCGGTAATCAACCGCGCGCCCCGGCTGAAGGTTAGATATTCAAACCCCCATTGAATAAATACCAGCACGCGACTCTGGAACTCCACGATGTACATCAAGTGGACGAACAGCCA
>JACXTT010014514.1_pt1 | contig 10296 bp, 8 predicted proteins | sample 9270951 | NCBI WGS metagenome assembly JACXTT01 (sample SAMN15532306, study PRJNA645909) | rock metagenome | isolation source: weathered quartz diorite | place: Puerto Rico | collected 2017-06-21
ACTATAGTCCTTAATCCCAAGTCCTAGCGACAGCGAGGTTCTTATCCGCCAAATCTCCCATTATCAGGTGCTGGAACGCCTCGGCTCCGGCGGCATGGGGACCGTCTGGATTGCGGAAGACATGCAACTCGGCCGCCGCGTGGCGCTGAAGTTCCTCACCGAAGACTTGGCGAAGCACCAGCAAGCTTTGGAACGGTTCAAGCTGGAAGCGCGCACGGCCTCTTCGCTGAATCACCCCAATATTTGCACCATCTATGAAATCGGCGAAGTAGATGGCGAGCATTTCATCGCCATGGAGTTGATTGAAGGCGAACCGCTGGACCGCTATCTGGCGCGGCATCGCCCCGACTTGCAGGAACTGCTCGACTTGGCCATTCAAATTGCCGAAGGCCTGGACGCAGCGCATTCGAAGGGCGTGATTCACCGCGATATCAAGCCGGGAAATATTCTGATTACACCGCGCGGGCAAGTGAAAATCCTCGACTTCGGTCTTGCGAAACTCGCGGGTGAGCGCCAGGCGGTTGAGCAACCGACGTATGCGGGGGCGACGCTGGCGACAGAGCATCTGACCTCCCCGGGCATGGCCGTAGCCACGATTGCGTTCATGTCACCGGAACAAGCGCGCGGAAAAGGGATCGACGCCGGAAGTGATCTGTTTTCGTTTGGCGCGGTGCTCTACCAGATGGCCACCGGCAAGCTTCCTTTTGAAGGCGAAACGGCTGCCACGATTTTTGACGGAATTCTGAATCACGCGCCCGCGACTCCCATTGAATTGAACCCTGTGCTGCCGGCGAAGTTGGACGAGGTCATCCGAACTGCTCTGGAGAAGGACAGGGATTTGCGTTACCAAAGCGCGGCGGAAATGCGCGCGGAGCTGAAGCGGCTGAAGCGTGATACGAGTTCCGGGAAAGTGCCGCAAGCCAGCGCAAGCGCCGCCATAACGACTGCGCCGGCAACCCGCGGATCGAAACGCGGGGTAACCGCGGTCGTCGCGGCATTGGCCCTCGTTGCTATTGCGGCGGCTGTTTCCGTTTGGCTCGCTCGTCGTCCTCGCGGATTCAATCTTCAGAACATGAAGATTTCCCAGGTCACCACGACAGGCAACGCGGGTACAGCCGCACTTTCGCCTGACGGCCGGTACATCGTTTATGTTTTGCGGGACGGCGCCCAGGAGAGCCTCTGGGTGCAGCAGATGGCCACGGGCAGCAACGTGCAATTACTGCCGCCAGACCAGGTTCACCTGGCGGCGGTGAGCTTCACCCCGGACGGCAATTACGTGATGTTTGTCCGATCGGACAAGTCCACGTCAAATTATCGATTTCTCTCTGAAATGCCCGTGCTGGGGGGCGCGCCGAAACAGTTGGTTCGTGACGTGGATTCCGCTCCGACGTTTTCGCCCGATGGACAGCGAGTCGCTTACATTCGCGGCATTGTGCAGAGGCCCGGGAATGATGTTCTGCTTGCCAATGCTGACGGCAGCGGCGAGCGAATCCTTGCCAAGCGAACTGGCTTCGGCCCGGGTACACCCAACATTACTTGGTCAGCGGATGGCCGCGCCCTGGCGCTGGTTTCGCCCGAGACCAGAGACGGCTCCGGCCGGTGGGTTTTGGAAACGATCTCGCCGGACACAGGCGAGGTGCGCGACCTCCACATTTTTACGTCTCCCAAGCGGGCGGCGGCATGGCTGCCAGACGGTAGCGGCGTCCTGGTGACCGGCATTGATACGGAATCCCTGCTCAACCAAATCTGGTTTGTTTCCTATCCGAAGGGGGAAGTAAGCCGCTTCACCAACGACCTGGCCGACTATGAAACCTGCTGTCTGGAGGTCACGCGTGACGGACATTCTTTGGTCGCTCTTCAAAATACGCGCTTGAGCGATTTGTGGGTTGCGAAGAAGGATGGTGGGGACGCGAAGCAAGTCACCAGCGGCCAAAACCTGGGGTTTGAGTTGCTTTGGTTAGGAAATCAGTTCGCAGCCGCTAATTTGCGAAGCCAGTGGTTTCGAGTAAGCCCAGACGACGGCCAAATCGCTCCTTTGTTTAACGACCACGAACTGCGGTTCCAGATTGCGGCTTGTCCCGATGGCAAGCGCATCGTTTACGGCACGGCACGCAACGAAATTGTAGAGCTCTGGAGCAGCGACGCCGACGGGGGTAACGCGGCAAGAATCACCGCCAAACCTCTCTTTACGGGCGGCTCCTGCACGCAAGACTCGAAATCGGCTATTTATGCGGCCGAGGACGCGATTTGGCGTTCCCCTATTTCCGGAGGCGCCGCCGAAAGGACCAACCTTCCGCTGGCGTTGTTTGGATTTTCGCCGGATGGAAAAATGATATTTTACAGTTCGCAGAAAATTGAAGGCGGCGCTATGCACGCGAGATTTGCCGTTACCCCCGCGTACGAGCCCAACACAACGCTTCATGCCCTCGACGCACCCTACGGAGTCCGGTATCCCAGGTTTACTCCCGACGGTAAAGCCATCGCCTTCCTGCTTAACCGAAATCGCGCCACGAACATTTGGGAGTTGCCGCTCTCCGGCGGCGCTCCGAAGCAAATGACGAAATTCAACAACGGAGAAATGTTCGCATTTGGCTGGTCGAACGACGGCAAACGCCTGGCTTTTTCACGCGGCCAGGTCAAGACAGACGTCGTCTTGATGAGCAATTTCCGCTAGCGGCCCTCGAGTCCGGGTAGCTCTCATGCGGGACGAATGACAAAGACGGTACGTTCGCGCTTGCGGAACATCGCGAAGAAATCGAGCAACTGCTTCCACGGGAGATACTTTTGATTCAGGAGTTGCATTCCGCGAGTCGCTTCTGTACCAGAGAGAATTTCCGCGTGAGCCGCAACCCAGTCGCCCTGGACGTCGCCGCGCATGTTGCAGGGAGCGATTTTTACGTTTGGATTGTTGCGAATGCGTTTCACTTTTCCCGAAACGCCGATTGTGTAGACATAGAGTTTGGCGTCGCCCGAATCAAGCTTTGCGGACGGGTCCGCGGCGAACCAGACCGGCGTCTTCACACCTTGGCCGCTCTTCTTGAACGTCTCGAGGTTCAAATATTTCTGATCGGCAAACGCTGCGAATCCCATGGCATCACCCCGGGTCGCAAGATGACAGCGCGACAGTCTTTCGATGCCCGGCATTCAACACACGTCACAAACACAAAGGGCAGGCGCATGGCCTGCCCTTGGTTTGCGGCTGGACTGATTTCGAGGAACTATTTCACGCGGACGTACGTCAGGTCTTCCGTGAAAGCGTCCTTTTGGTTCTTGCGGAAAGTCCAGGTGGTTTTGAAGTGATCGTTGTCAAGAAATGTGTACGTGGCATGGTGCATGTGACCGTCATCGGCGCTCTTCAGATTGGAGATGCTCACTAACTCGAAAGTGAGCGTTTTCGTTTCCGGCGAATACGTTCCCCTCATCGTCGGTTGATTGCCTGCCATACAATAGTGAGTCAGCTTAACGTCGCCGCTGTCCAGGTAGTACAGAGTGGTCATTTCCACCGGCTTGCCTTCATCCACCATGTGGAATTTTTCCAGCATCGCTGTTCCGCCGGACGTCAGTTCCAGGTCCAGCGTGGCCTTGTTCATGTTGGTTTTGTCCGTTTCCCAATGCCCGACCAGAGACTTCAGCTTTTCGAATGCTTCCGCTCCGCCGCTCGGAGCAGCAGTCGTGCTCGCCGACAAGACCGCAATTCCGAGAGTGACCAGACCCAGCGCTTTTATCATTGTCTTCATCTTTTTTCTCCTTCCTAACGTTTCTACAGCCCTATCGTGGTGCAGAGGCTTCCACTCGCCTTCCAAACTTCTGCGTCGCGAATCCCACAATCAATCCCAGCAGCATTCCCGGCAGCATGACGTCCCAGAAGAGTCCCATCCCCGCTTTCAGAATCACCAACAGACTCAATAGCGCTGCGATAACAAGGCCCGCAAACAACCCTAGCGGCATGGACCGAACGCGCTGGGAAAAGAACCCGATCGCCAAACCCGAGATCAGACCCTTCAGCATGGAAAAGGTAATCACGCTGCCCATCGCCGGAGCGAGCGAAGGCTCGAGGAATCCGCTTAGGCCATCGAGCAGACCAAGCGCGCCTCCGGTCACCAGTCCCAGCATTGGTTTCGAGATGCCCATATCGCTCAGCCTTGCAGTCTCTCTAAAATTACTGACTCGCGCCTGCCGTTGCCGGAGCCGTGCCAAACTTCTGCGTGGCATAGCCGACGATCAAGCCAACGAGGCTTCCAGGGATGATGATCTCTTTGTAGTAGTGCTTGCCTGTGATCGCGTCGGGCATTAGGGCAATGGCAAGAGCCAGAAGCGCGCCAACGCCCAGACCAACGAGAATCCCCAGAGGCAGAGACTTTACCTTGCGCGAGAAAAAGCCGATCAGGATTCCGGCGACTAGGCCCTTAAACGTGGAGCCAATAATAATCGTCGCCATTTCCGGGCGCACCTCCGGCGTAAACCAGGCAGTTGCGCCATCCACTGCGCCCAACACGGTTCCCAGCAGCAGGCCCAGCAAGACCTTATTCATGCCTTCCTCCGAGCTGATGATTTTCTAACTGTCCTATACAACGCCTTCTTGAAATCCTTTAAGCCTACCGGTGCATAAAGAACAGAATCAGCACCCGCATCACCAGGTATGCGGCGATGAGCAGGATAAAGAACCGATACCGGCGATAAAACCGCGTCAGCTTCTCGAAGACGCTCTCGCGGTGGGCTGCCACTGCCAAGCCATCCAGATAGCGGGAAACGTCCAGTGCTAGTTCGGAAACGCTGGGATAGCGGCCTTCTGGCTCTGGAGCCGCCGCCTTCGCACAAATGGCTTCCAGGGCTTTGTCCAGGTGCGGCTTCCCAACCTCGTTCGCGCAGGAATCCGAGGTTCTTGCGAGCAAGAAGCGCAGGAGGGCGCCGAGGGAGAAAATATCGCTGCGCGCGTCGAGGCGCTCTACGTCACCGCGGGCCTGCTCGGGTGACATGTATCCGGGCGTGCCCATTACGGTGCCATGACCGGTGACGACTCTGTTTCCCGCGCTGGGCGTATTGCTCGCCTTCCTGGGTTTTTCGAAGATTGTTGCTTCCGGGTCAATCATCACCGGTTTTTGTCCAGCGTCTTCTCGCAATAATTTTGCGAGGCCCCAGTCCATTACCAGAACCTCGCCAAACGGGCCAACCATGATGTTGGAAGGTTTCAAGTCGCGATGCAGTACACCGTGCGCGTGAGCGAAGGCCACGGCGTCACAAACGCGAAGAAATAGCCGCAACCTTTCCGAAATGGTAGGGACCGCCTCAATGTATTGGTCGAGCCGCTGGCCCTGAACAAACTTCATCGTATAGAAGACGCGGCCGTCCGCGAGCGTTCCCACGTCGTGCACGGGCACGATGCCGGGATGTTCGAGCCGCGCCAATATCAGCGCTTCACGAATCAAACGGTTCGCAAGATCACCGTCCGCATCCGGCATGTCCAGAACTTTCAGCGCCACGCGGCGCTGCAATTTTTCGTCTTGCGCAGCATACACAACCCCCATACCGCCGCGGGCCACGCGCTCCAGCAAACGGTAGCGCGTTCCGGTCAAATCGGGGATTTCTCCGGTATCACGCAGGCGTTCCACGGCCCTATCGGAAAGGAATTTCATTTTGAATTCCCGCCGAAAGTGGCGCGCGCTTCCCGCTGAAATTCTTCCTCGCTTCCGCAGAGTTCGCGCAAACGCTCAAGGGCGATTCTGCGGAATTCGCGGCGCGCCCACGCCAGGGCGTTGGTCACGTCCGTGACGGCGATCGCGTAATCCTGTGCCAGTTGCTCATATGAGATCTTCTCGTGGCCATCGAGGTCATAAGCTTCGAACAGGCGAAAGGTTCGTTCACGTTTGCGCGCGTTGCAGAATTCGCGCAACTCTTCCACGGCAAGACTGAACAGGCTGCGCAGCCATTCGTTTTCAAAGAATTCCTCGAGTGATTCGGGCGAAGGAATGGCGGCAGGATCCATCACTGTAGCGCCCAGCTCCTCCTCGGCGGCGCTGAAGTCCAAAGCCACGTGCGCGTTATTTCCGCCGCGCTTCTGCCGCCGGCCGGCTTTGTTTTCATTTGAAACGAAGCTGTCGACGCAAACGCGCAAATACGTCCGCAGACGGCCTTTCTTGGCGTCGAACTTTTCAAGAAGCCTACGCTCCAACACTTCGACAAAAAATCCTTGCGTCATGTCCTGAGCTTCCTCAGCGGGACGATTCCAGCGCAGCCGGATGTATTTGTAGATGGGTCTCCAGTACGCCGCGCAGAGTGCTTCGAGCGCGCGCTCCCTCTCTTCCGCGTCAATGCTGCCCACGGCCTCGATCACGGACCGCCGCGTCGGCGGAAAGCGGTCGCCGCCAGGTTGGAAATCTTCGTCATTCATGGCCCTTGATCCCCTGGAGCGCTTTGCGGAAGGTCGTAAAAGTTTATGCAGGAAGCACCAAGCTGACAAGCGGCAGCCGCTGCTTGGGCCGCATGAGCTGGCGAATGCGAACTTAATAGGCAGAGCAAAGGAAAGGGGCGGCTCGGTTAAAGCCGAACCGCCCCAGAAGAGCGACCCAGGCGCCGGTCAAGCACAACGCGAAGCGCTAGAACGTGAATCGCAACCCCAAACGAATGTTACGGCTGAGTTGGAACAAAATAGGTTTGCCGTACTGACTATTCAGGGTTATTGAGCCAGTGCCCGCACTTGTCGGAGCATTGTTCAACAGAGTCTGAACATCGTACGCATGCTCCGCGGCGGAGTAGAAGGCCGCGCCATCGAAAATGGCGTGTCCTCCCGGCGCAAGGAATTGGGAGCTAAAGTTGGAGTCAAGCTGCGAGTAGTATGCCGTGGTCGCCCGCCTGTTGAATAGGTTATCGAAGGTGGCGGAGAAACGAATGTTCTTCGTCTCTCCAATTTTGAAGCTCTGCCCCAAATTCAAGTTTGTTTGCGCAAACCAAGGAGTGCGGAACGTCCGTGGGGCACTTGCAGTTATTGCACCCGTGGTCGGATCTTGCGTGACGTCAATCCATTTCCCGCGTCCCGCAACAAGCGTGGGGAAGGCACCGGGGAAGGCAAACCCGACGTCCGCGTAAGTCGTTTGCGGCGAACCGCTATATAGATAAGAGAAAATACCGATGTCGGTGGCGTGGTGCCCGCCTTCTTTCAACTCATAATACGTCCACCCTTTAAAAGCATTCGGGCGATCCGTGGGCATGAGTCCGCTTGCGGACCTGCCGAAACTGTCATAAGAAAAGAACGGCTCGTCGAAAGCACGGCTGTTATTCGGGGAATTGCGGCCGCCGCCTGCGTCACCAAGATCTGTGCTGGTCAAGCCTGAGTAGTTCCCCCAAAGTCGACTATAGGTGTAGGAGAACATACCGGCCCAGTGATTGGTGTAAGCTTTGGTAAGGCGGATCTCGACGCCATCGTAGTTTCGTTGTGCCGGGATGTTGTCTGGACAGGACGGTGTCGTGGTGGCAGTGCACCCGCTTGATACGCCATAAAGGAAATTATAGAAACCGTCGAAAGTCTTGGCGACGCCTTGGCCAGGGTTAATGATCACGAAAGTTTCGCCAATATTCGGATTGAAGATGGCCGAGTCTTCGATGGCGTGATCTAAGCGGCGGCGGTCCCAGCGGGCTTCAAGGGCAAGGTTTTTCGACAATTGATAATCGCTTCCCAACGTGGATTCGTGCTGACGATAGGGCTTCAGGCCGGGCGCGACCCCCTCTTGACTGGAAGTGCAGGTCGAGCAAGTGGTTGGGAAGGTGCGGAAGTTCTGGTTTTCTAAGAAGGTCAACCCGGCAGGTGTCGTACCACCGGCCCAGTTGGCTTGACTAGAGGCGTCCGGGCCCGAGCAATAACGCCCCGCAGAATCAAATGCGGGAACAAGGGTGCTGAGGTTGGACGTATCCAAGGCGTAATTGCAGTTCTGCCAATACTGCCCGCCGAAAGAACTAATGGCCAAATTCAATTTCATAATGTCATAGAACACACCGTAACCGCCGAACACCTTCAACTTTCCGTGCCCCCAAGCGGCACCTAGGCGAGGAGCTACCTTGTCGCCCCAGGAAAAGTCGAGTGGGTTTGAAGGTGCACCGGAGGGCTGGTTTTCGGCAGGAAGGTTTTCCTTCTCAAACCGAATACCTGCATTGATTGTCAGGCCGTGCCCGATGGTCCACGCATCTTGAATGAACAAACCGTGATTTCGGCTAAGGGCGTAGCCGGAGGAACCATAGTCCTGCACTTCGAGCCAGCCAAACTGCCCGTGGCACTGGCCGTATAGGGCTACGAAAGGAGCGCAATTGGCGGCGCCTACTGGCCCTTGCGCCGCATAGGGCGAGCCTGTTCCCACAAAGAGATTTATGTCCGGCTCGTTGAAACGCTGGTAAATGGAGTTAGATAGCGCGTTAAGTTGATAGCCGAATTTAAAGTTGTGAGTTCCCCACCATCCGCTCTTGATCCAAAGCAAATCCTGGTTGAATTGGGTGTGCTTGTTCTCGTTTCGGACCGTGTTGTTGATATTATTCGCAACGTTGAAGAAGCCAGCCACTTGCTGCAACGAACTTGGCAGCGGGCTTCCTGTTGCATCCGTTGCCGGGGGTACGCCACTCGTGAACCACTGGAAGATAGTGCCGCCGGTGGGAAAACCAAAGTCCCGATAGTTCTCAAAGAAATAACTGAAGTGCGTCGTCGCGACCAGTCGTGGCGAAATGGAGAAATCTGCCCCGACAGTTGTAGTGTGATTGGGAGCTCCGAATCCCAAGCCATGCGCAAAAACAAAAGGTGGCGCCGTGGAACTGACGTTCAAGAGCCCGTTTCTGGAATCAGCAAACGGCAGAGCTTGCCCGCTCTGGCGCTGATACTGATAGAGCCATGACGAATAGACCCGGATCTTACTTGTGAGGCTGGCATCAATTCGCGCATTCGTGTAATAGGTTTGCGTGTTTTGGTCGAAATTCAGTGAACCTAAGCTTTGGGAACTAAAATCGACGGTGCGGCGGACCTTGACGAATTGAGGCTTGAATGCCGCAAAGAACCAGAGACGATCCTTTTTGATGGGCCCGCCTAAGGTAAAGCCCGGGAAAAAATCCTTCGTGGTGTCCTTTTTCGGATTATATCGCTGTGCTCCTGGGTCGAGGCCACCAAAGCTCGGGCAGGGCGTGACTCCATCAAGAAACGTCCCCCCAGGGACGCAACCGCTGTCCGAGGGGTTATACCTGGAGTAATCGTTTGGCGAGCCATTCAACCCGGAGGCGTTGTACTCGGCCACGACAGACCCGTGCCAGTCGTTGCCGCCTTTCTTCACGACGACGTTAGTTACACCCCCCAATGTTCCACCATGTTCCGCTTCAATCCCGGAAGTCTTCACCTGCACTTCGTCGATAAAGTCAAACGGTACATTCGTGTGAGAATAACCGCCGATGTTGTTAGCAGTGTCCTGACCTTCCACCAGATAGGAGTTCTCAGAATCCGACGCGCCGCCAACCTGATAGCCGGCCGCCTGCCCGTTGGAGCAACCTGTCGGTGAGCAGCCGCCTGTTGCTTTGAAATTGGAAGTGCCGACACCGCCCATCAAGGGCTCATTGCGAGCGGACGGAGCAAACTGGATCACCGATTGATAGGACTCTCCGTGCGGGATCAGCTTGATCACGTCCTCAGTGACGTTGGTCATGGTGCGCGATGTAGTCACGTCAACCAACGGAGCCTCGGCCGTGACCTCCACCGTGGTCGCCTCGGTCCCCACCTCAAGGGTGAAATCAACCGACGGCAGGTGGCCGACCTCGATGATCAAACCTTGCTGCTTGATGGTCTTGAACCCTTTTGCAGTCACAGTGACCGTGTAGGAACCAGGGGGGCGATTGGCAAAGCGGTAGTAGCCGCTGGCATCTGTCTCGATCTCTTTGGTGCCAACAAGTGAACTTCCAGCCACGACGACCTGAGCATGTGGCACAACCGCACCCGAAGCGTCCTTCACCGTACCCTGTAGCCCTCCAGTTGTCTCCTGCGCCATGGTACCGGCGACGAACAGCAGAGTCAGCGTAATGGCTCTTACAAAGTTATGAAAAAAGCGCATGTCAAATCCTCCAAGGATAATTCCAGATCCATTGAACCTGCAGGCGCCTGGCTATCCTGCGTTACGACTGCGCACTGAACAAGACCTGAGATAGGCAGTTCCGCCCTTGACCGCCTCAAATTGGAAAATGCCCTTACCCGCAGACGAGCAAGGGATTTGCCATGGCTTATATGCTATTTATCTTGATTTATCAACAATTTATGAGGAGTACAGACGAGCCTCTGAACCC
>JACXTT010014515.1_pt1 | contig 10296 bp, 8 predicted proteins | sample 9270951 | NCBI WGS metagenome assembly JACXTT01 (sample SAMN15532306, study PRJNA645909) | rock metagenome | isolation source: weathered quartz diorite | place: Puerto Rico | collected 2017-06-21
CGCCTCAGCCACGCCGGGCATTTCGTTAGACGCTCTTACAGGTCCGTGGCCCGGGGGGCGTAGCGGTGATGCAACATCAGCGCGTTGCCGTCCGGGTCCGCGAAGAACGCCATGTGGCAGACACCGGTGTCGAGGATCTCTCCCTGGAAGCTCACGCCCCGCTCCTCGAGCGCCTTGCGAGTGGCGCCCACATCGTCGACGTGCAGGGCGACCGGATTGGGATTGACGTGGTGCTCCAAGCCCATCTTCTCGGCGTTGTAGACGCTGAGGGTCAGGTTGCCGGTCTCGAACTCGGAGTAGTTGCGCTCCTCGTTGTAGACAGCACGGGGCAGCCCGAGCGTCTCTCCGTAGAACGCGGCGGCGGTGCTGAGATCGCGTGTCGGCATGCCGACGAAGTCGACGCCGCGAACGAACTCGGAAAGGTTCTTCATCGTGACCTCCAGTCATTGAACCGTCGGGCCCCGGCGCCATAGCCGGAGCCCGACGCCGGCGCGGCGGCGACTCACTGGAGGACCATCAGGGTGTTGCCCTCGGGATCGCGGAGCCAGAACAGCGGGGGCACCGGATCGCCCATGCGGCTGACCTCGGGGTCGACGTCCACGCCATCGGCCTTCAGCTGGGAGTGGTAGGCGTCGATGTCATCGGTCTGCAGGCCAATGCCGGTCTGGCGGTTGCCCGTCGACCCACCCGGGGGCGGCGGGGCGAGCGCGATCGTGGTCACGGCGTCGCCGGGTGCCACCTCGACCCAGCGGTTGCCGTCCCCGAACGGCACGTCCGTGCGCTTCTCGAAACCGAGCTTGTCGACGTAGAACTCGATCGCACTTTCCTGGTCGGCCACTGGGATCACGACGGTGCTGATCTTGTTGACGCGAGTCTTGGTGCTGGTCATGACGACCTCCTGAGTCTGGGATCACACATATTTCTGAGACCGCGAAGTCCGCGGAAACTCATCGCGATTGCCTTTCCGGCGTCACGCCACCCTCGCTCCCGGTTGGCGGTCTACGATGAGAGAACCGATGAGTCGGCACTCCAGAGCGCTGACCGGTCGATCGCGGAAAGCGAAGTGTGGCCTGTGAGACCAAGCGCCACGTCGATGTCGGCCTTCATGACCTCGAGGACGTGGCGCACCCCCGCCTCACCGCGCCCTGCCACGGCCCACGCCCACGCGCGTCCGACCAGGACGGCGTTGGCGCCGAGCGCGATCATCTTGACGACGTCGAGTCCACTGCGAACGCCGCCGTCGACGAGCACCTCGACCTGATTCCCGACCGCCTCGACCACGCCCGGCAGCGCGTGGGCCGTTGACGGCACGCAGTCCAGCTGGCGCCCGCCGTGGTTGGACACGACCAGGCCATCGACGCCGGCCTCGACGGCGCGCCGAGCGTCGTCCGGATCGAGCACTCCCTTGACCACCAGGCGCCCACTCCAGTTCTCGCGCACCCACGCGAGGTCGTCCCACGTGACGCTTGGGTCGAATTGGGCGTCGACCCAGTCCCGGAACGCGCCCGGGCTCTGAGCATCGGGGACAGCCCGCTCCAGGTTGCCGAACGTCAGCGGCTTCCCTCTCAGCGGCACATCACGCATCCAGCGCGGATGGGCGATCAGGTCGAGCGCGCGCCGGACCTTGGCCCGGGCGGGAGGATCACCCACGATCGCGTTCCGAGTGTCGCGGTGGCGGGCTCCGACGACAGCCAGATCGATGGTCAAGACCAGAACTGGAGACCCGACCGCCTGTGCGCGTGACATGAGTTCCTCCGCATAGCCGCGGTCGCGCATCACGTACAGCTGAAACCAGGGCGGCGTTGATGTCGCTCGAGCCACCTCCTCGATGCTGCAGATCGAGACGGTGGACTCCACGAATGGCACTCCGGCCGCTTCGGCGGCCCGTGCGGCCTGAACCTCGGCGCGCCTCGCGAACATGCCGCCGAGGCCGACCGGCCCGAGGATGACTGGCAGCGCCAGGCGCTGCCCGAGCACCTCCACCGCCGGATCCCGGGTCGAGACGTCGCGCATCACGACCTGTCGCAGCAGTAGGCGCTCCAGATCAGCGACGTTGGCACGCATCGTTCCCTCCTCGTACGCGCCCCCGTCGATGTAGTCGAAGAGCTGGCGTGGCAGTCTCCGCCGGGCCAGCTCGCGGTAATCGAGTACCGTCGCCGGCGCTAGCTCCAGCGGCCGATCAGGGCTGAACCGCACAGCCCGAGCCTAACGAACCGCTCGACATCTAGGCCCGCCAAGAAACGTTTCGGGCGTCGGCGATCGCCCGCGCTCCGGGACCGTCCGCGTCGACGAACTGGCGATGCCACAACTCCAGCATCAGCGCCGCAAGGAGCGGCTCTCCCGCCCTTCCCCGGTCCCGGTCCGCGCCGGCGACGAGCGTCTCCAGCGAGCTGGGACGGAGTACTCCTCTGCGGCGGGTTCGCTCATCGAACAGAATCTCCTCGACGTAGGGTCGGTTCTCACGCAGCCAGGTGGAGGCCGCGGCCCGAAAGAACCCGCGCTTGGGTTTGTGGAGGATCTCCTGCGGAACGTACGAGCGGCTGACGCGCCGCAGCAATTCCTTGCGCCGGGTCCGCCAAACCTTCCGGTTCGCCGGTGCGCGCAAGCAGAACTCGACCAGACGGTGGTCGGCGAACGGCACGCGGACCTCGAGTGATGCGGCCATCGACATCTTGTCGCAATAGAGGAACATCAGATCGACGAGCGCCAGGCGGGCGTCGAGTCGGAGGGTCTGCTCGAGCGGTGGGAGGCCCGGCTCCGCCAGGCGCTGAACGACTGCACGTATCTCCTCCTCCGCCTGGTCGCAGGGCAACCCGCTCTCGATGAGCCACTCTCGCTGGCGGCGCCCGACCACGCGGCTCATCGCCAGCATCCGATCGGCTGGATCCCTGCTTCCCGCAACCACGAGCGCTCGCCCGAGCGGGTCGCGTTCCGGACGCTGCCTCGCGGCCCACAACATCGCCCGGCTAAGCGGCCTCGGAGCACGCGCCACCCAGTCGCCTACGCGGGCGACCCCGTGCTTGCGATAGCCGCCGAGCAGCTCGTCCGCCGCCTGGCCGCACAGGGCGACCGTCACGTGCTCCCGCGCCATCCGGCTGAGCTGGAGGAAGCCCATGAACGAGAGATCGGCGACCGGCTCCTCGAGGTGCCAGATCGCCTCGTCGAGCAGTTCCGGATAGGCCGTCGCGGTCGTCAGCAGCTCGTGGTGCTCGGTGCCGAACCGGCCGGCAACGTGACGGGCGTCGCTCAGCTCGTTTGCCGCAGCCTCCTCGCGGAATCCGACCGAGAAGGTCTTCACAGGCTCGCTCGACGCCTCCGCCATGAGGGCGGTCACGAGACTGGAATCCACGCCGCCGCTGAGCATGACCCCCAGCGGCACGTCGCTGACCAGGTGATCGCGCACGGACCGCTTCAGCAAGGCCAGGAACTCCTCCTCGTCATGGGCCCAGGATCGATCGGCGCCGTCCGGCCTTTCTTCCCAAGGCTCCCAGTAGCACTGCGGATCGCCGGCCTGCTGGCCGTTCTCCCAGATCAGCGTGTGCGCCGGCGCCAGCTTCCTGACGCCCTCGAAAAGCGTGCGCGGGCCGGGCAGGTAGCCGTACGCGAGGTAGAGCTCGGCCGCCGCCGGATCGAGGCGAGGCTGAAGCAGGCCGCAGGCCAGCAGCGACTTGACCTCGGAGGCGAAAGCGATGCCCCACTCGCCCACGGCGTAGTAGAGGGGCTTGACCCCCATGCGATCGCGGGCAAGCACCAACCGACGGCGTCGCTCGTCCCAGATCGCAATGCCGAACATCCCCTCGAGCCGGTGAGGGAATGCGGCGCCCTCGTCCTCGTAGAGGTGCACGATCGTCTCGGTGTCACCCGCGGTGGAAAGCCGGTGCCCGCGCCGGCGCAGGCCGGCCCGCAGCTCGGCGAAGTTGTAGATCTCGCCGTTGAAGACCGTCCATACGCTGCTGTCCTCGTTGGCGAGCGGCTGGTGGCTGGCGGCCACGTCGATGATGCTCAGCCGCCGGATCCCGAGCGCGACGCCGGGCGCGAGCCGCTGACCGCTCTCATCGGGGCCCCGGTGCACCAGGACTTCCGTCATGGATCGAAGGGCGTCAGGGCTGATGGGCGGTTGGTCCGTCCGACGCCCGGCGACACCGCAGATCCCGCACATGTCAGCTGCCCGGTCGCTTGCTCAGATCGCGCAGCGCGTTGACCATGAAGCGCTGCAGGCGGCGGTCGACATGGCCCTTCTGACCCCAGTCGTCGAGACCCCAGACGAACTGCAGGGAGCCCGAGCTGAAGACGCGCGCCCCGGACGGGGCGGCGTATCGCACGGCATCCGCGTCCGGCGGCCCCGCGGCGTGGAACAGGACCGTCAGCGCCGGGGTCTGGCACCCTGCCTGGACGCCGTCCCATTCGTACCCGACGAGGCCCGGCAGCGTGCTCGAGCCGGTGAGGCCCGCGCCGGCGAACCATGGATCTGCGAGCGCGGCCGGATTTGGCCCGTAGCTCGTCGGTGTCGCGTGAACCGACCGAAGGCCGTCCTGATACTGGATGCCCAGCAGCTGGCACTGGGGGTTCGCCGGCGCCAGGTCGCGGAACTTCGTCGTCTTGAGCGCCGGATCCTGCCCGGGATCGACCGCCGCATCTCGGTACTCGACGATCGTGCGCCCGTTGTCCTCGTAGCGGATCTGCCAGTCACCGATGTCGGCGCCCATGAACGCGAGGTTCACGCCACCGGCCAGCGCGCTGTCGAAGGCGGACCGGATCTCCCTGGTCCAGTACTCGTCGTGGCCGGAGGCGATCACGAGCCTGTGCTTGAGCAGCTCGCCCGGGTCCCGATGCGTGTCGATGTCGGTCGTGTACGAGAGGTCGTAGCCCCTTCGTTCGAGAAAACGCGCGAGCTGATACTCCCAGTCGAACAGGGTCCGCTGGCCGGCGTAGGAGAACGGTCGATCGAACGACGCCTTTGCCGCCGCGCCACCGACGCTGTTGAAGCCGTAGAGGCTCTTCCCGCCCCAGTTGTTGTACGCCTCCCAGGTGTTGACCGATGCCTGGACGAGGATCGACGATGACCGCCCGGGGCGAGACCGCACGATGAACGGCACGTAGTTCGCCTTGCCCCTGAGGCGTCCGCTCGTCACCACCAGCCTCGCGATGTAGTAGCCGCTCACCCAGCGCGGCAGGACCCTGATCCGCGTGCTCACCGGCCAGTGCGCGGCGATCTCGCCGGTCGTGGGATCCGAGGCGGGGATCGGCCGGGGCCGCCCGCGCGCGCTCCTCTGACAGGCGGGAATGCAGGCGAGAAGCCGCGCGCCCGCGCCGCGATACCAGCCCAGCCGGTACACCTTGACTCGATACCGGGCCGCCGGGTTGACGCTGATGTGGAGGTGGACGCTCTGGCCGGGGCGGACGCTGACCTCGGACGCATAGCCCTGGATGGGCGCGTTCGTGACCGACGTCAGGTAGTCCTTCAGCCCGGCGTCCCATCCCCGCGAACCGCGCTTCGAGTTCTCGGCCTGGATCGCGTTCCGGCGGGCGCTTGCGGGCGCGTCGGCCGTCGCCGCCAAGGCGCAGGCGACGAGGAGCACCCCGGCCCCGGTCCTCACCATCCGCTTCACGATCGACCGGCCCGCGTCTCCAGTGAATTGCCGCCCGCGTGCAGCGCCGGGACCGCCGACAGTCCGCCCCGGACCAGGCGCATCGCCGGCCGGCCGATCGGACGCAGCAAGCCCGCGACGCCCTTCTCGGGCCGGAGGGCGACCCGCCGCAGCTCGAAGCGCGGAGTATGTGTGCGGTTGAGCCCACCGCGCGAGGTGAGCGCGTACGCGTACCCTGCGTCACGGGCGGCTGAAACGGTGCAGGCGTCGTAGTCCTCCCGCTGCCCGTTCGGATACGCGAGCAAAGTCACCGGTCGATCGACCCCCTGCTCGAGCTCGATGCGGGACGCCCGGAGCTCCGCGAGCTGCGTCTCGCACGACTCACGGCTGAGGATCGGGTGCGACCGTGTGTGTGAGCCGATCGCGACGCCGGAGTGAGCGGCCAGCTTGCGGGCGCCGCCCCAGTCGAGAAAGAGCTCGTTCTCGTCGACCGCACCCTTCGGCTCGAGTGCTTCGACGAGCTCGGCGATGGCCGCGTCGCGCGCCGCCGCGTCGCGCAGCTTCAGCCGCTCGAGCACGGCAGTGCATCCGTGGGCGCGCACCGCGTCGTCGCGCAGGTCGAGCCGGTGCTTCTCCCAGACCGCCTGCCGGCGAGTGGCGCGTGCGAACGCCCACGCCGTGACCTCCCACCACGGTGCGACGTCGCGGGAGAGCAGCCCGGGCACGAGGAAGAACGTCGCCGAGAGCCCCAGGCGCTCGAGCGCCGGCGCCGCGACATCGAGGGCGTCCCGATAGCCGTCGTCGAAGGTCAGCGCGGCGGCGCGGGGCGGGAGGGTCGCACCCGACTCGAGCCTGGACAGTGCCTCGTCCAATGGGATAACGCTGAAACAAGAGGCCAGCACCCGCAGCTGCTGCTCGAAGCCGGTCCGGCTGCGGTCGGCGCGAACTGGGGTCAGCCAGCTGGGCAGCACGTTGTGCCAGCAGAAGACGGGTAGGAGCCGGACCGCCATCTTCACCTGGACGGCGTCGACCTCTGGAAGGGTCGCCGCCGCCTCGCGCCGGCGACGAGCTCCTCGAAGACGTCCTCGGCCTCGCGTACCGCTGCCGCGACGGTGTACCGCTCCTCCACCCGACGCCGCGCGTTGGCCGCGATCACGCGGGCCCGGTCCGGATCTTGCAGGAGAGCGACGGTCGCGTCGGCGAGCGCGTCCGGGCGCCGGGGCGGAACGATGATCGCTGTCGGGTCGTCCCCGACCATTTCCGGGACCGCCCCCACTGCCGTAGCGACAAGCGGAACACCGCTCGCCATCGACTCGAGGGCGGCGTAGGGGAGGCCCTCGTTCGTCGAGGAGAGAACTGAGACGTCCATGATTCCCAGCAGGGCCGCGACGTCATCGCGCTGGCCGGCGAACACCGCGCGCGCGCCGAGCCCGAGCCGGGCAGCCTCGTCCTCGAGCTCTCGGCGGAGCGGCCCGTCTCCGACAAGGAGCAGGCGCGTGCGGGGTACACGCTCGATCACCCTGCGACCGGCGTCCAGGAAGGTGGCGTGGTCCTTCTGGCGGCGCAGGTCCGCGACGATCCCGACAACGCGCTCCTCGAGGGCGATACCGAGCGAGGCGGCGAGCCGGTCGTCCCGCTTGCCGTCCGGCCGCGGGCGGTACAGATCGGTGTCGACCCCGTTTCGCACGACCCGGATCTTGTGCCGTGGGATTCCCAGCTCCTCGACGAGGAACGGCACCTGGCTGTCCGCGATCGCAAAGCAGCAGTTCGTGACCGGTGCGAGCAGCCGCTCGCACCGCCGGTCGATCCACCGGCCACGCGAATCGCCGCCGTGGTCCCAACCCCCGACGACCGGGACCCCGGCCGCCCGAGCGGCCGTCCGGCCGATCAGGCGCGCGTTCGTGGGAAAGGTGGCCACGACATGCGGCCGCATCTGGCGCAGCTGGTGAGCGAGCAAGACGAACGCGCGCGGCGCCTCGAGGCGGCTCGCGCAGCCCAGGTCGGTGCAGTCGTAGCCCTCGGCAGCTAGCTGCTCCCCGATCACGCCGCGGCGCTGCACGCAGCGAACGGCCGCGCTGAAGCGTTTGGGGTCCAGGCGGCGCAGGAGGGTGGCGACGTTGTGTTCCGCGCCGCCGTTTCCCAGCGCGGCGACGATGAATAGGACGCGCAGCTTCTCCGGCTGCGAATACATGACCTGCCGACCATCCATGTCGTGGCCCCCCATCCGAAGTCGAACGCACCGGGATAGGGTGGGCCGATGGCCGACGAGCTTACCATCCGCCCCCTCACCAGGGAAGACCGCCCATCGGTTCTCGCGCTGCTGTCAACGGCGCTGGAGTGGACGACGGACTCCTTCGGCGTGGCCATGTTCGAGTGGGAGCACGAGCGAGGTCCCTTCGGGCCGTCGAGGGGCTGGGGAACCTTCGACGGGGATCGACTCGTCGGTGCGCGCCAGTTCATGCGATGGGACTTCCAGGACGCGGACGGGCGGGTCATCAGCGCAACACGCGGCATGGACACCGTTGTCGACCCCGACTACCGCCGCCGCGGCATCGCGTCACGCATCACAACGGCCGCGCTCGAAGAGCTCTCGGAGACCCGACAGACGTTCGTGTTCTCGACGCCCAACCCGCAGGGGGCCGAGCTGGCAAAGTCGCTCGGCTGGGTCCTGGTCGGGACGTGTCCGCTCGTTTGGCGCCCCGCATCGGTGTCGGTCATCCGCGCGCTGGTGCCGCCACAGCACGCAGCAAGGCGTCAGGCTGAGGTCACGAGCGCGGGTGTCGCGGCCGGCGAGATCCTCGCCGAGGTCGACGAGGTCGACGCGTTGCTCGCCGCCCGCCGCCGACCGCTCGCACTCGAGACGCATCTCTCCCCAGCCGGGCTCGCGTGGCGCTACGGCGCGTCGCCGTTGCACTACCGCGCGCTGGTTTTGGGATCCCGGCCGCGGGATGGAATGGCTCTCTTTCGCGTAGTCCGGCGCGGGCCGATCAGAGAAGCGCGGGTGTGCGAGGTGCTCGTCCCGGCCGACGGCCGGGCGGCGGCGAGGAGGCTCATGAGTCGCCTGGCCCGGGACCCCGGCGTGGACGCCATCACCCGTGCAGGCGGCCCGCGGATGTCCCGCGACGGGTTCGCGCGGATCCCCGGGAGCGGCATCATCGTGATGGGGAAGGGTCTGCGTGGCGCGCTGCCCGGCGCGCTGGCGCTGCGACTCGGCGATCTCGAAGTCTTCTGATCGGGCCGCACGGCGGTATCGACCGGTCGATCCGGGCGGGTTAGTATGGGCCCAGCATGGACGCGCCGGGTGCCCCGCATCCGCAAGCCGGGCTCACCGGGACGGTGTTACGCGGCGCGGCATCGAGCTCCGTGGGCTTCGTCGTCCGCCACGGGCTTAGCCTCGTCACCGCCCTCGTACTCGCGCACCTCGTGACACCCGCGCAGTTTGGCGCCTTCGTGGCCGGTACGGTGGTGATCGAGCTCGGCGGATCGTTCGCCGGATCAGGGATGCTCGCCGCGCTCATCCAGCGCCGGGACCGGCTCGAGGAATCAGCGAACACGGCGCTGCTCGCGACACTGGCGGCTGGAGTCGGGCTGACGGCGGCTCAAGTCGCGGCGGCCCCGCTCTTGGGCGACTTCTTCGGCAGTGCGACCGTTCGCGACGTCGCTGCGGTCCCCTCGGGTCTGCTCTTGCTCAGCAGCGCCGCCGTGGTGCCGAACGCGCTTCTCCAGCGACGGTTTCAGTTCACCCGCCGCATCGTCGTCGAGCCCGTCATGGCGCTGACATACGGGGCGGTGTCGATCGCCGCCTGCGCTGCCGGGATGGGGACGTGGGGCCTGGTCGTGGGCGCCTATGCCGCCGCTTTGATGCAGGCTGGGCTGACCTGGTGGTTCGCGCGCTGGCGGCCCCGGCCGCGGCTTGCGTCGTTTTCGCTGTGGCGCGAGCTCGTCCGCTTCGCGCGGCACATCGTTGCCTACGACGTGCTCGAGCGAATCAACATGCTGGCCCCGCTCGCGCTCGTGGGTCGTGCCCTCAACCCTGCCGCGGTTGGCAGCTACGGCTATGCGTCGCGCATTGCGACCACGTCCCGGACCGCGGCCATCGACGTAGGCTCCTTCGTCCTGCTCCCCGCGCTCGCCCGCATCGCCGAGGACGAGCGGCGCTTCCGCTCTGCGTTCCTGCGCTCACTTCGCGCGGTGTCGGCTGTCAGCGCCCCGGCCGGTCTCGTCCTGCTTCCTCTTGGGCCGGGGCTTGTGGCGCTGCTCTTCGGCCCGCGCTGGCACGCCGCCGGTCCCGCGCTCGCCGCGCTATGCGTCTACAGCGCCGGGCTCGCGCCGATGGATCTCGCCACCGAGGCGTTCAAAGCGCACGGCTCGCCCGCGGCGATTCCGCGCATGCTCGTGGTGCGCACCCTGGCATCGGTTGCGGCGATGGCGGCGCTCTCGCCACTCGGGCTCACCGGCATCGCCGCCGGTTTGTCGGTGGGTGCGCTCGTAACGGGCGCCTACTCCCACACGCTCCTTGCGCGAAGGCTGGACCTCCCGCTCCAGCGGACGTTAGGCGCGGTATGGCGGTCCTGGACAGCCGCGGGTGTCATGGCGTGTGCTGTCCTCGCGCTGGACAGACTGGTGCTCCACGCCGCGGCCGCCGGCGGCTCGGCAGCGATCGCGGCGCGGCTCGCGCTCGAGGCCGGGATCGCGGCGGCGCTCTATC
>JACXTT010014516.1_pt1 | contig 10295 bp, 9 predicted proteins | sample 9270951 | NCBI WGS metagenome assembly JACXTT01 (sample SAMN15532306, study PRJNA645909) | rock metagenome | isolation source: weathered quartz diorite | place: Puerto Rico | collected 2017-06-21
CGCCGAGGAGGACAACTGCTCCGCGGCCGAGCTCAGTTCCTGGGAACCGCTCGCCACGGATTCGGCGGCGCGCGACACTTGCAGCATGCTTTCGTGGAATTCGTCCACCAGCACGTTGAGCGCGCCGATGGCTTGGCCGACTTCGTCGCGCCGGTCGGTGAAGAGGGAGGTGGTCAAATCTCCCTGGGAGACGCGCTGGATAGCGCCGACCAGGCGGTTCAGCGGATCGGAAACGGTGCGCACGAAATAGATCGCGATCGCGAGCGACACTATCAACGCCGCCAGTACCCCGCCAACGGTGATCAGCCGGTATTTCTGATAGGCCGCCTGCGCCTTCTCATATTGCGGCGCGATATTTTTGGCCAGCGCGGGACTTTCCTTGACGTAAGTCTGCATCTCCTCGAGCGGTCCCATGACCTGGGACAGACTGCGCAAGCCGATTATGCCGCCGCCAAGCACCATCAGTGTCATGAGGATCGCGGCGGCGATCATCTTGATCCGCAGATTGAGGCCCTTTGCATAATACATTTCCATGGCTGACTCCTATTCTTCTGTGCGTTGCTGAATTACGGGGAAACCGCGACGGATGCCGCAGCCTCGGTCTTGTCCAGTGCCTCCGGATTCACCATCCGGTCGATGTCCAGCAGGATGAGCAGCTTTCCGTCCACCTGCGCGAGTCCCTTGATGAACTCGCGGTTCTGCTGGCCCTCGTATTCGGGCGCGGCGCATTGCTGCCCGGTGCCGACGTTGATGACGTCGCTGACCGCGTCCACCACGATGCCGGCCAGGCGTCCGCCGATGTTGACGACGATGATCACGGTGAACGCGTCGCGCGCCGCCTCCGGCAGACCGAAGCGCAGACGCAGGTCGAACACCGGAACGATCACGCCGCGCAGGTTCAACACACCCTTCACGTACGGCGGGCTGTTCGGTATCGGCGTCATCCGGTCCCAGCCCTTGATCTCCTGCACCTTGAGGATGGCGATGCCATACTCCTGCCCGTCCAGGCGGAAGGTCAGGAACTGCTCTTCGTTGGCCTGCAAGTACCTATCCTGTAAAACGCGTGCTGGTTCCATGTTCTTTCCTCAGTTGATGACGGGTGTGTTAACACCGGTGTGCGTGGCGACGCCCGGCATGCGTCCGGACGGCGTCTCGGCCGGCCGCGTGGCGCCGGCGTGCGCCATGCGGATCAAGCCGGCGACATCCAGAATCATGGCGACGGTGCCGTCGCCGAGTATGGTGGCGGCGGAAATGCCGTCCACCTTGCGGTAATGGGTTTCGAGACTCTTGATCACCACCTGCTGCTGTCCCAGCAGATCGTCCACGTACAAGCCGGCCTTCCGGCCGTCGGCCTCGACGATGACCAGCAGCCCCTGGGTCAGATCGGCCGAACGCGGCGCGACACCGAACAAATCACAGAGCCGAAGCAACGGCAGATATTCCTTGCGCAAGGCGAACAGTTCGCCGCCGCCCGCGGGCCGGCTGATCTGCTCGGGCCGGATGCGGACCGATTCGATGATGCTTACGAGCGGCAGAATGTAGGTGTGAGTACCGACCTGAACGCTGAGGCCGTCGAGAATCGCCAGCGTGAGCGGCAGACGCACGATGAAACAGGTTCCCACGCCGGCACGGGAGGTGATTTCCACGTTGCCGCCCAGGCTGTGGATGTTGTTGCGCACCACGTCCATGCCGACCCCGCGCCCGGAGATATCGCTGACGACTTCGGCCGTGGAAAATCCGGGAAGGAAAATCAGTTCGGCGATCTCGTCCGGCGAGAGTTTTGCATCCGCCGGAATCAGGCCGCGCTCCACCGCCTTGGCGAATATGCGCTCATGGTGCAGGCCGCGACCGTCGTCGCGAATTTCAATGATGACATTGCCGCTCTTCTGATACGCCTTGAGCTCGATCGTTCCGATCAGAGGCTTTCCGGCGGCGCTGCGCACGGCCGGCGGCTCGATACCGTGATCGAGGCTGTTGCGCACCAGGTGCAGCAACGGATCGATCAGACGGTCGATCACGGTCTTGTCGATTTCCGTCTGTTCGCCGCTGATGACGAGCTCGACTTTCTTGTCGAGCTTCTGGCTCATGTCGTGCACCAGTCGCGGCAGGCGGTTGAAGGCGAAGCTAAGCGGCAACATGCGGATACGCATGACGCTTTCCTGCAGTTCGCGGGTGTTGCGCTCCAGCTGTTCGATGCCGGCGAAAAGCCTGGAAATGTTGTCGAAGGAAAAATGGGACGCCAGCTGGCTCAGCATGGTCTGGGTGATCACCAGTTCGCCGACCGTGTTGATCAGTGCGTCCACCTTCGGCACGCTGACCCGCAGGGTGCCGGCGCTGGTATCCATCGTCGCCACCGCTTCCGCAATGGTGCGCGAGGACAAAACGGTGCCGGCGGCGGGTTGCTGGCTGATGTCGAGCCGGCAGTCGTCCATGACCCAGCCGAACACCTCGGCGATCGCCTCGCGCGTGGTATTGCCGGTGAGCTCGATATTCCAGGAGAGATAGCAGTCCTCCGGATCCAAATGTTCCCACGACGGCAGTCCCGCCGTGTCCACCGTCACCTTCAGTTCTCCCAGGTCTTCCAGCTCGCGCAGGATGCGCAACGGGTCGTTACCGGTGTGAAACATCCGTGCCTGCGGATGAAACCGGACGCGCCAGCGAGTCGTCTTCGACGATTCCGGCGATGATTGTTTTTTGTCGTTCGCCGTCGCGGCCGGAGCATCGCTTTCGAGCCGCTCGAGCTGCAGGCGCACCGCTTCGATGGCTTTCAGGTTGGTCTCTTTCCCGGTACGGGCGGCAATGATCAGGCTGCGCAAGCAATCCACCGACAGCAGCAGCAGGCCCACCACGCGCCGGTCCGGGTGGGAACGTCCGTCGCGCAGCGCGTCCAGGCGCGATTCGAGCACATGCGCAAAGGCCGCGACCTCGGTGAATCCGAAAGTACTGCTGCCGCCCTTGATCGAATGGGCGGCGCGGAAAATCGTGTTGAGAATCTCGGGATCGGCAGCCAGGGTTGCGTGGCCGTCGTCGTCCGCCGCCCGCTCCAGGCGCAGCAATTCGGTTTCCATGCCGGCCAGCCCTTCGAGGCTTTCCTCGAAGAAGGTCTGGTGGAACTGGCGCATATCGATGGCCATGGGTGCTATCCCAGAACCTTTTTCACCACTGTCAGCAGTTGCTCGGGATTGAAGGGTTTGACGATCCAGCCGGTGGCGCCGGCAACCTTTCCCTGGCTCCGCTTGGCTTCCTGCGATTCCGTGGTCAGCATGAGTATGGGCGTGAATTTATAGTCGGCGAGCGCACGCAGCGATTTCACCAGCGTAATGCCGTCCATGTTCGGCATGTTGACGTCCGCGATGACGAGGTCGACTTTCTTTCCTTCGAGCATCTTGAGCGCTTCCTTTCCGTCCGAGGCCTGGATGACCTCATGGCCCACGCTGTGCAGCGTGAAGCTGATCATCTGGCGCATGGAGGCGGTATCGTCGACGGTGAGTATGGTTGCCATGGCGGTCCTCCTTCAGAACAGTTCCACCGCGGGCCCGTTGTCCGTTCCCTGATGAACGGCGGGATGTTCCTGTACGGTGTTTTTCATCGGTTTGGCTCCAGTTTCCGGCGCGTGGTCGTCGCGCATCCGCGATAGCCAGCGTTCGTTGTTCGGGAGATTCTTGAGCAGGCTCTTGTCGAGACTGATCGTCTCCTGCATCAGGTGATACAGCGAACGGCGCAGATCGTCCATCGGTTCCAGCATGCCGCTCAGCTTCTGGCTGGTGATGTCGTGGAATTGCAGCGAGACGACGACGTTGCGCACGTCTTGCGCGATTTCCTTACTGATCTCGTTGATGCAGCTGACGGTCTCGGCGACTTCGCGGTTCTTGTCTTCCAGCGAGCGCGTGAGCGACACGACGTCCTCCTTGATCTGAAGAGCGTGTTCCATGTCGGCCGCCGACAACATGCGCATGTCGCCATAGGTCTTGCTCAAGCCGGTTCTCACTTCCTTGAGGTGCACGCGGATGCGATCGCTGAACTCGTGCGAACGCTTGCTCAGGCGCCGTACTTCCGAGGCCACGACCGAAAACCCGCGACCGTGTTCGCCCACGCGCGCCGCTTCGATGTCGGCGTTCAGCGCCAGCAGACTGGTCTGATCGGCGAGTTTCTCCACGTCGAGCAGGAATCCGTCGATGGCCTGGGTACGGTTCTGCACGCCGTCGAGTTCGCGCACCATGTTCACCGAAAGGTCGGCGACGCGCACGACTTCGTCGGCCATCTTGTTGAGCCGCTCGTCCGATACCTGGATGAAATCCTTCAGCGATTGCGGCGCGCCATCGCTGGTGGCGCCCTGCGTGCCTTCGAGAAGCTCCATCGCCTGGCGCGCCTGGATGGTGGCCTTGTTGATCACCGCCTCGAAGCTGCTGGCGATGGTGTTCGCGGCCTGCTCGGTCTGCTTGATGACGGTGTAGATTTCCTTGCGCAGCACCAGTGCGGCCTCGCTGTAACGCTGCGCCACGTCCACCCATCGACGCATCAGGTCTTCGAGACGACGGCGCTGATTGTCCGCCGCCATGTTCTGCAGGACTTCATCCACCTGCGGTATCTGTTCGATGTCTCTGGACGGCGACATGAGCGCGTCGACCTGTTCCAGGACCTGTTTGGCGTCGTGACCCTCGAGGACTTCTTCGCCTTCGAGCGGCTTGGCTTCCTCCTGCTTGCGGGCGTAGAACGCCAGAACCGTGAGCGTGAGCAAGGCGCACAGGCTGCTGCCCAGCACCGCCCACCAGGGAGTGAACGGAATCATCCACGTCAGGGAAACCGTCATGCCGACGGCGGCCCACAGCCACCACCGCGGCCAGGATGGGGTGCGGGTCAGAATGTTCGGGCTCAAAGAAAGCGGTCCGTTCATGATTTCATCTCAAGAATGAATTCAAGCCCGAGGAGCTGTGCAGCCTGCTGGATGCCGGGCGACAGGCCCTGCCAGCTGACGGCCAGACCGCGGTCGCGGGCGGTGCGAAAAAAAACGGCCAGTATCTGCATGGCGGCCGCATCCAGGCGCTCCACCCGGCTGCCGTCCAGCACCACCGGCGTGGCGCTGGCCAGTACCGCGCCCAGTTTTTCGTGCATGACGCGGGCGTCGGCAATACCCAGCGCCGCCTCCAGCGCCACGTGCGTGGTATCGGCGGTATGCTCGATGTGAACCGGATCCATGCTGTTTCCTGTCACGATGTTTCCTTTAAGAGCATCGTTTGCCCCGTATCTGCCGTTCCCCTCGCCGGGGTCCCGTCAATATCCTCCTAATAGTTATAGCAATAGCTGTGCCAGCACCCGGGATAAGCCGCCGGAACGCTTTATTTCAGGAGACTTTCACGGTGGTGGTCGAATAACCGGCGGGAAACAGCCGGTTTCCGGGCAGGTCAGGGGCCTGCCAGGGAAGGAAACATAAACCAGGAACCAAGCCGGGAACCCGTTTTCAGGGCCGGCAACGGCAGAAGGTTACGGAGAACGGCAGCTCAATCTGACAGGTTATCCAGGATCGCCTGTTTGACTGATTCCAGTTCGGCCTTCACTTTGAGCATCGGTCCGCTGCTTTGCTTGATGGCCGTGTCCGGGTCCTTGAGTCCATGACCGGTCAGGGTGCAGACGATACGGCTCCCTTCGGGAATCTTGCCGCGCTTGATATCGTGCAGGGCGCCGGCGAGCGAAATGGCCGAAGCCGGTTCGCAGAAAACACCTTCCTTCTGTGCCAGCAGTTTCTGCGCCGCAAGGATGTCCTCGTCGCTGAATTTTTCAAACCAGCCTTTCGATTCCTTCTGTACCTGCCACGCCTTGTCCCAGGATTGCGGATGGCCGATGCGGATCGCGGTCGCGACCGTTTCGGGGTTGTCCACCATCTTGCCCAGAATGAACGGCGCGGCGCCGGCCGCCTGGTAACCCACCATGACCGGCCGGTTGTTGCAGATGCCATGATCGGCGTATTCGCAGTACCCCATCCAGTGCGCGGTAATGTTGCCGGCGTTGCCGACCGGAAGACAGTGGTAATCCGGCGCGCTGCCCAGTTCCTCGATGATCTCGAACGCCGCTGTCTTCTGACCCTGCAGGCGGTAGGGATTGATCGAGTTCACGATCGTGACCGGCGCTTCGTTGGCGACCTCCTTCACCAGCGTCATGCCGGCGTCGAAGTTACCCTGGATCTGGATCACGACCGCTCCATGGATCATTGCCTGCGCCAGCTTGCCCAGGGCGATTTTTCCGTCGGGAATGACCACGAAGCAGGTGATGCCGGCGCGCGAGGCGTAAGCCGCGGCCGCGGCCGAGGTATTACCGGTGGAAGCGCAGATGATCGCGCGGCTGCCCTCTTCCACCGCCTTGGTGACGGCCATGGTCATGCCGCGGTCCTTGAACGATCCGGTCGGATTCAGGCCTTCGAACTTCACGTAGATGTCCACCTGCCTGCCGAGTTCGCGCGGAATGTTGTTAAGGCGTATCAGCGGCGTGGCGCCCTCGCCCAGGCTGATGATGCGGGTATCGTCCGAGACCGGCAAACGGTCGCGGTATTTGTCGATGAGGCCGGTGTAACGCGTTCCAAGATTCATGTTTTTCAGAAATTCACTTACAGGATTAACAGGATTTTTCAGGATTTACGGGATTAATTCAAAACATTTTTTTAGTTTTAATCTTGTTAATCCTGTTCGAATTTCGAATCCTGTTAATCCTGTCTATTCGCTTTTTTAATTCCAGTTTGGATTCAAATGCTCGAGGCGGATGCGCGCCACGTGCCCCTCGATAGAGGCGAGTTTCTCGATACGGGCGATGGCTTCGTTCATGTTCTTCTCCCGCACCCGTTGCGTGAGGATGATGACCGGCACGGTCTTCTCGTTCGGGCGCGGTTCCTTCTGGAGGATCGACTCGATGCTGATATTGAGATCGGCGAGGATGCGCGTGACCTCGGCCAGCACGCCGGGCTTGTCGAGAGCGTGCAGGCGCAGGTAGTACGAAGTCTCGACGTCCTCGATCGGCAGGATCGGCAGGTCCACGAGCGCGTCCGGCTGGAACGCCAGGTGCGGGACGCGGTTGTTCGGGTCCACCGTGAGCGTGCGCACGACGTCCACGAGATCGGCGACCACGGCCGAAGCGGTCGGCTCGGCCCCGGCCCCGGCGCCGTAGAACAGCGTCGGGCCCACGGCGTCGCCCTTGACCAGCACCGCGTTCATCGCTCCGTCCACGTTGGCGATCAGCCGGCGTTCGGGGATCAGCGTCGGGTGCACGCGCAGTTCCACGCCGCCGTTGGTGCGGCGCGCAATGCCGAGCAGCTTGAGGCGATAGCCGAGTTTTTCCGCGTATTGCACGTCCATGCGCGTGATCCGGGTGATGCCCTCGGTATAGACCTGCTTGAATTTGAGCGGGATGCCGAAAGCGATGGCGGCGAGGATCGTCAGCTTGTGCGCGGCGTCGATGCCTTCCACGTCGAAGGTCGGATCGGCCTCGGCATAACCGAGACGCTGCGCCTCCTTGAGCACATCGGCGAAATCCGCGCCCTTGTCGCGCATCTCCGAAAGTATGAAGTTGCTCGTGCCGTTGATGATGCCGGCCACCCATTCGATGCGGTTGCCCGCAAGCCCTTCGCGCACTGCTTTGATGATGGGAATACCGCCGGCCACGGCGGCCTCGAACGCCACCATCACGCCCTTTTTCTGCGCTTGGGCGAAGATTTCATTGCCGTGCACCGCGATCAGCGCCTTGTTGGCGGTGACCACGTGCTTGCCCTGGGCGATGGCTTCCAGCACGAGCGATCGTGCCGGTTCGTAACCGCCGATCAGCTCCACCACCACCTCGATTTCGGGATTGCGCACCACCTCGTACGGGTCCGTGACTAGCTTGATGTCGTCGGTCGAACACGGGCGCTTTTTCTTCAGATCACGCGCCGAGGCCTGGACGATGCTGATTTCGCGTCCGGCACGGCGCGCAATTTCCTGTCCGTTGCGCGCCAGCACGCTGATGGTGCCGCAGCCCACGGTACCGAGGCCGAGAAGGCCGATTTTAACGGGCTTCATACGGCCTGTTCTTTCTTTTCCGGAATCGTCTTGTCGCGACGGAACATCTCGCGAATCGAGCGCACCGCCTGGCGCGTGCGGTGCTCGTTCTCGATGAGCGAGAAACGCACGTATTCATCACCGTACTCGCCGAAGCCGATGCCGGGCGAAACCGCCACCTTGGCGTCAGTGAGCAGTTTCTTGGAGAACTCGAGCGAACCCATGGCGCGGTACGGTTCGGGAATGTGCGCCCAGACGAACATGGTGGCCTTGGGTTTTTCCACGAGCCAGCCGGCGGCGAACAGGCTGTTGCACAGCACGTCGCGCCGTTTCTGGTAAGTCATGCGGATTTCTTCCAGGCAATCCTGGGGCCCCTCGAGCGCGAGAATGGCCGCGACCTGGATCGGCGTGAACATGCCATAGTCGAAATACGATTTGAGACGCGACAACGCCGCCACGAGCTTGGGGTTGCCGCACATGAAGCCGATACGCCAGCCGGGCATGTTGTAGCTTTTCGAGAGCGTGAAGAATTCGACCGCGATGTCCTTTGCCCCCGGCACCTGCAAAATCGACGGCGCCTTGTAACCGTCGAAAACGATGTCGGCATACGCCAGATCGTGTATCACCCAGATGCCGTGCTCCCGCGCCACTGCGACGACTTTCTCGAAAAAACCGAGATCGACGCACTGCGTCGTGGGATTGGCGGGAAAATTCAGCACCAGAAACTTGGGTTTGGGCCAGGCGTTCTTGATGGCTTTCTCGAGCTCGGCGAAAAAATCCCCGCCCGGCACGAGCGGCACATGCCGGATGTCGGCGCCGGCGATCACGAAACCGTAGGCGTGAATCGGATAACTCGGGTTCGGTACCAGTACCGAGTCGCCCTTGTCGACGGTGGCGAGCGCCAGGTGCGACAGCCCCTCTTTCGAACCGATGGTGACGATGGCCTCGCTGTCCATGTCGAGGTCCACGTCGTAGCGGCGCTTGTACCACTGGCAGATCGCGCGCCGCAGGCGCGGGATGCCGCGCGAAACCGAGTAACGGTGCGTGTCCTCGCGTTGCGCGGCCTCGACCAGCTTGTCGACGATATGCTTCGGCGTGGCGCCGTCGGGATTGCCCATGCCGAAATCGATGATGTCTTCGCCACGGCGGCGCGCCTGCGCCTTGAGCTCGTTGACGATATTGAAGACGTAGGGCGGCAGCCGTTTTATGCGCGGGAAGTCGTCGTTCTGTGACATGCTTTGTATCAGGCTGGTATAGTTAAGGTTTGCCGCCAAGACATTGAATACGCGTGCATTATAGGGGTTTCATGACATCGATGGAACATGCACGACACTCACGACCATGAAAATTCATCTTGAATCCGGAACCGGCCAGAACCTGGTCCGCGCCTATGCGCCGGGCCGCGTCACCATCAATGAGGAAGTCTACACGACCAGCCTGATCGTGACGCCGGGACAGGCTGTCGCGGCATGGCCGCCGGTCGGTTTTGCCGACCTGCAGGCGAGTCATTTCGAGACGATCGTGGCGCTGAAACCGGAAGTGGTCATTCTGGGCACGGGCGCACGGCTGCGGTTTCCCGCGCCGGCGCTGACCCGCTCCCTGGTCGAAGCGGGCATCGGGCTGGAGGTGATGGATACCGGCGCCGCGTGCCGCACCTACAATTTTCTGATGAGCGACGGCCGGCGGGTGGTCGCGGCCTTGCTTATGATAGAAAATTGACAGGATTCACAGGATTAAAAACAGGATTAACAGGATAAAGATTAAAGGATTAATCCTGTAAATCCTGAAAAATCCTGTCGATAAAAACTAGAACAACGAGTCCACTGAGTAACCGGCTTTTTCCAGGATCACGCGCAGGCGCTTCAGGGCCTCGACCTGGATCTGGCGCACCCGCTCGCGCGTCACACCGATGTCGGCGCCGACTTCCTCGAGCGTGGAAATCTCGCGGTGATTCAGACCAAAGCGGCGCTCAACCACCTCGCGCTGCTTGTCGTTGAGCTCGTCCAGCCACTGCTGGATCAACTGTTGCAGGTCGTCGCGTTGCAGGACTTTTTCCGGGTCCGGCGTACGCTCATCGGCGATGGCGTCGAGCAGCGAGCGGTCGGGGTCGTCGTCCAGCGGCGCGTCGACGGAGGCGACGCGCTCGTTAAGCCCGAGCATGCCCTTGACGTCCTCGACCGGTTTGTCGAGCAGGTTCGCGACCTCTTCCGGCGACGGCTCGTGGTCCAGTTTCTGCGCGAGGTAGCGCGCCGCGCGCTGGTAGATGTTGATCTCCTT
>JACXTT010014517.1_pt1 | contig 10295 bp, 10 predicted proteins | sample 9270951 | NCBI WGS metagenome assembly JACXTT01 (sample SAMN15532306, study PRJNA645909) | rock metagenome | isolation source: weathered quartz diorite | place: Puerto Rico | collected 2017-06-21
GATCAAGGGTGGTGACGTCGCCGAGCAGCAGGAATTGCTGCTGCGCCTGTTCAAACTGCTGCTGGAAAACGTCAGCGGCCTGCTCGACGACGACAGCTGGCTGCGGGGCCAGATCGACGCCGTGCAGGATCTGATCAGCGGCCCGATGGACCAGCGCGCGCTGGAAGACGCCACCCGCAGTTTAAAAGACGTCATTTACAAGCAGAGCAAGCTGAAACACAGCCTGTCGGACGTCAAGGTCACCGTGAAAAACATGATGATGACCTTCATCGACCGGCTTGGTTCCGTCGCCACCTCGACGGGCGACTTCCACGAAAAGATCGGCGGCTTCACGGAGCGCATCAGCTCGGCCGACAATATCGCCGATCTCAACGAAGTGGTCGCCGAGGTACTCAAGGAAACCCGCCTGGTGCAGATGGAAGCGCTGAAATCGCGCGACCGCATGATTGCCGCCCGCCAGGAAGTGCAGGATGCGGAGGCGAAGATCACCGCGCTCGAAGCCGAGCTGCGCCATATGAGCGAGCTGGTGCGCGAAGACCAGCTCACGGGCAGCCTCAACCGCCGCGGCCTGGACGACGTGTTCGAGCGCGAAACGGCGCGCGCCGACCGCCGCGGCACGCCCCTGTGCGTGGCCCTGCTGGACCTGGACGATTTCAAGCGCCTCAACGACACCCACGGCCACCAGGCGGGCGACGCCGCCCTGCGCCACCTGGTGAAAATCGTCAAGGACGAGCTGCGCTCGATGGACGTCATCGCCCGCTTCGGCGGCGAGGAATTCGTCATCCTTCTGCCCGAAACCACCCTCGAGGCCGCCGCGCAAACCATGACCCGCCTGCAGCGTGAGCTGACCAAGCATTTCTTCCTGCACGAGAACGACAAGCTGCTCATCACGTTCTCCGCCGGCGTCGCGCTGCGGATTCCCAACGAGACCCAGGAAGCGCTGATCGGCCGGGCCGATAAGGCCATGTATGCGGCCAAGAAGGCGGGCAAGAACCGGGTGGTGGTGGCAGAATAAGCTTCGCTGTTCAAATACGGTGACAGGCAGCAAGTGCCAGTCCCCCCTGCTGCGAAGGGGACTGGCACTTGCTGCCTGTCCCCGATCATCTGCCGCCACCATGACCACCTACGCCTTCCCGCCGCCCGCCACACCTTCCCTCGCCATCGCCGACAGCGAAACACGTTTCCCCATCCGCCGCGTCTTCTGCGTCGGCCGCAACTACGCGGCCCACGCCCGCGAGATGGGCAGCGATCCCGCGCGCGAGCCGCCTTTCTTTTTCATGAAACCGGCCGACGCCGTGGTGCCGGCTGCGGGCATGCTGCCCTATCCCAGCGCAACGAGCGACTTGCACCACGAAATCGAACTGGTGGTGGCCATGGGCGCCGGCGGCGTGAATATCGATGCCAGCGAGGCTGAACAACTGATCTGGGGTTACGGCGTGGGCCTGGACCTGACCCGGCGCGATCTGCAGGCCCAGGCCAAGGACACGCGCCGGCCCTGGGACATGGGCAAGGGTTTCGATGCCTCCGCGCCCTGCAGCCCGCTGGTACCGGCCAGCCGCATCGGCCACCCGGCGGCCGGCCGCATCTTCCTCGAAGTCAATGGCAAGCTGGTGCAGGACGGCGATCTGACGGAATTGATCTGGCCCGTTGCCGGCCTGATCAGCGAATTGTCGCGCCTGGTCGCCCTGCAAGCGGGCGACCTCATCATGACAGGCACTCCGGCCGGGGTCGGCGCATTGCAGCCCGGCGACCGGGTCCACGGCGCCGTGGCCGGCGTGGCGAGCTTCGATCTGACCATCGGCCCCCGGCCCTAATCCCCCCGGAAAGCGGCAAACAGAGCCGCTTTCCCCCGCCCGCTCCCCGCCTTGCGCGTCTTCATCACTGTGTAACATCGTCCCAGCTGGCCTCCGGCCCGGCGATCTGCTGCCGCTTTGACAATATATTCCATGCGGCGGGGCCCGAAAATAAAATTATTTTCGCCCTAAAGATCGTCGCGGCGCTGTCGTTTAAGCGCACGGCACGAGGGAAGCTGAAGAGTGAAACGGCGATTTTATTGTCGAGTTTTGCTCTAAAGAATCAGTAGCGCTCTCCGTTACCTGATTCAACCACGGTGTGATTGCTTCAGAAAATCGAAGCACACCAAGGTAAAACGAGGCACGTCGCCCACCCCGCATTACCAGTTTTGGAGAATTACCATGGCATCGTATATCAATACCAACATTTCCTCGCTCAACGCACAACGTAACCTGGCCACTTCGCAGTCCGGCCTGGCCACGTCGTTGCAGCGTCTGTCGACCGGCCTGCGTATCAACAGCGCCAAAGACGACGCGGCAGGTATGTCGATCGCTAGCCGCATGACGTCGCAAATCAACGGCAACAACGTCGCAGCCCGTAACGCAAACGACGGCATCTCGCTGGCTCAAACCGCTGAAGGCGGCTTGAACTCGGCAACGGATCTGTTGCAACGTATGCGTGACCTGGCCGTGCAGTCGGCCAACGGTTCGAACTCGGACAACGACCGCGCATCGATCCAATCGGAAGTCGGCCAGCTCAAGGACGAAATCGACCGCGTCGCCAAATCGACCAGCTTCAACGGTTTGAACCTGCTGGACGGTTCCTTCACCGCCCAGTCCTTCCAGGTGGGCGCCAACGCCACCACGAACGACCGCATCCAGATCGACAAGATCGCCAACCTGACCACCACCGCGCTCGGCACCGGTCTGTCGGGTGCAGCCAGCCTGACCTCCGGCAACGTCACTGCCGGCCTGACCTCTGGCGACCTGACCCTGAACGGCGTGCAAGTGGGCGCCTCCACCGCTGGCGGCCAGGCTGGCCAGACCTCGAGCTCGGCTTACGCCATCGCCCAGGCCATCAATGCCGCCGCCGGCTCCTCCGGCGTGACCGCCAAGGCCAACGCCACCGTCGGCAACGCCATCACCACCACGGCCGCCGCACCGACCGCCGCTGCCGCAGTCGCCGCCAACACCTTCAGCATCAACGGTGTGGCCATCGGCGCCATCGACGCCGGTGTTGCAGCCGACTTGACCACCAACCCGCCAACGGCCGGTGGCCCAACCGCCGTGATCGCCCAGGCCGCCAACACGGCTGAAGCCATCAACAAGGTGTCCTCGCAGACCGGCGTGTCCGCCACCGTCGACAAGACCGGCAAGGTCTCCCTGCAGTCGCTCAACGGCAAGGACATCAACGTCAAGGTCATCGACCCGAACGCGACGGCTGCCCAGATCACCGCGATCACCACCAACACCGGCATCACCGCCAGTGTTGCTGGCACCATCAAGACCGCCACCGGCCCGACCGCCGGTGCGCAGACCGCTGGTTCGTTCAAGATCAACGGCGTGGACATCGGCGCCATCGCCGACGGTGGCACCGTGCAAGGTCAGGGCGCCAACGCTGCGGCAGCCATCAACCTGGTCAGCGGCAAGACCGGCGTGACTGCAACGGCCAACGCCATCACCGGCGCCGTGTCCCTGACCGCTGCCGATGGCCGCGACATCAACGTGGAAGACGGCACCGGCACCGCCACCGCCTCGATCGGCTTCGCCGCTGCCAAGTTCAGCGGTTCGGTCACCCTGTCGAGCTCCAGCGCCAGCGGCATCGTGGTTGGCGGCAAGAAGGATGACAGCGCCGGCCTGCACGCTTTCGAAGGTCTGAAGGCAGCCGACACCAAGACGACCAACTCGGTCAGCTCGGTCGACGTCAGCACCGCTTCCGGTGCGCAGGCTGCCCTGGGCACCATCGACGCCGCCCTGTCCTCGATCAACTCGTCGAAAGCTGCACTGGGCGCGTACCAGAACCGCTTCAGCGCCGTTGTGTCGAACCTGCAAGCGACTTCCGAGAACCTGTCTGCTTCCCGCAGCCGGATCCAGGACGCCGACTTCGCTTCGGAAACTGCCAGCCTGACCCGCGGCCAGATTCTGCAGCAGGCAGGTACCGCCATGCTGGCCCAGGCCAACTCGCTGCCAAACGGCGTGCTGTCCCTGCTGCGCGGTTAATCGACCGACCGGCATGATGTAAGCCACGACCCTGCCGGCTCGCGCCGGTAGGGTTTTTTGCCTTTCACAGGCCCCATCCCAGGAGTGTTTACATGGACATCCGTTCCGTTTCCCCTTCGACCGCCCCGGCCCCGGCGCCCTCGCCGGCCGAGCGCGATGCGGGCGCCGCCGTGCGCGCCGTCGCGCCAGCGGGCAATGTCGCCAGCAAGCCCGTCGACAAGGCCGCCGCCCGCCAGGCCGGCAGTCCCGATCCGCTCGACGAAGCCATCAACAACATCAACAAATCGCTCAAGGTCTCCGGCCAGGGCGTCGAATTTTCCGTCGACGACGACAGCAAGCGCCTGGTCGTCAAGGTGGTCGACAAGGACACCCGCGAAGTGCTGCGCCAGATGCCGTCCAGGGAAGCGCTGGAAATCGCCAAGGCCCTCGATCGCTCGCAGGGCATGCTGATCAAGCAGGAAGCTTAAGCAAAAACAAGGCGGCTGCCGCAAATTTGAATTAGCCAGTAATTGCCCTTCTTTCAGGCCGTTTGACGGCCTGGGGGCCACGGTATAGTGCTTGCTCGTTGGAGAAGCGCGTTTGGAAGGGATGAACTAGCATGGCAACAATCAGTTCAGCAGGTGTCGGTTCCGGTCTGCCCGTCGAAAGTCTGGTCAGCCAGCTGATGGCGGTCGAGCGCGCGCCGATCAATGCGATCGACACCAAGGAAGCGGCCATCACGGCCAAGCTGACCGCCTTCGGCACCATGAAGAGTGCGCTCGCGAGCCTGCAGACGGCCGCGCGCGCCCTTGCGACGCCCGCCTTGATTGCGCCCGTCAAGACCAGCGTCGCCGACCCCAGCGTGCTTTCAGCGACCGCCAACGGCGGCACCGCGGCGGGCAATTACGCCATCGAAGTGCAAAGCCTGGCCCAGCAGCAAAAGCTCAAGACCAGTGTGAGCTACAGCCAGACCACCGACGTGGTCGGCACCGGCAACATCACGCTCGACTTCGGCAGCTACGATGCCAGCGGCACTTTCACGGCCGACCCCGCCAACACCACCAAGACCATTACCATCGATGCCGCCCACAACACCCTGGCCGGCATGAAGGACGCCATCAACGCCTCCAATTCGGGGGTGACGGCGACCATCATCAACGACGGCACGGGCAATTATCTGTCGCTGGCTTCGACCGCCACGGGCGCGAAAAATGCCATGCGGATTTCCGCCGATCCCGCCCTGGCCGCCCTCAATTACGACGGCAGCGCCTCGAGCAATATGACCCAGTCGGTCAAGGCGGCCGATGCCGTGATCAAGGTCGACAACGTCCTCATCACCAAGCCCAGCAACACGATCACGGATGCCATCGACGGCGTCACCCTGACCCTGACCAAGGCCACCGCGCCCGGCGTGACCACCACCCTGACCCTGGCCAAGGACACGGACACGGTCAAGAACAACATCACGGCGTTCGTGAAAGCCTACAACGACGCCACCACCTCGATGGCCAGCCTGACCGCCTACGATGTCACCACCGGCAAGGGCGCCGTGCTCAACGGTGACGGCACGGTGCGCACCATCCAGACCCAGCTGCGCGCCCTGATGGGCAGCGCAATCCCGGGCGCGCCCACTGGCGGGGCCACCCTGCCCGATATCGGCATTACCGCCCAGCGCGACGGCAGCATCGCCATTGACCAGGACAAGCTGACCAAGGCACTGGCCGATCCCAACAAGAATTTCACCGCCCTGTTCGCCACCAGCAACGGCAACCGGGGCTTCGGCGCCCAGATGGACGTCACCCTGGGCCGCATCCTGAGCCCGGTCGGCACCCTGCCCACGCACACCAATGCGTTCAACACGTCCATCAAGGACCTGGAAAAGCAGCGCGCCACTTTGACCGATCGCCTGGCGGACACGGAAAAGCGCTACCGCGCGCAGTTTTCGGCGCTCGACTCCGCCATGGCCAGCATGACCACCACCAGCACCTATCTCACCCAGCAGCTTGCCGCGCTGGCGAAACAAAGCTAAAACATAAAGGACACAGACATGTTTGGATCGCAGCGTAGCGGGGCCAATGCCTACGCCAAGGTGGGAGTGGAAACGGGAGTGCTGGCCGCCAGCCCCCACAAGCTGATCGCCATGCTGTTCGACGGCGCCCTGGTGGCCCTGTCGACGGCGCTGGTGAACATGAAACCGGGGGGCAACATTGCCGCCAAAGGCCAGTCCATTTCGAAAGCCATCCGCATCATCGACGAAGGCTTGCGCGCCAGCCTGGACCGCGAAGCGGGCGGCGGCATCGCCGTCAGCCTGGACGCCCTCTACGAATACATGAGCAACCGCCTGCTGGTTGGCAACCTGCAAAACGATCCCGCCATGATCCAGGAAGTGCAGCGCTTGCTGACCGAATTGAAACAGGCGTGGGACGGCATCGACCCCGCCACCGCCGCCGTCGGCCAGATGGCCCAGTCCGGCGCCGGCGCTTACGGCGGCAGCGTTCCCCGTCCCACCAGCATGATCAAAGCTTGAGGCAACCACCATGATGACGACGCAACAAGTTCTGTCCACCTACGAAGCAATGCAAGCCCTGACGGCGCAGATGGTGGCGGCCGCCAGCGCCAGCGACTGGGACCAGCTGGCCGTCCTGGAACGGCGCTGCGCGGTCCACGTGCAGGATCTGAAGGATCACGCGGCAGACCTGCCCATGAGCGGCGAGCACCGCGTGGCCAAGATCCAGATCATCCGCCAGCTGCTCGACGACGACCGCAAGATCCGCGATCTCACCATGCCCTGGATGGCCCACCTGTCGGCCATGATCGGCAGCACCCGCTCGCAAAGCCGTCTGGTCAACACCTACGGCGCCGTGTAAGTGAAACCGCCCCATGCTGCCGAAACTTGAGGCGGGCGTGGGGCCGCTGTCACCCGTCACGCCCCTGCGCGGGGCCGCCGCCGTCGAAGCGATCGGCGATCCCCGCCAGGAACTGTTCGAACGTTCCCTGCAAACCCTGGTCGGCAAATCCCTGCCCGGCCAGGTTCTGGCGCGCCTGACCGACGGCAGCTTCGTGGTGCGGGTCAACGGCACCCCGGCCCGCATGCAGTTGCCCGCCGGCGCGCAGCCCGGTGCGCAAGTGCCGCTGACCCTGGTGTCGCTCTCTCCCCGCCCCACGTTCCAGGTGGCCGACCTGGCCGGCGGCGCGCCCATGATGACCCAGGCCGATGCGGGCGACGCCGCCCTGGCCGCGCATGGCGAAGCGGGTCATGCCGCGGCGGGCGGGGTCGGGTCCGCCGCCACCCTGCGCGCCAACGCCGGCATGCTGCCCGCGGAAAAACTGCCCGTGCTGGAAGCGGACAGCCGCCAGGCCATCCTGAGCCCCGGCGCGAAAATCATTACCAGCGTGCTGGCCACCGCGCTGGCCACGCCCAATCCCCCCACCGCCGTCCAGGGCAGTGCGCCCATCCTGGCGCGCGCCCCCACGGCGGCCGACACCCCGGCGCTGGCGGCCGAACTGAAACAGACCCTGGAAAAAAGCGGCCTGTTTTATGAATCCCATCTGCGCGACTGGAGCGAGGGCAAGCGTCCCCTGGCCGACCTGGCGCGCGAACCGCAGATGCAGAAAGCGCTGGACGGTGTGGCGGCCCGGCCCGGCGCTGCCATCGATGGTCCCACCGCCCAGTTCATCAACCTGCAATTGTCCAGCCACGAGCAGCAGCGCCTGGCCTGGCAAGGGCAGCTGTTGCCGGGCCAACCCCTGCACTGGGAGATCAGCAAGGATGCGCCCGAACGCCAGGCGCCGGGTGCGCCCGAGGCGCCCGTCGCCTGGCGCAGCGCGGTGCGCTTTCGCTTTCCCCACCTGGGCGAAGTGAGCGCCCAACTGGTACTGGTGGGTGAACAGTTGCACCTGCAGGTCAAGGCGCCCGACTCCGCCACCAGCGCCGCGCTGCGGGCGCACTCGCCCCGCCTGTCGGACGCGCTGGCCGCCGCCGGCTCGCCGCTGGGCTCCATCAACATCGTCGCCACCAGCGCCAGCGATGACTGATCCGGCTGCCCGCCGCCAGAGCGCCGTCGCCCTGGCCTACCAGGAAGGTGATGGCGCGCCCAAGGTGGTGGCCAAGGGCAAGGGCGCGGTGGCGGCCCAGATCATCGCGCGGGCCCAGGACGCCGGCGTGTTCGTGCACGAATCGAAAGAACTGGTGGCCCTGCTGATGGACGTCGACCTGGACAGGCAGATTCCGCCCGCCCTGTACCGGGCGATTGCGGAACTGCTGGCCTGGCTATATCATGTTGATTCAGCGCAAGCACGCGGCGAGCCCCTGCCCCTGCCGCCCTCCCTGTCGCCAGCCACCCCGATTGAATGACTTTTCCTACTGGACCCGATGGACGCCTTGAATGATTTTGGTTTGGAAAACTGGCACGATTTCGAAGTGGGATCGCGCCGCGAGATCATTGCCCTGCTGCGTGCCATCGGCGAAAAAAACCAGCTGATCCGCATGCTGGTGCATGGCGAGAGCGACGTCTGCGTCACCTCCGTGCTGCATGTCGATGCCGACGGCGGCACCCTGGTGCTCGACCGCTCCATCAATGCCGAGCAAAACGCCCGTATCGTCCAGGCCAAGAAGATTTCGTTTGAAACCTCGCTCGACAAGATCCGCATCCTGTTTGCCAGTGACCACGTACGCGAGACCACCTTTGAAAACGGCGCCGCCCTCGCGCTCGACCTGCCGACGACGATGATCCGCCTGCAGCGCCGCGAGTTTTATCGCATGAGTACGCCGGTGAGCAACCCCGTCAAGGTCACCATCCCCGTGCCCTACGAACTGGGCGGCGGCAACGCCGTGCTGCCCCTGTCCGACATCAGCTGCGGCGGTGTCTGCGTGTTCGACAATAAGTTCACCCTCGGTAACACGATCGGCAAAAACTATCCCAACTGCCGCATCGAATTGCCGGAAATCGGCATCGTCACCACCACCCTGCAGGTGCGCAATTCGATCGACATGACCTTGTTGAACAACAAGGCCAACCGCCGCCTCGGCTGCCAGTTTCTGGACATGCCCCGCGCCAGCGCGGCGGCGGTGCAGCGCTATATCACGCGCCTGGAGCGCGAACGCAATGCGCGCATCGCTGGTTTGAGTTAGCACGGGGACTGGCCCTGCGGGCCTGTCCCGGGGTGGGACCGCGGCCTCCGCAAAAACGGTGACAGGCAGCAAGTGCCAGTCCCCACTCGGCACGCTTCTTGCATCGTCAAGAGGCATGAAGTCCCCACCCCTTCGCATCGTCGTCGCCACCACGGTCCCCGACCCCCAGCAGCACGACGCTGCCGCCCAGGCGCGCCGGGCCCAGGCGCTGCAGATCGGCCTGCTCGAAGCGGGCTACCACCTGCTGGCCTCGCTGCCGGCCGATATGTTCCTGCCCGAGCGCATCGCCCAGCTGCAGCCGGACCTCATCATCATCGACGCCGACTCCGACGCCCGCGACGTGCTGGAACACGTGGTGGTCTCCAGCCAGCACGGGCGCCGCCCCATCGTGCTGTTCACCGAAGACGACGCTCCCGCTTCGATGGAAGCGGCAATGGCGGCCGGGGTCTCGGCCTATATCGTGGCGGGCCTGCAGGCTGAGCGTATCGAGCCCGTGCTCAATGTGGCGCTGGCCCGCTTCCGGCAAGAGGAAAAGCTGCGGGTCGAGCTGGCCGATGCGAAGGACCGCCTGGCCGAGCGCAAGACCATTGAAAAGGCCAAGGGCGTGCTGATGGCCCGCCACGGCCTGGGCGAAGACGCGGCGTATCAAAAACTGCGCGGCATGGCGATGGACCGCAAGATGCGCCTGGGCGAACTGTCGCAGCGCATCCTCGACGCCGAGCAGCTGCTGGGCGGCCTGTCCTGAGCTTTTCAGCGCCCTTTCGCATCATCGCCGGGCAGCCCTGCACCGCTTTGATGCGTTTATCGCCCGATTGCCCGCTTAAGAGCGTTCTAAACCATTGGCACGCTTCCTGCATACATCAACGCAAGGGTCAACGGCGACCCGCGCACCACCACCTTCAGCACGGACAACGGCGTCCGCCCAGCCAGCTTGCTACAAGCCCGGTTGTGCGGACGCTTTTTATTTTTGAATCGGGGATCCCATGGCCACGCCAGCAACGTCCATCAAGCTGTTTTCCTTCTCCACGCCGCCCATGCGCGCCTTCCACATGACCTGGATGGCCTTCTTCGTCTGCTTTTTCGCCTGGTTCGCCTGCGCGCCCCTGATGCCCGTCATCAAAGGCGAGTTCCACCTCTCGCTGGCGCAGATCGCCAACATTAACATCGCCGCC
>JACXTT010014518.1_pt1 | contig 10295 bp, 10 predicted proteins | sample 9270951 | NCBI WGS metagenome assembly JACXTT01 (sample SAMN15532306, study PRJNA645909) | rock metagenome | isolation source: weathered quartz diorite | place: Puerto Rico | collected 2017-06-21
ACATCTTGATGTTCTCCTCGAAGAACGGCGTCGCCTCCTTGATGCCCTGCTCGACGCTGTCGGCGATGTAGAACGAAAAGCCGATGCAGAGATCGCCGCCGAGCTTGGTCTCCTTGCCGGCGCGCGCCCGCGCCTCGCGGAAGGCGTGCACCACCTTCTCGTTGGCGCCGCCCTGCGCCGCCCCGCCGCCGATGATCCCCTTGATATCGTGCCTGGCCATGAAGTCGAGCGCCCGCGCGCTCGCGCTCACGACGGGCTGCCAGCACTCGACGGGCAAGGTCTTCGGACGCGGGACCAATGTGATCTCGCTGAGCTCGTAGCCGCGATAAGGCACCTGCTGGGGCGGGATCGAGTAGTACTTGCCCTGGTGCGAGAACGCGCGCTGGTTGAACGACTTCATGATCAGTTCGACCTGCTCCTCGAACAGCTCGCGGTTGGCGTCCTGATCGCGCAGGGGCGCGCCGAACACCTCGACCTCACGGGTGTGATAGCCGCGGCCGACGCCGAAGATCACGCGGCCGGCGGTGAGCCAATCGGCGGTGGCGTAGTCCTCCGCCATCCGGAGCGGATGCCACATCGGGGCGATGTTGAAGCCGCAGCCGATCTTGATGTTCTTCGTGATGTGGCAGAGGTGGAGCGCCAGCATCAGGATGTTCGGGATGCACTCGTAGCCTTCGCGCTGGAAGTGATGCTCGGCCAGCCAGAACGTATCGTAGCCGGTCCGATCCATCAGCTTCGCGATCGCTTCGCTCTTGGGAAACACCTCGGCCAGGCGCTCGTCCGACAGCCAGCGCTCGTTGGCCGCCGTGCCGTCGAAGCCCTCGTTGTCCAGATCGACGTGACCCGCGAACAGGCTGCCGAACTTGGTGATCATGCTCTGGTCCCTCCGCTCGCCGGACGCTTCCAGCCGAGCCAGTCGACGACGGCGCCACCCATCACTCGCTCGAGATCGCGTCCCTTCAGCCAGGACAGCTCCTCGGTGAACATCATCACGCACTGCCGGTACGAGCACGGCATGCGCGTGATGTCGGTGCCCCAGAACGCGCGGTCCGGGCCGAAGGCCTCGAAGATCTGACGCAGGTAACCGTGGATGTTCTTGTACGGATAGGGCTGGCTCGAATAGCTCGGCGCGCCGGACATCTTGATCGCGACGTTCGGATAGCGGGCGAGCGCGAGCGTGTCCTTGAGATCGGCGAACGCCGCGTCGTCGGTGACGCCGGTCCCGCCGCCCTGGCGTCCGAGGTGATCGATGTGGAGCTTGAGCCGCGGATGGCGCTCGGCGATCTTGGCCAGCGCCGCCATCTGGCCTCCGGCCAGGAGCCCGACGTTCAGCCCCTCGCGCTCGCACGCCGTCCAGAACCAGTCGAGCGAGCCGTCGGTCCACCAGGCCTTCTGGTGCGGCTGATTGAACGTGAAGCGGAACCCGAGCATGCCCGGCCGATCGCGCCAGCGGGCGACGATCTTCTCGCGATCCGGGTTTTGCAGGTCGAAGTGGCCGAGGATGCAGAACTTCTCTGGATGCTTGCGGACCGCTTCGACCGCTTGCACGTTGACCGCCTCGCCGAGCGTGCTCGGCGGGTGGATCACCGCGCAGTCGACCCCGGCCGACGCCATCTCGGCCGTCGCGTCGTCGACCGAATAGGTCGGGATCTGCCGGTGGTGCCCGCTCATCTTGGCGTTCTGCCAGAGGTGGATCTGGGAATCGACGATCAGCATGGGTGCTCTCCTCGTGCGGACTATACTATGGCCGCTCAGCACCTCAACATCAGGAGGAGATCGTGACCAAGATCCTCACGCCGCCACAGCCCGCCCCCGTCATGGAAATCGCGCGCGAGCTGCTCCCACCCGGCATGGAGCTGATCGTCGCCGATCCGGGCAAGCCCGAGTTCTACGACGCGGCCGCGAGCGCCGAGTACTACCTGGGCTCGCCGCGCACCGGCATCGGCAACGAGTTCTTCCGCGCCGCGCCGAAGCTGAAGCTCGTGCAGCTGACCAGCGCCGGTTACGACCGGGTCGATATCGAAGCCGCGCGCAAGGCCAAGGTGCCGGTGGCCAACAACGGCGGCGCCAACTCGGTCGCCGTGGCCGAGCACGCCGTGATGCTGATGCTGGCGGTGTTGAAGAAGCTCGTGTACCACCACAACAACGTCGTCACCGGCAAGTGGCGTCCCGGCGACTTCTCCGCGATCCGCACGTTCGAGGTCGAGGGCAAGCGCCTGGGCATCGTGGGCCTGGGCAACATCGGCAAGAAGGTCGCCCGCCGCGTCCAGGGCTTCGACATGGACGTGCGCTACTTCGACATCCTCCGGCTCACCGAGGACCAGGAAGACACGCTCGGCGTACGCTTCACTCTCTTCACCGAGCTCCTTCGCACCTCGGACGTCGTCACGTTACATGTGCCACTCAACGACGTCACCCGCAAGATGATCTCGACGCGCGAGCTCGCCATGATGAAGAAGGGCGCGATCCTCATCAACACCTGCCGCGGCCCGGTGGTCGACGAAGACGCGCTCTACCAGGCGCTCAAGTCGGGCACGATCGCCGCCGCGGGGCTCGACGTGATGGTCGAGGAGCCGCCCGCCCAGAATCATCCGCTGTTCTCGCTCCCGAACGTGACGCTCACGCCGCACAGCGCCGGACCGACGTGGGACAATTGGACCAAGGCGTACCGCAACGGTTTCGACAACATCCAGCGCGTGGAGGCCGGGCGGTCGCCGCTCTGGGTCGTCCCCGAGCTGCGTAGCTAGAACCCCAACGGAGGATCCATGAGCAAGGTGATCGGCCTTTCGATTCTCGTCGCGGCCATGGTGGTGTCGTTCGCCGCAAACGTCGCGCACGCCCAGCAGTCGGACATCAGCTTCTTCGTCACGAGCGCCGGACCCGGCAAGGGCGCCGACCTCGGCGGCCTCGCCGGCGCGGATCAGCTCTGCCAGCTGCTCGGCGCCAACGCGGGCGCCGGCGCAAAGACCTGGCACGCCTATCTGAGCACTCAGGGCTCGGGCGCCGTCAACGCGCGCGACCGGATCGGGAAAGGTCCCTGGAAGAACGCCAAGGGCATCATCGTCGCGAACGATCTCGCGGAGCTTCACGGCGCCAAGAACAACATCAACAAGCAGACCGCGCTGACCGAGAAGGGTGAGCCGGTGAACGGGCGCGGCGACACGCCGAACATGCACGACATCCTCACCGGCTCCCAGCCCGACGGCACCGCGTTCGCAGCCGGCGAGGACCGTACGTGCGGCAACTGGACGAAGAGCGGGCAGGGCTCGGCGATGGTCGGCCACCACGACCGCCAGGGCCTCCGCGACGATGACGCGTCGAAGTCGTGGAACTCGTCGCATCCTTCGCGTGGCCCCGATGGCGGGTGCAGCCAGAACGACCTGAAGAGCACGGGCGGCAACGGTCTCGTCTACTGCTTCGCGACGAAGTAGCGGATCGCAGAGGAGCTCCGGCATCAGGCCGGCCCGTTCGCTGCTCGGAACACTGGTCGCGTTCGGCTGCGCGGTCGTGGCGCCCACGTCCACGATCGCGCAGGCTCCGCTGGTCGCCTGGAAGGGCTGCACCGATTGGGGCTGTGTCGGCCAGGTGAAGATGAACGTGACGAAGGCCGGCGCGGCCGACATCGCCGGCAGCTACTCGTTCGCGCTCGCCACGAACGACGAGCTCTACTTCGAGGATCTCTCGACCCTGCGACCGAGGAAGATCTTGCAGACGAGCCTGCGCGAGCCGAATTACATGTTCCTGGGCGTCGCCGGCGCCGAAGAGGCCGAGTCGCAGCGTACCCGGTACCAGACGCAGCTCGCGCCCGCCCTCGTGCTCGTGCTCGTCCTCATGTCGAAGGGGTTCCCCGACGGCGTGAGCGCGATCCCGGCCACCTGGGCGACGCGCCAGGTCGACATGGGATCGGCACGCTTCAGCGTCTCGGCACAGAAGACAGCACCAGACGCGTTTCGATTTCGCGCCGAAGCGCCGGACCATGGCCTCGACGGCGACTGGAGCATGAAGAAAGTCGCGCCGTGGCCGGACAGCCAGTCGATGGCGGGATGGACCGCCAGGAACGGCGCGACGATTCCCTCGATCACGCTGGGTGAGCTTCGAAAGCTGCAGCGCCGATGAACGCCCGCGGTACCGACCTCACGAGGAGCGCTATGTCACGATCGACTTCGTTCGTCGCCATCCTGCTCGCTGCCCTGCTGGCCGCGCTGACGCCCGCGATACCCGCGAGCGCCCAGACGCCGCGCGACGTGTTCGTGGTCGGCATGGAAGCCGAGCCGCCAGGTCTCGATCCTGGTCAGGCGCTGGGCCTGCACACCTTGCGGGTGACCGCCGAGATCTTCGAGACGCTCGTCGGCACCGCGGTCGACAGCACCGACATCGTGCCCGGGCTCGCGGAGTCGTGGACGACCTCGTCTGACGGCCTCACCTGGACTTTCAAGCTCCGCAAGGGCGTTCGCTTCCACGACGGCACCCCGCTCGACGCGTCGGCGGTCAAGTTCACGTTCGACCGCGTCATCGACCCCGCGCACCCGCACAACAAGAGCGGCAAGTGGTCGTTCGTCGCCGGCTACCTGGCGACGGTGAAGTCGGTCGAGGTGGTCGATCCGCAGACGGTGCAGCTGCACCTGAAGTACCCGACCAGCTCGCTGCTCGCCCTGCTCGCGCTGCCGAACTGCGCGATCGTCAGCCCGACGGCGTTCTCGAAGGCGCCGGCCGAGTTCGACTCGAAGCCCGTGGGCAGCGGCCGCTACAAGTTCGAATCCTGGGAGCGCGGCAGCCGCCTCGTGCTCCGGCGCAACGAGGACTACTGGGGCGCCAAGGGCAAGCCGCAGACGCTCGTTTATCGCGGCATCGCCGAGGCCAACTCGCGCGTGGCCGAGCTCATGACCGGCGGCGTCGATCTGATCCTGCCGATCCCTCCAGATTTCGTGGCGCGCCTGGAGAAGACCTCCGGCGTCACCGTGCACAAGGCGACCGGGCTCACGATCTGGTACGTCGGCTTCAACGTCGAGAAGAAGCCGTTCACCGATCGGAAAGTGCGCCAGGCGTTCAGCCACGCCGTGAACCGCGAGGCGATCACGCGCGACATCCTCAAGGGCACTGGGATCCCCGCGGTCGGCCCGCTGCTGCCGGGCACGTGGGCGTTCGAGCCGAACGTACGCAAGTACCCGTACGATCCCGCCGCGGCCAAGAAGCTGCTCGCGGAGGCTGGCTATCCCAACGGCCTCGAGACCGATCTGTGGGTGCCGGAGTCGGGCTCGGGCATGCAAGCGCCGGTCGAGATGGCCACGGTGATCCAGGCCAATCTGGCCGCCGCCGGCGTCAAGGCGCAGCTCAAGACCTTCGAGTGGGGCTCGTATCTCGGCAAGGTGCGCGCCGAGGCCCCGGCGCTCTACGCGCTCTCGTGGTTTCTGAAGTCAGAGGATCCCGACCTCTCGATGTATCCCCTGTTCTTCTCGAAGAACCAGCCGCTACCGAATCGGGCCAACTACAACAATCCCGAGGTCGATCAGCTCCTCGTCCAGGCCCGCCAGATCGCCGATCGCGGCAAGCGCGCCGAGCTCTACCGAAAGGCGCAGCGCCTGATCGTCGAGGACGCGCCGATGGTTTTCGTCGATCATGAGGTGCAAGTGGTCGCCACGCGCGCTTCGGTCAAGGGCTTCAAGCTTCATCCAAGCGGCTTCGACCTCCGCGTCGAGCACGCGACCAAGGAGTAGACGATGGACGACATGAAGGCGGTCGATCTCTCTCAGGTCATGAGCAGCATCCGCGCCTCGGGCCGGCCCAACACGGTCCTGTGGCAAGCACCGGACAGCATCGCCTTCGTCGCGCGCGGCCGCGAGTTTCGCAGCGAGTTCCACAGTGATCCGAGTGACGAGGTCATGTACATGATCAAGGGCGACATGAACCTCCATTACCGGACGCCCGAGGGCGACGAGAAGATCGCGGTGATCCGCGAGGGCCAGATCATCTACTGCCCCGCCGGCACGCCGCACTCTCCGCGCTTCTCCCCCGACGCGTTCGTGCTGGTGCTCGAGCGCAAGCGGCGCGGGGACGAGAAGGATCGCTTCACCTGGTTCTGCGAGAAGTGCGGCGCCCAGCTCCACCAGAGCGTCAAACAGGTCGCCGATTACCGCGAAGACCCGGTCTCACGCGCCTACGAAGAGTTCTACAACTCGGAGCAGAACCGCACGTGCAGCCGCTGCGGTCACGTCACCGCTCGTCCGGCCGCCAAGGCCTAGAACGCCGCGCGCCCCGGGGTCCTTTCTCCCCGGGGCGCGTCACAACCGATCGGCGAGAATCTATCCGGCGAACTTGTCGGGGAACTGCTTCACGATCGCTTCGGCTAACGGATCCGCGATCATCTGCATGTGACCAGCTGCGGTGCGCAGCGCTGTGTAGGCGCGCGCCGGGTCCTTCGAGGCCTGCGCGTCGATAACGTCCTTGAGCGTCACCACGTGGTGCTTCACCAGGTCGGCCACCACCGACTTCGGCAGATTCGGATTTGCCGACGCGAGGAACGCGCCGAAGTCCTGTGTGTAGCTCACGAGGTCGTTGACGGCCTTGTCCTGCTTGCCCTTGTCGTTACCGGCGACGCCGACCGTGTAGTCGACGACGAAGCCGATGTGACGGCGCCACAGCGGCAGGAACGCCTTCTCGGCGCCGTCACCGTAGACGGAGCCGATCGCCTTGGAGATCGCGACGGAGTTGGCGTCGAGCGCACCGGCCGCCGCCTTGAACTCCGCCTCGCGCCCGCCGAGCGCCGCGCTGGTCGCCGCGCCCGCCAGATACACGTGCTCCGAGAACAGGTTGTTGAGCCCGGCCCGCAGCTCGGCGGCCTTGGTGCCCGAGGTCATCGCCGCGTGCGACGCCATCGCGTCGTGCGCCGGCGCCTTGGCCATCGACTGCGTGCACCCGGCCAGGCCCAGCATGCCGATCGCTCCCACCCACACCACAATCTGCTTGTTCATCGCTCGCTCCTTTCGTGTCTGCGTTTCGTGTTCACTGCGCCGTGTCGTGTTCGCCGTTGTCGTCTCGCGGCTGTCGTGCTCACTGCGCTGATCAATGGACGCGGATCTCGCCGCGCATCGAGGGGTGCCGATCGCAGAAGTAGGGATAGACACCGGGCTCCGCGAAGCTGACGGTCGTCGTGGCGCCGCGGCTCGCCAGGCGGCGATCGAACCGGTCGCTGGGATGCTCGGGATCGCCGGACGTCACCGTGTGCTCGATCTCGTCACGGTTGGTCCACGTGATCGCCGTGCCGGCTGCGACCTCGACCGCGGCGGGCTGGAACTGGAAGGTCTGAATCTCGACGGCCGGTCTGGGGCCGGCCGATGCGGCCAGCGCGCTCACGATCACCAGCGCGCTGCCTGCTCCGATCACTCCGCGAGCACCCATCGCTGTTCCCTCCTCACCGGTGAACTACGGGTGAGGAGGCGCTTTGGATGTCCGCGCCGATTCGGGCAGTTCGCCCGAATCGCGCGTCAGATCAGCAACGCATCAGGGCTCGGGCGGTCGACGGCTCTTCCAGCTACTGGCCTGCTCGTAGGCCCAGCCGATTCTGAGCGCGGTGGCCTCGTCGCCCGCGTGGCAGAGAATCTGGAGCGAGAGCGGCATAGCCTCGCCGGAGAATCCGCAGGGCACGGCGAGGCCGCAGAGTCCGAGGTAGTTGCCGGGGCGCGTGAAGTGCGCGGCGGTGCCGGCCTGATCCGCGCGATCGATTGGGATCGCGGCGGTCTGGGCGGTCGGCGTCAAGAGCGCGTCGGCGTCGCGAACGGCCGCGGCGAACTCGCGCTTGTGCTCCTCGCGCTGGGCGAGCGTCAGCAGATAGTCGCGCGCCGAGATGTTGCGCCCGAGCTGGATGCGCGGTCTCACATGCGGATCGGTCGGCAGGTTACCGTCGTCGACGAGGTGGCCGACGAATCGGTAGCCCTCGGCGCCGATGATCACGCCGGTGGCGCCGGCGTAATCGCTCAGCCGGCGCGGAAACTCGACGCGCACGATGCGCGCCCCGAGCCCCGCGAGCGCGCTCACCGCCGCGTCGTACGCCGCCAGCACTTCCTTGTCGACGCCGACGCGCTCGGCGTCGGGAAGCACGGCGAGACGCAGTCCTTCGACGCCGCGCCGCAGGGTTGGCAGCGGATCGGCCGGCGTCCACGTGAACGTCTGCGGATCGCGCGGGTCGGGGCCGCTGAGCACGCGGTAGATCAGCGCCGCGTCCTCGACCGAGCGCGCGAGGGGCCCGGGCGTGTCGAGCGTCGAGCTGAGCGGCAGGACTCCGTAGGTGCTGATGCGGCCCACCGTCACCTTGAGCCCGACGATGCCGCACCAGGCCGCGGGAATCCTGACGGAGCCGCCCGTGTCGGTCCCGATCGCGACCGGCGCCATACCCGCGGAGACGGCGACGCCCGAGCCGCTGGAGGATCCGCCGGGCGTCCGGTGAACCGCGAGATCCCACGGGTTGCGCGGCGTGCCCATGTGCGTGTTGGTACCCCAGCTGCCCATCGCGAACTCGACCGTGTGCGTCTTGCCGAGCACGATCATGCCGGCGGCGATGAGCCGCTCGGCGAGCGTGGCGGTCACCGGCGAGACGCGATCGGCCCACACCTTCGAGCCGCCGGTGGTGACGCGCCCCTGGAGATCGACGAGATCCTTCAGCGCGATCGGGACACCGTGGAGCGGCCCGATGCGATGGCCGGAGCGAATCGCCCGGTCCGCGCCCTCGGCGGCCAGCCGCGCCTCGGCCTCGTAGACCGCGATGTAGGCGTGCAGCGCCGGATCGCGCCGGCGGATTCGCGCCATCAGCGCGTCGACGACGTCGACCGGGGAAAGCGTGCGCGCCTCGTAGGCGCGCGAGAGCTCGGCGATCGTTGCCCAGACGGGATCGAGCGTAGCCATGGGGTCTCCTCCGCGCCGTGATTGTAGTATCGTGGCGGCGTGACGCAAACCGCCGAAGTCGTGATCGTCGGCGCCGGGATCATGGGCGTGAGCACGGCCTACCATCTGGCCAGGCTCGGGGTGGGTCCTGTCGTCGTACTGGAGCGGGACACCGTCTGCTCGGGCTCGACGGCGCTCGCCAGCGGCGGCATCCGCCATCAGTACGCGAACCGGCTCGGCGTCGAGCTGACGACCCACAGCATCGTCACCTACGAGCGGTTTCGCGAAGAGTTCGGGGTCGACCCGAACTTCCGCCAGCACGGCTACCTGATCCTGATCGGATCCGAGGCCGAGCTGGCCGTCGCCCGCCAGAGCGTCGCGCTCCAGCAGAGCCTCGGCGTGAAGGTCGAGCTCCTCGACGCGCGGGCGACGCGCGCCCTGTGCCCCTACCTCAACACCGACGACCTGCTCGGCGCCACCTACACGCCGCGCGACGGTTACGCCGATCCGTACCTCTGCGCGACCGCGATCGCCGCGCGCGCCCGCGACCTCGGCGTCGTGATCAAGCAGCAGCACGAGGTGTTCGGCTTCCTCCGCGAGGGCGACCGGGTGCTCGGCGTCACGACGGCGTCCGGCTCGTTCGAGGCGCGCGCCACCGTCATCGCGACCGGCGCCTGGTCGGGCGTGGTCGGCCGGCTCGCCGGGGTCGACATCCCGGTGCGCCCGCACCGTCGGCACAAGTTCATGACCGCGCCGTTTTCGGCCTCGCGCATCCCCACGGCCACGCCGTTCATCATCGATCCGCAGACGAACTTCTCGCTGCGCCGCGAGGGCCCGGGACTCCTGATGGGCCACGGTCGGCGCAACGAGCCCGACGGCTTCAGCACTGAGATCGATCGGAGCCTCGAGCCAGCGCTGATCGAGCGCGCGATTCATCGGGCGCCGGTGCTGGCCGACGCCGAGCTGATGCGGGCGTGGGCGGGCCTCTACGAGATGACGCCCGATCAGACGGGCATCGTCAGCGCGATGCCGGGCGTCGACGGGCTCCACGTCATCGCGGGCTTCAGCGGCCACGGCTTCATGCACGGTCCGATCGCGGGCCAGTTGATGGCCGAGATGCTCGCCCACGGCCACGCCGTCACGATGGACGCCGCCCCGCTCGACATCGGCCGCTTCGCGCGGGGCGAAGCGCACGTCGAGCCGCTCACCTTCGTCTGACCGGCTCGCCGATGCGGACGCGCCATGGATGATCAGACGCGCGCGGTGCTGGCCCACGTCGACTCACGCGAGCTCGTGGAGCTGGCCAGCGCGCTGATCCGCATCCCGAGCTTCAAGACCGAAGAGACCGAGGTCGCGCGGTTCCTCGAGAAGTTCTTCCGGAGTCGTGACTACGCCGTCGAGCTGCAGGAGATCGAGCCCGG
>JACXTT010014519.1_pt1 | contig 10295 bp, 11 predicted proteins | sample 9270951 | NCBI WGS metagenome assembly JACXTT01 (sample SAMN15532306, study PRJNA645909) | rock metagenome | isolation source: weathered quartz diorite | place: Puerto Rico | collected 2017-06-21
TCCGCTCCCGCGGTTTCTCGCGGCCGTCGCATTGGGCCGGTTCCCGCGGCTGCTCCTCATCGCGGGGTTCGGAGTGCTCGTCCCCATTCCCGCGTGGCTCTTGCTCGGCGCCGGCGTGGTCCTCGTGGCAATCGTGCTGGGGCGACGCCACGCCGCCGCGTGGATTGGTTGGCTGCGGAGACGCTGGGACCTCGTCCTGCGGCGAACGAACTGACCATGTGGTTGCTTGCGCTTGCCCTGGTGACGGACACGATCCATACGTTCCCGGTTGCGCTTTCAGGACCGGAGTCGCTCACCGTCACCGTGTCCGGCTCCGGGGACCCCGTGGTTCTCGTCCCCGGACTGTTCGGCTCGGCATTCGGATATCGCCGGCTGATTCCGCTCCTGACCGACGCGGGCTACCGCGCGATAGTCGTTGAGCCCCTTGCGATCGGCACCTCCGCTCGGCCGGAACACGCCGATTACTCACTCACAGCCCAAGCCGACCGGATTGCCGCTGCGCTCGATCAATTGGGTGTCCGCCGCGCGATCCTGATCGCCCACGCCCTGGGCGCGTCGATGGCGTACCGCATGGCGTACCACCGTCCGGATCTCGTGGCGGGAATCGTCTCGATCGACGGTGGGCCGGCCGAGCGGGCGGCCACGCCGGCGTTCCGGCGTGCCATGGAGCTCGCGCCGTGGATCAGGCTATTCGGCGGCATCAACCGCGTGCGCCGAAAGATCCGCGCGCAGCTGATCAAGGAGTCCGTCGACACCACATGGGTGACTGATGCGGTCGTGGACGGTTACACGCAGGGGGCGGCGCGGGACCTCGATGCGACCCTCCGGGCGCTCGTAACGATGTCACAGCGACGCGAGCCCGAGCGATTGCGCCCCCACCTGCCGGAGGTGCGGTGTCCCGTCCGCCTGCTGATCGGCGCCGCTCCGCACGACGGGGGGATCAACGCGGATGAGGTCACGGCCCTTGCCGAAGGTCTCCCGGCCTTCACGGTCGACAGCATTCCCGGTGTCGGGCACTACATCCATGAGGAACAGCCCGAGCTGGTGGTAGCCGCCGTGGCACGCGTGCGCAGCGACGTGCCGTGACGTAGGTCGGTTGCCCGGCGCGCGGCCGGGTGATTACAATTCCCGCGCTATGAACCGCCTCGCCCTTGCGCTGCTCGCCCTGCTGGCCGCGAGCGACCGAACGGTCCCGCCCGACGCGAACGGCGCCCGCATCTTCGTCGCTCCGCGCGGCGACGTTCTGATCATCGACCTGGCTCCCGTGGACCTGCCCGCTCGCACACCGCATCACGCGATCGCGCAGCCGCCGGTGGCGACCCTGGAGATCCCTGAGACCGGCTCAATTTACGGATTCCGCGTGGAGGTCGTGGACAGCACGGGGGCCATCCTGCCGGACGAGCTGATCCACCACTTCAACCTCATCGATCCCGATCATCGTGAGCTGTTTCTCCCGATCTCGCGGCGCCTGCTGGCGGCTGGGCACGAGACGGGGACGATCCGCCTTCCCTGGTTGCTCTTCGGCCTGCCGTTGCGGCGGGGTGAGCACGTGGTGGCGAGCGCGATGGTCGAGAATCTCACCGCCACGACATACCGCCAGGCGCGCGTTCGGCTCGTCATGAACTTTACGCCGGATGGGCGGCCGTGGCCCTTGTTCCGCGCGTCTCCCTGGCAAATGGACGTGGCGTTCCCCGTGGGGGATAAGTCGTTCACCCTCCCGCCCGGTCGCTCGTCGCGCACCTACGAGGGAAGTCCAGCGGTCGCCGGTAAGATCGTCGGACTGGGCGGGCACATGCACGACTACGGCCGAGTAATCGAGTTCGCCGATGCGACGACGGGGCAGACCATCTACCGCGCCGCGCCGGTTGCGGACTCCGCGGGACGGATCGAGTCCGTGCCGGTCGCCATGTTGTACGGCTGGACCCGTCTGGGCGTGCACATCGTCCCGGACCACGTCTATCGGGTCAGGGTGTCGTACGACAACCCCACGGGCGCGCCGATTCCGGACGGCGGGATGGGCGTGGTCGGAGGAATCGTCGTTCCGGATCACGGTGTCCAATGGCCCGCTGCCGATCCGCGAGATTCGCTGTATCAACAGGACTATCGGCACTACATGCGGCTCGAGGGCGGGATGATGGACATGGACATGGGGGGTAAGCCGATGTCCATGCCCATGAAGGCCGCGCACGAGCACGCGGGGCACGGCCACCATTAGCTCAACGGCCGAAGTCGTGCTGTTCGACTTCGGTGGCACGCTGGACGCTGACGGGGTGTACTGGAGTCCCCGGTTTCACGCCGCCTATCGCGCCGCCGGCGGCTCGCTCGCCTTCACGGCATTCGACCCAATCTTCAAAGAGACAGACGACGCGCTCGCGCGGCTCCCCGACATTCGCACGCTCGGGTTTCGCGCCGCCATCGGTGCGCAGGCTCGCTTGCTCGTGGCACGCTTGCCGGATCACGTGGACGCCGAGGGCATGACGGAGCGGCTGCACGCGGACGCGCTGGCCGTCGTCGCGCGCAACCGTCCGGTCCTGGCACGGCTCGGGCGTCGCTACCGGCTGGGGGTCGTGTCCAACTTCACCGGCAATCTCGAGCCTTGTTTGGAAGAGCTCGGCCTGGCGAAATTGTTCACCGTGGTCAGCGATTCCACGGTCGTCGGGTGGAGCAAGCCAGACGCTCGCATCTTTGTCCATACGCTGGCCGCGCTTCAGGCGCCGGCCCAGCGCGCATGGATGGTGGGCGACAACTTCGAGGCGGACATCCGCGGCGCCGCGAGCGTCGGCATGCGTACCTGTTGGCTCGCGCCCACCGACCGAGTGGTGCCGGACGGGCCCGCTCCCACCGCGCGGATTCCGCGGCTTCCGGACGTCGAACGGGTGCTCGCCTGACGTGCACGGGCTCATCCTGGCGGGGGGGGAAGGGTCACGGCTCGCGTCCGGCGGCATCCGGGTGCCCAAACCGCTGGTCGAGGTCGCGGGGCGGCCGCAGATCGTGGGGCTGCTCGAGACCTTCGCGTCGCTGGGGTGCGAGAGCCTGACCTGCGCGCTCCGGGTCGATTTCCCGGATGTCCGCCGGTCGCTTGACGACCGGCGATTTGGGCCCCCCCTTACATTAGTGGACTGCTGCACCCCCTCGTCATTGCACACGCTCGTGGAGGGGTTGCGGGCGGTTCCGGCGGGCCCGGTGTTCTGCAGCATGGTCGATACGGTCATGCGGCCCGTCGATTGGCGAGCGGTGTATCGGGCCACCGAGCGGTACCTCGGGGAGGGCGCGGACATGGTGCTCGCTGTGACGCCGTACGTGGATGATGAGTCTCCGGTGTACGTGAGCCGGTTGGGGGAGAGCGACGTCCGCACCGTCTCGGACGAGCCGCTCGCGCCCCCGTGCGTCACGGGCGGCGTGTACGGCCTCAGTGCCGGGATCCGTCGCGCCGCGGGGGAGATGGTGGCCCGCGGCGGCAACAAGATGCGCGGGTTCCTCAAGGCGCTAGTGGCAGATGGGCGCCGGGTGAAGGCGGTGGAAGTTCCGCGCATCATCGATATCGATCGGCCATCAGATCTCCAAGACGCCAACGCGTGGCTCGCCGCGCGTGAGGCCTGAACCGTCGGACCCGAGGAGCGACACCGCCTTGGCCCAACTGGTCGCGATTTACCGGAGCCCTTCGTACTCGCCGCAACAGCACCGGGTGAACGACACCGCGATCCTCGACGCGACGGTCGGGCAGCTCGAGGCCCAGGGTTGGCGGGCGGTGAAGACCTCCGAGCGCGAGGTGGAGCAGGGGCGGCTCCCGGCGGCGGAGCTCTACCTCAACATGTGCCAGGGATCGCTCGCGGCCGAGCAGCTGATGCCGCTCGAGTCCGACGGCATCGTCGTCGTCAATCGCCCCTCCAGCGCGTTGAATTGTCACCGCTACCGGCTCGTCAAGCGTCTGAGCGACAGCATGCTGGCGTTTCCACGCACGCTGATCCACGCGAGCTCGGCGCCGCTCCCGCCCCCCGAGCAGCTGCGCGCACTGAGTCCGGACCATCAGAAAGTCTGGATCAAGCGGGGCGACGTACACGCCGAGCGCCCGGAGGACGTGCTCGCCACCTCCCTCGAAGACGTGGCGACGGCGCTACGCGCGTTCACGGGGCGCGGCATTCCCTGGGTCGCGCTCCAGGAGCACGTGCCCGGCCCGGTGGTGAAGTTCTACGGCGTCACGGACGGCCGGTTCTTCAACTGGTACGGCTCGGACGCGGGATTCGGCGGTGCGCGACCGGTGGTCGACGAGAACCGCCTCAAGGCCCTCGCCTTCGAAGCCGCGGCCATCCTGGGCCTCGAGGTGTTCGGCGGGGACGTCGCGTTCCCCGAGCCCGACCGCCCCGTGCTCATCGACATCAACGACTGGCCGAGCTTCGCTCCGTTCCGTGACGACGCGGCGCGGGCGATCGCGGCCTACATCACCCATCGCTTCGCTCACCGGAAACATTCGTGACCCATACCTTGCACCGTATTCAGGTTCCCGGGCCCAAATCCAAAGCGCTGTTCGACGCCGAGGCGACGTTCCTCGCCCCCGGCACGCAGAGCGTGGCGCTGTTCAGCCAGCTGTCGATCGACCGCGGGGAAGGCGCCGTGCTCTACGACGTCGATGGCAACCGCTACGTCGACCTGCTGGCGGGCGTCGGCGTGGCGAGCCTCGGCTACGCGCACCCGAAATACGTGGCCGCCATGCAGCGGCAAGTGGCTCGCGTGCACGTGGGCAGCTTCACCACGGAGCATCGGGCCGCCCTGGTGAAGCTGATCGCCGACCTCACGCCGGGCGACCTCAACCGCACCCAGTTCTACTCGAGTGGGGCGGAGGCGGTCGAAGCGGCGCTCCGGCTCGCGAAGTCGCGGACGGGGCACACGGAAATCGTCGGGTTCTGGGGCGGGTTTCACGGGAAGACGGCCGGGATCCTGCCGCTCCTGGGCTCGAGCTTCAAGCACGCGCTCGGCCCGCTCATGCCGGGTGCCTACCTGTCGCCCTACGCCTCCTGCGCCCGCTGCGCCTTCGACAAGACGTTCCCGTCGTGCGAGTGGCACTGCGTCGATTTCTTGCGCAAGAAGATCGAGCTCGAAACCACGAAGGACGTCGCGGCGATCATCGTCGAGCCGATTCAGGGCACCGCCGGCAACATCGTCCCCCCGGCGGGCTACCTCAAGCTGCTCCGCGATTTGGCCGCTCAGCTCGGCGCGCTGTTGATCTGCGACGAGATGATCACGGGGTTCGGGCGCACCGGGAAGATGTTCGCGATCGAGCACGAAGGCGTGCTCCCCGACATCATGACGGTGGGGAAGGGCTTCGGGGGTGGCTTCCCGATGAGCGGCGTGATCGCACGTGAGGAGATCGCGTTCTCGAAGCCCTGGGCCAACCCGAGCGGCAGCTCGTCGTCGTACGGCGGCAACCCGCTCGCGGCCGCGGCGGCGCATGTGACCATCCAGACCATCGTGGAAGACGGCCTGGTGGAGCACGCGCGACGGCTCGGCGCCAAGATGCTGGCGGAAATGAAGCGCTGGGAGTCCGAATTGCCGATCGTCTCGGATGTGCGCGGGCGCGGGTTGCTGCTCGGAATGGACCTTGTCGTCCCGGGGACGCGGAAGCTCCTCGATAAGAAGACGGCGCGCTGGATTTTCGACACGCTGCTCTCGCGTGGCGTGCTCGCGATGATCTATAATCCGGAGGTTCGCATCAATCCTCCACTCGTGATCGAGGAGGAGCAGGCCATGGGCGCACTCGCCACCATGAAAGACGTGCTGGGTGAAGCCGCAGAGCGACTTATCGCATAAAGGGCAGGCCGTCGAGGAGTGGGTAGATCTCCACTTCTTTCGCCCGATCGGCATCCGCATCGCCCGGGCGCTGGCGCCCACCGGTGTCTCCGCGGATCAGGTGACGCTCTGGTCGCTGGTGGTCGGCGTCATCGCCGGCCACCTGTTCGCCTATCAGGACCGCTGGACGAACCTCATCGGGTTCGCGCTCTTCATCGTCTCCGACATCTTCGATTCGGCCGATGGACAGCTCGCGCGGCTGCGCGGCTCGTCCACCCGGCTGGGTCGCGCGCTCGACGGCGCGAGCGACAGCCTCCGGTTCATCAACCTCTACTTTCATCTCATCTACCGGCTGATCCACGCCGGCTACTGGTGGCCGGGGGCGTTTCTGCTCGTGGCGGCCGCCGGGCTGGCCCACACGTACCAGAGTGCGGCGGTGGACTTCGTGCGCAATGCCTTTCTGTCGATCGGCATTGGAAACCGAGGCGAGTTGGACCTGCCGGAGGACCTCGACCAGCGGCCGCCGACGACGTTCCTGGAGAAGTTCGGCGCCCGCGTCTACCGCGATTACGTCCTCCGCCAATCGCAGCTGTTCCCCCGCTCGGTCAAGCTCGTGCGGCTCCTGCGCCGTGGAAGCGTGCCCGAGGAGTTTCGGGCCGAGTACCGCGCCCGGCAGAGCGTCGTGCTCCCCATGTGCGCCTGGCTCGGCCAGAACATCCGGTTCGTGCTCCTGGGCGCCACCGCGCTCACCGCGCACGTCTCCGCCTTTCTCTGGATCGAGGCGGTGTGGATGAGCCTCCTGCTCGTGGTGCTCCTGTGGATCCACGAGTGGAACGCCACGGCGCTGGGCGGCTTGCTCGAGGTCGAGCGCAATGGCTACGCCCGCGTCACCTGAGTCTAAGCGGTACCGCGGTGCCATCATCGGAGCGGGTGGCATCGCGCGACAATCGCACCTCCCGGCCCTCCGTGGGTCACTCCACGCGCGTGTAGACGTCGTCGCCCTGGTAGACAGTGCGAGGAACGTCCCGCCGGTCGACGGCATTCCACTGCTCCCGCACCGCGACGGCCTCCGGGATGCCGGACCGGTGGACTTCATCGATATCTGCACGCCGACCGCCTCGCACCTGGAGTTGACGCTCTGGGGGCTCGAGCACGGCTATCACGTGGTCTGCGAAAAACCCGTGGCCCTCACACGCGCCGAAGCCAGCCGCATCGCGGCCGCGGCGCGCGCGAATGACCGCGTCGTGATGCCGTGCCACCAATACCGCTACAACCCGGTTTGGGTGCGCGTGAAGGAATGGCTGGCGGCGGGCGCGATCGGATCGTGGCACCTGGCGGAGTTCTCGGTCTATCGGGTCACCGCCGACCCCGGCCGTGAGGCGACGGCAGGTGCGACCCCGTGGCGCGGCACCAGCGCGGCGGGGCGGGGGGGCGTGCTGCTCGATCACGGGACGCATCTCGTCTACCAGCTCCTCGATATCGCGGGCATGCCGGCGGCCGTAGGCGCGTGGACCGGCACGCTGCGGCATGCCGGCTACGAGGTCGAGGATACGGCGTCGGTCCGGTTCGAATATCCCGGCCGCCTCGTGCACATGTTCTTCACGTGGGCCGCGCGCTCGCGCGAGAACCGGATCCGCTTCGTCGGTGACGCGGGGTCGATCGAGTGGGTGGGCGGGGAGCTGCGCCTCGCGCGGGCCGCGCAGGTGGAGCGGCACGACTTCTCCGCCGAGCTCGAGAAGACCGCGTACCATCGCTGGTTCGCCTGTCTGTTCGAGGCGTTCGTAGCGGCGCTCGATCGCGGCGATCCGACGGCGGCGGGGCGTCCGTTTCTGGAAGACATCCGACGCGTGGCGGGCGTCGTCGAAGACGCCTACGCTGCCGCGCGGACAGGTCGGACGGTCGCCATTCCGGACGACGCGTGAGCCGCAAGATCCAACTGCTGGCGTTCGCCCTGGGCGCCGCGGTCTTCGCCTACCTCGTTGCGCGCATCGGGGTCGGACACCTGCTGTCCGACGCGGCGCGCACCGGATGGCTGTTCGTGCCGATCCTTCTCCTCTACGGCGTAGTGTACCTGTGCGATGCGTGGGCATGGTGGCTCACCATAGCCGATGAGCCGAGCCACCCGCCCTTCGGGCGTACGTACGCGATTCTCACCGCCGGGTCCGCGCTGAACTTCATGACGCCGATGGTGAATCTGGGCGGAGAGCCGTTCAAGGTCGCGGCGATGGCCCCGTGGCTCGGACTGCGACGGGCCGCCGGGTCCGTGGTGCTCTACCAGATGCTCCATACCCTGAGCATGCTGCTCAGCTTTCTCGCGGCGGTCGTCCTCGGGGTCGTGCTGCTCCCCCACAGCCCGGCCATCCTCTTGAGCCTCGGGGTGGCGTTCGCGGTGTTGGTGGCGCTGGTCCTGCTGCTCTTGACCGGCCACCGCAACGGTGGCCTCGAGCGGTTGCTCGACCTCATGCACCGGATCCCGTTCCTGGACCGCGTGGCGCGCCACCTCGAGCCGAAGCGGGTGACCCTCACCCTGATGGACGACCAGATCACCGACTTCTATCACCGGCGGCCGCGTCGCTTCGTCCAGGCGCTGGCGATAGAGTTCCTCGCCCGATCCATCTTCATGCTCGAGTACGTGCTGATCGCGATGGGCGTGGGCCAGAGCCTCACGTTCGCACAGGCCTACGTGATCGGCGGGCTCACGTCGCTGATCCAGAACGTCATCTTCATCGTGCCGTTCGAAGTAGGGATCAAGGAAGGCTCGCTGTACCTTGTGTTCCAGCTCCTGGGCCTGGACCCGGGTCTGGGCGTGTACACCGCGATCGTGAGTCGCGTGCGGGACGTGGCGTGGATCGGGGCCGGCCTCGGGTTCGTGTGGCTATCGGGTCGACGGGCGACGGGGCGGACCACAGAGCGCGCCGCGGCCCCGTGACGATCCTCACGCACTTTCTGGCCACGACGCTCGGGGTCCAGGCCATGGGACTCGATGGTCGGGATCGCGTGCTCGCCTACGCGTTCGGCATGGGCGTCGACGTGGATCACGCCGTGAAGGCGCCTTTCTACCTGAAAGCGGTCGGCCTGCGGGACAAGCGCGGCTACTACTGGCGGTCGTCATTGCAGGAGCCGGTCGCCCTGCTCTGGATTGTGCCCCTCTGCGTGTTCCTCGGCAGCGTCGTACCGATCATTTTCTTCGCGATCCATGTGGCGATGGACTACAGCGTCCGCTTCGAGAAGATGCCCTTCTACCCGTACTCGCCGTGGGTCACGCGCGGCTGGCTCGCGGCGATCCCGGACAAGGTCAAGGAGTGGACGCTCGCTACGATACTGGTGGCCCTGAACGCGCTGGTGTTCTGGATGAGGCGCCGTGTTTGACTTCGCCCCGCGCATCGGCCGGGCGCTCGATCGCGTCATTCGACCCGTCCTGCGATTCTGCCACGTCACGCTCGGGCTGTCGCCGGCACAGGTCACCTGGGCGACGCTGGTCGTGAGCGTGGCCGCGGGCGTTACCGTGGCTGGCGGTCACTTGGGCTGGGGACTCGGACTGATGGCGCTCGGACAAGTGCTCGATGGGATCGACGGGGGCATCGCGCGGATGTACGGCCTCACATCGGAGGCGGGACGGCGCCTCGACACGGTGGTGGATCGGCTCTCGGAAGCGGCGATCTTCGCCGGGTTCGGCTGGAGTGGGCTGGTATCGTGGAAGCTGGTGCTGCTCGCTCTCGTCGCGATCCTGCTCATGACGAGCATCGCCGACCGCTCGAAGCTCGATCCCGGGGTGAAGCGCTTCGCGCTGTACTTCGGTCGCTGGTTGTCCTACCCGTTGATCTTCAGCGTCATCTTCCTGGTCAATCTGGCGGCGTACGTCGTGGGGTTGCTGATCGTCGATTGCCGCTTTCAGGTCAAGATGGACGCGCTCGGGGGCGACCTCGACACCGTCGCCTCGCGCGCGGCCGCGCTCGAGCGCTAGGCCGGACCGGTCTCGAGCTTCTGCTCGGCGAGTGGCGCCGGCGCGGCGGCCGGCGCGGTGCCGTAGACGCGCAGGGAGGCGAGCACGGCGCACGCCACGAGGAGCCCGGCTACCGCGTCCACCGCGTAGTGAAACTGCCCGTAGACCACCGACAAGACGAGTCCCAGCGTGAGCGGCGCGAGGAACAGGCCGAGCGGTCGCCAGTAGCGCAGCGCGCAGGCGCACGCGACGACGGCGGCGGCCACGTGCGACGATGGAAACGCCGCGCCCCAGGAATCGCCGCGATCGAGCAGCCACTGTGCGAGCCGCGCGGGCCAGACCTCCGTGGCGGCATTGTGGGCCAGCTCGAAGGTGTATCGCGGGCCCGCCACGGGGAAGAACAGGAAGAAGACGTAGCAGAAATAGAACGTGACCATCACCGCGAAGATCGTGCGCCGCGCCGCGTCCCGGCGTCCGCTGATCCACAGGCCGAGCGGCGACGCGTACAGGATGGCGTAATAGGCGAGGTAACACGTATGCAGCACCCAGGACAGCACTGGATTCGGCA
>JACXTT010014520.1_pt1 | contig 10294 bp, 4 predicted proteins | sample 9270951 | NCBI WGS metagenome assembly JACXTT01 (sample SAMN15532306, study PRJNA645909) | rock metagenome | isolation source: weathered quartz diorite | place: Puerto Rico | collected 2017-06-21
GCGGCCGATGTGCAAGAAGATGATAGCAAGTCTGGTCAAAATTTCCTATCTTCGTTGAACCTCCTGAACCAATGCCCAGACGTCGAGACCTTCAATCCATCCTCGTCATAGGCGCGGGGCCGATCGTCATCGGTCAGGCGTGCGAGTTCGATTATTCGGGCACCCAGGCCTGCAAAGTCCTCCGCGAGGAGGGATACCGGGTCGTCCTGATCAATTCCAACCCCGCCACGATCATGACGGACCCGGAGTTTGCCGACCGCACCTACATCGAACCCATCACTCCCTACTTCGTCGAACGGATCATCGAGCGTGAGCGGCCGGACGCCATTCTCCCAACCATGGGCGGGCAGACGGCGCTGAATATTGCCGTAGCGCTTGCGGACTCGGGCGTACTGGAGAAGTACGGCGTCGAGCTGATCGGCGCGAAGCTCGGGGCGATCAAAAAGGCAGAGGACAGGCAGCTCTTCCAGCAGACAATGCGGGAAATCGGCCTGGACACCCCCCGGGGAGGGCTCGTGAGGAGCTTTCACGAAGCCCAGGAGCTCATATCGCGGATCAGGTTTCCCGTCATTCTCAGGCCCTCGTTCACGCTCGGCGGCAGCGGGGGCGGGATCTGCTACAATATTGAGGAGTTCAGATCGACGGTCGAGCACGCGCTGGCAGCGAGCCCCGTCCATGAGATCCAGATCGAGGAATCCATCATCGGCTGGAAGGAGTACGAGCTGGAGGTCATGCGGGACCTGAACGATAACGTCGTGATCGTCTGCTCTATTGAAAACGTAGATCCGATGGGGATCCATACGGGGGACTCCGTCACAGTCGCACCGGCCCAGACGCTCACCGACAAGGAGTACCAGTCGATGCGCGACGCCGCCCTCAGAATCATCAGAGCGATCGGGGTAGAGACGGGCGGCTCGAATATCCAGTTCGGCGTCGATCCGGCCGACGGAAGAATGCTCGTTATCGAAATGAATCCGAGAGTCTCGCGCTCGTCTGCTCTCGCCTCGAAAGCGACAGGGTTCCCGATCGCGAAAATCGCGGCGAAGCTCGCCGTGGGATACACGCTCGACGAAATTCCGAACGACATCACCCGAAAGACGCCCGCTTCGTTTGAGCCCACGATCGACTATTGCGTCGTCAAGATTCCGCGGTGGGATTTTGAAAAGTTCAAGGGCGTGGACGATACGCTGGGCGTGCAGATGAAATCCGTGGGCGAAGCCATGGCGTTCGGAAGGACGTTCAAGGAGGCGCTGCAGAAGGCGCTCCGCTCCATGGAGCAGGGACGCTACGGTCTGGGCGGCGACGGGAAGGATGAGTTCGACATCGATTCGATGACCGAGGAGCGCAGGACCGAGCTCAAAGCAAAAACGATCCAGCGCCTGCACACCCCGAAAGCAGACACGCTCTTCCAGCTTCGCACGGCCCTCCGGCTCGGGGTGAGCGTCGACCAGCTCTACGAAGTGACCCGCATCGACCGCTGGTTCCTGCACAATATCAATGAGATCGTCGAAATGGAGCGTGAGCTTCGCGAGTATGCAGTACCAGCATGAGAACCACTACCTATTGACAATGCCATGACACTCCGGATCTTTATCACAGGCGCCGCCCTCGCTGCGGCGGTTTTCACGTCTCAGACCGCGTTCGGCCAGGTGCCGTCCGATCACGACATGCTCCTGGCCGGAGCCGAGACGGGAGAGATCAGGCCCGCCGAAGCCAACTGGTACCCATCTCCGACGCGGGCCCTCGAGCTGGAGAAAGAGCTGCGCCTTACCGAGGCGCAGAAGAAAACGCTCAAGGAGGCGGCGGACGAAGCGCGCCCGCGCGCGATCGAGCTCGGGAAGAGGATTGTGGGAGTCGAGGGCGAACTGAACGACGCGTTCCGCTCGGGAATGGTGAGCGAGCAATCGATCAAGGACGACGCAGACCAGATCGGGCGCCTGCGGGGAAAACTGCGGGCCGTCTTTCTGACCGCGCGGCTGAAGGCACGGAGGATCCTTACACCCGAGCAGCTCAACATCTACAAGAATCTCAAACCCCAGACGCAGACGCCGAAAAAGAAGTAGGCATCTCATTCGCATGAAAAAGGTCACTCCAGACATACTCCTCCGGGCGAAGCAGTTCGGTTTCTCGGACCGCCAGCTGGCCCACCTCTGGAAGACAGACGAGTCGGCCGTGCGCGGCCTGCGCCTCGGGATGGGCGTGAAGCCGGCGTTCAAGACGGTCGACACATGCGCCGCGGAGTTCGAGGCGTCCACGCCGTATCATTATTCGACCTACGACCGGGAGAACGAGGCGACGCGCTCGGAGAGGAAGAAGGTGATCATACTCGGCGGCGGACCAAACCGGATCGGGCAAGGGATCGAGTTCGATTACTGCTGCGTGCAGAGCGTCTTCGCCCTTCGAGAGGAGGGATTCGAGACGATTATGATCAACTGCAATCCGGAGACCGTCTCTACTGACTACGACCAGACCGACAAGCTCTATTTCGAGCCGCTGACGCTTGAGAACGTCCTCGACGTCTGCGAGAGCGAGCGTCCGGACGGAGTCATCGTGAGCTTCGGAGGACAGACCCCACTGAAGCTTGCGCGGTCTCTCGAGGCGAGCGGCGTGGCGATCCTCGGAACGTCTCCCGAAGGGATCGACATCGCCGAAGACAGGAAGCGCTTCGGCGCATTGCTCGACGAGCTGCACATCCCGACCCCGCGGGGCGGAACGGCCCTGACGGTGAAGGAAGCGGCCGCGGTTGCCGAGTCGATCGGCTACCCCGTTCTCGTCCGCCCCTCCTACGTTCTCGGGGGGAGAGCCATGCAGATCGTCTACAAGCCAGAGTCGCTCGCCGAGTACATGAATGCCGCAGTCGACCTCTCTCCCGGCCACCCCGTTCTGATCGACAAATTCCTGGAAGACGCAAAAGAGTTTGATGTCGACGCGGTGTGCGACGGGAAAGACGTTCTCATCGGAGGCGTCCTCCAGCACATCGAGGAGGCCGGTATTCATTCGGGCGACAGCGCGTGCGTTCTGATGCCCCAGGTCGAAAGCGTCCAGGTGATCGAGCAGCTGAAGGATTTCACCCGAAAGCTTGCGTTCGCGCTGAACGTCCGGGGACTGATCAACGTGCAGTGCGCCGAGAAGGGAGGCATCGTGTACGTCCTGGAGGTAAATCCGCGGGCGTCGCGAACGGTCCCGTTCGTGAGCAAGGCGATGGGGGTTCCGCTCGCCAAGATCGCCGCAAAGGTGATGGTGGGACGTACGCTCAAGGAGCTCGGCGTTCCCCTCGATCTTCCTCCGAAGTACATCGCGGTCAAGGAGCCCGTCTTTCCGTTCGGGAAATTCCCGAAGGTCAACGTCTATCTCGGACCCGAGATGCGCTCTACCGGCGAGGTGATGGCGATTTCCGCGACGTACGGCGAGGCGATGGCAAAGGCCTTTATCGGCGCCGGCGGAAACCTCGCCTCCGGCGGAGGGGTGTTCATCAGCGTCAACGACAACGACAAGAACTACCGGTTGATCGAAGTGGCCAAGGGGTTCCGAAAGCTGGGATTCAAGATCTACGCGTCCTCGGGAACGGCCGCGTATCTGACGCGGTTCGGGATCGAGAACGAGCGGCTCTTCAAGGTCAACGAAGGACGGCCGAACGCCGTAGACTACATCAAAAATCGCGATATCCAGCTTGTCGTCAACACGCCCCTGGGCGAGTCATCGCGCTACGACGAGCTTTCCATAGGAAACGCCGCTCTCGAGGCGAAGCTGCTGATGATCACGACGATCTCCGCCGCCGCGGCGGCCGTCAAGGGAATTCAATGGATGCGCGATCAGCAGCCGGAGGTCAGAACATTGCAGGAGTACCACCGGGAAGAGCCCGCCTCCTGATTTTTCCGCAGAAGCATGCTTAAGACCGCCCGACGGCAAAGCCCTTCCGGTGTGAAGCGTGAAGGGAATGGACGCACCTCCCCCGAGGACCGCACGCGAATCGTTATTCGCGGCGCCAGAGTCCACAACCTCAAGAACATCTCCCTTGAACTTCCCAGAAACAAGCTGATCGTCCTCACGGGCGTGAGCGGCTCGGGCAAGTCGAGCCTCGCCTTCGACACGATCTACGCGGAGGGACAGAGGAGATTCGTCGAAAGCCTCTCCGCCTATGCCCGCCAGTTCCTCGAGCGGATGGACAAGCCCGACGTGGACCTGATTCAGGGCATCAGTCCCGCCATCGCCATAGAGCAGAAAACCACCGCCAGGAACCCGCGCTCGACCGTGGGGACGACCACCGAAATCTACGACTACCTCCGCCTTCTTTTCGCGCGCATCGGAAAGACGTACTGCTACAAGGACGGCGAGCTGGTCCGGCGCGATTCGGTAAGGACGGTCTTTGAAGCGCTGGATGCGGAACGGCGCGGGCGACCGGAGCTCAAACTCCACATACTCTTTCCTCTCCAGCCCCATCCGAATGCGACTCTCCGGGAGGAGCTGGATAACCTGAAGAAGCAGGGGTATTTCAGAATTCAGCACAAAGGGGAGCTGATCGACCTGAACGAACAGACCCCCGGCCCAAAAGCGGCCAAAGAAGACATTCTCGTCCTCGTGGACCGGCTGGTCTACCGCACCGATCCCAACGACAAGCGCCTTGCCGACTCGATCGAGCTCGCGTTCCGTGGCGGCGACGGGCACGCAGTGGTCTCCTTCCCCGACGAGGAGAAGACGCTGAAGTTCAATCAGAATTTCGAATGTTCCCTCTGCGGCACGCGCTACGAGGAGCCCGATCCCCGCCTCTTCTCGTTCAACAATCCGTTCGGCGCCTGTCCGACGTGCCAGGGGTTCGGGAAATCGGTGGGCATAGACATGGATCTGGTCGTTCCCGACAAGGAGCTTTCGCTCCGCGACGGGGCCATCCAGCCCTGGACGGTGCCGAAGTGGCACGGATACCTGAGAGATCTCTTGCGCATAGCTTACAAGGCAAAGGTACGGGTCGACGTGCCGTTCAGAGAGCTTACCCCCCGGGAGCTGGAAACGGTGATGGACGGACATGAGGGGTTCGACGGCATCAGGGGGTTCTTCAAACTTGTCGAGCGAAAACAGTACAAGATCTATTACAGGATGCTCCTGAGCCGTTACCGGGGGTACACGCAGTGCACCGAATGCGGCGGCGCCCGCCTCAGGCGGGAGGCTCTCTGCGTGCAGGTAGGAGGGAAGACGATCTTCGACGTGGTGCAGAGCACGATCGAAGAGACGCATCGCTTGTTCGATACGCTCGACCTGAGCGCGTTCGAGCTGGGCGTCGGCCGAAGAATCCTCGAGGAGCTCCGCCGTCGCCTCAAGTATCTCGTCGATGTGGGGATCGGATACCTGACGCTCGACCGGTTGTCGAACACACTTTCCGGGGGCGAATCGCAAAGGATCAACCTCGCAACGGCGCTGGGATCATCGCTCGTGGGCTCGCTCTATGTCCTGGATGAGCCGAGCATCGGCCTCCATCCGCGCGACAACGAGAAACTAATCTCCATCCTGAAGTCGCTCCGCAACATCGGCAACACCGTGATCGTAGTCGAGCACGACTCCGACATGATCAACGCCGCCGACGTGATCGCAGACATGGGGCCCCGTGCGGGCGAGCAGGGGGGAGAAATCGTGTACCTGGGAGACACCGCCGGTCTCGCCCGGGCGGAGGGTTCATTGACAGGCGCGTACCTCGCCGGCCGCTCCTCGATCGCCGTCCCGGGCAAAAGGAGGAAGGGGAGCGGCAAGAAGATCACGGTCAGGGGCGCGGCAGCGAATAACCTCAAATCGATCGACGTCGCCATTCCCCTGAACATGCTCGTGACCGTCACCGGCGTGAGCGGCTCGGGAAAGAGCACCCTTGTGCACGATATCCTGTATGCGGGACTGAGGCAGATTGCCGGGCTGGGAGACGGGTCGGCGGGCCGCCATCGCCGGATAGAAGGCGCGGAGAATATCGGCGCGGTCGAATTGGTCGATCAGTCGCCAATCGGGCGCACGCCAAGGTCGAATCCCGCGACCTACCTGGGCGTGTTCGATCTGATCCGCGGACTCTTCGCGGCGACGCAGGCCGCGAAGATCCACGGATTCACGCCCGGCTCCTTCTCGTTCAATGTGCCCGGCGGAAGGTGCGAAGCGTGCGAAGGGAGCGGCGTGCAGACGATCGAGATGCAGTTTCTGGCCGACCTGAAGCTTACGTGCGAGGTCTGCAAGGGGAAACGATTCCGGAAGGAGATCCTGGATATCAGGTATAGGGGAAAGAACGTGGACGACATTCTGGAGATGACGGTGACAGAGGCGATCGAGTTCTTCGGCGCTCATGCCAGCGGCCGTTCCGTAGCCAAGCGATTGCAGGTGCTACGCGACGTGGGGATGGGCTACATCAGATTGGGGCAGTCGGCGACCACGCTTTCGGGAGGAGAGGCCCAGCGGGTCAAACTGGCCGCTCATCTCGCAAACCAAGCCGAGGGAAAGCGGACGCTCTTCATCTTCGACGAGCCGACGACGGGACTTCACTTCGACGACATTGCCAAACTCCTGAAGGCGTTCAACGCGCTGATCGACGGGGGGAATTCGGTCCTGATCATCGAGCACAACATGGACGTCATCAAGTGCGCCGATGCGATCATCGACCTCGGGCCAGAGGCTGGGGACGGGGGAGGGAGGGTCGTGGCGCAGGGGACCCCGGAAGAAGTGGCGAGATCGAAATCCTCCCACACCGGTAGATTCCTCAAGAAACATTTGGGGTAGAAGGGTAGCGCCGACGCCCCAAACACGGAGGGAACCATGCAGCGATTAGTTTCTCCGATACTGAGCCTTCTCATCTTTGCCGCGGGCTTCGGAGCGGTTTTTCTGACAGGGCCCATGCCCCAATGGAAATCCCGGGCGAGATCGCCGGTATTCGCATCGCCTGCGGAGAGCGAAGGACCGACCGGCGCGATGGAAGCGCTCGACTTCTGGACACGCTCCCGCGCCTATCCCGACCAAGACATTCCCTCTTCTTCATACTTCCGCGCGTTCCAGACCTCCAAGGAGCGCTTTCGAGACATCTCGCAGGCGACAAGCGCCGCCGGAAGCTGGGATCCGATCGGGCCGGTCAATCTCCAGGGGAGGTGCATCAGCGTTGCGCTCAATCCTGAGAACCCGGGAACCGTGTACGCAGGGAGCGCGAGCGGGGGACTGTGGAGATCGTACACCGGAGGCTTCGGCGGAGACTGGACGCAAGTGAAGTTAGGGTTCCCTGCACTCGGCATCTCGGCCATCGTCATCGAACCTTCCGACTCCAACACCATCTACCTCGGTACCGGCGAGGTCTACAGATATCAGGCCGCGGTCGGCGGGCTCGCCGTGCGCACCACGCGCGGGAGCTACGGGATCGGCATACTGAAATCAACGGATGGGGGTGCGACGTGGGGAAAGAGCCTTGACTGGGCGTACAATCAGCAGCGAGGGATCCAGGTGATCAAGATGAACCCTCTCAATAGCGGCTCGCTCTGGGCCGGCACGACGGAGGGACTTTTTGAATCGACCAACCGCGGTTCGACCTGGGTGGGTCCGACCACCTTCGGAGCCGGAGGAATGGTCGAGGATATCGCGATCAATCCGTCGGATACCAGCAGGATGCTCGTCTCCGTCGGCAACCTTACCCCATCAAGTGCGATCTGGCGCACGACGAACGGGGGGGCTATCTGGACGCCGGTGTTTGCAAACGGTTACACCGGCAAGACCCTTCTCGACGTCTATCAGGCCTCTCCGAACGTCGTCTATGCCAGCGCTGCGGACAGCACGACCGGAGCCGGCGCGCTCTGGCGCACGACCGACTTCGGCGACAGCTGGGTCAAATTGAGCGACCAGAATGCGCTGCAGATCTTCGGCCAGCAGGGGTGGTACTCGCACTTCGTCGTCGTTCATCCGATCGATTCGAGCAAGATCATTCATGCGGCTGTGAGCGTGGGAAGGTCGAACGACGGCGGGAAAACATTCAGCTTCAGCAATGGCTGGTACAGCGATAACCATTCCTTCGCGCGCCACCCTGTCGATCCGGATATCGTCTACGTAGTCAATGACGACGGCATCTACAGGACGACCGACTTCGGCCAGAGCTTCACGAGCGCCGGTTTCGGGATGCAGACGGGACAGCTCTACAACGGGTTCTCCAGCTCTGCCCAGGACTCTCTCTTCGCCGCGACTCAGTCGCAGGATCACATCCCCGGATATCTTTACCACGGGAGTCCGGTCTGGGGGAGGGGAGTAAGCGATGAGGTGGGATGGACGGCGATCGACCAGACGAACGACCAGATCGTCTATGCTGACAATCGTTATGGAAGCTCCGTCTGCAGGTGGACGGGGAGGGCGAGCGGACCGGCGGCGTGCTCGAATTTCGGGGGAGGGGCGGCGTGGAATTCCCCCATGGTACTCTCGCCTTCGAATCCGGCGGTGCTTTACCTCGCCAACGTGCGGGTATACAGGACCACGAACTCGGGAGCAAACTGGAGTGTGACGAATGGCGGGGCCGTGCTCGATGGCAATCCGGCGCTCTCCATGGCGCTGGCGCCGACGAACCCCGACACCGTTTTCGTCGGGACCGCCCCGATTTCCGCCCGCGCCCACGTCTTCCGAACGGTAAACGGAGGGACGTCGTGGACGGACGTGACGGGGGCGCTTCCTGACCGCTATCCGCTCGATCTGGCGGTAGATCCGAATAGCTCGCAGGTGGTCTACGCCACGTTCGGCGGATTCGGATCGGGCCACGTGTTCAAGTCGACGAACGCCGGCGCGGGATGGTCGGATATCACGGGAACCCTTCCGGATATGCCGACAGGGGCGGTCGCGATCGATCCGAAACATTCGAACTACGTTTACGCCGGAAACGACATGGGGGTGTACGTCTCAGCGGACGGGGGAGCGACGTGGGCCGGGTTCTCCGAAGGCCTCCCGGACGCTGTGATCGCAGCCGATCTGGTCGTCTCTCCGTCCAATCGCGCCCTCCGCATCGCGACCCACGGAAACGGAGTCTATGAGCGACGGCTGGCCGGCGAGCTTTCCCCCGATTTCGTGGACATCAAGGCGGCGCTTCTCTCCTCACCCAGCGACGGCGCGTTCTTCAACCTCGGCGGCATCGTTACTCCGGTGCGTGCGGCGTTCAGGAATACAGGCTCGGTTGCCCAAACAGAATCGCTCACCGTTCGCTACCGCATCCTCCGGGGGGCGGGCGAGCTCTACCTGAGCACAAAACGCATCCCCGGACTGAATGTGGGCGAGACCAGGACGGTCACGTTCGACTCAAGCTTCACTCCTCCGGACTCCGGGACATACACGCTCGAAGCGATTTCGCTTCTGGCGGACGGCGCGCCCGGAGACGACACTCTAAAGGGTAGTTTGATCGTTCTCTCGCCGTCGGATGTGCAACTATTCGCGGTGCAGAAGTCGGGCTGTACGTACACCGAAATTACAGGGGGCGTCGCCGGTCCGTCGGGCGACGACTCGACGAAAATCTTCCCCCTCCCGTTCCCCTTCCGGTACGACCGGTACTACTATGACTCGGTGCAGATCAGCGTCAACGGCTGGATGGAATTCGGCACCGGTCCGCGAGGTTCGCTCAGGGGGTTGTCGACCGCGGGCCAGCTCGGGGGTTTCTTCACCCAGACGCTGGCGACGGGCGACCGCCCCACCAAGGCTCTGGGACCCTGGTGGTCGGACCTCTATACGATTTCGTCGACCCCGGGCGTGGTCAGCAGCGCGACTCTCGGCTCATCGCCCGACAGGGTCTTTGTGGTCCAGTGGAAAGGGATGCTTCCCTGCTGCACCGACGTGAATGCGACGCGGGTCAACTTCCAGGTGCGGCTCCATGAGACCACCAACATCGTCGAGTTCGACTACGGCCCGGCCGTTATTTCCTCGTTCGACGGGAACGGCGCCGCGATGGGGTTGAAGGATTATGCCGGCGGCGACCTCCGCTTCTACGATCTCGCACTCGGAGGAACGGGTCCGTCGACGGCCGCGCGGACGAACCTTCTCCCGGCGTCGTCATGGCCCGGGCCGGACAGCTGCTACATGATCGACACGAATGTTCCGGTCGATGGCGTCCGGGATACGAGGAACCCCGCGGCTCCGCCAGGGTTCGCTCTGCGCCAGAACTATCCGAATCCTTTCAACCCTGTGACCACAATATCATTTGACGTGGCTCGCAGGACGCAGCTCCGGCTCTGTGTGTATGACGTTCTCGGGAGATTGGTGATGACGCTTGCCGACGGCGTGTACAGCCCGGGATCGTATAGCATACCGGCGGATTTCACCGGACAGG
>JACXTT010014521.1_pt1 | contig 10294 bp, 11 predicted proteins | sample 9270951 | NCBI WGS metagenome assembly JACXTT01 (sample SAMN15532306, study PRJNA645909) | rock metagenome | isolation source: weathered quartz diorite | place: Puerto Rico | collected 2017-06-21
GCGTCGATCGGTGCACCCTTAGCAACTTCTGATTAAAGCAGTGCCCTGGAGCGGAAAACCGGCTGTCCACCGCACTGGCCACAATCGTCTCAAGTACGGTGCTGCATCGCTCTTGAGGCAATCGCCACAAACGGCGAAGCGATAGCCGCGTTGCTCCGGCGAGCGCGCGTCATAGCGTCTTCCCGTAAACCGGGCACTCGCTTCGTCATCGCGATAGACGGGCTCAAGTCCTTCAAAGGTCATCTGCCGCAATCGGCGCACACTGACTCCGCTCCGCTCGCTGATCCGAGCGAGCACCCACGGATGAGGCCGGCACCACCACCGTGTGTGCCCGCCGCGGTCGTCGACTGCGAAACACTGGCTGGCGAGGACATGCAACGCAACGCGTAGGCGAGTCGCTAAACGCAGCAGCCAAGACAGCAGCGCCTCATCGGGTGCCGGCTCGACGTAAAGTGGAAGCGGTGGCCGCGTTGCCGACCTGCGTGTCGGCCGAAAAGAGCGCGGCTCGATCGACTCAAACGGCAACACGACGGCGTTGCGACGGCGCGATGAAGCCAGTCTGATCAAGGACCCTGGCGGTAATGCTCTCGGTGCCAGACGTGACAGCGTGCGCGGCGGCCTTCGTCACAATCGTTACCACCTCACCGAGGATGCCTTCCGAAGCGGACAGAATCTTCTCGGCGAGCGCTGAGCTTGAAAGCTGCGACGGTCGGCGCAGCGGCAGCACCGCCTCTAATGTGCTCAAGAGCTGCTGGTACTGTTCACCGTTGCGCCAAGGAGGAAGGCCGACGGGCTCGAAACGGTTGGCGAGTTGGTCATCACTCTGCACCGCGCGCAAAGCCTCTGCGGTACCGACCGCCACCAGCGGTATCTGTAGCTCGTTACCGAGCCAGCGCAGCAGGTTCAACAGACGGCGCTGCTGAAGGCGCGAACCAGACAACAAGTTGTGGACCTCATCGATCACCAGTACCTGCACGCGGGTCTCCCGCAGCATCCGCACGGCGGTATCCTGTCGCTTCGATGCACGGTCGGAAAGTGAATGGGGATAACCGATCTCATCGAGGATCGCGCCAAAGAACCGCGGTTCATCGGGACCTGCAGGCATCTGCACTTTGAGAACCGGAATGTAGGCGGCGCCATCCTCGGCGGCGTTCGCAGCGGCGGGCGGGTGCGTGCGCCGGAACTTCTCGACGATCATCGTCTTACCGTTGTTGGTCGGGCCGACCAACAAAAGGTTGGGCATACGAGTGCGCTTGGGAAATGTGAGGAGGTCTTCGAGCTTGGAAAGCGCGGTCTCCGCTCGGGCATAAGTGATCCATCGATCCGTGCGGATACGCCGAATCCGCGCCTCGCTGCTCTCGGCAGCGTGCGGCCGCACGCTTGCGTGCAAATGAGCGTAATCCGTACTCACTACCACTCCTCCACCGGAAGCATCCGTTCCCAAGGTTGAACTGTGCTCTGCTGGCTCTCGTCGTCCATGGGGCTTGCATCCTGCGTAGCCGCAACAGGAGAAGGAATGTCGACTCGCCCGCCTTGAATCAGCCACAACCGACGCTCGCGTTGCCGACGCGCAGACTTGCTCGCCACAATCGCCTCGTCGGTGATCGTGCGCATGGTCTCGATCGTGCGAAAGATCGCGCCCTCGTCCACGTTCGTGCGACCTTCGTCTCGCAGCCGCTTGAGCGCCAAGCGATGCTCCCACAAGGTGATCGACGGTCGGCGCAGGTCGCGATAGGCTAGGTCGTAGTAATGTCCGTCCGGAGCGAGCAGATAGATGCGGCTCAAATCACGCGGATCGTAGCGAACGATCATCTTCTGCGGCTCACCGATCCAGGTCTTGAGCACATCGGACCAGTAATAAATAGAGTGCAAAGACACGCCCTCACGGCGAACCAGCCGATACTCGATCGGCAGGAAATCGATCAGGAGCCTGCGTGCATCGGCGATCACCGTCGGCTCACCACGACCGGGAGTATGGTCATCGCCCACGATGCCGCGCCCCCACGCTGCAAGCGGCGTCGTGCCCAAGGTGCGATGCAACGTCCGGTGATAAACACCGGCGATGGCGTGAGCGAGCCAGCGCTCAAGCTCCTCGATCGTCATCGCAGCAGTCTTCTGCGGGTCTAGGTCTCCCTTGGCACACACGTCCGAGGAGGTCGTGCCGGGGAGCAGATGGACTTTGCCCATCATCGTGCCGATCAGCCGCTCGATGTGCCCACCGTAGTGTGGTGTACGCACCGGGCGGTAATCGATCGCAATGCCGTACTGTTCGCAGCCGCGGCGCAGGGCCTCGGAGTGAAACTCCTTCGCGTTGTCCAAATGCAGCCGAGCAAACAAACCATGCACTGGCCACTCCTCATCGACCCGTCGCTCGGCAAGCCACTGAGTCTTCGGCAAGATCGCGTGCGCCACGCAAAGGGCGACACTTGTTGCCGACGGCGGCTCAAGCGAAAGATGAAACCCCACGACGCAACGCGAGCAGATATCGATCGCGAGCGTTAGCCACGGACGCTGAATGGGTGCTCGGGTGACACTGTCGACGATAATGACATCGACCAAGGTGTGATCGATCTGCACCAGCGCAAGCGGCCAGTCGGCTTCGAGCGATCCGGTTGCCGGTGCAAACCGGTCGCGTGCCGCCTTGCGCCCCTCGCGTCGCGCCATGACCTCACTCTGCGGCTTCGATCGCACACGCGCGGTGATCGCCTTACGGCTCGGAGGCTTGAGTTGCAACACATGGCATCGCTTGCGAAGTTCCGTCTCGATGTCGGAAATCCTCGGCCGCTGTCGGGTCATATAGACCGACTCGATGACCTCGTTGATCAGAGAATCGATCTCGGCCGCGCACTGCGAGACACCGTGCTTGCGTCCGGGTGGCTGAGGCAAAAGACTCGTTAGACGCGGATCGGCCAGGTAGCGACGCAAGAGCCTATAGATGCGTGTCGGTCCGTAGCCCAATGCAGCGCCGGCAGCAATGACTTGCTTGCGCGTGCGTTGCAGGTTGCCGGCCAGATCGCGGATGACCGGCAAAACGCGGCGGGCCTCCTCCCACTGCGCAGTGCTCACCGACGATAGCTCGGGTGCACTGCGCGTCGTCTTCATATGACCGAGAGCCGCGAGTCGAAGGTAATCGGTACGGTAAGGTCCACTCGTAATACGCCCCGCGCAATCAACCGCCACACTGTGGCAAGACCTCTCTCGCGGCTCACGGGCAGCGCGGCCAGCACGCCGCCGAATGTAGTGCCACGCGCCAAGCGCGTGGCAGACAGCACGAGGTCGGCCACCCTGACGTCGACTGGTGCGATCCTCAGCGGTAAAAGCCGCTTGGCGTTATCCAGTGTCGCGCTGCGAATGCTGCGCTCGGTCGCAATACGAAATACCGCTTGATGTTCGCGTGCCCAGTCTCGTGCAATGACGAAGGCGGGCTTGAGCCTCTTCCAGTTGGCATGAAGGTCCGCGCGGTACTTTACTTCGATGAGTTCCGCAGGAGCGACCTTATGCTGTACGAGAAAGTCGGGCGTGTATCGGCGCGTCCTTGCTGGGTCGCGGAACGTCAGCGTGATGGGTTGCGAGACAATCGAGGCGTCAGGGTCAAGGAAACTTGTGAGGGTGACGAAGTCCCGTTCCAGGGCACTCTCGTGCTCCGTGGTCCCTGTTGCAATCGGCTGAAAGCCGATGATGTGTGAGCGTCGACTGAGACGTATCCGCCTCAAGCACCCTCCAACTCCTTGGTGCGCTCAGTACGCGGTTGTAGCACATTTTTATGTCAGTTCAATGTTGTGGCACAAAAGAGCTGCCTGGAACCTGTTGTTTTTGCTACGTGGCGCGAGGTAGCCAGTTCGCTCATTGCGGCACAACGACAACACACTCCGCGCGAGCAGTCAACAAGGTTGCGGCGTTGGATTGCTCTGGATGCAAGTGGAAACCAACACCAACATTCAGCGGACCAAAATTTGGCTGAACACGGTGGTGTTGGTTCTCGAATCCACCGTGGCACGCCGATCGCACGCCAGTGACAATCTCATCACAAGTGCATGATCCGCCGGCGTGTAATTTTTTCACCGCCCTGCTCTGCTCACCAGATTCGGCGACGCAGAGCTCTGCGCGCGGCGAGCGTTGCGACGCGCCTCTCAGGAAAAGCTTGCTTGTAATCCCCTCGATCTCACGGCCAAGGTGATCGTCGCCTGCGAGGCGCCAAACTCCCGCGCGAGCTCCCGTTGCGACTTCACGGTCTGACGCAACGCCCGCCGGGCGCGCTTGGGCCCTCAGCCCACATGGCTACAAAGGGAAAGAAGCCCGAGCGCGACAGCCGCACCCGGGCTTGAGGAACGTTGCCAGCGAAGTTCAGTCGATGGCCGCAGGATGGCACCTGCCTCTGGCTGCTCCAGTGCGAAGTCCGGGAGCTGGGAGTAGTGATCGATGATGAGCTCGTCGTTGATTCGAAGTGACAGGTGGCTAAAGGTCAAAAGGCAGGTCGTGATGCCGGCGGCTTCCGCGCTCATACGGCCGGTGTACCCGTTCCCTTCCACCCGAAGGGTCATCCCGAGACCCACGCCGTTACCAGACTTAGTGGGCTGGCTCACTGCGTTCTCCGGGTGTTTCACTACAGTGCTACCGCCGGCGGAGCGCCAGGAGTACCTTGAATGCGTCCGTGACCGAATCAGGCCGCAACTGTCTGACGCCGTGAGCAACTGGACTGCTGACTACGTACGTCTTCGTTTCGCAGCGCAGCTCACGCGATAGGGACCTTCCAGTTCTATGCACTTATGCTTGCGCGGGGCTCGGAGAGCCGGCGACCCGCAGCGTGGGCGCGCGCAGCGCGCCCGGGAGGACGCCGCATTGTGCGTTTGCAGGGTCTTAAGCGCGCGCTGTGCGGTTGAATGGGCGTGGTGTTGATAGTGGGACGCGCGTGCGCTTTTGGCCTGTCTTGCTACTTTGCGCGTAGGCCAGACATTACATTTGAGTTCCGGCGCCCGAGATTTTTCGGCTTCTGGCGACATATCTATTTTTGAGTGGCCGTTTTGCGCCGGTTCCTATGCCGTAACGCACTGCAGCACGACAGCAGTACGCACAGCGCCCCACCGCGCGGTAGATCGCCACTTGCAAATTTGCCGTATGCTGAAAGCACACGACAGCGGGACAACGAATTAAGAAAGTGCGCCGTGCAGGGAACCTCGTCGCGAAATCAGATTCCAAGCAAGCATGGATCCCGGGACATCTTGGCGGTCAGCGGCGGTAACGCTAGGCGTGATCGTGCTCGCACTCACGGTGGCCGCGCGGTCGTACGCCGCGCCGCCCGATCGGCAGCAGAGCGAAATCAGTCAAGATGTGCGGGAGGCGCGCAGTGATGCGGCACTCGGTCACGCGCAGCCGCCCACAAGGGTGGATCACATTGCGGGTTCTCACCGCGAGTCTGCTCCTGCACCCGACCGGAAGTCGCGCTCAAAGCACAAACGACGACCTGAAAGTTGACGCCCAGCAGGCGCGCGCCAACGCCTCGGCTGCGATCGCGTGGGGCACGACGGTGAGTTCGGCCGCATTTGTCGAGCCCACGCGCGAGGGCGCAGCGCCTCAGAACAAATACACTTTCTACTTTCTCTTGCCGGTCCTCTATAACTCCAACGCCGAGGCCGCGAACAACGGGGGCACAGGAGCTGCGGAACTCACGCCTGAAGTAAGGTTCGGGTGGGCACGTCCGCTCAGTGGCCTTCCGGTGAAGCTCTCAGCGTTCCTGGATGCCAGCTCGGATCGCTACCCGGGCGCTGGTGATGCCAATGGAGATACGCTTCTCGGCAAGATTCGTGCGCAGTACGTAACCGGTGGCGACGATCAGGAGTTCGAGCCGTTCTTTGAATACGCTCCGCGGCTTAACTTTGATCCAGCTTGGAAGGAGCGGAAGGTGACCATACAGGATGTGACGCTGGGCTTTGATAAGGCCATTAACTTCGAAAGCGATTTCACGCGAATCAAGAGACCTAAGATCGACTCGTCGCTCGAGTGCGCCTGGTCCTTCGGGTTTACCGGAGTCGTCAAGCGGCGCTTTTCGGATTCTGCGCCTGACTCTTGGATCGCGACCGGCGCCCCATCCTTCACCTGGAATCGCCTCAATCCCGACCCCAAAGCGGCACAGTGGAATGCGAGCCTCGAGCTGGATGTCACGCGCAAACTGAGCGACTCCCAAGGTGGTGTGAGTCGGCGAGACGCTATATTCAATCCCATCGTGACCGTTGAGTTTCTGCCGCCACTTAGGTGGTTTGACGGGACCAATAACCTCGAGCGAGACAATCGGCGGACCAGTCTCGGCCGGCCACGCATTGAATTTCAGCTCGCCTTCACCAATGGCAACTCGAATGTATCTGGAAAGGGATTTCATCAATGGGTCGTGGGCCCGTCGCTCAAGACCAGTTGGAAATTCTAACGAGGATCGTCATGCAAGCTGCACGAGTCTTTGCCCCGACTGATCCGGCCCTCCTGACCCTGCAGTTATCCAGGGCGCCCACCGAGCCCACCTATGTTCTGGCAGGACACACAGAGCGCTTCTACTTGTACTACAGGCGCACACTCGCCGCTCAGGGCGCAGCCATCTGCAACACTCTTTTGGGATGCTGCGAAAATGATTTTGCGCGCCTCGCCGAACTATTCGGTGTGACGCCAATGGGTTTCCCATCCCATGTGTATGTGACTGATGAGGTGTCGGGGGCCATGCACTACGGCTGCAACGACACCGAAATCTACGTCGGCACCCTACCCGCGTCGCCGCCAACGAGTGAAACCTACTGCCTTCTGCTCGCTGCAGAAGTAGTAGAAGTATTCGAGGCGGCCATCAATGTCGGGTGGAACTGCGCATTCAGCCCCGGCGAGGGTCTATCACGCGTGCTTGGGTGTGCTCTCCATCCCGGTGGGCAGATTTCCCAGCTTGTCACGGCGCCAGTGTGGTTGGACAAGGCGCCTCCCGTCGGGGGTAATCGCTACAACTGGGTTGACGAGATGGACCCGCTGGACACCAATCCGTTCTCCGTAGGGTGCTCGGTGCTGTTCCTCAATTGGACGAATGCGAAGCTCGGAGTCCCATGGGACCGAATCGCTCGCGCCGGCGGTAAAACCCTCGAGGATACATACGCCGGAGTCGTCGGCGATCGACAGGGGTGGACGAAGTTCAAGGCGGAGATTGACGGGCGCTTTCCGCCCGGGCGCCCTTCTGGACTTAGAACGGACAACCCTTTTCCTTAAGGTGCGAATATGATCTTACGCCGCTGTCTATTCGCACTCTCCCTGGCTCTTGCATCCATCGCGACCGCGAGTGCGGCACCGGAGGCAGCGCAAGCGCGCGTCGTATCGAGCGCCACCAAGGACAGCACCGCGGCCTTCGATACACTGTTTTTGTATTGCTACCAAGTGAGCGGACTCGATGCCGCACAACTGAAGGCGCACGCAGAAGCTTGTAAGCCCATGATGGAAAGCCTCAAGGCGACCCTCGATGCGGACGCGACTCTTCGCAAGTCGGCAGGCGAATCGGCGCAGAGCGCACGCACCGAGCGCGATGCAGAAGCCGTGCGCCAGTGGGGCAAAAGCTGGAACACAGGGTTGATTGTCGGTGATGTCATTGTCGCCATCATTGTGCTTCTTGTGAGCATCGGAGTCCTATTAGCTCCGGAACCCAGTAGCCTGCTGCGGGAGCCCGCAGCCGCTGGTGTTCTGAGCAAGGTGTCATTTGCCCGCGTCCTGGGCCTCGTCGGTGGACTGGCATCTCTCACCTTTATCGGTGTCATTACCAACGTGTGTCTGTCCTATTTCTTCCTCACGGGCAAGATGCCGGATCAACTCGGCTCGACATACGCCACCGCAGTCAGCGCCTTTTTCACTGCAATCATTCCATATCTGGTCGGCAAGGTGAAAAGTTAGGTTACAACTCTCGTAATGTCACACCGCGACAATTGAGGCGGTGCGGTGCGACACAGCTGCGCATGCGGGGATCTTTCCGAGTCGATGAGCGACTGCGATGATGGCGCGGCATAAGGGGGCCGAAACGGGCGCATCCGATGTGGTGGCAGCCGCGGAATGATCTTGAACATGCCCTCGCTGGGGCGATGGAGGTGCTCGGCGCCTGGTTCCGCGACGTGCGCGGCGTGCGAGAGCGCAGACGGATCGCTTGGGGCTTTGGGACCGGTTGGTCGAATAAGCAGCGGGCCCTGGTGCCCTTGGTGCTTTTGAACGAGGAGATCTTTCCGGCTCCGGTGCGGGTCACAGAGCGACCCGAGGGACGGATTCTCGAGCCGCTACCGCTCGATCTGTTGGGCCATCAGCCCTTCCCCGTTGCATTCCCGCAGCTCGACCCTCTCTTGCATTTTCTACCGGTCGGCCCCCCGCGTCGTTCGAGCATTGCGGATGAGATTTTTGACGCCGTGCTCACCGTTCACGAGCCGATTGTCTGCGGGCGCACGGGTGAGATGGGCACGGCCGGGGTGGTGGTTCACGAAACGGACTCCGGCGCTGCGTGCCTGTTGACAGCGGGGCACGTCTTTCCTAAGGGCGTCGACAGTCCCGTGCGCCGTGGGCGGCGGCGCCTGTTCAAGCGATTGTGGACGAAATCGTTGGGCGTGGTCATACGGCATGTCGTCCCCGACGGGAAGCAGCCTGGTTGGGACGCCGCGGTCATTCGCGTCTTTGGGAGGCTTCCTTTAGGCACCCGTGTCGTGCGCAATCAGTTGCGGTACTTTGAGCGCCAGGAATCGGTGGTCGGGTATGGCGCCTTCAGTGGACTGATTCGAAATGCCTACGTTCACGGGTGCCTGGTCGTGCTGGAAGGGGCCGATACTGAATGGAAGAATTGTTGGATGGCCGCACCGACCGGCATTTTGACGGCTGGAGACTCGGGAGCTGCGGTGTTCACGCGATCCGGGCGAAAATTCCTGGGTTTGTATATCGGGCAAGGCACGGTCGGGGGCCGGACGGGAGCTCACTACGTGCAGGACTCTTTCACGCTGCAAGAGGAAGTGTTGAAGTCCTGGAACATCGAATTCTAGGTACCGTAATACGGGGACTTAACTCATGAGCAACGCATACGCGGTCGCAGGCTTGGTGTTGGTTGGAGTGGGTACTCTGCTCATCCTTCTGGGCGCCTATATCTCGCTTCAGGACTGGAACAAGAAGCGCGAGGGCCTAACGGACGCGCAGAAGAATGCGCTCGGCGGAGCGCTTGAGGGACTGACGAAACTCGCCGATGCGCTTAAGAGTTATCCACTCGGGCAACAGCTCATCGTCTGGGGCATTGTAGTCACCATTCTGGGGGGCATCCTGGGCGGTATCAGTGGACTGAAGTAATAGACCGCAGCTGGGGGCGGGGGGCGTCGCGCGATTGGATGTGCGTGGTGTTGGAGGGCGACGCGCGCGCGCTTTCGAGCTGCGGTTTCTGCCCCAGCGAACCTGGCAACCGCTTGAGTATGTACGGCGACTCAAGACGCTGACCCGACTCGTGTTGGAAGTCGCGTGAGTCGGTTAGAATACGCTGACCTCCACCTTCATCTCCAAGGAGCCCGGCCAACCGCGGCCACGATGGCCTCTTTCCGGACGGGAAGGAGGTCGACAGTGGCGCAGCAGGTTGCCCGTGCGCAGGATCCGCGAGGTGTTACGGCGGAAGGCGTCAGGGTTGAGCGAACGCAAGATCGCCGCGGCGATCGGGTCGGCGCGCTCGACCGTGAAGGAGTGCGTGCGCCGAGCCCGCGAAGGCGGGTTGGTGTGGCTGCCGTTGCCTGTCTGGACGGTGGTTGCGAAGCGGAATGCTTTCGTTCCGTATGCGCTCCGCCATTGGCACCCTTGGAATTGCCGGCCGTGCTGGCATGACCGCGCTGAGAAGCCGCACCTTCGATTGTAGTGGCAATGTCGGTGACGAACGCTTGGCGCGGCTCCGCCTTCAAGGGAGCCCCTAAAGTCGCAGCTTCACTTACGGCATATAGAGCGCGGATACCATAAAAACCGATACCGAGCCGATTCGGCCAATGAAAATCAGATACTTAATATCCGCAATTGCGTAGGCTGGACCTCTGGGCAAGAGTCATCGATGGCGACGGCGTAGAGACGACCGGCCTCCGCCGAACAGCCACCGCAACCCTATTTCCGTACGATTTCCGTACGGCGCGGCGGCACAGATCCGTTCAACTGAGGAAGGTGGCTTATTTTGGCGGAGAGAGAGGGATTCGAACCCTCGAAGGGCTTTTGACCCTTACACCCTTAGCAGGGGTGCGCCTTCGACCACTCGGCCATCTCTCCGCGCACTGGAAAATGCTTCTGTGTCAGG
>JACXTT010014522.1_pt1 | contig 10293 bp, 10 predicted proteins | sample 9270951 | NCBI WGS metagenome assembly JACXTT01 (sample SAMN15532306, study PRJNA645909) | rock metagenome | isolation source: weathered quartz diorite | place: Puerto Rico | collected 2017-06-21
GTCGGTTGCATGCAAAATGCCCACGATGTCGAACTGCCAGTTCTTGCTGCCTTTGCGGTCCGGAAAGATGGTGGACTGCAAGGGAATGTGGTCGCCAATTTTCCAGTTGAAGCGTTTGGCCAGTTGTTCGCCGATCAACGCGCCGGTGCGGGTCTCATTGAAGGCCTTGCGTTCGGCTTCTGACACGGCAATCTCTGGGAACAGATCCAGGTAATTGGATTGCACGGCAAAGCTGAAGACCTGGTTGTGCGGGTCTTGGTAGGCACCGCCAAACCAGTTGGCGTAGGCCACGGCTTTGACGCCGTCGATGCGTGTCATCTGGTCTTCCAGTGACATAGGCAGGGTCTGGATGAACGACAGCTTGGAGCCCGTTTGTAGCCTTGCCGCACCATTGGCGCTTTGTCCCGCCTGGCTGAACGAGGTTCGTACCGCATCGAGCATGCCAAACAACAGGAACGCTGCGACGATGGACACCAGTGTCAGCACCGTGCGCGTCTTGCGTCGGAACAATGAGGCCCAGATCAAGTGCAGGTATTTCATGGCCGATCCCTAGGATATTGCGTCAGTGCGCCGTGCTGGCATCGACTAGCGTGCCCTTGTCCAGATGCAGCGTGTGGTTGGCAAACTCGGCCGCCTTGGGGTCGTGCGTGACCATGACAATGGTCTTGCCATGGTCGCGGTTCAGCGCCCGCAACAGGCCCAGCACGTCCTGGGCGGACTGGCGATCCAGGTCACCGGTGGGTTCATCGCACACCAGCAATTGGGGGTCCGACACGATGGCGCGGGCAATGGACACACGCTGTTGTTGGCCACCCGAGAGTTCCGTCGGCTTGTGTGCCGCTCGGTCGGCCAGGCCCACCAGTTCCAGTGCGATGGAGGCACGCTTCCTGCGCTCGGCGCCCGACAACTTGGTCAACAGCAGCGGCAGCTCCACATTGCGCTGCGCCGACAGCATGGGCATCAGGTTGTAGAACTGGAACACGAAGCCAACCTTGGACGAGCGCCATTTGGCCAGCGCGGCAGCGCCTAGTTTGTCAATGCGCTGGTCCCCGACGTTGATGCTGCCGCCGGTTGGCTGATCCAGGCCGCCAATCAGGTTCAGCAGCGTGGTCTTGCCGGAGCCGGAGGGCCCCATCAGCGCCACAAAGTCGCCTTGGTCGATGTCGAGGTTGATGCTGTGCAGCACTTCGACTTTTTGCTTGCCCCGCTCGTAGATTTTCGAGAGGTCGCGGATTTCGATCAGCTTTGCCATAGGTTTCCTCTTCCTGTGATTGCGGCTATCGGCTTTCGCCGGCGATTCTAACGTCCGACCCGTCGTGCAGGGTGTCGGGCGGGGACAGCACCAATGGCTCGCCGGCCTTCACGCCTTCCGTGACCAGCTTCATGGAGCCTACGTCTTGTGCGGCCGTCTTGATGGTGCGCTGCTGCGCATGGTTGTCGGCCACGACAAAGACCACGCTTTGCCCATTGCGCTGGGCAATGGCCTGTGGCGATACCAATACCCCTTTAGGAACGGCGGCGGTGTTGGGCGCAGGCTTGGAGCCCAGGAACGATACCCGCACGCCAATATCAGGCACCAGGCGCGCATCCTTTTCGTCCAGTGCCACACGCACCTTGATGGTTGCCTTGCCTCGGTCAGCCGTTGGCACGATGGCAATCACATGGGACGGCACCTTCCAGTCCGGGTAGGCGTCGAGCACCGATTCAGCAGGCATGCCGGGCTTGACCTGGCCAATGTAGGACTCGCTGACATCCACATCCACCTCCAGCGAATCCATGTCGACGATGGTGCACACACCCGTGCGTGTGAAGCCGCCACCGGCCGACAGCGGCGACACAATTTCACCAACCTGGGCCGCCTTGACGGTGACTACACCGGCAAACGGTGCCTTCACCATGCTGTAGTCAAAGTTGACCTGGGCCATGGCCAGCTGGGCCCGTGCCGCTTCGCTCTCGCGCTTGCGGGCCTCCAGCTGTGCCGAATAGGTCGCCACTGCCGTGCGCGCTTGTTCCGCTGCCTGCTTGGACATCATGCCGCTGGCAGCCAGTTCCGTTTGGCGCCTCTCGTCGGCTTGCGCCTGCGCCAACTGTGCCTGTGCCGTGGCCACCTGGGCCAGTGAAGTCTGCGTGTTGGCCTGCGCCACGTTCAGGCTGGCGCGCAGGGCGCTGTCTTCCAATCGAGCAATGATTTGCCCCTTTTTGACGTGGTCGCCTTCTTCAAACAAGACGGCGACCAGCGTGCCGGTGATCTGTGTGGACACGGTGGCCTGGCGCTGTGCCGTCACGTAGCCCGTGGCCTGCAGCACGGTGCTGGCGGCGCTGCCAGAGCCTGGTGCCATGGCGGTTGCCGTTTGCACCGTGGTGGCGCGCGCCCCCAGGACCCACCAGGCGGCGGCTGCCACGGCGGTCACCGCAAGTGCCGAGCCGGCAGCCCACCACACCCAGCGCGGCGTGCCGCTGTCTTCGTCCCGTTCGCGCACGTCGATGCGCAAATCTTTCAACAGGTTAGCGTCGATTTTGGTGTCATCCCAAGCAATTGGCCCAGCGCGCACGGCGCACTGACAGCCGGGTTCACAAGAGGGCCGATCCTACCTGATTAAGTGGTCAAGTCTGTGTGAATACCCACAGGTTGTGGTGAATTCGAGACTGACGTAGGGGGAGTGTGGGCGGTCTGCGAGGAAAACTAAATGCAGGGCCCCGTTGGCTTCGTTGGCGTGGGGCTCGTGCTACCTGGACGTCTTACTCCGTGTCCTCCGCCCGCTGCGCGGTCTCCCCCTTGACCTACGTAAAACGCCCAGGCAGCCCGATCCTTGCGATGCGTCGCTGGTGTGCCAGCAATCGAAATGCAACGCGCACTACAAAGCTGTTCGCAGCATCAGGGTGGGGGTGCATGCCGCAGGGAGGTCAAGGAGGAGCCCGCTGGAGCGGGCGGGGGACACGTACTGCGGCATGCACCCCCACCCTGATGTGAGCTCAGCACGAAAGCTTCCTCGATGCGCGCCCGCAAACCAGCAAGCAGCAAACGCGCGAAGGATAACTATGCAGTTACAGCTGGGTTGTTCGACGCAGCCAGCAGCGCCGTGATCTGCGCATCCTTCTCACGCCAGATCTGCTGCACCCACTGCGAGAAGGCTTCGCGAAAGGCCGGGTCGTTGCTGTAGTCGCCATGGATCAGATGCTGCGGGATGGGCAGGCTGCGCACCCGCACGATGACGCGGCGCATGCGGCCCAGCAGGAATTGCGGGAAGGTGCAGACACCGTCTGGGTACACAATGGTGACATCCAGCAGCGCCTGAAATTTATCGCCCATGGCATTGAGCGCCAAAGCAATGCCGCCCGCCTTGGGTTTGAGCAAGTGTTGGTACGGCGACTGCTGCCGGGCATGCTTGGCAGCCGTGAAGCGCGTGCCTTCCAAGAAGTTCATGACACTGGTGGGTATCAGCGCATATTTTGCGCAGGCCTTGCGTGTGGTCTCCTGGTCCTTGCCGCGCATTTCGGGGTGTTTTTTCAAATACTCCTCGGTGTGGCGGCGCATGAAGGGAAACTCCAGCGCCCACCAGGCCAGCCCCATGACCGGCACCCAGATGAGTTGCTGCTTCAAGAAAAATTTCAACAGCGGAATGCGCCGGTTCAACAAGTGCTGCAACACCAGAATGTCGACCCAGGACTGGTGGTTGCTATTGACCATATACCAGCTGCGTGGGTTCAAGCCGTCCAGGCCTTGGACGTCCCAGGTGGTCTTTTGGGTCAGGTTCATCCAGGCGCTGTTGCCCCAGATCCAGGCTTCGGCGATGGACAGCAGAAGAGGGTCAATCAGCAAGCGCACGCGCTTGAACGGCAGCAGCAATTTCAGCGACGAAAACAGCAGCAGGATGGGCACCCAGAAAAAAATATTGATGACCATCAGCAACGAGGCAATGGTGGCGGTGATGGGGGCAGGTAGAAAGCTAAGCATGGTAGGGGCGTCGTGCGCCAGTGTCGCTCATTTGCCCAGCTTTTCAAAGAAGCAAATCGTGTTGCGGCCCTGGGCCTTGGCTTCGTACATGGCTTGATCGGCCTGCTTGAGCAGCTCGGCTGCCGGGTTTGCCCGACCCAAGAACAAAGTGGCGCCAATACTGGGCGTGATGATGTGGGCCTGGCCACGCAGCACATAGGTGTCGTTCAGGCTGGCCAGGATCTTGTGGCCGACCGCGCTGGCGTGCAGCATGGCGTCTTCCTGTTCCGTGCTGAGGTTCTGGATCAGCACGACAAATTCGTCGCCGCCCAGGCGTGCCACGGTGTCGATGGCGCGAATGCATTGCAGTAGGCGTTGGGCCACCTCCTGCAGCATCAGATCGCCAATATCGTGGCCAAAGTTGTCGTTCAGGTCTTTGAATTTGTCCAGGTCCAGGAACAGCAGCGCGCCGTGCGTGTGGTTGCGCTGGCTGGTGGCCAGTGCCGTTTCCATGCGGTCACCCAGCATGCGGCGGTTGGGCAGGCCCGTCAGCGTGTCATGGAAGGCCAGGTGGGCGATGGCCTGTTCGGCCAGCTTGCGCTCGGTGATATTGCGGGCAATGGCAATCAACCGTTCTTCTTCGCCAGCCAAGGTGGGCTTGCGCACCACCGACAGTTCAAACCATTGTTTGCCCTGTGCCAACTGCAGGCTGTAGTGCTTGCCGACCGAGCGACCGGTGTCCAGCGCCTCGCCCAGGGCCGCGAGGAAGATGGTGGCTGCTTCCTGCGGCAGAACTTCGGTGACCAGTTTGTTGATCTGCAACTGGGCCGGTTGAATCAGGTCATGGGTATTGTGGCTATGGATGACGCGGTAGCGGCCATCGGCGCTGAATTCAAATACCAGGTCGGGCAGGGCCTTCAACGTGGCCTGCAGCTCCGATTGCGTCGCCAGCAGCTCGTTCTCCACCAGTTTGCGCTTGGAAATGTCCATCAACGTGCCGACCATGCGCAGGGGCCGGCCGGCCTCACTGCGTTGCACCACCTTGCCGCGGTTGCTCATCCACACCCAGTGGCCGTCGGTGTGGCGCGCCCGGTACTCGGTTTCGTACGCCGGCGCGCTGCCGCCCAGGTGGGCGCGCATGGCCTCCAATGTACCGGGGAGGTCGTCCGGGTGAATCAAATGCCCCCAGGCCCGGCCATGGTTGGCCTCAGCCGGGTCTCGCCCCAGCATGGCGCAGGAACGAGCGTCCAGGTAGTAGCCTTTTTCAACGCTGAGGTCGTGGTCCCAGCGTCCCAGGTCGGCACTGGTGAGCGCCAGTTCCAATTGTTCGGTAGTCTCGCGCAACAGGTTTTCGTCGTTCTTGCGCTGCTGAATGTCGCGGCCCATACCCAGCACACCGATGATGTGTCCACCGGCACCTCGCATGGGGGCCTTGACCACTTCAAACACAGTGGGGTCGTTGTGAATAGGCGAAGGCATGGGGCCTTCAAAGCGCAGGGTCTGACCGGTTTGGATGACCAATTGGTCTGTTTCCAGGAAGGTGCGGGCCAGGGCCTCGCCTACCCAATGGGCGTCCGTGGTGCCTACGATGTTGGCAACCGATGTGCCCATGTTTTCGGCAAATGCAGTGTTGCAGGCCAGGTGAATGCCATTGAGGTTCTTGAGCCAGACGCGGTCGGGAATCGTCTCCAGCACGTTGCGCAGCAGGCTTTCGCTGTAGCGCAGGGACTCCATGGCGGCACGTTCCTTCGTGATGTCTTCAATCGTACCCTCGACGTACAAGGTGCGCCCCTGGGCATCGCGCACCAGATGGGCATGCTCTCGTACCCAGATGCGCTCGCCAGTTTTGAGGCGGTAGGTTTCCGACACGAAGTCGGTGACTTGACCGTGGGCTTCCAACAAGGCCCTGAATTGTGCACGCCGCCCCGGCTCTACATAAGACTCGGCGCCAATGACCCGTTTATCGGCAAAGCATTCGGCCTCGCTGGCATAGCCGTTGAGCTTGAGCAGTGCGGCATTGAGGCGGACGATCTTTCCGTCCGCGTTGGAGCGGTAAGCGCCAATGGGCAGCAGGTCAAACAGCGTCGATAAGTCGTGGATAGACAAGGCCGACGCTCCTGCCAACGCTATTTCAGGCTGCCTGACAAAAACTGCGCCAGGCGTTCGCTCTTGGGTGCGGCCAATACCGCGGCCGGTTGGCCCTGCTCTTCGATACGGCCCTGGTGCAAAAAGATCAGATGGTTGGCCACCTCGCGGGCAAAGCCCATCTCATGGGTGACGACCACCATGGTGCGGCCTTCTTGCGCCAGGTTTTTCATGACCTTGAGCACTTCGGAGACCAGCTCCGGGTCCAAAGCGCTGGTAGGTTCGTCGAACAGCATCACCTCGGGCTCCATGGCCAACGCCCGCGCAATGGCCACGCGTTGTTGCTGGCCGCCGCTCAGGTGGGCTGGGTAGCTGTCTTCCTTGCCCTCCAGACCAACCTGTGCCAGGTACTTGCGCGCCGTTGCAACCGCCTGCTCCTTGGCCACACCCACCACGTGGATGGGCGCCTCGATGATGTTCTGAAGTACCGTCTTGTGGGCCCACCGGTTGAAGTGTTGGAACACCATGGCCAGTTTGGTGCGTATGCGGGCCAACTGCTGGGCATCCTGCGCGCCAAGTTCACCGTTGCGTTGGGCTACCAACTTAAGTTCTTCGCCGGCCACCACAATGCGGCCTTCGTGCGGCTTCTCGAGCAGGTTGATGCAACGCAGGAAGGTGCTCTTGCCGGAGCCCGAACTGCCAATGATGCTGATCACATCGCCGGCATGGGCTGTGAGCGATACGCCTTTGAGGACCTCGTTGGAGCCAAAGCGCTTGTGGATGTTCTCCACCTGGAGTTTGAGGACTGGGGACGTCATGCAGCGGTCGTGGACAGATAGGTTTGAATAGGATGCAATGGGAACTACTCTGGCGGGTCTAGAAGCCCAGCAGGTCACCCGTTCTGAAAGGCGTGGCGCCGGCAATCTTGCCCAGCTCGCCACCGGTGGTGACATAGCGCTCCAACACGTGGGCGTACAGCACACCGGCAACGCCAGCGACGATGCAGTGCGTCTGGTTGGCAATGGGGTCTATGACCTCGGCCACCAGGTCGCCCACTTGCAGCAATTGGCCGGCCGTGGCCGCAAACACCACCACGCCGGCAGCGGGCGCGCGCAAGGTTTCGGAGCCGGCCAGCGGTGTGGGCTGGCACAAGGCGGGTGGCAACGCCACGGGGCTGGGTGTTGCCACCACCCCGCTGTGTTGCAAAAAGGCAAAGATGGCCTGTGCATCGGGGCCGGCCAAGTCGTGGCGCACATCGCCTTCGCCACGCAGTTCGACCGTGCAGCTGCAGCACCCCTGGGGCAATGGGGCCTGTTGGCCAGCGGCACGAATCTTCTCTTGCAGGCGCCACCAGACGCCGGACAGGCATTCGTCGAGCGGGCCGCCGCCCGAATCCTTGGCCAGCAGAATGGCCTGACACTGCAGCAGGCGGGTCAGGGCTTCGAACTGGGGCCAGCAGCCCTCTTCGGTGTAGAAATGCATCACGGCGTCGCAGTCGCAGTGCAGGTCCAGCACATAGTCGGCATCGTGCGACAGCAGCAGCAAATGGCGGCGCAAGCTTTGCAGTTCGGTGTCAGGCACCCATTGGCGCAAATAGTCAGCCATGGCTTGTCGCACCTTGGCCACATTGCCGTGGGCGTCTGGGCCCAGGTGCGCCTGCACAGTCGGCCAAACCTTGCTGGCCAGGTCCGGGTAGTGGCGGTTGAAGTTCTCGGACGTGCCCAGTTCAAACCGGCCCATGGCCTTGTGGTCCAGCCGCTGGGCCAGACCGATGGGGTTGGCAACCGGTACCAGCACCACTTCGCCCACCACCTGGCCTGCTGCCTCAGCGGTCTCCAGCAGGCGGCGCAGATGATGCGCCACCAGCATGCCCGGCAGTTCTTCCGCATGCAGGCTGGCCTGGATATAGACCTTGGGCCCCTGGCCAGGCCTGCCAAAGTGGAAGCTGGTCAGGGTCTTTTGGCTACCCAGGCTGGGGGAAAGCAGAGAGTGGTCTAAGCGCTGCATGGCAATGGCTTCAGTGTTTGCGCGGCGTCAGATAGGCCAGGAAGCGTTGCTCGGCCAGCTTGAACATGCCGATCAGCATAAAAGACGCAATCAGGTAGATGGCCGCCGCGCCCAGGTAGGCTTCGAACGGCAAGTAGTACTGGGCCTAGATGCGGCTGGGGGCCGACGTGATATCCAGCATGGACGGTACGGCACTGGCCAGGCTGGTGGTCTGCAGCATCATCACCACCTCGTTGCTATAGGCCGGCAGCGTGCGGCGCATGGCGCTGGGCAGCACGATGTACAGCATGACCTGCAGGCGGCTCATGCCGTAGGCCTGCGCCGCTTCGATTTCGCCAGCGCTGGTTTCGCGGATGGCGCCGGCCAGCATTTCAGCGGTGTAGCCCGCCGTGTTCAGGCTGAAGGCCAACAGCACGCAAAAGAAGGGTTCCTTGAAATGCGTCCAGGGCCACACCGTGTCCCAACGGGCCTGGATCCAGTCCAGCTGAGCCAAACCGTAGTAGATCAAATACACCTGGATCAGGCAGGGCGTGCCGCGAATGACATAGGTGTAGGCGCCTACCAGCCAGCGTGCGGGGGCCCAGGGCCCGGTCAGCAGCAGGGCGAAAATCAAGGCCAGGATGGCGCCAATGACCAGGGATGCCGCCAGCAGCCCCAGCGTGGTGAGAATGCCCTGGCCAAACAGGGCCAGATTGTCTGGCTCAAACAGGACTGCAAAATTCATTTAAAGCGTACCCCGCTTGGCGCCCAGGCTAAAACGCGCATTCAGCCTACGCAGCCCATACAGCGAGACCGAGGTGTAGATCAGAAAGATCGCAGCCGCGAACAGAAAGAAGAAGAATGGCGAGCGGGTGGCGGCGCTGGCCTGCTTGGCAGCATAGGTCATGTCCTGCAGGCCGATCAGGCTGACCAAGGCGGTGGCCTTGATCAGCACCAGCCAGTTGTTGGTCAGGCCAGGGATGGCATAGCGCACCATTTGTGGCGCCGTGATGCGCAAGAAGGTTTGCGTGCGGCCCATGCCAAAGGCCCAGGCCGCCTCCGCCTGCCCCTTGGGAACGGACAGAATGGCGCCCCTAAACGTTTCCGTCATGTAGGCGCCGTAAATAAAGCCCAAGGTCAGTACACCAGCCACAAAGGGGTTGATATCCACCGTGGCCTCGCTGCCCATTTTTTCCAGCAGGTTGTTCAGCCCAATGGTGCCGCCATAGAAAATGAGCAGCATCAGCACCAGGTCGGGTATGCCTCGAATGATGGTGGTGTAGGCGGTCGCCAGCGCCACCCAGGTCGGCCGGCCCGACAGCTTGGCACCGGCCCCCAGCAAACCCAGCACAATGGACACCAATAGCGCCGACACCGAGACACCAACGGTCAGCAGGGCACCCTGCAAAATGGCGGAAATATAGGCATCCATAGGCTAGCTTCTTACTTGCCGTAAGCGTCGAACTTGAAGTATTTGTCGTTGACCTTCTTGTAGACGCCATTGCTGCGAATGGTCTTGATCGCTGCGTTCAGTTCGTTTTTCAACGCATCCTGGCCTTTGCGCAGGCCAATGCCGGCGCCGGAGCCGAAGTACTTGGGGATATAGAGCTCGTCACCCTTGAGCTCGTAGTCCTTGCCCTCGGGCTTGTTCAGAAAGCCGCTGGTGACCTCCACATAGTCAGCCACCGTGCCGTCCAGCCGGCCAGACTTGATGTCCAGGTAGACCTGGTCCTGCGCGTCGTAGGAAACGCCCTCCACACCAACGGGCTTGAGCTCTCCCATGGCGTATTTTTCCTGGGTGCTGGACTTCAGCACGCCAATCTTCTTGCCTTTCAAAGAGGCCGGGCCGGTGTACTTGATGTCTTTCTTGGTAACCACACGGCTGGGCGTGTTGTAGTACTTGTCGGTGAAGTCGATCTGTTTCAGGCGGTCCTCGGTGATGGACATGGAGCTGATGATGACGTCGTATTTGCGCGCCATCAGGCCAGGGATCATGCTGTCCCAGCTTTGTTCCACAAACACGCAAGTGCGCTTGATCTGCTCGCACAGGGCGTTGGCAATGTCCACGTCAAAACCGGTGGGCTTGCCATCCTTTTTAAAGGTAAATGGCTCGTAAGTGGCGTCAATGGCCACTTTCAGGTCCTTGCCCTGGGCATAGGACGTGGCACCCAGAGCGCCCAAAACAACGGCCAGCAGTAGTTTTTTCATCGATAAATCCTTGAAAAAGGCGAAAAAATGATTCTACGGGCTGCGGCAGGCCGAAATGGCTGGGGTTTGCCGCAAGTACC